>Ga0070708_100003466_pt1 | contig 12345 bp, 10 predicted proteins | sample KBSK5503metaG_FD_65469 | JGI IMG/M metagenome (GOLD analysis project Ga0070708, IMG submission 65469) | Corn, switchgrass and miscanthus rhizosphere microbial communities from Kellogg Biological Station, Michigan, USA - KBS K5-50-3 metaG | ecosystem: Host-associated > Plants > Roots >...
CAGGCGCTCCATCCGCACGCGCTCCGCCACGCGTACGCGACGCACCTGCTCGAGCGGGGCGCCGACCTCCGCGCTGTGCAGGAGCTGCTCGGGCACACGGACCTCGCCACGACCCAGATCTACACGCACCTGACGCGCGAGCGCCTCCGCGCCGTCTACGACGCCACGCATCCCCGTGCCTGAAGACCCCACCGGCGACCCGGTCGCCGAGCTGTGGAGCGAGTACAAGCAACATCACACATCCGACGCGCGCGAGCGACTGATCCTCCACTACGCGCCACTCGTGAAGTTCGTGGCGGGACGGGTCGCGTCCGGTCTGCCGCAGAGCGTCGAACAGGCCGATCTCGTCAGCTACGGGATCTTCGGGCTGATCGACGCGATCGAGAAGTTCGATCCGTCCCGAGGCTTCAAGTTCGAGACCTACGCCATCGCGCGCGTCAAGGGCGCGATCATCGACGAGCTCCGCTCCTTCGACTGGGTCCCGCGATCCGTCCGGGCCAAGGCGCGTGCCATCGAGCAGGCGTACTCGAAGCTCGAGAACGAGCTGCGGCGCACGCCCGACGACGCCGAGCTCGCCCACGAGCTGGGAATGAGCGCGCGCGAGCTCACGAGAGCGCTGTCGCAGATCTCGTTCGTCGGCCTCGTCGCCCTCGACGAGATCCTGGCCGCCGGAGGGGAGCGACCGGGCCAGGCAATGGTCGGAGATCCAGCAGCCGATCGTCTCCATGACCCGGTCGAGGCGTTCGAGGTCGACGAGATGAAGGTGCTCCTCGCCGACGCGATCAACCGCGTCCCGGAGCGGGAACGACTCGTGCTCACTCTCTACTACTACGAGGGCCTGACGCTGTCCGAGATCGGCGACGTGCTCGGCGTGACCGAGAGCCGCGCCTGCCAGATCCACACCAAGGGCATCCTTCAGCTCCGCAGCCGGCTCGGCGCGCACGAAGGCGGCCGGGTTCACTGACGCCCCTCTTGTCGCCGTCGCCGCGGGCCTTTTCAGTGTCGTAGCCGGCCGGTACGATCCCAGCCGTCATGTCGAGCACTGCTCCGTGACGCCTTCCCCGGCGCTTCCCCGTGTCGTGTCCTGCTCGACCCACGGGAGCGCCCATGCACCTCGTACCACCGCGCCGCGAGGCGCTGGTCTGCCTGCTCGTCTGCCTCGCCGCGTCGCCGTTGCTCGTCGGGCGGGACACGAGCGCGGCGGGCGCCGCGCCCCCGGAGCCCGGCGGATGCGGTGTGTGGTTGCCGCCCGTCGACGGGCCGGTCGTGCGGGCCTTCCAAGCGCCGGCGTTCGCGTACGGACCCGGCCATCGCGGCATCGACTTCGCGGCAGCACCGGGCACCTCCGTGCGGGCGTCGGGCGACGGCGTGGTTGCGTTCGCGGGGTCGGTCGCCGGGTCCTTGCACGTCGTCGTCGCGCACGACGGCAACCTCCGCACTACGTACGCATTCCTCGCCGGCATCGGCGTGCGCGCGGGGGATCGCGTCGCGCGCGGCCAGGTCGTCGGCACTGCCGGGGCCACCGGCCCCGAGCACGAGGCCGGCGGGCTCCATTTCGGCGTCCGTCTCGGCGACCGGTACGTCGACCCGCAGCGTCTCCTCGCGGCGTGTGATCTCACCCAGCTGGTCCGGCTCATCCCGGCCGACGAGGTGCCGGCCGAGCCGTGGGACGCCCGGCGCGTGGCGTCCGGGTCCCTGACCCCGGGCGGGTCCGGCGTCGCATCCGTCGCCGGCGACCTCGCCGGCGCGCTCGGCGACGCAGCCGGCGTGGCGCTCGACGCGGGACGGAGCGGGTGGGGGGCCATGAGCGGCGCGGCCGGAGCGGCAGCGGGCGGCGCTCGCGCGGTCGCGGGGGTCGGCGCCCGAGCAGGGCGCGGGCTGGTGGGCGTCGCGACCGCGGCGGTCGGGCACACGCCGGCGGGAATCGTCGCGTCGGTGGCGGCGGACATCGCCGCCGGTACGGCCGACTGGTGGCGCCACCGCCAGGAGTGCTCCGACGGCGCCACGACCGCCGACGGCACCGGAGGATCCGGCCACCTCCTCATGGCCGTAGGTGGCATCGATACCGCGGGCGCGCCCGATGAGCCGACGTTCGGCCTCGACACCCGCGCCCTCGGCTACCGCGACGACGAGGTCCGGTACTTCTCGTACGCGCCCGACGGTGGTGCGTACCGAGCCCCGCAGACGCACGGCGATCTGCGGCGAGCCGGCCTCCGTCTGGCGGAACAGCTGAAGCAAGCCCAGCGCGAGCACCCGGGTCGCGAGGTCGACCTCATCGCGCACTCGCAAGGTGGAGTCGTCGTCGACGTCTTCCTGCAGGACTACTACGACGCCGCCGATCCCGCGTACCCGCCCATCGGGACGGTCGTGACGCTGTCGTCCCCGCACCGGGGCGCCCCGCTGGCGACCGCAGCCGCCGACTGGCGCGCGAGTCCCGTCGGGCGGGCGCTGGTCGAAGCGGCGGAGGAGCGTCTGCCGGTCGCGCCGTCGTCGTCGGCGCCGTCGGTCCGCCAGCTCGATGAGCACTCACGCTTCCTCCGCGACCTGTGGGACGACCGTCTGCCCGAGCACGTCGATTTCACGACGATCGGCGCGAGCGACGACGTGCTCGTGCCGGCGACGCAGGTCGACGTGCCCGACGCGACGAAGGTCGTCGTCGACGTCGGCGGCGGACCGCTCGACGACCACACGAACATCCCGCGCGACCCGGGCGCCCTCCGCGTCGTGCGCGCCGCGCTCGAAGGGCGGGCGCCGCCGTGCGTCGGGGTCGCCGAAGGGCTGCGCGGCGTCGTGGTCCCGACACTCATCACGCGGGTCGAGCACGGCCTCGGCGAGTTGCCGGTGGTATCGAGATGAGCGCCCGGCGTGTTCTCGCTGCGGCGACGGTGGTCATTGCCGTCGCCGGTTGCGCGCCAGCCGGATCGGGCAACGGGAGCGCCGGCGGTCCCCGACGCGGACGGGCGTGGTCGACGGAAGTCGGCTGGCCGTTCTCGCTCGCGATCCGGGGGCGCGACGCCGTCGTTACCGTCAGCGGCAATCGGGTCGTGGCCCTCGATGGCGCGACCGGGCGTGAGCGGTGGCGCACCGACGTGACGCGCGTGACCCACTACGAACCCGCGCTGGACGGTCACACCGTGTTGGTGAGCGCGGACGACCGGTTCATCGCACTCACGCGCGCGTCCGGCGCGCGGCGGTGGGAGGCGCTCGTCGGCGAGCACGCCGGAGGCGCGGTGCTGACCCGGGTGGGCTCCGAACGGATCGCGCTCGTGACCACCGAGCGCGGCGTGGTCGCCGCCCTCGACGGCCGCACGGGCCAGGCCCGTTGGTCGGTGCAGCTGCCCGGCGACATCTGGGCCGCACCCGCCGCAGGCGCGGCCGAGACCGACGCCGTGGCCGCCGTGCTCTCGGCCGGCGCCGCAGGCGAGACCGTGAACCGCCTGCGCGTCTTCGACCTCGCGACCGGGGCCGTGCGATGGGAATCGGGCGTCGAGGCGGGAGCGACGGCGCCGGTGATCCAAGACGGCCTGGTCGTGCTCGGCGAGGGGAACGGCAACTTCGCGGCGCGCATCGTCGCCCGCGACCTCGCCACGGGTGCCGAACGCTGGTCCGTGCCCGCGCCCGCGTCGTTCGAGTCGGGTGTCACACCCGGTGCCGCCGCCGGCGACGTCGTCGTGTCCGACCACTTCGGGACGATCACGCTCGTCGACGTACGTACGGGCAAGCCGCGCTGGCAGACCGCAATCCGCGAGCCGATCCTCGACACCCGGGTGGTGCTCGGCGCACATACCGTCGTCATCAGGACGTACGGCGGCAAGGTGGTGGTCGTCGATCGGGACTCGGGCCGGGTCATCCGGCGCGTCGACCCTGCTGGGTTCCCGGTCGGGGTCGGCACGAGCGCCGGTCGGCTGATCTTCGCCGTGCGGCTCGCTCGGCCCGACCGGGTGGAGGCCATCGCGATGCCCTGACCTACACTGACCCCAACTCGGGCCCCGGTCCGAGAATTCGCACGCCCGCCACCCACGGTCGTCCGTCCTCAGGGACGGGTGCGGCGGGCCGAGGTACAACCGAGGGAGAGACCCCGTGGCTGTCGTCACCATGAAGCAGCTGCTGGAGGCCGGCGTCCATTTCGGCCACCAGACGCGCCGTTGGAACCCGAAGATGCGACGTTTCATCTTCGGCGAGCGCAACGGCATCTACATCATCGATCTGCAGCAGACCCTCGAGCGGATCGACGCCGCCTACCGGTTCATCCGCGGCGCCGTCGAGGAGGGCGGGACGGTCCTGTTCGTCGGCACGAAGAAGCAGGCGCAGGAGCCGATCCAGGAGCAGGCTCAGCGGAGCGGCCAGCCGTACGTCAACTACCGCTGGCTGGGCGGGTCGCTCACGAACTTCCAGACCGTCCACTCGCGGGTGTCGCAGCTGCGCGAGCTGGAGCGTCTGGTCCAGTCGGGCGAGACGGCGCAGATGCCGAAGAAGGAAGCCCTGAAGATCACGCGGGACCTCACGAAGCTCCAGCGCAACCTCGGCGGCATCCGCAACCTCGAGAAGCTGCCGAACGCGATCTTCGTGATCGACACCAAGAAGGAGCACATCGCGGTCACGGAGGCCAACCGCCTCGGCATCCCGGTCGTCGCCGTGGTCGACACCAACTGTGACCCGGATGTCATCGACTACGTCATTCCCGGCAACGACGACGCCATCCGCTCCGCTGCGCTCATGAGCCGCGTGGTCGCCGACGCCGTCGAGGAAGGCCGGGTCCTCGCGCAGAAGAAGGGCGGGAAGCCCGCCGCCAAGGCCGAGGAGCAAGCACCGCCGCCCGATCCCGAGGAGGAGCGCCGCAAGGCCGACGAGCAGCGCCGCGCCCGCGGTGAAGCCGCCAAGGCGCAGGAGCAGCGCGAGGCGCGTCTCCGCGACGCGAAGCGGAAGCCTCCACCGCCGCCCCCGGACACGACGGGCGACGGGGCGTCCGAGAGCCCGCCCGCCGAGGCGGAGGCCGTCGAGGCCACGACCGAGAGCGGAGGCGGGAGCAGTGGCTGAGATCTCGGCCGAGGACATCGCCGCGTTGCGCAAGCAGACCGGCGCCGGGATGCTCGACTGCCGGACCGCGCTCCAGGAGACGGGCGGCGACATCGAGGCGGCCAAGGACTGGCTTCGCACCAAGGGGTTGGCTGGCGCCGCCAAGCGCGCCGGGCGGGAAGCACAGGACGGCGCAGTCGAGGTGACCGTCGAGGGCGACGTCGGCGCGATCGTCGAGCTGAACTGCGAGACCGATTTCGTCGCCAAAGGCGCGGAGTTCCGGGCCATAGTCGCCGCGCTCGCGACGATCGTCGCCGAACAAGGCGAGGACGAGCTCGAGAGTCGCCCCTACGAGGGCGGGACGGTCGGCGACGCGGTCAAGCAACTCGGCGCCACGCTGGGCGAGAACGTCGGGATCGGTCGCGTCGCGCGCATCGAGTCAGCGGACGGGATCGTCGACGGGTACAAGCACGTCCAGAACGAGCGCGGGACCATCGGCGTCCTCGTCGAGCTGGGCGGCGTCGACCCGTCCGACGCGCGTGCCCAGGAGGTCGCGCACGACGTCGCGTTGCACGTCGCGTCGGCCGCGCCGCAGTACGTCACGCGCGACGATGTCCCCGTCGACGTCCTCGAGAAGGAGCGGGCCGTGCTCGAGGAGCTCACCCGCAACGAGGGGAAGCCCGAGCAGGCGCTCCCGAAGATCGTCGAGGGGCGGCTGAACGGCTTCTACAAGAACACGGTCCTCGTCGAACAGCCCTTTGTCCGTGACCCGAAGACCACCGTCGGCAAGCTGGTGGGCGAGCTCGGCAAGGATGCAACCATCCGCCGGTTCGTTCGGATCCAGGTCGGCGCCGAATAGGCCACGGGTCCGGCCGCCGAGAGAAAGCGTAGGGAGACGCGTTGGGGGAGGCGTCCCGGTACGACCGGGTGGTGCTGAAGCTCTCCGGTGAGGTGTTCGCCGACACGACCACGGGCTCGGGGATCGACGCCGCCGTCGTCCAGCGCATCGCCGAAGAGGTCGCGGCCGCGAACACCGAGCTCGGCGTGGAGATCGCGGTGGTCGTCGGCGGCGGCAACATCTTCCGCGGCATGCCCGGCGCCGAGCGCGGCATGGACCGGGCGCGAGCCGACTACATGGGGATGCTGGCGACCGTCATCAACGCGCTCGCGTTGCAGGACGCGCTCGAAGGTGTCGGGCAGCCGACGCGCGTCCAGACCGCGATCACGATGGCCCAGATCGCCGAGCCGTACATCCCGCGGCGCGCCATCCGCCACCTCGAGAAGGGGCGGGTGGTCGTGTTCGCCGCCGGGACGGGCAACCCCTACTTCACGACCGACACCACCGCCGCGTTGCGGGCCGCCGAGATCGGCGCCGCCGCCATCCTCAAGGGCACGCACTCCGGCGTCGACGGCGTCTACAGCGCCGACCCGCGCCTTGACCCCGAGGCGGTCAAGCTGGCGCACGTGACCCACTTCGAAGTGCTGAACCGACGCCTCCAGGTCATGGACTCGACGGCGATCACGTTCTGCATGGACAACGAGCTGCCGATCATCGTCTTCGACGTGAGCGCGCCCGGGAACATCCACCGGGCCCTGCTCGGGGAGCCTATCGGGACCCTGGTCAGCTCCGAGACGGCCGAGACGAGGCGATGAGGCGCGAGCGCGATGGCTGACACCGGCGACGAGATGCGCACGCTCGTGTTCGACGAGTGTCACGACAAGATGCGCAAGGCCGTCGCGCACCTCCAAGAGGAGTTCGGCGGGATCCGCACGGGCCGGGCGACACCCGGTCTCGTCGAGAAGATCAAGGTCGACGCGTACGGCTCCGAGGTCCCGCTGCAGCAGCTCGCCGGTATCAGCGTGCCCGAGCCACGCCTCCTCGTCATCTCTCCCTATGACAAGGGATCGATGAAGGCGATCGAGAAGGCGATCCAGGCGAGCGACCTCGGGATCAATCCGTCCAACGACGGGCAGGTCGTGCGGCTGGTGTTCCCGGCACTGACCGAGGAACGGCGTCGTGATCTCGTCAAGGTCGTCAAGAACCGCGGCGAGGAGGCGCGGGTGGCGGTGCGCAACATCCGCCGGCAGACGCGCCACGACCTCGAAGCGCTCGAGAAGGACGGCGACATCTCGAAGAACGACCTCGACCGGGCCGAGAAGGACCTCGAGAAGATCACGCACACGACCATCGAGGAGATCGACGACATGCTCGAGCACAAGGAACGGGAGCTGCTCGAGGTTTGATTCCCCGCGGTCTAGCGGCGCCGCTTCGGCGGGCGGGGGACGGCCGCCGGCACTCGGCGGCGAGGGCGGCGTCGGGGCAACCCCCGCGATCGGCCGGCCGCCGGGATACACGACCCCGGGGGGGCAAGGGTCTAGCCTGGTCTCGGACCGGAAGGGGTGCCGTGTCCGATTGGCGCAACGACCACGAGCGGGATTCGCTCAATTTCGAAGACGAAGAGCAGGCAGTGCCGCGCGCCGAGGGCGAAGGTGTGCGCGTGCTCGGGCCCGACGACGACGAGTCGACACGGCCCACGCCCCGACCCGTGCCACGCCGCGGTCAGCGCGCCGTCGACGACTCCGAGGAGTTCTGGGGCGAGCGCGCGTCCGACTTCGAGTTCGAAGGGGATCCGACGTGGTCTGCTTCGTCGCAAGGTTTGACGGAGCCCGAGCCCGAGTCCGAGCCCGAGCCCGAGTCAAAGCCGCGCTCGCGCCGCGCCAAGCGCGCCGCGCGTCGTGCGAAGACCGCGACGCCGCCGCCCGAGTCGCGCCGGCGGCCGGAGCCGCTTCCGGACGCGAGTGGCCCGGTGCGCCTCCCGCACTGGACCGAGCCGCCGACGGGCGAGGTGCCGACGGTCGTGTCCGGCGAGCAGCCCGCCACCGCGCCTGACGAGGAGCTCGACCCCTGGAAGTCGGCGAGCGGCCAGTCGCCCCGCTACCGGGTCGAGGACAGCGACTGGGCCGAGGGTGACTTCTCGAGTCCCGAGCTGCTCAAGGACGACGCCCTCGCCCTCGGCGCGCTGCGTGATCGCGACCTTCCCGACGCTGACGGCGATGACGACGACTCCTTCGAGGCCGAGGTGGCAGCCCGCCGGCGCGGAGGCAACGGCCGCCGCCGGCAGACGCGGCGCACGCGGCCCCCCGGCACCCTCGAGGAAGCGGAGCCCGCCGTCCCGACCGGCTCGCACGGGCCGCCCGCCGACCTCATGACTCGCCTGCTCACCGGGATCGCGATCGCGGTCGTGGCCCTGATCATGCTCAAGCTCGGAACGGGGCCGGCCACGTTCATGGTGGCGGTGATCGTCGGCGCCGCCGCCTTCGAGCTCTACGAGGCGTTCCGCCGTGTGGGTTACCACCCCGCCACGGTGATCGGGCTCCTCGGATGCCTCTCGATCGTCGGCATCGCCTACAGCAAGGGCATCGACGCCTTCCCGCTGGTGGCGATCCTCGTCGTCGCGTTCACGATGCTCTGGTACATGCTCGAGGTGGTCAAGGCCCGCCCGATCGTCAACATCGCCATCACACTCTTCGGGTTCGGGTACATCGGGATCTTCGGCGGGTTCGCCGGTCTCCTGCTCAGCGCCCCCGACGGCACCGGATTGATCATCGGCCTCGCCGCGTGCGCGATCGGGTACGACGTGTTCGGCTACTTCATCGGGTCGCAGTTCGGACGCAGCCGTATGTCGCCCCGCCTGTCGCCGAACAAGACGTGGGAGGGCCTGTTCGGCGGGATGGTCGCGGCCATCGTGATCGGCGGGATCATCGGCACGACGCTCGCTCCGTGGAACGGCAAGGTGACGCACGGCCTCGCGCTCGGTCTCGTCGTCGCGATCCTCGCCCCGATCGGTGACCTGTGCGAGTCGATGATCAAGCGCGACCTCGGCGTCAAGGACCTCGGGACGCTGCTCCCCGGGCACGGCGGCGTCCTCGACCGGTTCGACGCCATGCTGTTCTGTCTCCCGGCCGTCTACTACCTGGCCATCCAACTCAAGATCGGATGAACGGGACGACGAACGTCGTCCTACTCGGATCGACGGGATCGATCGGGACTCAAGCGCTCGACGTCATCGCGTCGCACCGCGACCGGTACCACGTCGTTGCACTGGCGGCCGGACGCAACGAGGAGCTGCTCTCGCAACAGGCCGCGGCCTTCGACGTCCCGCCCGATCGCGTCCACCTCGGCGTCGACACGCCGGACGCGCTGGCGGCGCTCGCGGCGCTGCCCGAGGCCGACGTCGTCCTCAACGCGGTCGTCGGCTTCGCCGGGCTGCCGGCAACGCTCGCGGCGCTGACGCACGGCAAGCGCCTCGCGCTGGCGAACAAGGAGAGTCTCATCGCCGGCGGTCCCGTCGTCGCCAAGGAGCGGGGAAGCGGCGGCGGCGAGATCGTGCCCGTCGACTCGGAGCACTCCGCCATCTACCAAGCGCTGCGCGCCGGCGCCCCGCACGAGGTGCGGCGCATCCTGCTCACCGCCAGCGGCGGGCCGTTCCGTGGCAAGTCGCCGGCCGAGCTCGAGCGAGTCACCGTCGCCGACGCGTTGCAACACCCGACCTGGACCATGGGCGCCAAGATCACCATCGACTCGTCGACGCTCATGAACAAGGGGTTGGAGGTGATCGAGGCGCACGAGTTGTTCGGTGTCGACTTCGACCGGGTCGAGGTCGTCGTGCACCCGCAGTCAATCGTGCACGGGATGGTCGAGTTCACCGACGGCGCGACCGTCGCCCAGCTCTCTCAGCCCGACATGCGGCTCCCCATCGGGTTGGCGCTCGGCGCGCCGCACCGGCTCGGCCAGGCCTTCGGCGCCATCGACTGGACCCGCCTCGGGACGCTCACCTTCGAGACGCCGGATCTCGAGGCGTTCCCGTGCCTCGGCCTCGCGTACGCGGCGGGCCGGGCCGGCGGCGGCGCCCCTGCGACCCTCAGCGCCGCCAACGAGGTCGCCGTCGAGGCCTTCCTCGGGGGGCGCATCCCGTGGCTGGGCATCGCCGCCGTGGTCGAGGAGGTGATGCAGCGCGGCACCGGGAACGTCGACGATGTCGCCGACGTTCTGGAAGCGGACCGGCTGGCGCGCGAGCGCGCCCGGACCGCCGTGGAACGGAGAAGCGCAGCGTGAAGGACCCCCTCGAGGAAGCCGGCTCGGACGTCACCCGCCGCGGCGCCGGCATCTCGCTCCTGCTGGTCCTGCTCGGCCTGATCCTCCTCGCCATCCTGCGTCCGTCGACGATCGACACCCTCGCGATCATCTTCGGCATCGTGGCGCTGATCATGCTCCACGAGGCCGGTCACTACTTCACGGCCAAGCGCGCGGGCATGAAGGTGACGGAGTTCTTCCTCGGCTTCGGGCCGCGGGTGTGGTCCTTCCGGCGCGGCGAGACGGAGTACGGCGTCAAGGCCATCCCTGCCGGCGGGTACGTCCGCATCGTCGGGATGAGCAACCTGGAAGACATCGACCCGGACGAGGAGCCGCGTACGTTCCGGCACGGCACCTTCGGCAACCGCCTCACGGTGATCCTCGCCGGCGTGACCGTGAACCTGATTCTCGCCTTCGTCCTGATCTACGCCGCGCTCATCGGCCGGGGCCTCCCCGACACGCTCCAAGCAGAGGTGTCGCGGGTGCTCCCCGACAGTCCGGCGGCGGCGGCAGGCGTACGCAACGGCGACCGCATCATCAGCATCGACGGGCGGCGTCTCGACGTCGATCGCGACATCGCCCAGGCGCTCCACGACCGCGTCGGTCTGCCGACCACGATCGTCGTCAAACGCGATGGCGGGACCGGGACGCTCACCGTCGTGCCGAAGGAGCGGAGCAGCACCGACAACAGCGGGATCATCGGCGTGTCCGTGGCCCAGAGTGTGTCCTCGTACCGGTCCTTCAATCCGATCGAAGCCGTTCCCGAGTCGGCCTCGACCATGGCGCAGATCACACGGGACACGGGCGCCGGGATCGGCCGCTTGTTCTCGCCCAGCGGCATCCAGCAGTACAGCAAGAACTTCACCGGGGACGCGCCCAAGCAGGGGAGCCCGGCGGCGAACGACCGCCCTCGCTCGATCATCGGGATCGTCGACCTCGGCGGCAGCCTCGTCGGCGGGAATCTGTGGAGCCTGCTGTTCCTGCTCGGCGCCATCAACCTCATCGTTGCCCTCTTCAACCTCATCCCGTTGCTGCCCTTCGACGGCGGGCACGCCGCGGTCGTCATCTACGAGCAGGCCGCGTCGAAGCTCCGGGGCCGCGAGGTGCGCGTCGACTTCCGCAAACTCGTGCCGGTGACCGCGCTCGTCCTCGTCGTCTTCCTCACGCTCGGGCTGTCGGCGATGTTCCTCGACATTCGCCAGATCTTCAACGGATCCTGATCACTTCCACCCGTACGCGCTTCGCTCGTTCCGGCATGCGCCCGTAGGCTGGTCGACGATGCACGAACGACGGATCACCCGGCAGATCCACGTCGGCGACGTACCCGTGGGCGGCGGCGCTCCCGTCTCCGTGCAGTCGATGACGACGACGAAGACGGCCGACGTCGACGGCACGCTGAGCCAGGTCTACGCGCTCGCGGCCGCCGGCGCCGACATCGTGCGCTGCACCTGCAACGAGGAGGAGGCCGCCGAGGGCCTCGCGCAGATCGTCCCCCGGTCGCCGGTCCCGCTCGTCGCCGACATCCACTTCCAGTACAAGCTGGCGCTGGCGGCGATGGAAGCCGGCGTGCAGGCCCTGCGGCTCAACCCGGGCAACATCCGCAAGCCCGAGCAGATCAAGACGGTGGCACGCGAAGCCAAGGACCGCGGGTTGCCGATCCGCATCGGCGTCAACGCGGGCAGCCTCGACCCCGACATCGCGCAGCAGCACGGCGGCGCATCGCCCGAGGCGCTCGTCGCGTCGGCGCAACGCGAGCTCGCGTATTTCGCTGACGTCGGTTTCGAGGACGTCAAGATCTCGGTGAAGTCGTCGAACGTGCCGGTGATGATCGACGCCTACCGGCTCCTGTCGGAGACCGTCGACTTCCCCTTGCACCTCGGGGTGACCGAGGCCGGCCCGCTCCCGGGCGGATTGGTCAAATCGACGGTCGGCATCGGGACGCTGCTCGCCGAGGGGATCGGCGACACGATCCGCTTCTCGCTGACCGCCGATCCGGTCGAGGAAGCGCGCGCGGGGCGGCAGCTGCTCGAGACGCTCGGCCTTCGCGAGCGCAAGGGCCTCGACCTGATCGCGTGTCCGAGCTGTGGCCGGGCCGAAGTCGACGTGATCCGCGTCGCCAACGACGCCCAGAGTGCCCTCGCCGAGCGCAACATCCCGCTGCAGGTCGCGGTGATGGGCTGCGTCGTGAACGGACC
>Ga0070708_100003468_pt1 | contig 12343 bp, 13 predicted proteins | sample KBSK5503metaG_FD_65469 | JGI IMG/M metagenome (GOLD analysis project Ga0070708, IMG submission 65469) | Corn, switchgrass and miscanthus rhizosphere microbial communities from Kellogg Biological Station, Michigan, USA - KBS K5-50-3 metaG | ecosystem: Host-associated > Plants > Roots >...
CGGCTCGTCTGCGTCCCCGTCCAGAACCCGCTCGCCTTCCAGGCGGATCACCGCGTGCCCGTGGGCCTCTATCTCAAGACACCCCTCGACCAGGCGCCGATCGACCCGTGGACCACGTTCCCGGGCGATCCCGCGGGCAACGTCACCGAGCGCCTCTCCCATCGCCTCTTCTCGCTGATCCAGGGATGCGACGCCGCCGTGGACATTCACACGCCGACGCGCGGCGGGCGCTATGTCCCCATCACCATCCTGCCGCATCCATCCCTGCCCGCCTATGGCAAGGCGGAGGCGCTCGGTCGCGCGTTCGGCTCGGGCTATCTCATGGCCGCCGATCAGGGCATGTACGTGCGCGACGGCATTCTCTGCGTCGAGGCCACGCGGGCCGGCGTGCCCTGCTTCACCTTCGAGATCGGGGAGGGCGGCCGTGTCGAGGAAGAGGCGACGGTGACGGGACTGCGCTGCGTGCTGAATGCCATGCGGCATCTCGGCATGCTGCCGGGAGCGCTGGAACTGCCGCCGACGAGCATCCGGATGCGGGCCTTCCTGGGCTTCCGGGCCGACCGGGCCGGCCTGCTGACCACGGACGTGAAGCTGGGGGACCGAGTCAAGGCCGGCGCAACTCTCGCGCGCATTCACAGCATCTACGGCGACCTGCTCGAGACGGTCACGGCGCCGCGCGAGGGCATCTTCGTCCGCTCCACGACCTTCTCCGCCGTCGTGACCGGCGAGCGCGTGGCCACTCTCGGGCTCGAGTAGAATCGACTGGAAGGGGTATCATTTCACGATGCCGCCTACACAGGGAGGGCCCATGGCTCTGAGCGAAAAACTCGACAGTATGCGGGAGATGGCCAAGACGCGGATTCCCCCCGAGGCCCGGGCGATCATGGCGCGGAGCGTGGAAGAGCTTCGCGCGTCGGGGATCATGGCCCGCGTGGCCAAGGTCGGCCAATCAGCCCCGGACTTCACCCTCCCCAACGCGGCCGGCCAGGAGGTGAGCCTGAAGGGCCTGCTGGCGCGGGGGCCGGTCGTCCTGTCGTTCTACCGCGGCCGCTGGTGACCGTACTGCAACGCAGAGCTGGAGGCTCTGCAGCAGGCCCTGCCCGAGATCACGGCCGCCGGCGCCACCCTCGTGGTCATCTCGCCCCAGGTCGCGCGCACGCCGCGAGAGACCGACGAGCCGAAGCCGTTCTCGTTCGAGATGCTCCGTGACTTCGGCAACCGCGTGGCGGAGGCGTACGGCCTCGCCTTCACGCTCCCCGGCGATCTTCAGGCCATCTATCAGAAGTTCGGGATAGACCTGCCCCGGGGCAACGGTGACGGCACCTGGCGCCTGCCCGTCCCGGCCCGCTTCGTGATCGACCGCGAGGGAATCATTCGCGCGGTGGACGCCGATCCCGACTACACGCGGCGCCCGGAGCCCGCGCAGACGGTTGAGGCGCTCAAGAAGCTTCGAGCCTGATGCCGTTGGCCGTCGCCCGGCCGCGAGCGGTGCTTCGCCACATGCTCCAGGCGAGGGGAATCCCGCCGAGACCGATCAGCAGACCGTCGATGATGCGCACGGGCCTCGGCAGAAGCGGCAGCCAGAGGGCGAGGCCGATGGCGAAGACGAAGGCGGCCCAGACGGGAAAGTGTCCGTGTCGACGGATGGCAAAGGCGACGTTGAAGGCGCCCACCGCGAGGGATACCAGGCCGAGGATGAGCACGATCGTCATCGGGCCGCCATAGGTCAGGGGGATCATCGGCGCCAGCCCCCTGACACCGTCCAGGCGAAGCCTGCCGATGGCCGGCATGGTGAACGCCTCCACGCCAAAGGCGGGCAGGATGAGAGCGACGCCCATGGTTCCCCACAGGAGGCCGCGGAAGGCGCGCGGCTCGGTCTCCGTGTCTGCGTGGAGCGCGTAGAGCGCGAGCAGGCCGCCCGGCAAGAGGACGAAGCCGAGCATGGCGAGGTAGTGGGACAGCACCCAGGCCATGGAGGCGAAGGCCGGGCCCGCCGCCGTCATCGTTTCCTCGGGGGCGAAGATGTTCATCCGGAAAAACGGCCGGGCGAGCGGGAAGACCGCCAGCAGGAGCGCGGACAGGCCAAGGGCGAGGGCACCGAGACGGATCCGGCCGGGGTGCGCGGTCTGCATGGCCAACCTCCCTGGATGCTCGGTGAACATCATGGGCACGCCGGGAAGATGACGGGAGGGCGTGAAGCGGGTGTGTAGCCGACGTAAAAATTCATGAACGGGCCGGCTTCCCCCGGCGCCGATCTACCTCACCGAGATTGGGATGCGGATGTCAATACTGGAGGCCACGGGTTTCCCGTCCTGCAAAGCGGGGAAGAACTTCCAGCGCTTCAGCGATTCCAGGAGCACGCGATTGAGTTCGGGATCGCTCGTAGGTTCGATCAGCTCGACCTGCGCGCTGCCGTTGGCGCCCACCCGAAACCGCGCGACGGCAACCAGCTCGATATTCCGGCGCCGAAACTCGTCCGGCAGCTCGGGCATGGGCTTGTAGATGGCCCGCGCGCTCATCCTGCCTCCCCCCGCAGAGGTTCCGCCGCTGTCTCCAGGCAGGCCGCGCGAGGGAGCGAGCGATGTGGTCGTGGGGGTCGACGCTTGAGGCTGAGAGTTGTCCGTTGGCTGTCCCGCAGACTCAGCGGTCGGGGCTGACACCGGCGGTCTCGTATCCCGTTCGGGTTCGCCAACAGACGGAGTTGACCCTGGCGCCGCTGCCGAAGGTACTGGCCGTGTCGTCGCTGGCTCCGCCTTGCGCTTAGCGGTTCGCGTAGGGGCGGCCTTCAGCGCCTCACGAGGGACCGAGGCGGAGATAGCTGCCGGCGCCTCGATGACCTGGACATCGACGGGAGGCAGTGTGGAGGACACGCTGAGGGGTCGCTCGAGGAGTCCCAGAAAGCCCATCATCGACAGAAGCGTGACCGGCAAGGCTATGGTCACGAGCCACGGGAGCCTGCCCCACGGTTCATCCGCCGTCCGAAGGGCTTTCATCGGTCTAGTTCGGCGCCACCGCGAACACGAAATGCTCTGCCCCGGCTTCCCGCGCTTTGAGCATCGCCTGCACGACGAGGCCGGACGGTGCGGCGCGGTCCACCGCGACGATGATGCGCCTCTCCTGCGCACCCGGCATCGATCGAAGGGCAGCGGCCAGAGTGTCCAGCGTCACAGCCACCGTGTTCAGGAGAAGCTCGCCGTCTTTGGTCACGGTGAGCGTTACCGGGCTCGTTGACTGAAGGGGCGTCGATGTTCCTCGAGGAAGATTCACGGCCAGGGAATGGAGATTCTGTAGCGACAGCGATGCCAGCATGAATGTCGCCAACAGGAAGAACATGACGTCGATCATTGGAATGATCTCGATGCGCCCGCGGCGCCGCTGGCGCAGGGCCCGGAGCTTCACGGCTGGACCGGGCGCTCGTCGAGGCGAATATGGTCGACGAGACGCGTACCGACCTGTTCGAGCTGGTCCATCACCTGCGCCACTCGATGCGAGAAGAAGTTGAATGCGAAGAGAGCGACCAGCGCGATGAAGAGGCCCACCGCGGTCGCGATGAGGGCTTCGGCCACCCCTCCCGTGACTCCGCGCGGGTCGACGAGCCCCTCGCTGCCGAAGAGCTTGAACGCGCGGACCATCCCCGTGATCGTTCCCAGGAGACCGAGCAGCGGCGCCGCGGTCACCGTCGTCTCGAGGATCCACAGCCAGCGGCCGAGGGACTTCTCGATGAGGCTGGCCTCTTCGGCGGCTCGAGATTCCAGCCACCACAGGGGGCGCTTCCTGTTCTGAATGATTACCCCGAAGAATCGGCCGAAGTAGTTCCTCGGCGCGAGGCGGGCGACCCTCTGCTCGAGATCCGACCAATCGAAGCCTTCAGTATCGATGGCCCTCAGCAATGGCGGTGGCACCCGCGTCCGAGCGGCAAGGACGAACCCCTTTTCGAGGATGACCACCACGGCCACCACGGCGAGGGCAAGTAGCGGGTACACCATCGCGCCGCCCACCCGGAGCGTGGCGACGAAGCTCTGCAGTTCCTGCATTACCAGGACTCCTTTCGGCGCACCAGCGCCCTCGTACGCGACCATGATACCGAGCCGGAGATCACGCTCAGAACTCCTTCCTCACACCGCCGAAGAATCCCCGGGGCGGCCCGAACTGCTTGGCGAAGATCCCGACGCCGGTGCCGTCCCGCAGCACGTAGTTCTGGCCGAGCGCGTTGATCACGTCGAAGCGCGCCTCGAGGTTCCCGATGGCCGGTAGCGTGAAGCGGTGCGTGACGCCGAAGTCGAGTTGCTGGTACGGCGGGTTCGTGGCGTCGTTCGGATGGCGGACGGTGCGCCGCAGGCCGCTGCCGACCAGCAGGTCGAGGCTCACCCGGGTCCGGCGCCATAGATAGGAGAGCCCGGCCGAGGCCGTGATGAGCTGACTGTGGTCCGTGACGATGTAGTGATCGTGGATGTAGGCCAGGTCGTCCGCCGTGAAGAGGGCCTGCGCGGAGACGATGCCCTTGGCTACCTGCTGGGCGGCGGCCAGGTTGGCGTAGGCGGAGAAGCCGCCGGCCACGTACGACGCGGTGAGCTCGATGCCGATGTTGGTCGCCGTGTGGTAGTTGAACGGAGTCAGGAACGTGGGCGCGCCAAACTGGCCTTCGTCCAAGTGGTAGAGCGACTGCTTGTAGTAGCCGTCTAGCCCGACCTTGAGGCCGGGCACGACCTGCTGAGTGACGCCCGCGTCCAGGTAGTGGGCCCGCTCCGCCCGCACGGGCGAGTTGAGAGGAACCGACGATTCCGCGGTGGTATTGGCGAATCGGGCAATGCTCGTCGTCGAGACGAACTCCTGCCGGGGCGGCGTGAAGTAGCGGGCATAGCCCGCGTGTACCGTGGTGGTCGGCGTCGCCTCCCAGACCACATTCAGACGCGGGCTGAGCTGCCATTCACTGGTAAAAGCCTCGAGCCCGTCGAGGCGAAGCCCTCCGTTGATCGTAACGGTCGGCAGCACCCGCCACGCATCCTGGAGGTAGACGCTGTACGTGTAGCCCGTCTTGCCCCGGCTGTCGAAGATCTTGAAGGGCTGGTCGGAGGTCTGCGCGCCGTCCATCGCAGGCAGGATCTCCGAGGCCGCCTGAACGCTGGTGCGCTCCGCAGCGAGGTATATCCCGCCGTGTAGGGTGTGGCTCGGGGTGAGCCCGTAGGTGGCGTCGACTTGCAAGCCCGTCGCGATGCTGCTGCGGTCCACCTTCTGGGCGATGCCGTTGAAGAGAAGGTCGGCGAGCGAGTCGGGGCGGAATGACATCGTGCTGTAACGCGCGAACGTCGCCGCCTGCACGCTGAAGGTCCCGGCCGCCTTGAGATATGAGAGGACGAGGAAGTGGTTCTGCTCCCGCTGCGTCTCGTCCACCTTCGCCGAGTCGAACTCCGAGATGCCGTTGACCGTAAAGCTGGGTGAGACGCCCGACCGATTCGGGATCTGGAAGTGACCGACGAAGCTCCCGACGATCGCGCTGGCCTTGCTCGTCGCGTCGAGCAGGTATTCAAAGTAGCCGAAGCCGTGGCCCTGCCGGGTGTCGTCGTGGATGGCGCCGTTGGGTGTCGCCGGCGAGATGCCGATGCCGTTCTGCAGGTAATCGCCGGTCAGGAAGTAGTTGAAGCGCCCGACGGTGCCGCGGTACTCCGCGCTCGGCTGGACCCAGGCGTGGCTGCCGCCGTACATGCCCACGTAGCCACCCGGGTCGAAGGCGCCGCTCTTCGTCTGGATGTCGAAGATGCCGGTGGTGCGCAGGCCGTACTCGGCGGGCAGCGCGCCGGTCAGGAGCGTGACCGAGCTCGCCAGGCGCGGGCTCAACCCGCCGCTCTGCGCGAACAGGGTGGCGCCCTCCGGCAGCACGATGCCGTTGATGCGGTACTGGACATTGCCCATCTGCTCGCGCACGTGGATGCCGCCGGCGCTGGAAGAGTCTTGGGTGACGCCGGGTGCCTGCAGGAGCACCCGGGACAGCGGGTTGTTCTCGCCGCCGGGCTGGCTCTCGATCGCCCGGCCGGTAATCTCGTACGTCGACGCGCCGATGCGCGGCTGGATCTTGATGCGCTCCTCCTCCAGCCGCTTCGCGGCCATCTGTAGATCCAGTGGCCGCTGCGAGACAAGGGCGAGATCCGCGCTCGCGCCTTCCGCGTCGGTCACGGTCACGATCGCGGTCGCCGGCTCGAACCCGGTCTGCTCGGCGACGACGGCGTAAGTGCCGGGCGCGACGCCGGTGAAGGTGAAGCGCCCCCGATCGTCGGCGGTCGCCCTGCCAGTGACCCGGCCGTCGGTGGTCTCTAGCCGCAGGCGCGCGGCCGGCAGCGGGCGCTCCAGCGCGTCCTTGACGACGCCGGTCACCACGCCGCCGGGCGGCGCCGCGGCCGTCGTCCCTGCGCCGAGCACGATAAGCAACAGTACGGCCGTCGAAGCGAGTCGCAAGCGCATGAGCGCCCTCTTGGGGCATTGACGTGAGCTGCCGGCGCGGCCACGGAGCCGCCGGATCGGATCTAACGGAGACGGCTAGGCGTGAGGCGGGGCGCGCGGAGCGTCGGGCGATGCCGCGGCGACGAGCATCGCCAGGGCCGGGGCCGACTGCAACAACTCCCACGTGGGCGCGGTCGACCAGTCGTAGCGCGCCGGTGCCGGGGCGACGGCGACCGAGTGGGCGGCGTCCTGCTGGAGCGGGCAATCGGGGCTGCAGAATCCTGGGACGCTCCGGTCCTCGCTCAGCGCCGGCGGGATGCCGGCAACGACGAGGGTGACGGCAACGAGCAGCAGCACGGCCCGACCAAGAGAGCGCATCAGACCGCTGATAGTGGAGGAATCCGCGCTGCCGATCAACAGGTGCCGTGACGCCGCGCGGCAACCGTGATGCTTGACCTTGCTCTGCACCCTGCTCTACGATGCCCCCGCGTCGCCCACGCGGCGCGCGGCGTGCCCTCTCACCGGCGAGAGAAGGAGTGTCGGCTATGAAGCCACGGGCAATCGTAGCGGTGGCGGCAGCCCTAATCGTGTTCACGTTCGGCTCGGCGGCGTACGGCCAGACTGACTGCAAGGCGCTCATGCCGGCGTCGCCGTGGGGACCGAACGACCAGACCGGCGCCACGAATCGGATCACGCCCGCCGTGACCAAGGCCGCCGCCGCCGAGATCCAGTCAGGCAAGGTCGTCACAATGTCGTACCCGCTGACGGACGGCATCCCGCTGTTCGGCAGCCGGTTCACCAAAACGATCCTGACGGCCACGACGCTCGCGCCCGGCGGCGCGCTGGGTGAGAACCAGCTGACCTACATGGAAGACACCTGGCTCAGCCAGAGCCACGTGGGCACGCACCTCGACGGCCTCGGGCACATTGGGCGGAAGGACTGCTACTTCAACCAGACCCCGATGGGAAAGTTCATTAACCAGAACAACATGACCAAGCTGGGCCTCGAGCACCTCAAGCCCTTCGCGACGCGGGGCGTCCTCGTGGACATGGTGAAGGTCTACCAGCAGGCCAACAAGTTCAAGGGGAACTCGGCCTGCAAGAAGCCGTGCCTCGACAAGGGGACCGTCATCACCGGCGCCGACATTCAAGCCGGGCTCAAGATGTACAATGTGACCCTGCGCGAGGGCGACATCGTGATCATCCACACAGGATGGGGCGATCTCTTCGAGCAGTTCCCGGCTCAGAACGCCCTCTATAACTCCGGCGAGCCCGGGATCGGCAAAGACGCGGCAACGTGGCTCATCTCCCAGAAGATCGTTGCGGTCGGTACCGACACCTGGGCGGTTGAGGTCATTCCCGGTGAAGACCCGAAGCAGGCCTTCATCGTCCACAACATGCTGATCACCGACAATGGCATCCACATCATCGAGAACGTGCGCACCGATCTGATGGCAGCCGAGGCCGCTGCTACCGGGCGCGCCACGTTCTTCTTCAACATGACGGTGCCGAAGGCGGTCGGCCTGACCGGCAACTTTGTGGCCATCGAGGGCATCCGCTAGATCGCCGCATCGGGCTGACACCCGTGAAGCACCGGACACCGGCGTCCTCCCCGTGGGGACGCCGGCGTTCTCGCTTCTCCCGCTTCGCGCGCCGCCGCGCGGTCTGGGCCGGTGGCCTGGCGGTGGCCCTCGCCCTCGTGTCCGGGCTTACCCCTGCGGGCGCGCAGCGCCCGTACGTCATTGCGTTCGCGAACCTGACTGAGGAACCCGGGGTGACGGTCGAGGGGACGGGCTTCACCGGCCGCGAGGTCCGCGAGAGCTTCGTGCTCGCCGCCCGGGCGTATCCGGTCGAGATCGTCTACTACGACAACGCGAGGGACGACGCGCGGGCGCTCGCCAACGCGGAGGCCGCCGTCGCACGCAAGGTCGACCTCTACATTCAGTACCACCGCGGGGACAACGTCGCGATCGCCGAGAAGCTGAAAGCGGCGGGCATCCCGATCCTCGCTCTGAACTACCCCGTGCCCGGGGCGCCGCTATACTCGGCCGACAACCCTGCGGCCGGGCGCATCGCCGGCGAGGCGCTGGCCCAGTTCGCGATGCGGTCGTGGCGGGGTCAACCCATGACGGCGGCGATCATCGGCTACCTCTCCGCCACCGCCGACCGCGTGCCCGAACGGGTCCAGGGCGTCGCCGCGGCGCTGGCGCAGCGGCTCCCCTCGCTGCACGTCACGATGCTCGACACCAAGGGCAACCCGGCGCAGATCGGACCCCTGCTGGGACGATTCCTCGCCGGGCATCCAACCGGGAAGCTGCTCCTCGCCGCCACGGACGACACGACCGCGCTGGCGATGAAGGCGGCGGTGGAGGCGGGCGGCCGCGTACACGACTCGGTGATCGTGAGCCACGGGGTAGACCGGAGCATCCACGGCGGGATGAACGACCGAAAGGAAATCGACCCCAGCAACCGCGGAAGCATTGTGATCGGGTCGGTCGCGTTCCTGCTCGACCGCTACGGCTACGAGGTACTCCCGCTTGCAATGAGGATCCTCAAGGGGGAGGCGATGCCCGTGCGCGTCGCCACCCGGCACGTGCTCGTGACCGCGTCGAACGTCTTCATCGAGTATCCACCCTACGACATGAACTGAGCCGGGTCGGCGCTCAGGGTCGGAAGGCGGGCTCCGCGACGAACAGGCCTTCCGGTCCCTCGCCGGTGGCGGTGGGCGCTACCGCGAAGGTCACGTGGCCTCGCGCGCCCACGCTGACCACGGGAAAGAGCGTGAGCGACGCGATGTGGTCCGACCCGGGCAGCGAGTCGCCGACCGCGACGACCCGCGTGAGCCCGAGCCCATCGGCGACCAGGATGGCCATCGAGGTGGGCGCGCCATCGAGAGAGGCCGCGAAGACAACAGCGCCCCCGGCGCTCACCGCGGGCCAGAGACCGAAGTGCGAGATCGTGCCGCCCCCAGGCGCGCTTTCACCGAGCCGCGCGACCGCGCGGGGCCGGCCGTCGGCCACCGCGAAAATCGCCGCCTCCACCGGGGCGAACTTGAGCATGCCATGGAAGGCGATGACCCCGCTATCGTTGAGCCCGATGCGTTCCGAGAACTTCGCGAAGATGCCGCCGATGGGCGTCTCCTCGCCGGCCCCCACCATCATCTGGATGCGGCCGCCGCTAGCGATGAAGATGCCGCCCGGCACTGCCTTGCCCTCGACGACCGCCGCGAAGGCGACCGCGCCCCTCGCGTTGATGGCGGGGGGACCGAAGGCGGCGAAGGTGCCTCCGGCCGGCGCGGGGTCGCCCTGGGCCACGACTTTGCGGAGCGCGCCGCCCGCGCTCGTAACGATCGCCTCGACCGACTCCCTCCCGCGCCGGACGGTGGCGAGGAACACGACGTCGCCGCGCGCGTTGATCGCGGGGGCGTCCACCGCCGCCAGCACGCCAGACGGTATGCCGGGAGCGGCGCCGCCAGTGGTGGCGACGACGCGGACGCGGCCGCCCGACCACGCGAAGATACCCTCGACCGCGCGCCCGCCGGTCACCGCGGCCGCGAAGGCCACCGTACCGGCATCGTTGAGCGCCGGCGTCGGGTGCTTGCCGAAGCCCGAGAGCCGGCCGGCCCCGGCCACCCGGTCACCCTCACGCGCCACCCTCACGAGCTGGGCGCCGCGACGGAGGAAGATACCTTCGTCGGCGCCGCCGCGGGTGAGCGTTGCGAAGAAGGCCACCTCGCCGCGCGCGTTGACCGGCGCCACGATCGGCAGCGTCTCCTGGCCGAAGCGATCGAAGTTGCCGCCGCCCGGGGCCGCTTCCCCGGTGCGCGCGACGGGCCGCAGCGCGTACGTCTCGGCCGCGCCCGCAGGGATCGCCGCGCTCGGCACGAACAGCGCGAGCAGGAGCCAGCCGATCACCGGCCTACGCGGGCGGGATGGCATACGAGGCGAGTATAGGAAGATCGAGAGGAGGTCGCAATGATCGCGATCGTCAGGGCCGCTCTCCTCGGCGTGACCCTTCTCGTAGCGGGGGCCGGCGGGCCCGCGGCCGAGCTACCAGCAGCCGGCGCGGGCCGCACGGCGCCGGGGCATGGGGCGTGCTACTGCCGAATGGGCAAGGAGTTCCGGTGCACCGCGGACCTCAGCGAGCAGGAGTGCCACCGTCAGTGCGACGAGGCCATCTGCGACGACTGGTTCTGGAAGGACCGCCTGCCGTGCTGGAACTGGGGCTACGGCGGATGAGCGCAGCCGCCCGCCCACAACAGTGAGATGCGGGTCGCGTCCTTCGGTGAGGGGCGCGCGTCCGGATCGCAAACGTGATGAAACTTCTCAGGCCGGGAGCAGTCGGGACCGTACTTTGCTGCGGGGCGGCAGTCAAGCGCGGGGCGGGTGGCGAAGCGCCCAGAACGCTCCGCATCCGCCGAGGTAGGAGGCGATCGAGAGGAGGAAGGCGACACGGTAGCTGCCGGTGACGTCGTGGATCCAGCCCGCCGTCCAGGCGCCGACGGCCGAGCCGATGCCCGTGCCGATGGTGATCACGCCGAGAATGGCTCCCAGGTGGCGGCCGGGGAAGAGATCGGCCGTCTTGGCCGTGATGGCCGGCCCCCGCGCGCCCCACGTGAGGCCGAAGAAACAGGCGTGCAGCCAGAGGAGCCAGCCCTGGTGCGGGCTCGAGATGAAGAGGGCGAAGATGACGCCGACGATCGAGATCGCGTAGGCAAGAATCGCCGAGAGCTCGCGTCCGATATAGTCCGACATGGTCCCCGTGAGTATGGTGCCCGCGATGGCCAGGAAGCTGCCCAGGCCGAGCACGCTGGCCGCGTAGAGCTTGTCGAACCCCACGTCCACCGCGAAGGCGAGCTGGTGCAGGGAGACGAGAAAGCTTCCCAGCCCCGTGCAGAGGTAGACGATGGACAGCAGCCAGAAGTGACGCGTGCGCATCGCTTCGCCGACCGTCCAGTCTCGATCCGGGGGCGCGGCGACCTCGTGATGTTCCCGCGGGGACTCCGGCGTGGCCTTGGTGGCCGTGGGGGCCGGGTCGGTCCCCCGGAAGAAGCGGGCGAGGGGCAGCACGAGGGCGACCATGAGCACCGCCTGGGTCAGGTACGCACGGCGCCAGCCGATGGCGGAGATCAGGAGCTGGGCGAGGGGAGCGGAGGCGGCGCGACCGAATCCATTCGCCGACTGGACGATGGAGATGGCCATGCCCCGGCGGCGCACGAACCACTGGGAGAGCAGCGGCACGAAGACCACGAGGCCGAGACAGTTGGCTCCGATGGTCATGACGATGCCGTAGAGGACGATGATGTGCCAGAGCGCCTTCGCATAGGCGCTCCCCAGGAGACCGAGGGCGAGGAGGGCGCCCCCGAGGAGGACGAGGCGACGCGGACCGAGGCGGTCCACGAAGGCGCCGACGAGAGGCGCGCTGACTCCCGCCACGAGCTGGGAGGCCGAGTAGGCCAGCGAGACGTCGGAGCGACTCCAGCGAAAGTCCTCGAGGAAGGCCACGAGGAAGACCGCATACGAGTGCATGAGCCCGGCGCTGATGGTGAACGTCGCGAAGGCGCCGCCGAGCATGTACGAGCTGCGCCCGCGGCGCTGCGGTCCGGGCGGGGTCGGGCTCACGGTGGCGACATTCTAGCTGATGCTTGCGAGCGGGACGTGGGGTGTCTATCATGCGGTCCTCGATTCCCGGCGGCCCGCGACCCCCGCGGCTCGCCCAGCCCAAGGAGACGCCGATGCCTCTCGATCCCCAGATGCAGAAGATCGTGGACGCCACCCTCGCCCTCGGCCTGCCCCCCATCGAGCGCATGACGGTGGAGCAGGCGCGCGAGAGCATCCGGCAGCGTACCCCCGCCCTCGGCCCGGTCCAGGAGGTCAAGGTCGTGGAGGAGCACCACGTGCCGGTCGCG
>Ga0070708_100003469_pt1 | contig 12343 bp, 10 predicted proteins | sample KBSK5503metaG_FD_65469 | JGI IMG/M metagenome (GOLD analysis project Ga0070708, IMG submission 65469) | Corn, switchgrass and miscanthus rhizosphere microbial communities from Kellogg Biological Station, Michigan, USA - KBS K5-50-3 metaG | ecosystem: Host-associated > Plants > Roots >...
GGAGCATCGACGGCAGCGGTTCGCTCCGTCCGCGAGGCCCGATTAGAATCCGCCGCCGTGGCCGCACCCTCCTCGCGCAAAACGCCGCAGAAGCGCGTCGCGCGCCTCCTCCGGTCCGACCGCACGCGCGCGAACCTGTATCGGATCGCCGGGAAGCTTCCTCCACGAGCGCGTTCCGCGCTCCTTCGAACCGCGCGCGGAACCCGCGACGTCCTGCTGAGCAGGGCGACGGGTACGGGAAGCGCAGCCGTCACGAGGGGTCCGGTTCCGAAGAGTTTCCGCGTTTCGCCGCGCCCGGAGCCGGTCACCGGGGAATGGCCCGAACCGCCGGAGGTCGACGACCCGAGCCGAGCCGTCCACAGCGTCCTGAAGGATGACGGGCCGGCCCCGCGCTACGAAGTCGAGCTTTTCGAAGCGCTGCAGAACGAGTACGAGTCGAAGAAGATCGTCGAGCAGGCGCAAGGCCTCGACCCGGTTTCGCGTTCGGAGCGGGCTCGCCGGCGTCTGATCAGCGTCCACGATTCGGTCGGGCTGGCCGGCAAGCGGGTCCTCGAGTTCGGCTGCGGCGCCGGCTTCGAGGTTTGGTTCATGGCGCACCACATGGGCGCCGACGCCTACGGCGTCGACGTCATCGAGCGCGCTTCCTGGTCTGCGTTGCAGGGGGATCGCGCACATCTCGTGTGCGCGGACATAACCGATTCGAATCCGTTCGATCCCGACTTCTTCGACCGGGTGATCTCGTTCTCGGTTTTCGAGCACGTCGCGCATCCCTACCGCGGGCTCCAGGAGCTCTACGCGATCTTGAAACCGGGGGGCCTCGCCTACATCAGCGCGAACCTGTACCGGTCGGCCGTCGCGTCGCACCTCTATCGCGACATCTACTTCCCGTTCCCGCACCTGCTCTTCTCGGACGAGATCTTCAAGGAGTACTACCGTCGCAAGGGACTTCGAGAGCGCACAGCCTCCTGGGTCAACAAGCTCACGTGGCTGCAGTACGAGCGGTACATCGCGATGGCCGGGTTCCGGATGCGCATGTTGCGTTTCTCGGAGCGAGAGCTCGACGAAGACTTCTACCGGAGGTTCGAGGGCGTGCTCGGCCGCTACCCGCGCTGGGATCTCACGAAGGACTTCTTCACCGTGGTCCTCGAGAAGCCCCGCTAGACAGACCGTACCGCGGCGTCCGAGCCGCGGACGGTGAGCCGCTCGGTCATCGTTCCGACTCGCAGCACGAGATCGAACCCGTCGGCGAGCTGCGTGAACGACCGAACCGTCCACGAACGGGTACCGGCCGACGACGGGACGATCAGCGTGAAGAACCGCACGCGCGTGCCGGTCTTCGAAACCGCCACCGCGGCGGCGGGTTCGCGCCGCCCGTAGTCGAACGAAACCCAACCCTGCTTCGGGCTTGTGGCGCCGCGGTAGACGCGCTGGCCGGTTTTCCCGCCCAGCTGCACGACCCACGCGTTCGCCCGGCTGCCGGCACGGCCGGTGAAGAAACCGTCGGAGACGATCGCCGGGCGCGCCTGCGGGTGCAGGTGCCACCACTGCCGCACGGTGCGCGGGGAAGCCGCCCGCACATCGTCCTCGACGAGCAGGACGCCGAGCCGCCGTGAGTACAGCACGTGTCGCCGGTGGTCCACACCGGCAATCGTGCGCTCGCGGAGTGAAAGGAAATCGAAGCCGGGCGCGTGACGCTGCGCGAGGAGATCGGTCGCGCCCGACTCCTGCATGGCGGATCCGGCTACCTCGATCGTGTTGTGCGCCGGGCCCGACCGGAACCATTCGCGCCACGCGTCCGGCGCGTAGTGGTAATAACCCGGGTCGAGCAGGATCCGGTCGCCGTTCGCGTAGAGCGTCACCGACGCGGCGTCGCGGTGGCCGTGGAACGCCCGACCCGGCCCGAAGCGAACGCACACCGCCGTCTCGTCCGCCAGCGGCCGGTCGTCACCCCAGCCCGAGCGAAGGAACGCGAATCCGGCGCGGAACACCGCGTACGGCGAGGAAGGCCGGGGACCGAGCACGCCGCCGCTAGCGACGAATTGAGCGACGGTCCCCGGAACCGCGCGCAGACGATCGTCGATCGTGTCGCCGACGAGCTCCCAACGAGCGTCCGGCAGCGCGCCGAACGCGAGGAACGCCGGCATCCTCTTGACGCGATCGGTCAACGATTTCGAGGGCGCGAGGCCGCACGCTCGGAGCGAGGTGATCGCCGCCGAATAGCGGGCGTAGTTGTACCACTCGTAACCGATCGCTTGTTCGTTGATCGCGCCTTGCGTGTCGATGCTCTCCACGACGAGTCGTTCGATCCGCCGCTGGGCGAGCGACTTCCACGCGGCTCGGCTCATCTCGCAGCCGAGCTCCAGCAGTCCGATGCTCTGGTTGAGCGCGTGGTTACCGTGCTTCTTGTAGAAACCTTCGTCCGCGAGGGTTCGGCCGTGCACGAGCGCCGCACGTCGCAGCCACGGCCTGCCGGGAAGCCGCCGGAGCGCGCACGCGTAGACGATCCCGCGCCAGGCCGTCGAATGATCGTTCCACGAGTAGCGCGAGGGCGGATGGCTTCGCGGGTTGTCGCGAGACCAGTCGCGGAGTACGAACTCGTAGCGATCGAGATAGCGACGGTCGCTCGTCGCGTCCCACGCTCGCCAGAGCTCTTCCGCGAAACGAAGGGAGTGGTAGTTGAACTCCCAGTTCGGATCGTGCGCGGGGTTCTCGTTCCACCGTGGGTCGGCCGGCAGCTTGAACGTCGGGAAACTTGCGAGCTGGTAGCGGTTCTCGAGCAATTCGCGCGCGGCGTGGCTCGCGGCGGTTTGACGAGACAAGTCACACGGGCCGGTCGGCGCGGGGGTGACCGATGCGGCGTTCGCTGCGATCGTCGCGGCGGCGTGAGGAGCGGCCGGGCGTTCCGATCCGCGAAACCACGTCGGCGCGAGCACTCCGGCGACGCACACTCCGGCCACGATGATTCGGGACGGCCTTGTCCAGAGCCTCGGCATGAGGGTTCCCCGATCGGATAGGCATGGCCCGGCCGCCGCGCGACGGCGGCCCGGGGAACGGGGTTCCGGACGCTCGTCCGCTCCCGGTTCCGAAGACAAATAGGCCGATCGGTCGCGCAAGGTTTAGACGGCCCGGTGGTAGCCTGCGTTCCTTGTGCGCGTCTGCATGATCGTCCGCAATCCGTGTGTGCGTGACCCGCGCGTGCTCAAGGAAGCGCGTGCGCTTGCGGAAGCCGGTCACGAGGTGAGGATCATCGCGACCGCCGAGCGCGGAGTCCCCGACAGGGAGGAGCGCGACGGATTCCGGATCCACCGAGTCGAGCCGGTCCCGCAATGGGTTCGCCGTCTCGCGGGGCGTCCGGCGATCCCGAGCCAGACGTCCGAGCGGCCCGCCGTCGCGACGTCGTCACCGAAGAAGCGTCCCCAGCTCCAGGCGGCGGTCCGCGACTGGATGGTGGATCGGAGGCTCGGCGCCGCCGCGCTGGAAACGACGGCCGACGTGGTGCATGCGCACGACCTCAACACCCTCGCTGCCGGCGTCCGCGCGGCGCGGCATCACAAGGCCCGGCTCGTGTACGACGCGCACGAGCTGTATCCGGAGCTCGCCGGTCTCGGTCCGCGCGAGCGCGCGCGTTGGGACCGGCTCGACCGAAGGCTCATCCGCACCCCCGAGGTCGTGATCGTCCCATCGGAGTCCCGGGCCGACGAGTTCGCGCGGCGGTACGGCATCGAACGGCCGCGCGTCGTCATGAATTGCCCGCCGGCCGGCCCGGCGCCGGACCCCACGGCGAGTCCACTGTCGGCGTTACGTCGTCCCGGCGAATCACTGCTCGTCTACGCCGGCGGTTACAACACGAACCGAGGTCTCGAGAACCTCGTTCGCGCCGCCGGACTGATCGATCACGCGCGGCTGGTCATGGTTGGGTTCGGCGGACTCGAGCCGGAGCTGCGCGCGGTCGCCGAGCGGGAACGGCTCGGCGACCGGGTCGTGTTCCACGACCCGGTCGCGCACGATCAGGTGGTGGCCGTCGCCGCCGGCGCCGACGTCGGACTGGCTCCGTACCTGCCCGTCGGGCTCAACAACGTGCTCGCCGCGCCGAACAAACTGTTCGAATACCTGCACGCGGGCGTCGCGATCGCCGGCAGTGACCTGCCCGACATCCGCAAGGTGATCGAAGAGCACCGCGTCGGCGCTCTGTTCGACGCGGGCGATCCCGCCTCGATCGCGAAGGCGGTGACGACGCTGCTCTCCTCGCCGGAGGAGCTCGAAGCGATGCGGAAACGCTCCCGGGAGGCGTCGAAGCGCTACACCTGGGACACGCAGGTGGAGGTGTTGCTCGAGCTGTACGCCGGTTTGGAGCGCCGCTAACGCTGCGGCCGATTCGCGATCTCGATGAGCGCGCGTCGCTCCTCCGACCAATCGAACTTGCGCCGCACCGATTCTTTCGCCCGCGCCGCCTTCGCCGCGAGGGCGCGCGGGTCGCGGTGCGCCTCGACCAGCGCCGCCAGTAATTCTTCGTACGCGCCCGGCGTGATCATCGTCATGTCGCGATCGTCGAACGTCTGCGAAAGCGGTTCGGTGCGCGAGCAGATCACCGGCAGTCCCAACGCCGCCCATTCGAGCACCTTCGTCGGGAGCGTCAGTCGCATGAGAGGGTCCTGCAGGTGCGGCTGCACGCCTACCCACGAGCTGCGCACGATGCCCGGGATCCGGTCGAGAGAAACCGGACCGTCGAACGCCACGCGATCGGAGATCCCGAGCGCTCGTGCGTTGCGTTGCATCGCGGGGATCAGATCGCCGTCGCCCACGATCCGCAGCCGCAGACCTGGGATCGCGTCCTTCAATCTCGCGACCGCGGTGACGAGCATGCTCAAGCCGTAGCGTCCCGCCACCGTCCCCGCGTACAACATCGTTCGGTCGTCGGGATCGCGCGCCGGCCCGGCGACGGGAGCCCCGAACACTCGCGGGTCGGGTGCGTTGAAAACGACGCCGATCTTCTCCGGCGGAACCCCGGTGCGTAGCAGAAGCTCCTTCATGGCCTCGTGAACCGTCACGATCTGACTCGCGTAGCGGCACGAGATCCGCTCTTCCGTGAGCAGCGCTCGGACGAGCCGGTGGTCGGCCGTAAGTCCGTACTTGGACATGAAGAACTCGGGCATGGGGTCGCGCACATCCAGGATGACTCGTGCGCCGGCGAGCTTTGGTACCGCGGCCGCCCGAACGAGCAGATTGGGGATCCCGAAGACGTACACGAGGTCGTAACGTCGCTGCGCGTGCATGCGCGCCATCGCGGCCCATGCCATCGCGCCGAATGAGCCGTACTCGAAGACATATCGGAACTTCGAGCCGCGACGACGCCTGGCGGGCAGCCTCCGGATGGTGACCGGGCCGATCCGTTCGTTCTTCGGCTCACCCTCGTCGCGTGCGCACAGAACCTCCACGTCCCAGCCGGCCTCCGCGAGCGCGGTCGCGTGGCGCCGCGGCCGGGTGTCCCGGACGTAGTAGGAGTGGGTGACGATCAGGGCGCGTTCGCGCCCGTCGTGGCCTGACACGCGCCGGATGCTACCGAGCACGCCTGGTAGCGGCAACGAGCGGTGACGCGGGTTGAGCCCTTTGGTACCCTCATGGTCCCGCGCGTTTCCCCGCCGGATACGACCTCGTCTAGGAGATTGATGTGAAGATCTGCCTCGTCGGAACCGGATACGTCGGCCTCGTAACCGGCGCGTGCTTCGCAGACCTCGGTCACGACGTGACGTGCGTCGACGTCGTCGCCGAGAAGGTCGAAAAACTCCGCGGCGGGCAGATCCCCATCCACGAGCCGGGCCTGGAAGAGGTCGTCCAGCGCGGACTCGAAGCCGGACGCCTGCGGTTCACGACCGACCTCGGTGAGGGCGTGCGCAACGCCCAGTTCATCTTCATCTGCGTGCCGACGCCTCCCGCGGAAGACGGCAGCGCGGATCTGTCCCACGTGGAGCAGGCGGCGGTCCAGATCACGCAGCACATCGGCGACTACAAGGTGATCGTCAACAAGAGCACCGTGCCGATCGGCTCGTCTCGGGTCGTCGAGCGCATCATTCGCGAGCGCCTCCCGGCGCAGATCGAGTTCGACGTCGCGTCGAACCCGGAGTTCCTGCGCGAGGGCTCGGCTGTTTTCGACTTCATGCATCCCGACCGCGTCGTGATCGGCACCGGAAGCGAACGCGCGGCCGGACTCCTTACCGAGCTCTACCGGCCGCTCGGCGCTCCGCTGATCGTGACCGATTCGGCGACGGCCGAGATGATCAAGTACGCGGCGAACGCTTTCCTCGCGACCAAGATCTCTTACATAAACGCGATATCGAACATCTGCGACGCCGTCGGCGCCGACGTGAAAGACGTCGCGCTCGGGATGGGTTACGACGCCCGCATCGGGTTCGAGTTCCTCCGCCCGGGTCCGGGTTTCGGCGGCTCGTGTCTGCCGAAGGACTGCCGCGCGCTCATCAGCCTCGCGGAGAAGAACGGATACGACTTCGGGCTGCTCCGAGGGGTGCTGCAGGTGAACGACGCCCAGCGCGGAGTGATCACCGCCAAGGTCGAGCGGCTCCTGGGAGGGCTCGAGGGCAAGCTCATCGGCGTCTGGGGCCTCGCGTTCAAGCCGAATACCGACGACATCCGCTACTCGCCGTCGTTGGCGGTCATCGAGGACCTCCGCTCGCGAGGCGCTCGTGTCCGCGCGTACGACCCGGCCGTCCACGCCGACGCCGACTTCGACGGTGTCGAACGCGCTACCGGGCCGCTCGAAGCGATCGAGGGTGCCGATGCGCTTCTCCTCCTGACCGAATGGAACGAGTTCCGCTGGCTCGACTTCGGCCGCGTCCGCGGGGCGATGATGAGTCCGATCGTGGTCGATGCACGCAACTTCCTGGATCCGCACCTCCTCCGACAGCTTGGGTTCACGTACGAAGGCGTCGGTCGCTAGGCATGCGCGTCGTCGTCGCCGGGGGCGCCGGGTTCCTGGGGTTTCACCTCTGCACCCGATTCCTGACCGACGGGGATGAGGTCATCTGTGTGGACAACCTCATCACCGGCAGCCGGTCGCACGTCGACGATCTGAAGGACCACGAGCGCTTCACCTACCTCGATCACAACGTTTCCGAGCCCTTGTATCTCGATGGTCCGGTCGACGCGATCATGAACTTCGCGAGCCCGGCCTCGCCCATCGATTACCTGCGATATCCGATCCCGACCTTGAAAGTGGGGGCGCTCGGGACGTGGCACACGCTCGGCCTGGCCATGGAGAAACGGGCGACGTACTTCCTGGCGTCCACGTCGGAGGTGTACGGCGACCCGCAGATCCACCCGCAGCCGGAGACCTACTGGGGCCACGTGAATCCCATCGGCCCGCGGGGTGTCTACGACGAAGCGAAGCGCTACGCGGAGGCGATGGTCATGGCGTATCACCGCTTCCACGGGCTCGACACGCGCATCGTCCGTATCTTCAACACCTTCGGTCCGGGTCAGAGGCGGGACGACGGCCGGGCGGTGACGACATTCATCGTGCAAGCGCTTGCCGGGAAACCGATAACCGTTCACGGCGATGGATCGCAGACGCGGAGCTTCACGTACGTCGACGACCTGATCGAGGGGATCGTGAGGCTTCTGCGCTCCGGGTATTCCGAGCCGGTCAACATCGGGAATCCCGAGGAGTACACGGTGCTCGAGCTCGCCTCCATGATCAAAGAACTGGCAGGATCGGACTCGGAGATCGTCTTCGAGCCGCGGCCCGTCGACGACCCGGCCGTCCGGCGTCCCGACATCACGCGGGCGAAAGAAGTGCTGGGATGGGAACCGACCGTCCCGGTAGGTGAAGGTTTGAAGCGGACGATCGAGTGGTTCCGAACCGAACCGTAGGAGACGCGAAATGGACAAGAAGCTGTTCGATCAACTGCAGGACGGCGACCCCATCGCGGTGGCGCTGCGTGGCGGTGCCGGCTGGATCCACGGCGCGATCATCTGGCGACGAGAAGACGTGATGCTGATCAAGCTCACGGAAGGGACGCTCCCGGAGGCCACGCCGTACGCCCTCATATTCACCGCCGAGGTGAGTGCCCTGGCGGTGCCGCGTGAGATCGAGCCCTCGGTGCCCGAGTCGCGCAAGACCGGCTTCGCCGCCGGCGTCTGATCTGGGCGAAAACGGCCGGGACTTCAGTCCTGTTTTCGATCAACCACGGGCCGTGGTCGCCCCGCTTAATCCAGTTTGACCCGATTCCCCGCGTGCGACTCATTCGCATTGGCCGAACGGTTTCATTCGCTCGCTCGTTTCCATTGGTGCACGGATCGCCGCGATGTGCGAGCGGCATCCGATTGGACCCGAGGGAGGGCGAGCGAGGATGACCAAGACTCCGTACACGAGCGGCACGCGCGAGCGTCTCATCGAGCGCCTTCGCCGCCAGGCGATGGCGGTTCAAAACGGCCACCGGCGCGACGACGCGCTGTTGACGACCGGCGAAGTCGCGATGCTGTTCCGTGTTTCTCACCGCGCTGTTCGCTGCTGGGCAGACGCAGGCAAGCTTCCCTACATCCGGACGCTGGGCGGGCACCGTCGCTTCCTCGCCTCCGCCGTGTGGGACGCCCTATCGGCAGTACTTCCGGCCACCGAGCGCGAAGCGGCGCCGGTTCAGCCGATCGCCCGAATGGCCTAACAAGCCCTCAACTCGGCGGCCGCCCGGGAAACAGCGATCCTGTAACCCGGGCGGCCGCTTTTATCTCCCAACACATCCTTCGGAAAGGCATCCGTCATGCGCACGGTGGTTGCGCGCGCCCCGGGTCGGGTCTCGCTCGCCGGCGGAGGGACCGACATCCCCGCCTACTACGAGCGTCACGGCGGAGCCGTCCTGTCTTTCACGATCCCCAGCTCTGCGACGGCCGTCGTGTCCGAGCGGTCCAACGGTCTCGACCTCGTCTCGCTCGATCACGGCGTCCACGAGCTGATCACCGCCGAGCGCTACGCGCGCCGGATGAGCCATCCGTTCCTCGCTCGAGAGTTCATCACGATGCAGAAGGCCGTCGCGTGGCATTTCGGACTCGACCGCGCACGCGTCGCCGCGGCCAGTGAGGTTGCGGTCGGCTCGGGGCTCGGATCATCGGCCGCCGTGTGCACCGCGCTCGTCGCCGCCGCCGGGGCGTACATCGGCGAGCCGATGGAGCGACGGATGATCGCGGCGACTGCTGCCCGGATCGAGATGTCCGTCCTTCGCCGGCCTTGCGGCAAACAAGACCCGTACGCGTCGGCTTTCGGTGGGATCAATCTGCTCGAGTTCGGTCGAGACGGAACGGTCGCCGTGACGCCGGTGGAGATCTCTCCGGGTACGCAGCGGGAGCTCGAACGCCACCTCATGCTCTTTTCGAACGGGGCACGGCGCAACGCGGCGGCGCCGCTCGCCGAGCTCGCGAGGCGGATCGGAACCGACAAACAGACCATGATCGCGCTCGGTGAGCTGCTCGAAACCGCGTACCTCGTGCGCACGGCGGTCGAGCGAGGTGAGCTAAGGACGGTCGGCGCGCTCGTCGACCGCGGCTGGCGGGCAAAACGGCGGCTTCACGGGCAGGTTTCCAATCCGGAGATCGATCGCGTGTACGCGATGGCTCGGGACGCCGGGGCTCTGGGCGGAAAGCTCCTGGGCGCCGGCCTCGCGGGAGCGATGCTCTTCGTATGCGCGCCGGAGCGCCAGCAGGAGCTGCGTCAAGTGATGGCGACGCAAGGCTGGCGAGCCGACGAGGTCACGATCGAAGACGCCGGAGCGACGCTCATCGAGCAGCCGGAAGAAGAAGCGACCGGAACGACGCTCGGCTAGACGCCCTGGGGGGTGCCGGGGCGGTCGCCTTCTGGACCCTTGCCCTTGAAGGAATCCGCGAATTGCTGCGCAGTCGCGATCGTCTCGGTCTTCGGGCTCGGACAGCTCTGTGAGCGCGCCCACGCGGTGAACACGAGCGGCGCGTCCATTTCCGCCCGGGGAACCAAGATGATCCTCCTCGCATCCTTCCTCACGATCTGCTGCAGCCCGGTGATGATCTTCGGGTCAAGGTCGGGCTTGTACCAGAAGATAACGTGACCGTGCTCCATGTTGTGGACCAGGTTCTCGTCGGGCGGCGCCGGCGAGAGGATCCCCGTCGGTGCAGTCGATGGATTGTGGTTGCCCGAGGTCGGCGGATTCGTTTTGTAGTGGTAGGGCGGGGTATGGTCCCGCCCTTCGCTGGCGAGCTTCTTGATCGGCTCGCAACCGCCCGCCGCCGCCGCCTTCCTGAGGGCTTCCTTCCTGCGGTTGGAAGAAGCTCGTGCCGCGAAGATCCCACCCACGAGCCCCACGATCGCGACGGAAACAACCGCGATGGTGATGAGCTTCCGCATCCGCGCCTTGCGCTGGCGGCGGCGGATCTCCTCGAGGCGACGCTGTTTCGCGACCTCGCGCCGCTCGCGCTTCGTTTCCTTCTTGGGATCGGCCATGCAGGGGGGCTTTATAGCACGCCGCTCCGGGCCCGGCACGACCCCCCCCGCAGCCTTCTTTCCTTGTTCGGAGCTTCTTCGCGGGGTATGTTCGGCCGGCCGGCTGACCGGCGTCTTCCCCACTGCAGGCCAACGTACTCGGGAGCGGCCGGGGGTCACACCCCTCGGCGGGGGAGGCGGTGCTGATGGCCACGGAGATGGGCACCCGGTCGGCTTCGAGCGACGGGCTCGATCGCTACTTCAAGTTCTCCGAGCGGGGATCGACCCTGCGCACGGAGATCATCGCCGGCGCGACGACCTGGATGACGATGGCGTACATCCTGTTCGTCAACCCGACGATCCTCGGCGCCGTCAAGGACGTCGAGGGCACACAGCTTGCGTTCCCCAAGGTTTTGCTCGTCACCGCTCTCGTCGCCGGCGTGATGACGATCATGATGGGAGTCGTCTCCAACTATCCCTTCGCTCTCGCCGCCGGGCTGGGACTGAACGGCTACGTGGCCTTCACGCTCGTGGCCACGCTGAAGCTGACCTGGCCGGACGCGATGGGCGTGATCGTGCTCGAAGGGCTCATCATCGCCGTGCTCGTCGTGACCGGGTTCCGGGAGGCCGTTCTCAATGCGATCCCGCTCGATCTGAAACGGGCGATCGGTGTCGGCATCGGGGCGTTCATCGCATTCATCGGTCTCATCAATGCCGGCTTCGCGATCCGCAACCCCATTCCGAACGCCACCCCGGTCACGATCGGACAGGTGTCGAACTGGAAGTTCCTCGTGTTCTTCATCGGCTTCGTTGTGTCGGCGACGCTCGTGGTGAAGAAGGTGAAGGGAGCGCTGCTGATCGGGATCCTCGGCACGACGATCTTCGCGACGGTCGTCAACGAGATCAAAAACCTTTCGATCTGGAAGAACGGCATCGCTGCGATACCGGACAAGTGGGCGAGCATCCCCAAAGGATCCGACTTCGATCTGCTCGGCAACTTCTCGCTCAACGGTTCGTTCGTGAAGCTCGGGATCATCTCCGCGGGCGTCGCTGTGTTCGCGGTCATGCTGTCCGACTTCTTCGACACGATGGGAACGGCGGTCGGGCTGGGTGAGAAGGCAGGGCTGACCGACAAGGACGGGCGCCTGCCGGGGATCGGCCGTGTTCTCATCGTCGACTCGCTCGCGGCCGCCGCGGGCGGAGCCGCATCGTCCTCGTCGAACACCACCTACATCGAAAGCGCGTCGGGGATCTCTGCAGGAGGGCGGACCGGCCTCACGAGCGTCGTCGTCGGAATCTTGTTCCTCGCGTGCCTCTTCATCTCGCCGATCGCGGGCGTGATCCCGCCGGAAGCGACGGCTCCGGCCCTGATCCTCGTCGGTTACTTCATGATGACGCTGGTCAAAGACATCGACTGGCAGAACGCCGAGATCGGCATCCCGGCTCTGCTGACGATCGTCGTCCAGCCGTTCACGTACTCGATCACCAACGGCGTCGGCGCGGGCTTCGTTGCCTACACCGCGATTCAGATCCTCAAAGGTGAGCTGCGGGAGATCCATCCGTTGATGTACATCTCAACAGCGGCGTTCATGGCGTACTTCATCCGAGGTCTTATCGCGTAAACGTCCGACGAACTCAGCGGATGTCAAGGAAAGGCTTCGGGTCGATCGGATCGCGTGAAACCGGCGCCTCGGCAGGGTGGCCTGCGATCACGCATCCCACTGCTTGCCAGTCGGGCCCCAGTCCGAGCGCGCCGGCGGCCTCCGGGCTGCAGAAGAGAGAGGTGGACAGCCAGCACGAACCGAGCCCCTGAGCCGCGAGTGCGAGCATCAGGTTCTGGATCGCCGCGCCCGATGCGGTGAGGAACATCTCGCGTTCGGCGAGGAG
>Ga0070708_100003470_pt1 | contig 12342 bp, 13 predicted proteins | sample KBSK5503metaG_FD_65469 | JGI IMG/M metagenome (GOLD analysis project Ga0070708, IMG submission 65469) | Corn, switchgrass and miscanthus rhizosphere microbial communities from Kellogg Biological Station, Michigan, USA - KBS K5-50-3 metaG | ecosystem: Host-associated > Plants > Roots >...
CAATCGATCCCGCAGCTCAGCCGCCAACGCACGGACCCGACCCCAGATCGCCGGGATGCCGATCTCCATTGCGTAGTCGATCGCGCGCCCAAGGCCGAGCTGAAGCGCGTAGCTCGCCTCCCACGTCTCAAAGCGCCTCGCGTTCTCCTTGAGCCGGTATTTATCGCGCTCTACCCAGGCGGCCGAACCCACCTCCACGGCCGTGGGGTGCAGGCCCTGGATCAAATCCCGCCGCACGAACAGAAAGCCAGTGCCTCGCGGTCCGCGTAAGAACTTCCGGCCCGCGGTCGAAAGGAAGTCACAGCCGATCTGGTGAACGTCGATTGGCATCTGTCCGACCGACTGACAAGAGTCGAGCAGATACCAGACGCCGAACTCGCGAGCCAGGGCGCCGACCTCTGACGCTGGATTCACGAGTCCTCCGCTGGTCGGCACGTGGGTCAGGGCCACGAGCTTGGCGCCTCTTCCCAGGGCGGCACGCAGCGCGACAAGGTCGATCTGGCCCTCGCCGTCGTCGCCGACGACGACGATCTCAGCCCCGGTGCGCCGCTTCACGTGCAAGAACGCCATGTAATTGCTGCAGTACTCGGAGCGACCTGTGACAATGCGGTCGCCTTCCTGAAAGGGAAGGGCGTAAAAGACGGCCGACCATGCGCGGGTAGCGTTCTCGAGCAAGGCGATCTCGGCGGCTGAGCAGTTGATCAACCTCGCCGCGGAGTCATAGACCGCCTCGATCCGGCTTTGCGCGAAGTCGGCCGCCTCGTAGCCGCCAATTCGAGACTCGAGTGCGAGGTGCTCAGTCACCGTGTCAAGGACCGGCCTTGGCATCAGCGACGCGCCCGCATTGTTGAGATGGATGCACTCGGCACATCCGGGCGTATCGCGACGGACCTGTTCGACGTCGATCAAGGCTAACCCCCTAAACGCAGTATATCGGTTAGCTAGAATCGGGCTGTGCGCTCGAAGGAGACGGGCCGGCTGCTGCCCCTTCTCGGTGGCAACCTTTGCCTCGACTTCGTCAACACGGTCGATCCGCGGTTGAAGGAACCCCGCGAGGAGTTTCTGACCAACTATCGGCAACTGATTGAGTGGGGAGCCTTCGTCGGCCTTATCGACCCCGCCCAGAGGAACAAGCTGGTCCGCCGCTCCCTGGCCAAGCCGGCTGCTGCCGCGGCCACCTTCAAGCGCGCCATCGGCGTGCGCGAGGCCCTCTATGACCTCCTGAGGAATCGAAACTCAACTTCGGGAGCGCTGATGGCGGTCAATGCGGAGTTGAGCCAGACCTTCGTGCAGCGTCGGCTCGAGCCGATAAGGGGCGGCTACCTCGTGCGTTGGCAGCCGTGGGCCGAGATATTGGGCCCAGTTCTGGAATCCGCGCAGGCGCTCTTGACGTCGAAGGAGCTCGCGCTGGTCCGCGAATGCGCAGGACACGGATGCGGATGGCTGTTCATAGACACAAGCCGCGGCCACAAGCGCAGGTGGTGCAGCATGGCCATTTGCGGGAATCGCGCCAAGGCTCAACGTAACCGTCGCCGAAAGTTAGTCACGGGCTCCAAGAACTGAGGAGGGCGATGGACTGGTGGTCCTGTCTCCGCTCACCCGCCAACGCGTTACCATCACAAGCTAGATATCGGTAACCGGGGAAGTCGAGGACTTGACGACCGACAACGGGGTCCATGATGGGAGTCGACTAAATCGTCGAGCGTTATTGCGATGCAATCAACCGCCCCGACCTCGAGGCTCTGTGCTTCAGGGAGGACTACGAGAGCGTGCGACCGCTCAACCCGCACTAGGACTTTCGCGGCCGCGACCGGGCACGTCAGCGGTCTGCGGGAATTTTCAGCCGGTGTCGAACTTCCGTGCGGAGATCATGCGCGGCGCAGTCAGGGGCGCCGAGGTTGGACCGAATGCCATTGGTTGGAAGCCGCGCCGACGGCTCCACGACGCAACGGATTGCGTCCAACCCGGCGAGAAGCTTGAGTTGTGCTCTGAATCGATGAGCGTCCGCATGGCCGTCTTGTCCGATGTCCACGGAAATCTGCCTGCCCTGGAGGCGGTGCTCAGCGATGTCAAAAAGGCAGATGTGGACTTGATCGTTTTCGGCGGCGATTTGGCGAGCGGCCCAATGCCTGCCGAGACCATCGACCTCGTGAGAAGCATGCCCAACGCTAGGTTCGTTCGAGGCAACGCTGATCGGGGTGTCGTCGCCGCATACGACGGGAGACCCAAACCTGAGTGGCCAGGGCCTTATGCGGATTGGTGTGCGACTCGAATCAGTCGTGCCCAGCGCGACTTCCTGAATTCGTTTGCACCAACGGTCGAGGTCGAAGAAGTCGAAGCGGTCGGGCGAGTTCTCGTGTGTCACGGATCTCCGCGTAGCGACCTCGACGTCATCTGGTCGGGAACTCCCACAGACCGGCTGCAGGGGTTTCTGACGGGCCTCGACGCGGACCTGGTCGTCTGCGGACATACTCACATCCAGTTCGACCGGGTCGTCGATGACACTCGCATCGTGAACGCCGGAAGCGTCGGAATGCCATCCGGCAAACACGGCGCATTCTGGGCGCAGATTGGACCTGGCGTGCAGCTCAAGCGGACGGGCTATGACCGCGTTGAAGCGGCTGCTCGACTGAGGAAGCTTGATGTTCTCGAGGTCGATGAATTCGTGCGCGAAAACGTCCTCCGAGTACCGACTCTGAGCGAGGCGGTGGAATTCATCAAGGCCGCAGAGGCGAAGCAGAGCGCGGCTGCCGACACACCGCCTAGGTGACCTCCTGAAACTCGGGCCGCTCAGCGAACCCGTCTTTCGCAGGGTCTTCCTGGCCAGAGCGCTGTCCCTTTTGGGGGACGGCCTGGTCCCGGTCGCCTTGGCGTTTGGCGTCCTGTCAGTCGATCGGACTCCGTCCGCCCTGGGGTTTGTATTGGCCAGCCGGTTTGCGGCACTCGTGCCGACGCTACTGGCTGCCGGCGTTATCGCCGACCGCACGCCGCGCAAAGCCGTGATGATCGCGTCCGACCTCATCCGGTTGGTCGCCCAGGCAGGTACAGCCACACTGCTTCTTACACGTTCGGCACATCTGTGGGAATTGATGGTGCTCGCCGCCCTTTACGGATTTGGCGAAGCTCTCTTCCGCCCTACCTCGACGGGTTTCATCCCAGAAGTTGTGCCCGCGGCGCGCTTGCAGCAAGCCATGGCGCTGCTCGCCACCGCCACGAGCGTCTCGACCGTGGTTGGGCCCCCCATCGCCGGCGCCCTGGTGATTGCACTGTCGCCGGGCTGGGCGATCGGGGTCGACGCCGTGACGTTCGCAGCCAGCGCGATGTTGCTGCTGGGCGTTCCCTCGAAACTACCGGTCCGGCGAAGCGTCCCCACGGTGTGGAGCGACCTCAGAGAGGGCTGGACCATGTTCCGATCCAGGACGTGGCTCTGGGTGGATGGCATCTATGCGGCGTTGGGAAACGCGATCGTCCTGGCTCCGCTTCTGGCGCTAGGCCCGCTGGTCGCGAGCCGGCATCTCGGCGGAGCCGGGTCGTGGGCAGCGATCGCAACTGGCCTCGGACTCGGTTCGGCCGTTGGCGGGCTGGCGCTACTGCGAGCACGGCCGCGCCGGCCGCTTTTGCTCGGGGTTCCCTTGCTCGGCCTTCTGGTGTTCCCGCCGATCCTACTGACCGTCCATGCACCCGTGGTTTTGACAGCTGCGGGGGCTTTTGCCGGCGGCTTTGGCCTGGCCGTGTTCAACACACTTTTCGAGACGACGGTGCAGCAGAAAATCCCGGCTGAAGCCCTTTCGCGTGTGGCCTCGATCGACTGGCTCCTCGGCCTCGCATTGTCACCAGTCGGCTTTATCGTCGCGGGAGTGGTCGCGACTGCGTATGGGCTGGAAGTACCACTTGCGGCAGCTGCGGTTTGGATCATCGCGTCGACGGCACTCGTTCTGATGGTTCCTGACGTTCGTCGTCTGCAACGAGATCACCCGGAGACAGTGGCGCGAGGGCCCGAGCCACTGGCGACAGCGCCGACGCCCGGCCTGAGCGATCTATGATTCCGGCACTTTCGCCGGATTTCGGCCCTTTTCAAGGCCGGACCTGGCTGAACGCCGCGCATCAGGGCCCGCTTCCGCGGGCTGCCCGCCGCGCGATTCAGGCCGCGACCCGCATGAAGGTGCGGCCGGCGCGGCTTCCGGATGACGCATTCTGGGAGGTGCCGCGGCGCTTGCGAGAAGCGTTGGCGAAGCTCATCGGCGCCAGTACCGAATCGATCGCACTGACCAACAGCACGACCTACGGCATCAACGTTGTCGCGCAAGGGTTCGATTTCCGTCATAGCGGAGACGAGGTCCTCCTCGTCGACGGTGACTTTCCCGCCACCGTCTTACCGTGGTTGGCGCGCCGGGACATCACAGTCCGCTTCTTGCGCGGGACAAGGGGTCTTATCGATCCCGACCTGCTCGAGGCGAACCTCGGTCCTCACACGCGAGTGTTCTGCACCAGCTGGGTCTTCTCGTTTTACGGCTCCGCGCTGGACCTGACCGCCCTGGCTGAGGTTTGTCGGAGGCGAGGGGTCCTGTTCGTCGTCAACGGGTCGCAAGGCGTCGGGACGCGTGAGATCTCGGTGGAAAGCGGCATCGATGTCTTATCGGCGTGCGGCTTCAAGTGGCTCTGTGGACCGTATGCCACTGGATTCTGCTGGCTGAGCGAAGCCGCGCTCGAGCGCATCCATTACCCGCTTCCGAACTGGCTCCGCAACCAGGAAGGTGGCGGGCTCAGCCAGGAAATGGACTATCACCTACCGCATCAGCACGGCGCTTCCGCGTATGACGTCTTCTGCACCGCAAACTTCTTGAACTTCATGCCCTGGACGGCTGCGATCGAGGAATTGCTATCGCTTGGAATCGCCCCTGTCGCGCGTCACAACCAGAGATTGGTGGACCTTCTCATCAGCCGGTTGCCTCCGGGATTCGAGCTGCTCAGCCCCGCAGCAGAGCCCGAGAGGTCGACGCTGGCTTTCATCAGCCACAAAGACCCCGGCAGGAATCAGCGCATTATGCGACTGCTCGCTCGCGCGCGCATCGACGTGGCTTTGCGCGAGGGAAACATCCGCGTTTCGCCACACCTGTACAACTCTTCCTCAGACATCGAGGCGCTGTTGCAAGTCCTGGCTTCAGCAGCTTGAGGGACGATCGGTCGTGGCTGCGCTCCTTTCGACCTGTCCCCAGGATCGGGAGTAGAGATCTGCTCGGACCGGCAGGTAGCCCGGGTAGGCGGACCTGGCCAATCGCACCTTTCCACGCTCAATAGCGGCGACGCCGACCGGAGCTGTCGTTTCCAGAAGAATTTCCCCGTCCGGAGCGACCACCACCGACGGGCCCCCCATCTCGACATCGAACTCGGGCCGCGGACGGTTGACCGAGGCCACAAACACCGAGCACGTGATCGCGATCGACTGAAAGACCAGCAGCCAGCGCGGATAGGTCTTGGGCTCGGTGGCGCGGGGCACGGCGATGAGTTCGGCTCCCATTGCGCCCAGAACTTGTGATCCGACTGGGCGGTTGATGTCGGAGCAGACCTGCAGTCCGAAGGGGATGGCAAGTCCTTGAAACGGCCGGGGAGGTATATCGCCAGCTTGATAGTGGCTCTTTTCCCAAAACCCCGGCTCCTGGGGCAGATGGCTTTTGCGGTATTGACCGACAAGGTCACCCGCGGCGTCGAATACGAATGTGGTGTTGAACTTGTGCTCAGGCGAGTCGGGGTCTCGAATTATTGCGCCTCCCACCACTCCGATCTGAGCGGTGGCGGCTGCCTCCGCAAGAGTCGCGTACCGTCTGCCGCCCGGGCCCTCCGATTCCTCATCTTCGGAGTCTTCGCGGGCTGGATACCAGGGATCGAGTGGAAGTTCCGGCAAGATCGCGAGAACCGCGCCCGCGTCTCGTGCTTCTGCCAGGCGTCGCTGCAAGCGTTGTTCGGATTGTTCGCCAAAGAACAGGTCGCTGATGAGGGCGATGGTCATGCTGTCCTCAGGCCGATCGAGATGGGAGGGATCGGACACGCTCACGCCTTGGCTGCTTGTCGGACCAACCGAGCTCTGTACCGTCGCATCTTGTGCTGTGAACCACAGATAGACATCGCGCACCACTGGCCTGTGCGATTACGTGAGTCGTCGTAATACGCCCACCGGCACACGTCGGAACGGCATGTCTTGAGCCTCACCCACTCGCCAGAAACCCTCGCCCGAATGACGATCAGGAAAATCTGACCGAGCAGATCGGCCAGGGCCGTGCCACCCGGGCGCGTAGGAGGGGTCGGCGTGATGGAGAAAACTCTTCCCACATGGGCCGTCGCTGACGCGCGATTCAGGATCTCAATCGCTTCCGGGCTGACGCGTCTGCCAGAGTTTGCCTCGAGCAGGTCTCGCAACGCTTCGCGCACGCGACGAGCCTCGAGAAGATCGCGCCGAGTGAGGCGGGCCGACTTGGCAAGCAATCGATTTTCGACCGCCCAGCTCATCAGAACTCCAGGGTTACTGAACTTCTCTTCCCCGCCTTCACGATCGAGGCTATTGATGAAGGCCTGAACCACTGCCAGTTCGCCCGGGGCGGGGGCCCTTCCTCCAGGTTCGGGCAAATGATTCACGGATACGAGCACGTTGCCGGTCATAGCACCTCGTTGTTATGTTACTTGCGTAACCGCCAGGGTGGTAACGAACAGGAGGACCGGTCCATGATCGCCCGACGCTGGCGTGGCAAGGTTCGCGCCGCTGACCATGACGCCTATCTTCGCTATGTCGAGCAGACCGGCGTCGCCGCGCTCCGGGCAACCCCCGGCAACGAAGGCGTGGTGATCTACCGTCACCTCGATCGCGACGCCGCCACGAGCGAGATCGAGGTCGTCTCCCTGTGGCGCGACCGCTCGTCGATCGTGGCGTTCGCCGGCGACGACATCTCGGTCGCCCGCTTCTTTCCTGAAGACGACAGCTACCTCATTGATCGCGAGCTGACCGTCCGCCACGACGACGTCGACATCTATATCGCCCGGGATGGCTGACGGGGGCCTGCCGGCCGCCGGCGTTCCCACTGTCCGCAGCGCCCGCCGCCGACTCGCCGTCGATGGCATCGGAATCATGGTCAGCGGCGTCGGTTTCGGGTTCGTCTACGGCCTCACGGCCCGGACCGAGGCCGGCTTCTCCCCGATCGACGTGATGGCGATGAGCGTCTTCGTCTTTGCCGGCGCGGCGCAGTTCGCGGCGATCGGCTACGTCGCGGCGGGCGTTCCCTGGGCTGTGATCGGGATCCTGACCGGCCTGCTCAACGCCCGCCATGTGCTCTATTCCGCAGCGCTCGGGCCGTGGTTCCGCGGCCGCTCATTCGGGGAGCGCGCGGTCGCCGCGCAGGTACTGACTGACGAGGTGTTCGCGCTATCGCTCTCACATTTCCGGCGCCTCGGCCGGTTCGATGCGTTCGGCTACTGGTTCGCGGGGATCGTCATCGACTTCATTCCGTGGTTCTTGGGAACCCTCTCCGGGGTCCTACTCGGTGACGCGATCCTTGATCCCGAGCGGCTCGGCCTCGACGTGATTTTTGCGGCGGCGATGGCGGGACTGGCCGTCGGGCTGATCACAAGCCGACGCGAGCTGGTCGCCGCCGTCGTTGGGGCCGTCGTCGGCGTTGCCGTGTCGCTGGTGGTCTCGCCGACCCTCGGAATCATCGCCGGCGGGTTCGTCGGGCCGGCCGCCGGTCTCCTGGTTCCGGCGGCGAGCACACAAGATCATGCCCCGAGCCGCAACGAGGCGCCCACGGACCGCTACCTGATGTCGCGCCCCCACAGAGAGGCTCCGCCCGAGGCGGAGGACGAGCGGTGACTGCCGTGTACGTGGGGCTTGCGCTGATCATGTTCGCGTTCACCTACCCATCACGAGCGGTCGGGCTGCTGGCGCCGGGTATCGACCGGCTGCCGAAGCCGGCCCTCGACTACCTTCAGCTCGTCGGGCCGGCGATTCTGTCGGCGCTGGCGGCGGTCAACGTCATGATCCCCGTCGAGGAGGGTCATTCGGTCTTCACGATCGGGCTGCCCTGGCTGTCGGTCCTGGTGTGCATTGCACTCGTCGCATGGCGCCGGAACCTGTTCATCGGGCTCGCGGCCGCGGTCCTGACCGCGATCGTCGGCCGCGCGTTGGGGTTAGGCTAGGAACCGCCGCGGTGGCGCCACCTCACACGCTGACGGAAGTCACCTCCGCGCTGGAGCGCCGCCGACGCGCCGTGGGCGCGTTGTGGCCGGCTGACACCGTCGTCTTGATCGGCGCGGGAACGGCCGTCCCGGTGCCGGGACGCGGCGATCGAACTTATCCGTTTCGCGCCCACAGCGAATACTTCTATCTGACCGACCGCGAGCGGCCTGGAGGAGTGCTCGCGTTTGACCCCGACGATGGTTGGTTCGACTTCGTCACGCCGGTGACGCGGGACGAAGCCCTGTGGGAAGGTGCGGATCCGTCGTCGGTCGACGGCATCGACATCGCGGAACTGGAATCGTGGCTGGCGCCACGGAAGACCAAGAACATCGTATGGCTGGGAACCGCGGCCGACGCGGCCAGCTTTGATCCTCAGCTCCAGGCCGATCTTCGACGCGCGCTCAACCGCGTTCGCCGACCCAAGGACCAGATCGAGCTGGGTCGGATGCGTATCGCGGAGGAGGCCACACGCGCGGGATTCCAGGAAATCGTCCAGAGAATGGAGAGTGGCCGAACCGAGCGCCAGTTGCAGGCCATGCTGGAGTCGGCCTTTTTCCTGAACGGCGCAGACAACCTGGCCTTCGACACCATCGTCGCCGGCGGCCACAATTCTGCGGTTCTGCACCATCGGCCAACGACGAGGGCTATTCGCAAAGGCGACCTGGTCTTGATCGACGCCGGAGCCGAGTTTCGCGGGTACGCGTGTGACATAACCCGCACGTATCCAGCCGCCGGCCGCTTCAGTCCCGAGCAGGCTGCTCTGTTCGACATCGTTCGGGAAGCGCATTCGGCGGCATTGGAACGCTGCACCCCAGGAACTGAATGGAGGGATGTGCACCAGGCGGCGGCGATGGTGATCGCTCAAGGGCTGGTGGATTTCGGCCTGCTTCGCGGCACAGTCCAATCTCTGGTTGAACAGAGTGCTCAGTCTCTATTCTTTCCACATGGGGTCGGTCACCTGGTTGGCTTGGGAATCCGCGATGCCGGCGAGGTCCTGAGGGGGCGTCAGGCAGATCCCGATTTGTTTCCGAAGCTCCGCGTCGACCTGCCGCTCGAGCCAGGCTACGTGGTCACCGTGGAGCCCGGCGTGTACATCGTCCCTCCTCTCCTACGAGAACCTCCTCTCAAAGCGTTCAGTCGAGACTTCGTCAACTGGAGCCTGGTCGAACGGATGGCCGGTTTTGGCGGCATTCGTATCGAGGACGACGTCCTGATCACCGATTCCGCACCTCGGGTTCTGACCGCGCAGGTTCCCGTGGAGGTTTGAGGAGCCAGAGTCAGGCATCCCGGCCGACGGTCGGCTCAAATCGCCAGTGCTGGCCCAGAAACCAGGCCAGAGCCAGCGTCATGACGAGCAAAGTCTGGATTTCGACCAGCGCGAGCCAGGGCGCCGAATCTGGCGGACGATGGAGACTGGACTCTGAGCAACGAAGCGGTCGAAGCAGGATGCTCGCCGATGACGAGATCGCGGCGAAGAGCAAGTGGCTGATGAGACCTTGCGGTTGTTCAATGGCATCTACCACGACATCAGGAACTCAACACCAAAGGCGACAAACGATGTCCGGAATGAACAGAACGATCCCTACGATGGACGCTCGTCGCAAGACGAACTGTTCGCTCCGTAATCTGCGTGACACAGCCCCCATTGATTCCCGAGGCTTGCCGATTCCTTAGACGAGCCAGCGAGACCGGACCATGACGTCGTTGTTCTCGATCTCGTCGTACCCGCGAAACGCCTGGATCCGTGTCGGCCGCAGCCGGAAGAGCATCCAGCCGTCCATCTCTCTGGGGTCCCAGCCCATGGCCGACTTGAACCCTTCTGCCAGCTCGCCAGAATGAGTGCAGGCATGTTGACACTCCTAAGCGCAAGCGCACCTGCGGAGCTGTTCGCCCGCGATCTTTATGGCACTGTTTCAGGAATGCTCTACGCATGCTCGAATGCGGCGAGGGCCGCGGCGCCTTTCGCGAGTGCGGCCATTGCCCTCCTCCATGGCAAATACACAACTCTTCTTGCCATACTGGCGGTGCTAAACACACTGGCAGCCGCCGTTGGCGCCAGTGCTTTTCGTACGCCAGCCGTCGCCAGACAGCGTTGACATTTGCAACGGACTGCACCATGACTGAGTCGCGTGCACTGATGGTGCAGGGAACGTCGAGTTGGGCGGGGAAAAGCCTCATCACAACGGCTATTTGCCGCCATCTCGCCCGGAAGGGCATCCGGGTAGCGCCGTTCAAGGCGCAAAACATGTCTAATAACGCTCGCGTCGTCGAGGGCGGCGAGATCGGGGTCGCGCAGTACTTGCAGGCGCTGGCGGCTCGAACGGTACCTGACGTCCGAATGAATCCGATTCTCGTAAAGCCTGAGGGGATGATGCGTAGCCAGGTCATCGTCTTGGGCAAGCCGGATCCTGGAGTCAGCTCACTTCCATGGCCTGAACGAACACCACGCGTCTGGCCAGTTGTAGCTCGAGCGCTGCGCTCCCTGATGGCCGAATACGAGGTCGTCGTGCTCGAGGGGGCGGGGAGTCCAGCAGAAATCAACCTGGCCAACATCGACATCACGAACACACGCGCGGCGATCGCTGCGGACGCTTCAGTCCTGCTCGTCGCTGACATCGACCGCGGCGGTGCTCTCGCCCATTTGTATGGGACATGGGCCCTCCTGCCTGGCGAGGCGCGGGACCGGCTTCGCGGCTTCATTCTCAACAAATTTCGTGGCGACGCTTCGTTGCTGGCACCTGGGCCGGACCGGCTTGCCGCAATGACCGGCGTTCCCGTAATCGGTTTAGTGCCTTGGTTTGCGCACGAACTCCCGGACGAGGACGGCGCCGCCGTGCCCGCAAAGCCCGATGGTGCGTCGGGCTTTGTAGCGGTGATTCGTTACCCGTTTGCTTCGAACCTCGATGAGTTCAAGGCTTTGGAGCAGGTTGCGGTCGTGCGCTGGGCGCGAACCTCCGCGGATCTCGACGGCGCAGATCTTGTGGTGCTTCCCGGCTCGAAATATGTGGCTAGCGACCTCGCATGGCTCCGCTCCACTGGGCTTGATCGTGCCGTCCAGGCGAAGGCACGGGCCGGAATCCGTGTGCTTGGCGTCTGTGGAGGTCTCCAGATGCTGGGCCGATGGCTGCACGACCCGTACGGGGTTGACGGTGCGGGAGAGGGCCTTGGCCTGTTGCCGGTGGAAACCACCTTCGAGCGGGCCAAGCTCACCCGACAGGGAACGTATCAATTCGCGTCGACGCTGGGGTCGCCTTGGTCCGACCTCGCCAATATGGACGTGAATGGGTACGAGATACGGCACGGGTATACACGCCCGCTGGACGCTGCAAATGCGGCTCTTGCAGACGACCTCGGATGGGTCGAGGGGTCAGTGCTTGGGATCGCGATGCACGGACTGCTCGAAAGCCAGCCGGTGCTCGAGTCGTTGTTTGGGCGAGTCGGCCGCTACTCCCTCGACTCGACTCTCGACCGAATCGCCGACACCGTCATGTCAAATGTCGATGAAGGATTCATCGATGGGCTGGCCGGGCTGTCCTATGCGTCCACCGCGAAATGATCAGGAAGGTTCAGCAGAGCAAAGGTTCGCCGGTTGGGACCTGGAGACTTGCAGGTGACGTAGCGTCAGGGTCTAACGTCGAGTCGGGTTGAGCAACGACCCCGACTGGACGATCGGCGAACTCGCAAAAGCGACTGGCGTCAGCGTACGAACGCTGAAGCAATATGCAGCGTGGCTTGGTCGGATTCGGAACGATCTCTACGACGTCGGAGCCGATCTCGCGGTTCCCGTGAAAGATCGCCAGGCCAAAGCGCGGCTACGGCTCCAGCCAGAGTACGTGCGATGGCTTGAGCAACTTTGCGATGAGACCAACGCGAGTTTGAAGCCCCTGAACTCGTTCGTCCTGCCAGGTGGCCGCCTGGGCGCCGCACAGCTGCACGTCTGCCGGACGGTGTGCCGCCGAGCCGAACGGCACATCCTTCGCATCGATGAGGTCAATCCCGAGGTCGTCCGCTACATGAATCGTTTGTCTGACCTTCTGTTCATCGTTGCGCGCGCTGTCAATCAGGGTCGCGATCCCTTGTGGGGGCCTGGACGCCATGCCGCGCTCGCGGGATGATGCTCG
>Ga0070708_100003471_pt1 | contig 12337 bp, 9 predicted proteins | sample KBSK5503metaG_FD_65469 | JGI IMG/M metagenome (GOLD analysis project Ga0070708, IMG submission 65469) | Corn, switchgrass and miscanthus rhizosphere microbial communities from Kellogg Biological Station, Michigan, USA - KBS K5-50-3 metaG | ecosystem: Host-associated > Plants > Roots >...
CGACACGCTGGCGTTGCCCGAAGGCTCGTGGGGTGAGGGCGGCGACCACAGGGTGTGGCTCAATCGCGACACCGAATGGACCTGGGACCGCCTCTACAGCGCCGAGACCGAGTGGGTCCAGCACCTGGGGAAGCTCGAGAACGCCGGCCCCGAGTTGCGCCGCGTCGCCGCCCAGGCGGCGCGCGAGCTGCTTCTGCTGGAGGCATCGGACTGGCAGTTCCTGATCACGACGTGGGCCGCGCGCGACTATGCGGAGCGGCGGGTCGCCGAGCACTACGCGGAGTTCAAGCAGCTGTCGGAGATCGCCCGCAACGGGCACGAGGGGGAGCCCCTGGCCCCCGACACCGCCGACCTGGTGCGGCGACTGGAGCGGCAGGACTTCTGCTTCCCCGACCTCGACCCCGCCTGGGCCCGGGGTCCACGATAACAAGATGAAACACCCCCGAGTGCTCGGGATGATCATCGCCGGCGGCAAGGGCGAGCGCCTCCATCCGCTGACCCGCGAGCGCTCGAAGCCCGCGGTGCCGTTCGGCGGCCGGCACCGGATCATCGACTTCGTCCTGTCGAACTTCGTCAACTCAGGGCTCCTCTCGCTGTATGTCCTCGTGCAGTACAAGTCCCAGTCGCTGATCGAGCACCTCCGGCTGGCGTGGCGGACGGGCGGTCTCGTGCCCGACCACTTCATCACCGTGGTGCCCCCGCAGATGCGCTACGGCGAGAGCTGGTACCGGGGCACGGCCGACGCGGTCCTGCAGAACGTGAACCTGATCGACGACTACAGCCCCGACCTCGTGGCCGTCTTCGGGGCCGACCACATCTACCGGATGGACATCAACCAGATGATCACGTTCCACCAGGAGCACCAGGCCGGCGTGACGGTGGCGGCCCGGCCGGTGGCGATCGGCGAGGCTTCGAGCCTCGGTATCCTCGACGTCGACGGCGAGGGCCGCGTCATCGACTTCCAGGAGAAGCCGGGCCGCCCCCGGCCGATGCCCGGCAACCCGCTCCGCGCCTATGCCTCGATGGGCAACTACGTCTTCTCCCGCCAGGCGCTCGTGGACACGCTGCTTGCCGACGCCCGCCGCAGCACGGACCACGATTTCGGCAAGACGATCATCCCGGAGCTGGTGGCGTCCGGCCGCGTCTACGCCTACGACTTCCAGGCGAACGAGGTCCCCGGCGTCAAGCCGTACGAGGAGCCGGCCTACTGGCGGGACGTGGGGACGCTGGAGGCGTACTGGCAATCCCACATGGACCTGCTCGGCGAATCGCCGCGCTTCGACCTCGACAACCGCCACTGGCCCATCCGGGTGGGCCGTCACAACGGCCCCCCGGCTCGCATCATCGGGGCCGAAGTCGACAACGCCCACATCGCCGAGGGGTCGCTCGTCAAGCGCGCGACGATCCGCAACTCGATCCTCGGGTGCGGGGTGTGGGTGAACGAAGGTGCCCTCATCGAGGACTCGATCGTCATGGACAACACGACGGTCGGCAAGGGCGCCCGGCTCCGCCGCGCCATCGTCGACCGCTTCAACATCGTTCCGGCCGACGCGGACATGGGCTGGGACCCGGCGGCCGACCGGCGGCGGTACCACGTCGAGCCGTCGGGACTCGTCGTGATCCCCCGCGGGGGCCGGCGCGAGTTCCTCTCCGGGCTCGAGGATTTTTGAGCCAGGCCTCGTCGAAGTTCATCGCCGTCCACGGCCACTTCTACCAGCCGCCCCGCGAGAACCCCTGGCTCGAGGCCGTCGAGGTCCAGCCCTCCGCCCATCCCTGGCACGACTGGAACGAGCGCGTCACCGTGGAGTGCTACGCGCCGAACGGGGCCGCGCGGCGCACGACCGCGGACAATCGAATCCTCGACATCGTGGACAACTACGAGAAGATCTCCTTCAACGTGGGGCCTACGCTCGCCGCCTGGCTCGAGCGCCACCGCCCCGACGTCTACACCAAGATCCTCGAGGCCGACCGCCGAAGCCGGGCCGCCCGGGGCGGACACGGCAACGCGCTCGCCCAAGTCTACAGCCACGTGATCATGCCGCTCGCGACCCGGCGCGACAAGGTCACCCAAGTCCGATGGGGCATCGAGGATTTCCGCCTTCGCTTCGGCCGGGACCCCGAGGGCATGTGGCTCCCGGAGACGGCGGTCGATCGCGAAAGCCTCGAGGTGCTGGCCGAGGCCGGCATCAAGCTCACCATCCTCGCCCCGCACCAGGCCGCGCGCATCCGTCCGCTCGACGCGGAGGCGTGGACCGAGGTCGATGATCACGTCGACCCGAGCCGCGCCTACCTCTGGCGCTCGGCCGCCGGGCCCGCGCTGGTACTCTTCTTCTACGACGCGCCGATCTCCCGCGCGATCGCGTTCGAGGACGCGCTCAGCCGGGGCGAGGTGCTGGCCGAGCGCTTGCGGGGCGGCTTCGCCGACGGGCGCACGTGGCCGCAGCTCGTCCACTGCGCGACCGACGGCGAGTCCTACGGCCACCACACGAAGTTCGGTGACATGGCCCTCGCGGCCGCGCTCGAGCTGATCGAGCGGGAGGGTGCGGCGGCGCTGACCAACTACGGCGCCTTCCTCGCGGCCCACCCTCCCGTCTGGGAGGCGGCGATCCGCGACAACACCTCCTGGAGCTGCGCCCATGGTGTCGAGCGCTGGCGCGCCGACTGCGGCTGTCGGACGCGGGCGGACTCGCAGCAGCGCTGGCGCGGGCCGCTCCGGGAGGCGCTCGACTGGCTCCGGGACCAGGTCGACCTCCTGTTCGAGAGCCGGGCCGCCGCCCTCCTGAAGGACCCCTGGGAGGCCCGCGACGACTACATCCGGGTCGTGCTTGACCGCTCCCCGGAGATGCGCGCCGATTACCTCGCGCGCCACCAGCGGCGCCCGCTCGACGACGCCTCCCAGGTGAAGGCGATCCGGCTCCTCGAGATGGAGCGCCAGCGACTGCTCATGTACACATCGTGCGGATGGTTCTTCGACGAGATCTCCCGGCTCGAGCCGGTGCAGATCCTCCGGTACGCGGCGATGGCCATGCAGTACGTGCGCGGCCTCGGCGGCGGCGCGCTCGAGGAGGAGTTCCTGCGGCGGCTCGCCCCCGCCCCCAGCAACCTCCCGGAGCTCGGCAACGGCGCCGAAGTCTACCGCCGCCTTGTGCGCCCCGCCGTCGTCGATCTGCGGCGGGTCGTCGCCCACTACGCGATCTCGAGCCTCTTCGAGAGCTACCGCGAGGAGGAGCGGATCTACTCGTACGCGGTCCGGCGCCTCGACGAGCGGGTCCATGCCCGTGGCGGCACCTCGCTCCGGGTCGGCCGCCTGACCGTCCGCTCCGAGATCACCGGCGAGACCGACAGCGCCATGTACGCGGTGCTCCACTACGGCGGTCACGACCTCCACTGCGGTGTCCGCGGGTTCGAGAGCGTCGAGGCCTACGAGGAGCTGAAGGCCGACCTCCATCAGCGATTCGCCCGCGGGAGTCTCTCGGACGTTGTCCGAGCGCTCGACCGGCACTTTCCCGGTGAATCGTGCACGCTCCGGCACCTGTTCGAGGACGAGCGGAGGCGGATCCTCGCCCGCACCGCCGAGGCCGCACTCCAGCGAGACGCCGACGCCTACCGGCGGATCTGGGACGAGAGCCGACCGCTCGTCCGCTCCCTCCGCGAGGAGGACGCCGCGGTGCCGGAGCTCCTGACGGCGGTGGCGCGCCACGTGCTCGCGCGGTCGATCACCGCCGAGCTCGAGCAGGTCGAGGCGAGCGGCATCGTGCCCGACCGCGTCTTCGATCTCCTGGAGGAGGCGCGCCAGGTCGGGCTCACGCTCGACCTGAGCGCCGCCAACGCCCCGATGCGGCGGGCGGTCGCGCGCGCGATGGACGCGCTCGCGGGTGATCCCGAACCCGAACGCGCCCGGTCGACGCTCACGCTGATCGATCGCGCCTGGCGGCTCGGCGTGTGGTTCGGGCTCTGGGACACCCAGAACCGGTTCCTCGAGATATGGCGCCGACACCCGCAGGCGCGGCCGGCGCTCCGGCCGCTCGCCGAGCGCCTCGGGTTCCAGCTCGGCTGAGCGTCGCTACCGCTTGGGCTTGTCCGTCTGCGTGGGCTTCGTCTCCGCGGGCTTGGCCGCGGGCGCCGGTGTCGCGGCGGCGGGCTCGGGGGCGGCGCCTTCCGATCCCGCTCCCCGGAGCGGCCGCGTGAACACCATGGCGGTGGCGTTGATCAGGTCCTTGTCGAAGTAGACCACGAGCCCGGAGTTGTACATCATGAACGTGACGTCATCCTGGGTGCCGCCCTTGTCGGGCTTCCCCCAGCCAATGATGACCTGCCCCCGCGGGAACACGCCGGGCTTCGGCTCGAGCCGGAACGTGCGCACGACGTCCGGCTGGTAGCCCTTCGGGGTCAGGAGCCCGAACTCCACGACCATGCGCGTCATCCCGCGCGGGGCCCGGTCGCCTTCGTACGTCCACTCCGTCGTGTCGTACTTCTCGACCTTCTTCTTCGCGATGCTCGATGGCTCGCCGTACCCGGTTCGGACTGAGGCGATCGTGGACTCCCCGGGGGTGATCGTCCCCCACCCGGCGGCGGCGGCGGCCCCGCACCAGGACAGGACGAGGAACGCGACCAGCGCAGCTTTCATAACCCCCTCCCGACCATCAATACCCCAACGCGGCGCCGTCGCCGCGCGGGTCCGCCCCGCCCATCAGCGCGCCGTCGCGCACGACCACGCCGTGGGCGTGTCCCATCTTCTGAAAGAACTCCCGCTCCCGCCTGATCCGGTGCCCCCGCCGCTCGAGGGCGGCGACCACGCGCGGCGCCACCCGGGACTCGATCCGGACCGTGTCCGCCGGCTCGTCGGGCATCCAGGGGCCCAGCAGGAAGCGCGGGCGCTCGATCGCCTCCTGGATGTCCAGACCGTAGTCGAGGACATTCGTGAGCACCTGGACATGGAACATCGCCTGGCCGTTCGCGCCCATCGTGGCGAAACCCATCACCGGGCCGTCGCCCCTGGTGACGATGGCCGCGATCAGCGTGTGGAAGGGGCGTTTGCGCGGCCCGAAGCAGTTGGGGTGCGCCGGGTCCGTACCGAAGTAGGAGCCCCGGTTATGCAGGACGACGCCGGTGCCCGGCGGGACCACGCCCGAGCCGAATGAATGGAAGAGGCTCTGGATCACGCTGACGAGGTCGCCGCGGCCGTCCATGACGACGAAGCCCGTGGTGTCGCCGGCGGGATCACCCCAGGCGTGACTCTGCGCTTTGCGGGGATCAAAGCCGGCCCGCCGGCGCGCCGCATACGCCTTGGACAGGAGCCCGTCCACCGGGAGCCGGGCCCCCGCCGGGTCGGCCACCCAGCGGTCCCGGTCCGCATAGGCGAGCTTGACCATCTCGATCAGCGCGTGAAGGTGATCCGTGGAGTGGAGCGCCATCCGCCCGAGGTCCACTCCCTCGAGCAGGTTGAGCGCGAGGAGCGCCGCGATCCCCTGCGTCGGGAGCCCTGTCTCGTACACGGTGTAGCCGCGATAGGACGTGTGGAGGGGCTCGCCCCATTCAGCCGTGTGGGCGGCGAGATCCTCGGCGAGCAGGAAGCCATCGGCCTCGAGCCGGCTCGCGATCGCGCGCGCGATCCGGCCCTGGTAGAAGAAGTCCGGCCCTTCGGCCGCCAGCACGCGCAGGGTCTCTGCGAGGTCGGGCTGCCGGAGCCGCTCGCCGAGCTGCGGCGCCCGACCGACGGGCGTAAAGATCCGCCGCCACTCCGGGTCGACGGACGCCGGGAGAGTCTCCTCGATCGCCTGACTCAGGAGGCGCGTCGTCGGGAACCCCGCCTCCGCGTAGTGAATCGCGGGTGCCAGCAGGGCGTCGAGGGAGCGACTGCCGAAGCGTTCGAGCAGTAATGCCCAGCCGCGCACACAGCCCGGCACCGAAACGGCTCCGGCGCCGATCGTCGGCACCCGAGAGAGCCCGCGGCGCCGGAGCTCCTCGAGCGTCGCCCGCGTGCCCGATCGGCCGGCGCCGTTGAGGAAGGCGACTCGCCGGCTCCCCGCTTCGTAGTGAAGGCAGAAGATGTCGCCGCCCACGCCGCAGCAGTGCGGCTGCGTCACCCCGAGGACCGCGTTGACGGCCACCGCCGCGTCGGCGGCGGTGCCGCCGCTCTTCAGAACCTCGACGCCCGTCAAGGTCGCCAGCGGATGGGCAGAGGCGACCATGCCGGTCGTGCCGAGGGCGACCGGGCGGTGTGAGTAGCCGATGTCGGGCACCGCCGCTCACCTCTCCCGGAAGAGCCGCGCGACCTCGTCCTGGGGGAACATCGGGAGGAGCGCGGTGGTGGCGCCCTCGACCAAGGTCAGGCCCTTGTCGGCGGGCACGACCTGTCCGATGAAGTGGCCGTCGATGCCCTCGCGCGCGAGCGCGTGGATGACGATCGCCGCGTCGGCGGGAGCGAGCGTCATGAGGAGCGCGCCCGAGGCGAGCGTACCGAGCGGGTCGAGGCCGAGCGCCCCGCAGATCGCCGCCCCCTCGGGGAGGATCGCGATGCGGTCGCGATCGATCCGGAGCCCGACTCCCGACGCCTGAGCCAGCTCGTGGAGCGCCGTCACGATGCCGCCCTCGGTCGCGTCGTGCATCGCGTGCACGGGGGCGAGCTCGCACGCGATCTCCGCCTCCGGCCGCACGCTGATCCCGGGCGCCCGCAGGAATCCCTTCGCCCGCCGGATTACCGCCGCCCGCACGCCAAGTGCCTGCAGCTCTGCCTCGCGCTCCCGCGCGAGCAGGCAGGCCCCCTCGAGCGGGACCCCCTTCGTCATGACGACGGCGTCCCCCACTCGCGCGCCGCCCGTCGTGACGAGCTTGTCCCGGTCCACGAGGCCGAGCATGGTACCGACGATGACCGGGCGATGGAGCCCATGGGTCACCTCGGTGTGGCCGCCGACGAGGGCTACCTCCGCCTCGGCGCACGCCTCGCCGAGCTCGCGGAACAGCGTCTCCACGAGCTCGGCCGTGGTGGCGCCCTCGGGGAGGAGCAGCGTGACGAGGAACCAGCGCGGGCGCGCGCCCCGCACGGCGAGGTCGTTGACGTTCACCTGCACCGCGTACCAGGCCGCCTCGTCGGTCGCGAACGTGATCGGGTCGGTGGTGGCGACGAGGCAGTGCTCGCCGAGGTCGATGACGGCGGCGTCTTCGCCGATCCGGGGACCGACCAGGACGCGGGGGTCACGGACCGTGGCTTTCTCGAGGAAGGCCTGGAGCATCTCGGCGCGAAGCTTCCCGACGGGCAGGCCCGACATTCGCGGTCAGTATAGCCGAAGCAGCCGGAGCAGGTCAGCCGTCAGGTCGTAGAGCTGGGCGCAGCCCGAGCTACCGCCGATCAGCGCCTGCATCCGCTTGCGCAGGTCGGGGTCGACCGCCTGGCCGACGAGCGAGGCGATCCGCGCCTGGGGCTCGGTGCAGATCCCCAGGTAGGGAAGCCGGGGCGTACGCGACTCGGCGGCGACGATGACCCCCGCGCCCAGGTCGACTTCGTACCGGAGCTCGAAGCCGTGCACGTTGTCGTACATCGAGTTGAAGAGTGCGAGCCGGGCGCCCCGCCGCTCGAGTCGAGCGACCTTTCTTCTGACGAACACGCGGCACGCGCCGGGGGGTGGCGAGTAGAGGTCGGGCACCATCGGCGTCGTGACCTCGCGGGTCGCGAACAGGGCGCGGCCGGCGTCGCTGTACGCGAAGCACGAGTTGGGAAGGTCGATCCAGCCGGTGGTGTCGAGCTGCCAGCACTCCCAGGGGCCCGCGGTGGCGCGGGCGGCACGCTCCGGGGGGAGCTTCGTGACCTGCCGCGCCAGCCGCGCGATTTCGATGGCGGCATCGACCAAGTGGTCGGCGCCGGCAAGCTCCGCCACCGCCTCGCCGGCGCGCCGCGTGAAGCCGGCGACCATGCGGGCGCCGGCCAGCGCCGGCAGGGGAGCGAGCGCACCCGCGGCGGCCGGATGCAGGCGGTACCGCGCTTCGCGGATCTCGTACGACGGCGACGGCGTGGCGACCGCGGAGAGCTCCACGCCGAGGTCGTCGTCCTCGAGCCGCACCGTGTGCGTGAAGGCATCGGCATGGGTATTGTCCACCCAGCCCTCGATCGCCCGCTCGTAGCGGTCGCGGCCCCGCAAGACGACGGGGTCGATCATTCCGCCGTCTTCCTCGGATCCACCTCAGGCCGGCACGCGGGATCGACCGCCGTCTCGATCTCCTCGTGCGGTCCGAGCCGCGCGCGCTTGAGGCGCAGGCTGTTGGCGACGACCGACACCGACGAGAAAGCCATCGCGGCGCCGGCCAGCATCGGCGAGAGCAGGATGCCCCCGAGCGGGTAGAGGACGCCGGCGGCGACGGGCACCAGCACTACGTTGTAGCCGAAGGCCCAGACGAGGTTCTGCTTGATGATCCGGATGGTCCTTCGCGACAGCTCGACCGCGGTAAGGACGCGGCGCAGATCGCCGCCGAGCAGAGTAACGTCCGCCGCTTCGATGGCGACGTCGGACCCCGAGCCCATCGCGATCCCCACATCCGCCTGGGCGAGCGCCGGGCCGTCGTTGATGCCGTCGCCGACCATCGCCACGAGCCGTCCTTCGGCCTGGAGGGCCTTGATGGCCCCGGCCTTGTCCGCGGGCAGCACCTCGGCCTGCACGCGATCGATCCCGGCCTGCCGCCCGATCGCCTCCGCGGTGGTCCAGGCGTCGCCCGTCAGCATGACGACGGCGAGCCCGCGCCGCCGGAGGGCGGCGACGGCGGCGGCCGCATCGTGCTTCAGCACGTCGGCCACCGCGATCACGCCCTGGGGGAGGCCTCCGAAAGCCACGTAGACGGCGGTCTTGCCCTCGCGCGCCAAGCGCGAGGCAGCGGGCCCGAGGGCCGCGACGTCGACGCCGCGCGCGGCCATCAAGCGCCCGTTGCCGAGCAGGATGCGGCCGTCGGCGGCGACCGCGTCCACGCCCTGGCCCGGGACGGCACGGAACTCGGCGACCGGCGCCAGCCCGAGGCCGAGCTCCTTCGCGCGCGTCACGATCGCCTCGCCGAGGGGATGCTCGGAGCCCTGCTCGGCGGCGGCGGCGAGGGCGAGCAACTCCTCCGGGCTCACGCCGGCGGTGGGGACCACGTCCGTCACCACCGGGCGGCCCACGGTCAGCGTCCCGGTCTTGTCGAGCACGATCGTGCTCACACGGCAGAGCCGCTCGAGCGCCTCGGCACTCCGGATCAGCACGCCGTGCTCCGCGCCCTTACCGGTGCCGACCATGATCGCGGTAGGCGTGGCGAGGCCCATCGCACAGGGACAGGCGATCACCAGCACCGCCACCGCATTGGTCACCGCATAGAGGATCGCCGGCGCCGGTCCCAGGAGCCACCAGGCGAGGAACGTCGCCCCCGCGATCGCGAGCACGATCGGGACGAATACGGCGGCGACCCGATCGGCGAGACGCTGGATCGGCGCCCGCGATCCCTGCGCCTCCTCCACGAGCCGGACGATACGGGCCAAGCTCGTGTCGCGGCCTACGCGGGCGGCCCGGAGCACGAAGCTCCCCGTCCGGTTCAGGGTCCCCCCGAAGACGAACGTGCCCGGCCGCTTCTCCACGGGCAGGCTCTCGCCCGTCAGCATCGACTCGTCCACCGTGGAGGCCCCTTCGGTGACTACGCCGTCGACGGGGACGCGCTCGCCCGGCCGGACGCGGATCAGGTCGCCAACGATCGCCGCCTCCACGGGCACGTCGGTGTCGACGCCGTCGCGGAGGACGCGGGCGGTCCGGGGGGAAAGGCTCACGAGCCGCCGGATCGCCTCCCCCGTCCGGCCCCGCGCCCGCACCTCGAGCCATCGCCCGAGCACCACCAGCGTGATCACCACGGCCGCCGTGTCGTAGTAGGTCGTCATGGGGGCGTGGTCGACTGCGCCGAGCGCGGCGTGTGGCCAGACCGTGAGCGCGAGGCTCCCGAAGTAGGCGGCGTTGGTCCCGATCGACACCAGCGTGCTCATGCTCGCCGTGCGATGGCGGAGGTCGCGCAGGAATCCGCGATGGAAGGCGGCACCCACCCAGAACTGCACGGGGGTCGCCAGCGCGAGCAGCAGCCAAGGATCGGCGAGCCGGGCGGGGGCCCACGGGAAGACCTCTCGCATGCTGCCGACCAGGATCGGCACCGACAGAAGGGCGCCCATGATGAACCGGCGCCGCAGACCCCGCTGCTCCGCGGCCTTCTCGGCCTCGCGCGCGTGTTCCATCGCCGCCGCCGTGGCGCCGGGCGGCGACTCCGGGATCTGGTAACCCACGGCGGCGACCGCCTGCCGGAGCGCAGGCACCCCCGCCGCCGCCGGGTCGAAGACCACGGTCGCCCGTTCGGTGGCGAGATTCACGGTCGCCTCGCGGACGCCGGGGACGCCCCGCAGCGCGCCCTCGACCTTGGCGACGCAGGAGGCGCAGTGCATCCCTCGGACCGCCACCGTCATCCGCTCCGTTTGGCGCGCCATTACCGCCCGAACCTCGTGAACACGTCGAGCAGCTCGTCGATCTTCTTCTGACGCTCGCCGCGCGAGCCCGAGTGCATCGCATCGGCGACGCACGACTCGATGTGGCGGCCGAGCAGGAGCTTCCGCACCTGCTCGAGCGCGCCCTGCGCGGCCGAGATCTGCAGGAGCACGTCGACGCAGTAGGCGTCGGCCCCGATCATCCGCTGGAGTCCCTGCACCTGTCCCTCGATCCGACGCAGGCGCCCGACCGCCTTCCGCTTCGTCTCCGCGTTGATCATGAGCGACGCGCCGCTTCGCTCTTCTCGGATTCGTCGGCTCGCCTCGCCTCGCGGTTGCGGCTCGCACTGCCAGCCGGGGCGCTTGCCATAAGGAGCTTCCGCATCATCGTCAGCGACGCTCCGCTTCCCCCGCGTGGGCGCGGAGGAGCTTCCGCACGATTACCCGCGACGCGCCGCTTCCGCGGCGCTTGCCATGGGGAGCTTTCGCATTTTCATCTCTATACTCTCGGGGGGTATTGTCGGCGCGGAGGGGACGGCTGTCAAGCCCATGCCGCGGCGAGGGCTGGTTCCGGGCTCTCTTCAGCGGCCAGCTACGGCTCGCTGTCCGGGAAGAGCGACGGCTGGCTCGGGAGCGGCGGACGCCGGCGACGGGCGGCCCGCTTCGGTCGTTGTGGACGGCGCCGGATCGCCCGGGTGGCGGTCGGCACCTTCCGGCCCTTCTGCTGCGCGATCCGGTCGCCCTGCTTGATCACGAGCAGATCGACCAGCCGGGCGAGCGGGTTTGCGAGCAGCGCGAGGTACTTCTCCCAGTAGCGGGGTGAGAGCGCCAGGACCTTCATCTGCTCGACCGCCAGCGTGAGAGCGGGGCGGTCCCCCTTCCGCGCGGCGAGGCGAAGCTCGGCGAGGACTCTGGCCGAGCTCGCCCGCGAGGGAGCGGTCCGCGCCATCGGCCGACCTAGCGGGCGACCACGTCGTAGTCGTCGCGATGGAGCCCCGCCCCCCCGGCCTGGACGAGGACCTTGCGGCCGATCAGGGTCTCGAGCCGCTCGAGCCCCTCCCGCCCCTCCGTCTCGAAGAAACGCACGAGGTCGGGGTGCGCACGTACGAGCAGGTCGTGGCTCCCGCCCTCGACGGCGACGGCGCGGACCTTGCGGGCGATCTCCGCGGCCAGGGTCACGTCGGACTTGACCGTGCCGCCCCCTTTACAGGTCGGGCACTGCATCGCGAACAGCGAGCGCAGGTCCTGCCGGACGCGCTTGCGCGTCATCTCGACGAGGCCCAGCTCGGAGATCTCCAGCACGTTCGTGCGGGCCTTGTCCTCCGCCAGCGCGCGCCGGAGCGCCTTGTAGACCTGCTGGCGGTGCTCCTCCCGCTCCATGTCGATGAAGTCGATGATGATGATGCCACCCAGATCGCGGAGGCGGATCTGGCGGACGATCTCGCCGACCGCCTCCATGTTGATGTTGAGCACGGTCTGCTCGAAGTCCCGCTTGCCGACGTACTTGCCCGTGTTCACGTCGATCGACACCAGCGCCTCGGTGTGATCGATCACGATGTATCCCCCGGAGCGCAGCCAGACGCGCCGGCGCTGGGCCTTCTCGATCTCCTTCTCGATGCCCATCGCCTCGAAGATGGGTGCCTTGCCCTCGTAGAGCTTGACGCGGCCGGCGAGCGCGGGCACCAGGGAGGTGGCATATTCGACGCACTTCGCGTAGGCGTCGGGGGTGTCCACCACGAATTCCTCGACGTCCGGCGAGAACAGATCGCGGACGACGCGGAAGGTGAGGTCCATCTCCTCGTGGATGACGGAGGGCGCCGCCGCCTGGTTGTACCGCTCCTGGATCTGCGCCCACAGGCGCCC
>Ga0070708_100003472_pt1 | contig 12336 bp, 14 predicted proteins | sample KBSK5503metaG_FD_65469 | JGI IMG/M metagenome (GOLD analysis project Ga0070708, IMG submission 65469) | Corn, switchgrass and miscanthus rhizosphere microbial communities from Kellogg Biological Station, Michigan, USA - KBS K5-50-3 metaG | ecosystem: Host-associated > Plants > Roots >...
GGTCGTCGAGATCCATCGCGGCCTGCGTGACGTGGAGCGGATGGAACGTATCGACCATGACCGCCAGCTCCTCGGTCGCCTCCTTGCCGATCGAGGCCTCGACCGTGCCCGGATGGGGGCCGTGGGGGATCCCGGCCGGGTGGAGCGTGAACGATGCGATCTCCACCCCGCGCCGGCTCATGAAGTTGCCGGCGACGTAGTAGATGACCTCGTCGCTGTTGATGTTCGAATGGTTGTACGGCGCCGGGATCGCGAGCGGGTGGTAGTCGAACTTGCGGGGCACGAACGAGCACACGACGAAGTTCCGGGCCTGGAACGTCTGGTGCACCGGCGGCGGCTGGTGCACTCGGCCCGTTATCGGCTGGAAGTCGGCGATGTTGAACCGGAACGGCCACAGGTAGCCGTCCCAGCCCACGACGTCGAACGGGTGATGGCGATAGTGGTAGGCCGTGATCAGGTCGGTCGAGCGCACCTGGATCACGAAGTCGCCCTCGTCGGTCCGCGGTGGCACGTCCTCGGGGTCGTGCAGGTCCCGCTGCGAGTACGGCGAATGCTCGAGCAGCTGGCCGTAGTCGTTGCGGTAGCGCTTCGGCGGCTCGATCTCCGATGGCGCCTCCAGGTACAGCATCCGCTGCGCTGAGCCCGGGTCGGGATCGAGGCGCCACGTCGTCCCGATCGGCAGGACGAGGTAGTCGCCGGGGCCGTAGCGCAGCGGCCCGAAGACCGTGTCGCAGACGCCCGCGCCCTCGTGGACGTACAACATCTCGTCCGCGATCCCGTTGCGGTAGAAGGTGTTCGTGGGCATCGCCTCGGCCGGCCGGACGACGCCGAAGACCACATCGTTGTTGAAGTACAGCGGGATCCGCCCGCTGATCGCATCGCCCTTCGGCTCGACGTCGCCGGTCTTCGTCAGGTGGTGGCGGTGGACGTTCTCGTTGGCCGCCTCGAGCCGGATCTCGCGCACGGGCTCGATCCTGTGCGTCCGCGTTGGCGGCACGAGGTGGTACAGGAGTGAGCTCCGGCCGGTGAACCCCTCGACCCCGAACAGCTCCTCGGCGTAGAGGCTGCCATCGGGCGCGCGATGCTGGGTATGGCGCTGCTGGGGGATGGAGCCGTGGCGGACGTAGTACATGGAATCGACTGGCCTCCGCGTCGTGCGGAGGCCAGTCTAAGCGCGCGTTCGGTAGCGGAGTCCTCGCTCCCGGGTCACCGCGCCAGGGTGAATGTGGCCTCGAAGAGAGTCCGGACCACGAACGCGTCCAATGCGGTGGGCGGTGGCGTGAGCGATCGCAGCGTGAAACTGTCACCGACCACGCTGATGGCAAACCGGGTTCCAGACTGCGCCCCGGTCTCCACGAGGTCGATCGTCTGGTCATCGGGGAACGTGTACCGGCCGGCTGAACCGATCACGGTAATGCCGTCGACCGTCTGCCTTTGCGTGTATTGGCCCCCTCGGAGCACGATCGACGCGCTCCAGGTCTTCTTGTCCTTGATTCCGAACAGCTCGTCGATGAGCGTGGTCCTCTCCAGCGACGTGAGGTCTGTATCGGCATTGATGGACGCGATGATGTCGGTGACCTGGAATGTCGGACCGACATATGTTCCCGCCTGGAGTGCAGATGCCGGCAGCGGGGTTGATGTTGGCGCGGCTGTCGCCGTTGGCGGCGGGCCCCCGAAAGACTGTGTGGCTGGCCGCAGCAGGTAGATTCCACCCACGACGGCAACGATGACGACACTCGCCAGGATGGCCGTGCGGGCGACGGGATTCATGGTGGGCAACCTCCACGGGATCCGGAGATCCCGTTCCTGTGACGTCGTATCGATGGTCCGGAGGGCAGCCTCGACCGCGTGGTCGGGAGCCTGTGTCGGGCCGAGCTCGAGCCAGGCTCGAGCGGTTCGCTCGATGCTTCGGTCGTCGCTCATGCCAAACGGCCCTCCGATGCTGGAATCGCCGCACCGGTCTCGATGGCCACGCGCAGCGAGCGAGTTGCGTAGTGGAGTCGCGATCGAACGGTGCCGGCGGGGATGCCGAGCAGCTCGGCAACCTCCACCAGCGGCAGTCCGAGGTAGTGATGCAGTACGAACACCGCCCGCTGTTCGATGGTCAACCAGCGGAAGGCGCGCTCGAGCTCGTCTCGATCGGCGACCTGCGACGTCTCGTCGGTCACGCCTGCGAGCTCGATCGGGAGAGCGACCACGGACCCCCGCCACGAGCGAGTGCGCTGTGACTCGTCGTAGCAGGCGTGCACGAGAATCCTGTGGATCCAGGCCTCGAAGCGATCGAGGTCCCGGAGCTTGGGCAACCGGCGCCAGGCGAGCACGAGTGCGTTCTGCAGCGCGTCCTCGGCGAGACCCGTGTCGCGCAGGATTCGGTAGGCGACGGAGTACAGCGAGTCGCTGACCTGATGCACCAGGACCGCGAACGCCGCTCGATCGCCTTTCCGTGCCCGCTCGACGAGGTCTCGATCCACCTGGACCTCCGGATCGCCGCAGTCAATGCGCTGCGACTACCGACTATGACGGCAGGCCCTCGCCGTAACGTTCAGATCACGTCGCCCGGAACGTGGATTCTCAGTTCGTTGGCGGCGGGGGCGCGCTGGGCGTCGTGCCGCTACCCGCGCGGGAGAGGACGAAATCGTCGCCGCCGCAGTCGTCGGGCATGTCGAACAGCTTCAAGGCATCGCCGGCAACGCCGGTTCCGAACGACGTTCGCTCTCCCGCGCAGTAGCCGCGGGTCCAGCTGATGCGCAGCACCCGCCCGTCCATCGTCGCGGCACCCACGAACGCCGGTTGGCCGGCCAGCTGGTACGCGACGCAGTCGAGCGTCGTATGGGCGACGGTCACGCAGGTTGGCGCGCCAGCCCTGATGAGCCACCAGTAGGCACCCGACGGGTGGTACCACGCGCCGATGAGCTCGTCGGGGATGGGCTCGCCGAGGGTCGTCGGCAGCGCCGTCGCAGTCGGCCGCGCTGTTTCGACATGCGTCGGACGAACGGTCGTGCTGCTCGTCGCCGCTGGCGGCTGCGCGGAGGCAGGCGCGCCGGCCGCGGTCGTGCAGGCAATGACGGCGATGGATCCGGCGAGAACGGCGAGAACGGCCGGACCGACCTTGCGCATCGTGGTGGCTCCTCCCAGTGACCTGACGTTCACTGGAGATGGAGCCGGCAGGCGGCGGCGCGTTCACTCCGCGCCGGACGCCAATCGGTCAGGGCGTGGGCGGTGGCGGGGCCGTCGGCGCCGTGCCCGTGCCGGCTCGCGTCAGAGCGAAGTTGCCACCCTCGCAACCACCGCCGATGTCGACGAGGTTCAACGAGTCGCCGTTCAGCGCGACCGAGTAGGTCGAGGTGATGCTCGTGCAGAAGCCGCTCTTCCAGGTGACCACCAGGTCGTTCCCCGACATGGTCGCGCTCCCGATCTCTTTCGGCGAGGTCCCTCGCTGCCAGACCACGCAGTCAAGGTCGGTCCTGACCGCCTCGACGCACTCGGGGTCGGCAGCCCGAAGGAACCACCACCAGCCCGGCGCCGGGTGATGCCAAGCGCCGATGAGCGACTCGGGCAATGGGACCGCCTGCGCTGGGCTCGGCGCCACCGAGCCGCGGAGGTGGACGCCGCCGAGGATCTGCTCGAACACGGCACGATCGAAGCCCTCGGTGCCCGGGTCGTTGAGCCACAGCAGATGAGAGACGCGTGTCCCGTCGAGCAAGACCACCCATTGATGGAAGGCGCCCCGGCAGTTCGCGTAGCCGAAGAGCTTGGCCGGCTGCCCATCGACGGTGGTGTCCTCGGTGCTCTCGGGCGGGCCGCAGGCGCCCTCCACCACAGTGGAGACGATGTCATCCATCGTCGTGCCGGCCGGGACGTCCGCCGCGGAAAGGTCGAGGATCCCGTCGGATGGCTGCCCGGGCCCACCGACGCCGGAACCCTCGATGAGATCGACCGACGGGCCGTTCCCCCATGGGATGTCGAACGGGCCCAGATCCTCCGTCGATGGGGTGACGTTCCAGCCGGTGGGATACCCGATCGAAAAGCCGTAGCGCGCCGACGTGTACTGCGAGAGTGAGATCTGGGGCGTCGGGCCCTGATCGAAGGTGATCCCGAGCAGGATGTCGGCAAAGCGTTGTGCGGCGTCGGTGGGCGAGACGGGTCCCCGCGCCGAGAACTCGAAATCGAAACCGCGTTCGCCGATCGCGGTCATCGCCAACAACTCGGGCTTGCACGACAACCTGTACAACCGACCGGTCTCTGTTCCCACGCGCGCCATCTCGAAGCTGGCCGGATCGATCGTGGTGCAGCCCGGGCTCCGCCGCTCGACGCGGTCGACGATGTACGCATCCCCCCAAGCATCCTGGCCTGACCCGGCCGGAATGAGGGTGAACGTCGCCGTCAGCGAGCCATCGGGGCCGTGGAACAAGTCCGGCCGACTCGTTCCCGTCGCGAGCGTCACCGACCAGTCCGGCGGCAGGGCGATGGAGTAGAAGTGCAGCGGGACATCGACCCGGTTGGTGAGCCTGGATGGAACCGGCGGGTTGCTCGGCCCGACGCTCGGGAGCTTGATGATCGCGCTGCCCAGGATCGCGACGAGCATGAGCGCGGCAGCGATCGCGGCGAAGCGAAGCACAGCCGGGCCTGAGCCGCGTCGCCAGCGAATCGCCGGTCGTCGCTGCGCGATCGATGGCGCGGCCGCGCGAACCGTTTCGAGGAGCTGGGGCGGTGCTACGGTCGGGTCGTCCTCCAGCCAGTCGGCAATGCGCTGGTCGAACAGCTGGCCGTCGCTCGGGCGGGTCATGCCGGACGTTCCTGGGTCGCCGCCGCGCGCTCGTCCGCGTCGAGCACCTCGCGCAGCTGCCGAATCGCATGATGCAGCCGGGACCGAGCGGTGCCCGCGGGAATGCCGAGCACCTCGGCGATCTCGGTCAGCTGGTAGCCGAGGTGGTGGTGGAGGACCACGACCGCGCGATGTTCCGGTGACAAGTGGCGGAAGGCGGACTCGAGCTCGTCGCGGGCGGCAACGGACCGGGCGATGTCAGGCTCGGACTCCGGGACGACGCTGAGAACGCGAACACGCGCAGTCCAGCGTCGTTCGCCCCGTGCCTCGACGTAGCAGGCGTTCACGACGAGGCGATGCAGCCAAGCGTCGAAGCGCTCGACGTCGCGAAGCGTCGGGAGGTCGCGCCATGCGCCGAGGAGGGCCTGCTGCGCCGCGTCCTGGGCGCGATGCGGGTCACGGAGAATGCGGTAGGCGAGGGCGTAGCACCGGTCGGCGCTGGCGGCAGCGATGGACTCGAACGCATCGCGATCGCCTCGCTTCGCCCGCTCGACCAGCTCGACATGCATCGAACGCCTCGCGCCCGCGGCCCAGGTGGCCGCCTCGATGAGTATGGAACCGGCTGTTCGCCAAACGTTCACTGCGAGTCCAGGCTGACGCGGTGAAGCCCCACCCGCGGTGCGGGTGGGGCGGAGCGCCGTTGTGGCCTGGCTCAGCTCAGGCGGGGGTGCATGGTGCGTCGACCGGCACCGGGTCCTGGGCCCCCTCGGGATACAGGCGCGTCGTGAACCACTGGACGTTCTCGGTGTTCCTCGAGGCGAACGCCTTGCCGACGAGGACCTGACCGGCGGACTCGATGTACGTCTCGCCGGCCGAGATGTCCCACGAGCTGCAGTCGCTGCCGATGAGGGTCAGCGTGCCGGCCGTGACGGTCAGGATGACCGGGCCGTTGTGGTAGTGCCACGATCCCACGAGCGCGGTGTCGCTCGGCGTGGCGAACGAGTAGGTGGTCTTGACCGTGACGTTGTCCTTGATCTTCAGCCGGATCGCATCGCCGGCCATGTTCACGCTGTTCAAGGTGGTCGACACGTAGGTGAGTCCCGCGCTCGGGAGCGAGCCGGATACCAGCGCCGCACTCACGGTCGACGTCCCGAGGACCATCGCCACTGCGACCGCGACGAGGGCCGCCAGCCTGCCCAGCGTGCGTGGGCGTCGCGCGAACGTTCCCATCCCAACCTCCAACATCGGTTTCGGCGACGTCTGCCGTCGCTCTCACCGAGTACTGGAACCGGGTTGGTCCGGAACGTTCAGTCGATCAGCCGCTTCGACCTCGCGCGTCGACGGGCCAGTTCCCAATAACCTCATCGCCTCGGACGGCGAGGAACGCGTCCCTGAGGTCGATCACCGGGCAGCAGTGATTGGGCACGATCGCGATGACCTCACCGAGGCGCGGGGACGGGCTCCCTCTCGGGATCCGCACGTTGCCGTGGTAATCGCTGACCCGCTCGATGACGGCATCGGGAAAGGCGGGCAGGTAGCCGTGGCCCTCGAGGTACGGGGCGACATCCTTGGTCAGCGTCTTGGCGCCGGCGTCGACGATGACCTGGCCGGGCGTGGCGACGCTCACCACCGTGGCGGCGACCCACAGCGCGATGGCATCCGGCGCGACGGCGCCGAGCGTCACCTGCTGCCGATCCCCGACGAGGTAGGTTCCGGCGCGAATCTCGCCGATCGGCGACTGGGCGGCGCCCAGCGCGGTCGGCGTGGAGCCGGCCGACAGGAGCTCGACGTCGATGCCGGCTGCCCTGAGCGCGTCGCGTCCCGCGATGAGCGTCCGAATTTCGTCGGCGGCCGCACCGGCCACCGCGTCGATACCGGCATACGCATGACCACCGTGCGTGAACAGGCCAGCGACGTCGAGGCCGAGGTCGGTGGCGGCCCTCGCCACCGCGGCGGCATCGCCCGGCAGCACGCCGGTCCGGTGGTAGCCCGGGTCCAGCTCGAGCATCACGCGCAGCGCCCGGCCAGACCCCCGAACCGCGGCTGCAAGGCGCTCCGCGCCGCCGATCGAGTCGAACCCGACCAAGAGCCGCAGGCCGGGCCAGTCGTGGAGCGCGCGCAGCCGCTCGGACTTCGGGCCCTCGGCCCATATCGGATATGCCACGAACAGGTCGTCGATGCCGCCGGCCGCGAGGACCTCCGCCTCGCCGAGATTGCCGGCCGTGATGCCCTGTGCGCCTGTTTCCAGCTGGAGTCGCGCGAGGGCCACGCTCTTGTGCGTCTTGGCGTGCGGGCGGAGGGTGATGCCCCGGGACGCGAGAGCCGCGACGAGGCGGCGCGAGTTGCGCTCCGCGACGTCCACGTCGATGACGAGGGCCGGCGTGTCGATGCCATCGGGCAGCCGCGGCGCGACGATCTGCTCGACCGCCTCGCGGCCGCGAAGAGCAGTCTCGGTCATCGCCGGCTCCACGCGCCGGGATCCTGCAGCCGCCGGCGAACGCTGGCCGGCAACTTGCCGGAGGCGACGTCGGCGAGCGTCGCGGCTTCGAGCACCGTCCGCATGCTGGCGCGGAGCGCAACCCACACGTCGCGCAAACTCGCCGCCACGCCCGGGTACGCGACATCCTCCGGCGCCTCGTCGCGCACTCCTGCCAGCGGGCCATCGATCGCGCGGATCACGTCCGCGAGCGTGATCGCCGAGGCCGCGCGTGCCAGCCGGTAGCCGCCGCCGCTCCCGCGCTGACTGGCGACGAGCCGCGCCCGGCGCAGGTCCAGCAACAGGTTCTCGAGGTACTTGGGCGGGATGGCCTGGGCTCGCGCGATCGCGTCCGCCCGGACCGGCCGGTCGGGCCCGGCGGCCGCCAGCTCGAGGAGCGCGCGGATCGCGTAGTCCGCTCTCGCGGAGACCCTCACCCCGCGAGTGTACGGATCGCTCTGGTCAGGCGGCCCCGCTCTCCGACGCGGCGATCGACCGGCGAGCGCGGCTTCGGAGGAGTAGGTAGGCGACCACGACGATCGAGAGGGCCGCGACAGCAAGGCGGAGGCCGAGGCCGATTGTCGTGCTCAGGCCGAACAGGCCGAGGCCTCGATCGACGTTCAGGAAGATGATCAGGCCGCCCACGCCCGTGGCCAGTGCCCGGTCGTCGAACTTGCCGACGAGCCACGCCGCGATCGGCGCGGCGACCAGGCCGCCGCCCAGGAGCATCGCCACGATCCCGAAGTCGATGCCGGCCGAGCCGAGCGTGAGCAGGAACCCGACGCTGGCGGCGACCGAGACGATGAACTCGGAGCCACTGACCGTGCCGATCACCGTGCGCGGCCGCATCCGCGCGGCCGCCATGAGTGAGGACGTGGTCACCGGTCCCCAGCCACCACCGCCACTCGCGTCGAGGAAGCCGCCCACGAGCCCGAGCGGGATCAAAGTCCAGCCGTGGCGACGCTCACCATTGGGCGTGGCCGCCGCTCCCCCGCCTTCGGTCCGCGCGGCCGACCGCCGGCCATGGATGAAGCGGGCGATGATCACGCCGCCAAGGACGAGCAGGACCACCGACACCATCGGGCGCGCTGCGTCGAGCGAGAGGTTCGCGAGGACCACAGCGCCGACGAAGCCACCGACCCCGCCGGGAATGCCGATGAGGAGAAGCGACCGCATGTCGACGTTGCCCATGCGCCAGTGCGAGAGCCCGGACGCGGCGGTCGTCCCGATCTCCGCCAGGTGGACGGAAGCCGAGGCGAGCGCCGGCGCGAGGCCGAGCGTCAGCAGGAGGCTCGTGGACGTCACGCCGTACCCCATCCCCAGTGAGCCGTCGACGAGCTGGGCGACGAAACCGGCGAAGCCGATCGCGATCAGCGTGACCACGGCATCTCCTCTGCCTCAACTATTCCCACGGATTCAGTGGACTCAGTTGGAATAATGGGCAGACAAGGACAGGCCTGTCAACCTGGGATCAGCTAGGGCGATCGACGATCGGCGTCTGGAGCTCGCCGATGCCCTCGATGCCGACGGTCACGAGATCGCCCGGCTCCAGCCAGCGGCCGATCGTCTGGTCCTTCACCTCGAGCAGGCAGCCCGTGCCGACGGTGCCGCTGCCCAGGATCTCGCCTGGACGAACGTGCACATCGGCGGACGCCCTCGAAAGCATCTGGCCGAACGAATAGCGCGCAGTGCCCCACGAACCACTCGACACCTCGACGGACCGACCGTCGGCGCCACGAACCGTCGCCGTCATCGCCAGGTCGGGCGCGGCCGCGGCGGCTGGCCACCGCGACGCCAGCTCGTCCGGGGTAACGATCCATGGTCCGATCGTCGTTGCGAAGTCCTTTCCCTTCGCCGGTCCGAGGCGCACGGTCGATTCATCGCGCTGCAGGTCACGCGCCGACCAGTCGTTGAGCACGAAGTAGCCACCGATCGCCTCGGCGGCACGCTCGTCGGGCAGGTTGAACGCCGGCGTGTCGACGATCGCCCCGACTTCGAGCTCGAAGTCGAGCTCGTTCGAGCCCCCCGGCGCCCAGACTGGATCGCTCGGGCCGCGGATCTCGGAGGTGTTCGAGAAGTAGAAGATCGGGAGGCGGTACCAGGCTTCCGGAATCTCGCTCTGCCGACGCTGCCACATCGTCGCCACGTGCTGCTCGAACGCATAGAAGTCGCGGAACGACGGCGGCCGGAGGATCGGCGGCCCGAAGGCGAGATCCGATGCGTCCAGGACCGCGTCGTCATCGGCGTCTCGAGGCCCGCCCCCCCGCGCGAAGCCGTCGACGATCTCGCCGAGCGCCTCGATCCGCAGCCCGCGCGTCAGGACGTCGTCGAGGGTCGTCAGCGGTTGTCGGAACAGGGCGGCGTTGTGTGCCCGCCGGGCATCCGCGGCGACAATACGCCGCCGCGCGACCTCGAGATCCAGCCACGGACCGTCCGCCGAGGCCGCGGCGGCGATCCGCCACGGCGCCCCGGCGGGGCCGTGCCGCTCGCGGACATGGGCGACCCTCATCCGCCTTGCCGGTAGGTGCCGGTAAGGCGCGCCTCGGCGAGGACGTGCCCCCCGGCGGCATCGAGCACCTGCTTCGCGGTCGGCGTTCCGGAGAGCCCGAGCGCTTGATCGAGCGCGAGCAGGCGGAAGGCATACCGATGCGTCCCGCTTGGCGGACACGGTCCGCCGTATCCGAGGCGGCCAAAGCTGTTCGTGCCCTGCGGCGGCGCATCGGGCGAGCTCGACCAGCCCGCGGGCAGGCTGCCCGATGCCGAGGCCGTCATGTCGAAGACCACCCAGTGCACGAAGCCGCCGGCATCGGGGTCATCCATGACGAGCGCGATCGCGGCTGTCTCCGGCGGGGCCCCCGACCACGCGAGCGGTGGCGAGACATCGTCGCCGTCGCACGCATACCGACGCGGAATGGACTGGTCCTCCGCGAACTCGGGGCTGGTGAGCGCGAAACCGTTGGAGTCGTTTCCTCGCGTTTGCATGGCGCCCTCCGTGGCTGCTGGCTTGCCCGCTCCGGCCTGACAGGCCGCCAGAACGAGCACGGCCAGCGCGAGGCTCCCGCCGGCGCGCCGAAGCATCGGGGCGGCAGACATGCTCGGGCCATCGTGCCACGGCGTGGCCCCTGCGTCAGGAATGCCCTTCCCGTGCCAAAGCGCCTGTGGCACGATCGTCAGCCATGGCGCGCCTGCAGTCGAAGCCGATCGGGTCCCCGGACGAGGTCCGAGAGATGCCGAACGGGCTTCTAGAGATCTACAACCTCGACGACCTCGTGTTCGGGCGTACCGAGTTCCGGGCCGGCTGGCGGTGGTCGAAGGACGTGAAGGCGATCGCCGGCACGGACCTGTGCCAGTACCACCACATCGGCTACGCGATCTCGGGGCTCCTCGGCGTCGAGATGGCCGACGGCACGACCGCCGAGATCGGACCGAACCAGGTCTTCGAGATCCCGGCGGGGCACGACGCCTGGGTGATCGGTGGCGAGCCATGGGTGACGATCGACGTCAACGGCATGCGCTCCTTCGGCCGAATCGACGAGGGCGCTCAGCGGGTGCTCGGGGCAATCCTGTTCACCGATATCGTCGAGTCGACATCGACCGCCGATCGCCTCGGTCCGACTCGCTGGCGCGAGCTCCTGCAGGCCCACCAGCAGGACGCCCAGATCCATCTCGATCGCTACCGTGGGCGGCTGATCAAGTCGACCGGTGACGGCTTCCTCGCCCTGTTCGATGGCTCGGAGCGAGCGGTTCGCGCCGCATTGGCGATCGGGACCTCCGCTCGAAACCTCGGCATCGAGATCCGGGCGGGCGTCCACACCGGAGAGGTCGAGATCGTCGCCGGCGACCTCGCGGGCGTCGCGGTCCACCTCGCGGCGCGGGTCATGGGGCTCGCCGGTCCCGGCGAGGTCTGGGTTTCCGCGACGACCCACGAGCTCGTCGCCGGCACCGGCCTCGCGTTCGAGGACGCTGGGATGCACGAGCTGAAGGGCATCCCCGGGGCTCGCCAGCTCTACCGCTTGAGCATGTCCTCGTAGGCCCTGCGCGCCCGAGCGGGGCTACCGGGTCAGAACGGCTTGAACATCATCAGCCACAGGATGACAACGAAGCCGCCTCCGCCGAGGTAGAGCAGCAGCTCGGGCGCGCGTGAGGCCCGCATCGCGGCGAGCTGCTCGTCGGTCGCCGGTACCGGGTCCGGGTCACCTGCCTTCGCGTTCCGCGGTCGCTGGCCGATCGCGACACGCAGGTTGCGCAGGTACGTGCCGCCCACTGGCGTCATCACGAGCGCGATCACGATGAACAGCACCAGGGCGACCCAGAGCCAGGTCGCGCCCCAGGAGTTCAGCACGATGCCCGCGACGATCCCGGACACGAACAGGACCAGCAGGCCGATTCCTGCGACCCCGAGCGACCAGCCCGAGAGGTCGAGCAGCGCCGCGAGCTTGCCCCGGTCCGGCTCGCGCCGGACCTGGAAGACGACGAACATCGACACGCCGTGCCCGGCAACGAACATGAATGTGCCGAGCACGTGCAGGAACACGATCCAGCCGATGTATGGCGTGAGATCCACCGGACTTCCCTCCCTCCCCGGAATCGACTACGCCGTTGCCGCAGACCGCTCGCGCCAAACCTGGCGGGCATACCAGATGCTCAGCACGAACAGGATCATGGCGTTCAGCGGGTGCAGCGCCGCCGCGATTGACAATCCAGGATCCAGGTTGGGCAGGATCGTCTGGACGATGTACAGGCCCAACAGGCCGAGGGCCTGCAGGATCCGGCGCCGACCCGCCCGCGCCGCCACCGCCGCGATGACCAACGCGAGGGCAACCAGCCCGATCGTGTACCCGAATCCCTGATGGGTCTCAAAGCTCCCGTTGCCGCCGAGCTGCGGAATCGCCAGGCCAGCCAGGAACACCTGGATGACGATCGCCGCCACGAATCCCCACGCCACCCAGGCGTTGACCTGCCGAAGCATCGAGTTCACGATAACCCTCCCTTCCCCCTCCCGCGGTCGGTCACTCGTCGGACCGCATCGACGGCGAGATCACCAAGGATCGGACGGACCTCCTCTTTCCCCACCCCGGCTCGTTCGAACGACCAC
>Ga0070708_100003474_pt1 | contig 12335 bp, 15 predicted proteins | sample KBSK5503metaG_FD_65469 | JGI IMG/M metagenome (GOLD analysis project Ga0070708, IMG submission 65469) | Corn, switchgrass and miscanthus rhizosphere microbial communities from Kellogg Biological Station, Michigan, USA - KBS K5-50-3 metaG | ecosystem: Host-associated > Plants > Roots >...
GACCTACTACAACTACGCCTGCTTTCTCGCATCTCAGCAACGCAGCGCCGAAGCGCGCCAGTGGGCCCAGCAAATTCTGGCGAAGAAGCCCAACATGCCGGGATATTTGCGCCGCCGCGAACGACCCTGGTTCCGCAAAGCAAACGCATTGCTGAAACGCCTGCCGGAGTAGTCTTCTCGAAAAAGTACGGCGACCAGAGTCAATTTCCATGGTCTGCCTTGCTCTTCTACCTTGGTCTATCGTTAGCGGTCGCTGTCGCAGCACAGGCGAAGAGCACTGCCGCGTCTGTGATCATCGAAGTAACAGATCAGAGTGGAGTCCCAGTTCCCCACGCGCAGATCAAGCTCTCCCCGGTACCAAAGGCGGCTGCAAAAAAACTCGAAACCTGCGCAGATGGCAGATTTTCCGTCGCTTTGAGATTAGGGAGCTACGACCTGTTCATAGCCAGGCCGGGCTTTCGACGTCACCCCATGCATATTTACCTGCAAGATGCCGCCAGTCAGATGGCAAATGTTGTATTTGTTGGTCGGGTTCTTGTCCAGAAGCTAAGCATCGCCCTAGCGATGTCGAGGCCTTACCGTCGGCTTACTGATCTCTGCGATTAATCTGCCAAATGCTCCTCCTGCTAAACTCTCTTGGTGTCCCCCATCGCCTACCTTGAGTGCACCAAATGTGGTGCACACCTCACCGCAGACCATCCGCAGACCATATGTCCCAAGGATGGCGGCGTGCTCTATGTTCGCTATGACCTGGGAAACCTAAAGCAAAACTTTAACCGCGACTCCTTGCGGACCCGCCCCGCAGTCATGTGGCGCTACGCTGAGGTCCTGCCCGATGGCACTCCCGTGTCGTTGGGTGAGGGTTTTACTCCGATGTTGCCCAGCCGGGAATTTCCGGGTGTTTATATTAAGGACGAAGGTCTGAACCCGACCGGTTCTTTCAAAGCGCGCGGCCTGTCTGCCGCCGTCACCATGGCCAAGGCATACGGTCTTAAGAAGCTGGCGATTCCGTCGGCTGGAAACGCGGCCAGCGCCTTGGCTGCTTATGCCGCCGCCGCCGGTCTGGAAGCGCACATTTTCATGCCCCGGGATGTGCCCTTTGCCAATCGGGTGGAGTGCGCAAGCTACGGCGCACAGGTGACGCTGGTCGACGGTCTCATCAGCGACTGTGCCCGCCTGGTGGGCGAGCGCAAAGACAAAGAAGGCTGGTTTGACGTCTCTACCTTGAAAGAACCTTTCCGGGTTGAAGGCAAAAAGACCATGGGGTACGAGATAGCCGAGCAGCTCAACTGGAAGCTGCCACGGGGGATCATTTACCCCACGGGCGGCGGCGTTGGCCTCATTGGCATGTGGAAGGCGTTTGAGGAAATGGAATCACTGGGATGGATTGGAGCCGAGCGTCCCAAGCTGGTCTCCGTGCAATCCGCTGGTTGCGCCCCGATTGTTAAAGCGTGGGATGAAGGTAAGTCCAACTCCGAATTCTGGCCCGAGGCTTCCACTTTGGCAGCCGGTCTCCGCGTCCCCAAAGCCTATGGAGATTACCTCCTGCTCGATATTCTGAAGAAAAGTTGTGGCATGGCCTTGTCCGCGACCGACACAGAAATAATGGAAGCAGTGCGGCACTGGGCTGCGGTGGAAGGAGTTTTTGCCGCTCCGGAAGGAGCAGCGTCGCTGGTCGCTTATCGCAAATTGCGTGCCCGCGAGTTCTTCGTCGCCGAAGACCAGGTTGTTCTGTTCAACACCGGATCTGGGTTGAAGTACCTGGAAGTCATCGACGGACAAAAGAGAAATGCCAAACCGCCGGCCTCGCGCCAGATCGGCGGAATCATCGGGCCGTACTAGGTAGTGCCGCCGGCTTTAGCTCTTCGTGCTACATTTCCCTCAGCGGAGCTTATGGAACAGCGCCTCATCCTTATTGACCTGCTAATCAAGGTGGGCGTAGCCGCCTCGGCCGCTAGCATTCTCGGCCGCTCGGTCGAGTTCAAGTCTCTGCTGTTCCGCGACGAGCGCAATTGGAAACAGAAAATCTACCTGGTGCTTTGGATCGGCATTCCCCTAGCGCTGGGCGTCTGGATCCGCATCAACGTCAAGAGCTTTCTTCCCGGGGATTTGTCCTTTGAGACCACTGTGCTGCTGGGCGTGATCGGCGGGCGATTTACGGGTGTGCTGGGCGGGGTTCTCCTGGCTCTCCCCGCACTTTGGCATGGCGAATGGGCGACGCTGCCATTCAACGTGCTGTGCGGGTTTGTGGCGGGACAATTGCGCAATTTCGCTCCCAATCGCGAAGACATCTGGTCGTTTTCCCCGGGTGTTGATCTGAGCATTTACCGGTGGATCAGGCGTAACCTGCCCAAGCCCCACCCGTTTGAATGGCAGACTATGTTTTTTGTCACGATTGTGGGCTTGCGCTTTGTGCAAACCGAGCTTTCGCGTTTCCTGCCGCATGCCGCTTTCAGCCTGGAAAGTCCGACCTGGTTGGTAAAAATCGCGATCTACGCTTCCTCGGTCATTGTCATCGGGACTGAACTCAAAATCTGGAACAGCGTGCGCATTCAAATCAAGCTGGAAGAGCAAGAGCGCCTGTTGCTGCACTCGCGCATGGAGGCGCTGCAGAACCAGATCAACCCCCACTTCCTTTTTAATACCCTGAACTCGGTCTCCTCCCTGGTTCGCTTTGATCCCGACACCGCCCGCCAACTGATCATCAAGCTGGCCAACATTCTGCGCCGCCTGCTCAACAGCAGCGATGCCTTTGTGCCGCTTCGCGAAGAAATGGAATTCATCGACAACTATCTCGACATCGAGGTAGTCCGCTTCGGCCGTGACAAACTGCGAGTGGTGAAGGAACTCGAAACCTCGTCCCTCGACACCATGGTCCCAAGCATGTTGCTACAGCCGTTGGTGGAGAATTCCATCAAGCACGGCTTGTCATCGAAGATCGACGGCGGCAGCATCTACTTGCGCAGTCGGCTTACCGACTCGCATCTGATCATTGAAGTCGAGGACGATGGCGTGGGAATGGGTTCGGCCAATCTGCTGGAGCGGCCGACTGGCTTGGGCGGAAACGGCATCGGCATGGCCAATGTGGCGGAGCGGTTGAAGGTTCTCTACGGCGACACCGCCCGCATGACCATTGACAGCCGCGAGGGGACGGGAACTCTGGTCAGATTGCGGCTCCCCGTCCTGCAAGGGACAGGCGCGATTCCGGAAGCTTTCTACGAAGCTCGTTCCAACACGCGGCGGTAAAACTCCTCATACTGCGGGATGATCCTGCTGGCGCAGAAACGCGATTGCGCCACCGCCCGGCTGGCCTTGGCCATTTGCTGCAACGCCTTCTCATCGTTTAACAGTTCGATGACATAGCGCGCCATGGTGTCCACATCGCCGACTTCTGCCAGGCACCCGCTTTTCCCATGCTCGATCAATTCCGGAATGCCGCCCACTCGCGTGGCGATAGGGACGACCTCACACGCCATGCCTTCCAGCGCCGCCAGCCCGAACGATTCCAATTCGCTTGGCAACAGCAGGATGTCGGCGAGAGACAGCTTCTCCTGCACCTGCTCCTGCTTGCCCAGAAAAATCACGTCGTTGTGAATGCCTTTCTGTACCGCCAGCCATTCGGCACGCGAGCGGTCGGGTCCGTCACCGATCATCAGCAGCTTGGAGGGAATCTGCTTGCGTACCCGGTCAAAGACCTCGATGCAATCCGTCACGCGTTTAACGGGACGAAAATTGGATAGATGCACCAGCAAGCGCTCGCCGCCGGGAGCGTACTCTTTCTTTAACTCCTTGGCGTTCTCGCCCCGGACGTACACGTCGCAATTCACGAAGTTGTAAATCACCTTAATATTGTTGCGAATGTCGAATTCCCGCAGCGTGCGCTCTTGCAGATATTGCGAGATCGCGGTCACGCCGTCGCTCTGCTCAATCGAGAAGCGGGTGATAGGAAGATAGGAGCGGTCGAGCCCCACCAGCGTGATGTCGGTTCCGTGCAACGTGGTCACGAACGGAAGCTTTCGTCCGCGCGGCTTGGCCGCCATCATCTGGCGCGCCAGCAGAGCGCTCACCGAATGCGGAATCGCATAGTGCACATGTAGCAGATCGAGGTCGTAAAGCTCGGCCACTTCTGCCATCCTCGAAGCCAGGGCCAGGTCATACGGAGGGTAGTCGAACAGCGGGTACCGTGAGACTTCTACTTCATGGTAGTGAATGTTGGGATGGGGGCCGGTCAGCCGAATGGGCTGCGCGTAAGAGATAAAATGAACCTCGTGATCGCGTTCCGCCAGTTCCAGCCCCAGTTCGGTCGCGACTACGCCGCTGCCGCCGTAGGTCGGATAGCACGTAATGCCGATCTTCATGCCCGTCCCTTCCGCATCAGCGTCCTGGCTCCTCACATTCGATGGCCGGATCGCGGCCGGGATTCAGATTTTGACTGAATGTGTTATGTGGGGAGAGAAAAAAACCGTACTAGAACGCGCCCTGCACGTTCTTGGAGGGCTCCGAGTCGGCGGCCATGGCGTCGACCTGCTGCTGCAATCGTTCCTGGATTGCTGGGTCGAGGCCTGTGAACTCAATGCCCATGCCCACTCCACCATCACAGGTCCTGACAATGGCAGGAGTGGCAATCTTTTCAGGACCCAGCCAGAGCGTGATGGTTAGGATTTTTCCTACCGGGAGAGGGAGCATTGTCTCGACATAACATCCGCGGCCGTTTACGTCTGCCACCTTGGTTTTCATGGGCGCGCCGCCGCCCTTCTCATCTCGGATTTCGATGGGGAAGGGAACCTTCTGCCGTGGGAACTTTCTCTTGTCTTCCGCGGGCGGCGCACTGCGGGGAGCGGGTGCCGCTGTTTGCGGCGTCTCCATTTCGCCTTGCCAGGGGCATGGCTGCCCCTCAACCATTTTTACTCCCGCTTCGATCTTCTGAACCGGACCGGCATCGACTACCCACATAACCTTACAGCGGGTTTTTTGGTCGCCGGATTGTACCCCCACGACGTCTCCCGGCTTTAACTGCCTTTCCAGCCCGACCACCTTAGCGCCATGCAGGCTGATATTCCGGGCGTGGGCTTTTTGGGAAAAGGGCCGGCCTTCCGCGTCCATCCCAAACACTCGGATCGGAAGGTTCACGTCGACTCGGGGCTCTGGTTCCTTCGCCATGGGGATGTAGACACACCCTACCCTACTGAACTTCTAGCATTAAATCATAGTTTAGGGGTTTCAGCCCCGATGTCAGGGATGGTCGGTCGGACTTCCGCCGATGGCTCGGCGGTCGGGGTTATTTATCCGCACGCCACGCCGCTAAGTCTCTGTAGGAGATGACCTCGACCCCAGTCGCCGCCAGTAGGTCACGAGTTGAGGGTGAAGTGAGAAGGCGCAACTCCTGCTCGCGGGATTCCCGAAGGCGGGTGGGAATGTGTTGCAGATCAGCGTCGTTATAACCCGGGTGACAAACCAGTTCCCAAATTCCGTCTGGAAGATTCCTTACCATGAGACGGAGCAATCGGTCATCGAGCGCGCCGGTGGCCACGATGGCGAAGGTTCCATCCGGCGTAACCATGCCGGCCTGCCGCACCGCCTCGCGAAATTGCTTCGCCAGACTTCGCAAAATTCCCACCTCGGTCCAGCGCCGCCACAAGCTCGGGCGCGCGGCCAGCTGCGAACCGCGGATTCGCTCAAACGGATTCCGTATCGCCTTGACGCCACAGGACTGGGCCGCGCGCAACAGCGGCTTGAATACTTGCGGGAACGCGTGTGTGTGTTTGTGCGAATCCAGGTGAGTAACTGCAATCCCTGACGATTGCAGCTTGCCGATTTGAGCCGCAGCTTCGGCTTCGATCTCATCCGCAGCCAGCCGGCCGAGCAGGGCGAGCGCGGCAAACTTGCTGAGTCCTTCGCGGAAGCGTGGAGTTGCAGGGGTACTGCTGCTGGGATCAAGCAGACTGTGCATCGTAGTTTGCCGGAGCAACGGAGTGCCGTCCACCAGCACGATGTGACAGCCCACACCCAGTCGAGGCCGGGACTGGGCCAATGAAACTGCCTCATCAAATGCCCGGCCATTGGCCATCAACGTAGCCGAGGTTACGATCCCACCTTCGTGTGCTTGCACGATGGCGCGATTCACCCCCGCCGTCAGCCCAAAATCGTCAGCATTGATGATCAGGCGGCGCACCGCGCCAGTCTAGCAGGGACAGGCGCTCCGACGAGCGCGGCGTACCTCTTTAATCAGAAGTACATAACTTTCGGCATGGTTGCCTTCGGAACCGCCGTAAGTCGCTCGCCGGCAAATTCGGTGGTATGAAACAACTAGAGTATGAAATCACTGAAGGTATCCATCACCGTAATAAGCTTGGCAACACTTCTGTTCGCCTGCCCGTTCTCGGTCTCCTGCCCAGCCGACCACGCCGACATGCATAAAGTAGGCGAGGACTACTCGGGGTTGGTACATCTCGTGATATATGAGCATCAGACATCCGCTGGACAGACGCACCAGGTCACTGTTCGCTGCGAGAACTAGGCGACTGCCGGCGTAAGGACGTGGTCAGAAAGGCGTTCGTGCGTTACGATCTTTGGCACGAGCCTAATTTGCGTGAACTCCAGGAGTGTAAGTCTTAGACATTTGCGCGAGTGCAGGGGCACGGTAGTCTCCACAAAAGCGAGCAGTGCTGATATATCATTCGAGATCATGATTATTCCGGGGGCGGTTAGCTCAGCTGGTTAGAGCGCCTGCCTTACAAGCAGGAGGTCGCAGGTTCGAGTCCTGCACTGCCCACCAATCATTTTCATACACTTAATTAACCTTCGCATCTGGAGACTCGCTCATACCCGGGGGATTTACCGGGGACTTCTGGTCAATTTTGTCTTCTGCTGGCCTGCTAATGGTCTCAACGGCGCCGCGCAGATCCTCAGTCCTTGCTTCATTCCTCCCTCTTCTGATTTGTGTGCAGCCCGCGTAATACTAGCGGCGGACAAGACGTTCGGGCTTGTGGGTGAACCCCGGAACCGCAGGTGACGACCTCAACTCGTCGGCTCCCGCCGTTTGAAGTTCCACTTGACCTCTACGGCATTGAACACTTAAATCCAACCCATGTCTCTGCTAGCCATTGCGGATTCCTTCTACATCGGAGTGCTCGATCTGACGGCGGCAACCGCTTGGTACATCGAAAAGCTGGGGCTTCAGAAGGTTCCAGTCGAGATGGATGACGCTGAGGGATGTGTGGCCTTAGGATTTTCGAAAAAGGATCAGACAGCCATTGCCCTCGGGCCTCGCGGCAAACCAACCGATGGGACGACACCGATGCTGTACGCTTCCGACGTCAAGAAGGCGAGAGAGGTCTTGAGTTCTCGGGGCGTGAAAGTCGGAGATATTCAGGCGGATCGACAGGGAACCCACTACTTTGAAATGCGGGACTTGGAAGGCAACCTGATTGAGGTGTCTGAAGAACCCTAAATGGCATTAGAGAGATGCATCCATGCCCGGTGGCAGCTACTTTGCACAATGCTACGCAGGTTGGCCCCAAGAGCCGCCTTGACAGTCTGCCACGCCCTCGCCGCGCATAACCCCTCCGGGCAGCCAAATCCCCGTAAAATCACCTTCCCGTATGGATCACCCAAGGCAGACCAGCCGTGGGAAAATGAATCCCCACGCATGAATGCTGCGATCCTGTCAAAACCATGCACAAGACATTTGTCAAAGACTGCACCATCCTTCGGCAAAATCATGATTGCGCTTTGTAGAACACGCAAAAGAACACAGCCATGCTGAAACAAGCAAACGCATAGACGAACCACGGAAACAGCATCGCCGGAGGAGCCAATCCCCGCAGGACATTGAGGGCGGTAAAGACGAACGTCCACACTAAGAGAACGGTTGCCAGAATCGTTCCGATCAGTGCCAGCAATGCAGCATTCTTGAGTGTCATGGTCGGAGTATGAAGCCCGGCGGTGTTGGGTGCAAGGAGGACCGGAAGCTGGCGGAGACCCCCCGCTTCCGCGACTCTCTCCGAGACCGAAAAAGCTACAAAGCATCGAAAACAGCTACAGAAATTGTGTATTCTGTTTCAGCAGTATTGATGGAAAAATCGATAAGCGCTGGGATAAGTCTTTAGGGATCAGCGACAAGTAGCTTTCGATTCAACGCCCACCAATGTCTCCTCTCCTTATTCAGGCGGTTAGCAGCACTGCGCTGCTCTTCTCTAGAGAGAGTGAGTCAACACTGTGCCCAGAATTGTGCCCACCCAGCCGCGCCATCGCCCGGAGAACAGCATCTTTCTGGTGGGCCGACCAACCGCGAATTGAATGAGAATGATCCTTTCCTAGTCCCGGAGCTGTACGTATCTTTGTCAGTTCCGCAGGCCGGGAACCCAGGAGAACTCCCGCGACCTGGATCGTGACAAGAACGACGACGGCAAGAACAAAGGGTGCGGTAGTGCCGTTTGTGCCGCGACGTTCCAGTCGCTCTGAGCCGTTCTCGCAGAAAGAAAGAATGGGAGGAATACCACCAAAAGTCGCGGCCCGACATCGGCAATATCCGCTGCCCTGGTTTCGGCTCCTTACCCGATGCATCGCCATCTTTGCGGGGCGCAACGGTGCTGATGTGGTCAAGCTCGCTGAGAGATTCAGCACCGTTCGAGGGGGCAATGTAAATGCATCGGTGTCCGAATTTGCGACCGGGTGTCCCCAAACGGACAGCGCAGACCAACTCATCGCATACTAAGTCATTTACAATGTGGCGCTTAGTATTTGGCAGCTGTGATGCTCGATATCCCGGCAGGATGGGGGTAAGAAAATGTCATTCGTTCGCGAGCTGAGAGTTGCGGTTTACTCGTTAATTCGTACTCCAGGGCTGGCGATCGCCGTGATTCTCACACTTTCGCTCGGCATCGGCGCCAACGCTGCCATTTTCACGCTGGTGCGCGGCGTCCTGCTCAAGCCTCTCGTCAACCGCGACGAGGATCGGCTGATCTATATCAGGCAGAGCGCCCCCGGCCTCGGCGACCCGAACAGCACGTTTTCCGTACCCGAGATACAGGATTTGCGCGTCAGCGTCAAAACCCTGAGCGCGTTCGGCGACTTCTCCAACATGGGTTTCACCATGATCGGCCTGGGCGAGCCTCGTTCCATTCAAGGTGGTGTTGTCAGCGGCTCGTATTTCAACGTGATGGGCCTTCATCCTGTCCTCGGGCGCCTCATTGGGCCTCAGGACGACGGTCCCAAAGCTGAAGGCGTCGTCGTTCTCACCTATCGTTTCTGGACGACCACTTTAAAGAAAGATCCTTCCGTCATCGGCAAAACCGTTCGCCTGGGTAGCATAGGTGATCGGTCTGCGACCATCATCGGCGTCCTCGAACCCTGCGTGCCATATCCCCAAGATACTGAAATCATCGCCAACGTGGTCACCAGCCCGCATCATCTGTCCGCAACCATGGTCACCGGGCGCATCCATCGCATGACCGAACTCTTCGGGCGTCTCGCTTCCGGTGTCACCCTCGATCAGGCTCGCGCCGAGTTGCGCTCCGTCTATGCCACGATGAAGAAGGACCACCCTGAAGCTTACGCGAAGGAAGCGGACTTCCAGATCGGAGCCAAGTTGCTTCGCGACGAGATCACGTCGGGCGCCCGGACCGTGCTGCTGGTGCTGCTAGCAGCCTCCGCGCTCGTGTTCATCATCGCGTGTTCCAATGTCGCCAACCTAATTCTGGCAAGGACGATTCGCCGCGAGGGCGAGCTGGCGATCCGGACGGCGCTCGGCGCAAGCAGAGGCGCGCTGCGGCGCATGCTGTTGGCCGAAAGCCTCTTGCTCTGCGGCGCTGGTGCCGCGGTCGGTGTAATGAGCGCGCAGCCGATGGTGGCCATCCTGGCCCGCTACGCCTCGCGCTTCTCGGTCCGCGCGCTGGATTTGACGGTCGATTCCAGCCTGTTGTGGGTGGGAGCGGCGCTGGCGATCGTCGCCGCAGTGGTTATGGCGTTTGTCCCCCGCCTGCCGTCGGGCGACACCTCCAATGGATTGAGCCTATCGAGCGGCAGCGTGCGGACAACCGGCAGCGCGAGCCGCCGCCAACGGATCTTCGCGGTAACACAAATCGCCGGGTCGTTCGTGCTGCTGGCCGGCGCAAGTATGTTGATCGCTACGCTGATCGCACTGCAAAAGGCGCAGACGGGTCTGGACACGCAGCACGTCCTGGCCATCAACGTTCCCGCTATGTCCTACGGAAAAACGCCTGAGCAAGTCGTCGATTTCTACAAGGAAGCGATGCGTCGCATTGATGCGCTACCGGGCGTGAACAAGACCGCGTTCGGCAACGTCGTTCCCTGGCGCGATGGCGGCCCTGGTCCCGGTCTTCAATTCGCCGGCGATGGTCACGTCCATGCCCCCGGCGTAGAGGATCCCCGTGCGCAGTGGCGTGTCATCTCTCCTGGATTTTTTGCCGCGCTCGGCGTTCCCATCATCGCCGGCCGCGATTTCAACGATCTCGACAGCCAAAGTAAAGAAGAGCCCGTCGTTATCGTCAGCGAGACCCTCGCTCAGCGTATGTTCCCCCATCAGGATGCCGTCAATCGGCATGTCTATTGGACGGATCCCGTGTTGCAATTCTTCCCGGGGACCGATCTCGAAAAGTCGCGCCTTATCGCGCCGCACCGCATCATCGGCGTGACCGCCGATATTGACGACGGAAACGTCGTTCCTGAGCCCACTCTCACCGTCTATAGCGCCTTTGGAGAGGGTCCAATCTTTTGGCGGTCGCCTTTTCATCCACACCGCCGTAAATCCGTATTCGCTCGTCACGCCGGTCACGCACATGATTCGCAACATGTCCCCGGATCAGCCGGTTGAGCGCGCCGCCACTCTCGAAGACATCCGCGCCGAAGTGCTCACACCCGACCGGTTGAACTCGTTGGTGTTTGGCGTGTTCGCCGCAGTCGCGCTGGCGATTGCGGTGGTTGGGGTCGCAGGCGTGCTGGCATTTTCGGTCAGCGCGCGGACGCGGGAATTCGGCATCCGGCTGGCACTTGGATCGCAGCCGCAGCATCTTCTCAGAAGTGTTATCGCAGAAGGCGCCGTGATGGCTGCGGCGGGCGTCCTTGCAGGCGCGGTATTCGGGTTCGTGCTGGCGCGTTTGGCGGGAAGGTATTTCCTGGACGTGAAGATGCCGAGCGCACGGCCTGTGTCAGTCTCTGCGTTTGTGCTGATGACGGTCGCCGTTGTCGCATCGGTGCTGCCCGCGGCGCGCGCGGCGCGCGTCGATGTGATGCAAGCGCTGCGCGCCGAGTGACCATTGGACGGCGGTTTGCCATCTTTAGGTAGACGCCCCACGCTTCGCCTATCGGCCAACCTGAAAATCAGCCCGGCAGCCACGATCGACCCAAATTCCACGACCATCAAAACCCCAACTGCGGCCTTGCCGGCATGACGAGTCACTATGTTGCCTTATCAATTGCACTCCGCCCCGCGTGTCAACTGGGCAATAGTGCCGGTGCATGTCATCCGATGCGCACGAGACTATTTGTCCCTGGCCATAACCGTTGTTGTCGCCGCGATATTCATCATGGTCACGATCACGATCGCGGTCGCGGTCGCGATCCCGATCTCCTCGGTCTCCTTCGATCGCGAAATCAGCCCGGCAGCCATGGTCTACCCAGACGCCTCTGTCATCCGAGCCCCAACTGTAGCCTTCCCGGCAAGCAGATTCGCTACGCTGTTGTACTAGCCGAATTCGGCCGGGGGCATTCGCTGAACAATAGTGCCGCTTGCCGTCGTCGGACGAACATGAAATGGTTTGCGCTGCGCCGCGGGGCATGAAAACAGCGAGCGCGGCCACGACCAATCCGAAGTAAAACCAATTCTTTGCGCTAAACATTCCCCGCCTCCCGAAAAGATAATCGACACTGGTTTTGATATCTCCGGTAGTATTCTCCATTCACAGGGCAAGACTGTACAGCATTGTTCGCATGGGGCGCTGCGCGAGCTAAAGCGCCCTCGACTCGCTTAGGCGGCCTTTTTCCTCGGAACCTTGGCGCCTTTTTTGCGGGCTTCCGAAAGACCGATGGCGATCGCCTGCTTCCGGCTGGTAACACTACCGCCTTTGCCACCCTTACCCGAGCGAAGCGTGCCCTTTTTCTTTCTACGCATGGCGCTGGCCACGGTTTTGCTGGCAGCTTTACCGTATTTGCGGCGACTGGAACTTTTACGTGAACTGGAGCTCTTCTTCGCTACCATCTGATTCTCCTGCCCCTTAGAGGAAAGACTTACTCGGCAGGTTGCTCGCGCTAGATTCGCCCGTGTAGATCGAACTCCGCGGCGAGTTGATCTCCGCAGCGCTAGTCAGACATCTACG
>Ga0070708_100003475_pt1 | contig 12335 bp, 10 predicted proteins | sample KBSK5503metaG_FD_65469 | JGI IMG/M metagenome (GOLD analysis project Ga0070708, IMG submission 65469) | Corn, switchgrass and miscanthus rhizosphere microbial communities from Kellogg Biological Station, Michigan, USA - KBS K5-50-3 metaG | ecosystem: Host-associated > Plants > Roots >...
CATAAACGCTTCAGAGTATAAAGGTTCACCGGCAGGACGTATATCTGAAGGCTTCCAAATCAGTCTCGTTCAAACCGCATGCACCAGGGTGCTGGTCAGGCGTCGACGTTAGAAGAGTCTGATCTAGAAAATCGGCTAGTATCCGCGTGCGAAGCCCAGGAGTTTCGGTTTCCCGACGGTGTCGCTCGCGGATACTGCGTCCCAACCTGGTTCTGTGGTTGGGAGCGATCAGTATTCTATCAGAATGGTTCTACGCTTGTTTTGCTGGTTCTGGTTCTGCTTTCTTGGACTTCCTTCTGAACGGATTTCGCACTTCTTCTTTCACCCTTGCCGTTAAGTGCGTTCTGCTGGCTATAGGTGTTTTGGGGACATAACGCTGATCAACCCTTTGATCGGGGCACAGATTGCTGCAGAAAGCTGAATATTATCCCAATTCTTCCGAAAATATTCCGCATAGTTGCTTGGAACATTCATTGGTGCCGAGTAGTATTGTAGCTTCGACTGGAGGCTTCTCGCATCTTATAATGCTGGAATGAGCCGGTCTCGCATTTAATGTCCGAATCTCTGGATATGCACCGTTTGAAGGCGGAGCATATGCTCCGGAGAGCGAGGCTCGCAGCTCTGGGAGAGTCGTTTGTCATCCTGACACTCCTAGTATGGCTTAGCCTGGAGTATCAGAACAACTTCTACATGCAACGGTGGGTGGCCACGCACTTCTGGCCTGCACAGTGGTTGCTTAACGGAACATTGGTGGGAGTAGCGACCGGCTTGTTGGCGGGTTGGATATTGGCTACTTGGCAAGGAAAACGATCGCGAGAACAGAAGATACTGGACGACCTGAGGAAAATAGTCTGAGAAGGGAATCTGAAAAAAGCTGTTGACCACTGCCCGCGGGAATAACCCTTACCAGCCGTTATGGGTTTCGAGGAGCTTTTGACCAGGCTTGAATCGCCGCCCACCCGAGATCAGCCTAATGACGGCAGCTTCAGCGACTAAGGTCGACAACGCAATCTTCGAAGACAGGCATGAGCAGAGACCATCTGGAGACACTTCGAAAGCGCAAAACGGATCGTCGAGACCTCCTCTGATGAAAGTGCCTCTTTCTGACATCTACGTCGATGCAGGCGCCATTGATGCTGTGTCAAGAGTCCTTGCGAGCAAGAGGTTCATTCTCGGAGACGAAACTTCAAAGTTCGAAAGAGAGTTTGCCGACAAGATCGGCACGAAACATGCTATCGCCGTTAGCTCGGGAACTGCCGCGATTTACCTATCTCTTCTCTCGCGTAAATTAGGAAAGGGCGACGAGGTACTGGTTCCGTCTTTCTCCTTCATTGCCAGCGCGTCTCCGATTGTTGATGTTGGCGCGAAACCGATATTTGTTGACGTGGACAGGGATACTCTTACTATTGATCCTTACGATTTGAAGGAAAAGATAACAGAGCGAACCAAAGCGATCCTCCCAGTCCACTTATTCGGTCATCCAGCGTACATGGACGAGATTACAGAGATCGCGGAGAAGCATTCGCTCGAAATAATCGAGGACTGCGCTCAGGCTCACGGAGCAATGATGGGATCGAGAAATGTAGGGACTTTTGGAATCGCTGCGTGCTTTAGCTTCTATCCATCCAAGAACATGACTGTGTACGGAGATGGAGGAATGGTAACGACTGACGACCAAGAGACCGCCGATAAGGTACGCATGCTGAGAAATCATGGAAGAGTCGAGAAATATGTACACCAGATGCTTGGGTACAACTTCCGCCTGGGCGAAATCGCTGCAGCTCTAGGTCGATATCAGCTGGCGAAGCTCGACAAGTTCAACGAGTCTCGAAGGAAAGCTGCAAGGCATTACGACGAGAAACTTGGCGAAACAGTTGTTACACCGATGGAAAGACTAGGGTTTTCACACGTTTACCACATGTATGTCATCAGGACACCTCAACGAGACGGGCTAAAACAGTTCCTCTCCTCAAGAGGAATTGAGACAAGCATTCACTACCCGGTTCCAATACACCTTCAGCCTCCTTTCAAGAACCATGTGCCGAAGGGATTGCACGTGACGGAAGAGCACTGCGAATACGTGCTTTCGCTCCCAATGTTCCCGTCGATAACGGCTGACCAGCTCGAGTACGTAACGACACAAATTAGACGCTATTTCGAATCTCCCGCCTCGGAAATTGTTGCGAGAGCGTCAGCGTCTGCGGTACAGTAATCTAACGGCAATGCAGCTAGATTCCTCAGGGAAATTCTTGCGGAAGCCATCGATTCTATTCGTCTGGAACAAAGACATCAAGAATCCAGGAGCAGGCGGAGGAACGATCGAACTCCATGCAGTCATGAAGAGGTTAGCGGACAAAGGGTACAGAATCACCCAAGTCTCGGGCAATTTCCCCAGAAGCAAAAAGTCTGAAGAGGTTGACGGAATAAACATTGTTCGGCTCGGGAAATTGTACACTATGCCTTTCTTTCTGTGGAAGGCGCAATTGTTGAACCGCTTCATTGAGAAGTTTGATGTGGTGGTCGAAGGGTTAGGGTATGTCAGCCTGGGATTGCCACTGGTAACCCGACGGCCGCTAATGGTCATTTGCGCCCATCTTCCGAAAGAGATCTTCTTCATTGAGGGTCCGATCACAATGGGAAAACCGCTCGGTTACGTCACCGCAACACTTGCTCGCTTTATTGAGTCCGTGTTGACTCCGCGACTCTACAAGAATGCAAAGGTATTCACATTTTCCGAAAGCACCAAGAAAGACATGGTTGAGACAGGCTTCCCAGAAAACAATGTGATTATGATTCCCTACGCCTTAGCTCATTATACGACGCACAGTGAAGACAATCTCAAACAATTGTCCGAGATGAACCTTGAACTGGTCAAACAGGAAAGGCCGTCGATTGTCTGCATTGGACGATTAAGAAAGTACAAGGGGGTTCAAGATCTGATCAAGGCCGTTCCGAAAATAAAGCAGGATTTTCCTGATGTGAAAGTGCATATCGTCGGCAAAGGTCAGTATGAGGAGGAGCTGAAGGAACTGGCCAAATCCCTCGGATTGGAGAAATCTGTCATTTTCCCTGGGTACATTACGACAAAGGAAAAGTTTGAGCTTATTGCCTCGTCGCAACTACTCGTAATGCCGTCTTATAGAGAAGGATTCGCAACACCTGTCTTTGAAGCACAGCTGTGCGGAACGGTACCTGTTGTCAGTGATGCAGTTGGGGTTAAGGAGCTAGTAGTCCCAGGAAAGACTGGCTTGGTCTTCCCTCGCGGAAACTCCGAAGCCCTCGCTGAATGTGTTGTTCATCTACTCAAGGACGAAAAGCTTAGGCAGCAAATGAGGGAAAATGGATTGCAGTCTGTGAAGACAATGGACTGGCGCAAGAAGGAGGAGGAATTCATCGATGCACTCGAGAAACAGATACAAGATTTGTCAGGTTATCAACCCGCGAGTCGGTCGAGAGTGAGTCCCTTCAATTCTAGGATGCCATCGGGGAAGGCAGAGACCGAGCTCTCTCCTTTGACCTCTTACTAACCTCGTGGTAGGTCCTGAGAAAACTCACGAATCCCGATGGGAGGCGCATTATTCCGAACTTAGACCGGCCGTGCTGCCTCCTATAGTAGGGGACCGACACCTCAGTAATTCTGAAACCAGCTTTAGCAGCAAAGAACAGAAGGTACCGACTCCAATCGCGGCCCCAAATCATGTGATCAGCTACCGGTCTCTTGAAGCACTTTATCCAGTTAGCATCGTGAACGTTGACCCCCAGGACATTCCTGTAAAGGAAATTGTATAGCCTCGATGCAACTATCTTCGACCCCGTCCTTCCCTGTCTCCAACCAGAAACCAAATCTGCACCGCTCATTTTCCCCAGAAGCAAGGGTATGTCGTGTTCCGGGTCCGACTCAAGATCGCCAGGAATGATCACGATCACATCACCCCTAGCGTGTCTTATCCCGGTCCTGAGCGCAACAGAGACCCCGCGCTTCTGCTCGTGACGAACCAGCCTAACTTCGAAATGAGTGTTTTTCGATTCCTCTAGAACCCTCATCCTCGTGGCATCGGAGCTGCCGTCGTCAACTACGAGAATTTCTCCTGTTCTACTTGCTGAAGACAAACCGCTTGCTGAACGCGATATTGCTTCTGCGATGGTTTGTTCTTCGTTATGGACCGGAATCAAAACCGTAACATTCACAGGCACGTTCAGCGACCCTTAGTCTCTGGGTGCGAAAACGAGTCGTAAAGTTATGAAACTATCTGATAAAGAGCAAACTGTCCTTGAGTTTGAACAGCTTCGAAATTCAATGGGAGGGTATGGATTCCGTACCAGTCCGACCCTCTGACAAACCAAATCGTAAATGATGAGCCTCTCGAGGCGATGGAGTCGAATGGTGAAGGAAGCCACGGGTTGGCCTCTCCTATGTCGACCAACAGCAGCTGTTGCACATTCGGCACCAACAGTGAGAGCCCGTAGAATTGCCGTGGCAAGTACAAGGTTACGTCTTTGGGAAGTACAGCCATCGAAGCTGTCAGTAATTCCATTAGATCTTTCTGGTACGATATTGGGATCGTGCTTTGGAGGTATCCGGTTGGCATGTAATACCTGAAGGGTTGACCAAAAGCCATGTAACCCATTGGGGTCAGAGGCGAAGAGATCAAGTAGGCAGCGGCATTGACGACAAGAAAGACGAGTATGACTCCGAACACCAGTCTGAAAATCCGAAATTTTCCGTACCTCCTCAGCGCTCGCCCCGCAAACATCGAGAGAGGGAAACTTGCCATGAAGTAGATGAAAGGAGGTGGAATGGCGTAGATCCCAGTTGTCAAAAGACCGACCGCAAAGAATGCGATAAGCAGCAGCCAGATCGCCTCGGGGCTGCTATCTCTAATCCGAAATACTAATGGGAGAAAAGTAAGAAGCGGCCAACTGGTAAAGATCAGGAACGCGATTCCTGATAACACCTGACTGGCGCCTCCTACAGGACCGAGAAAGGTTAGCTGAACATTAGTATTCAGCAGTCCCGAGGCAGCTAGAAAGGATTGTTGGACGGCGAAAATCACTGCTCCAATCATCGATGTGATCAGAGCTATTCTAAAGGGGCGTTTTCGCACGTATGCGTAGAGACTCTGAACAATCATGGTCATGAGCAGAAAAACAGAAGGAAGAGGATTCGTGAGAACTACGAGAACCGTCAGAGGGATTGTCAACAATCTGACTCGGGACGATCTCGACAACATTGCAGCAAGCGCCCCCATCACTAAGATCATGCAAATGCTGATCCGATACTGATCCCACGTCAGTCGCAAAGTTATAGGAGACAGCGTAAACACAACGGACGTCAGAAACGCGTATTTCTTGTCCAGAAAAACGATCGATCTCGCATAAGTGTACGCCGAAAACGCAAGACCGGCTTGAAGAGTAAGTGCGATCGAATCCAAGACTAGGAAAGGTTGCTTCTCCAGTTGATAACCAACCCAAACGATCAGAGAGTTCAGGCCAGGATAGGTGAAGATGGCGTAAGCACTCGGGGGTCCATTCACCATTAACGGAACATACAACGCGGTGGTATCAAACCCCACCGCATAGGGCCAGGAAGCCATTACTGGTAGAAGACGAAATCCTATCGCGAGTAGAACAGAAAGGACCATGTAGAGATTCGCTCTACATTGAGAAAGGAATCTTTGGGCAAGCGAACTGTAGGAAAAACTGGCAAAGCTAATCACTGTGGCCCGTAGGTCTTGCGAGCCAAGTCCCCTCATAACGATATCTGAGAGATAGGGCACGTGCAAGGTAAAAGACGGTTCGGAAAATTCGCCCATAAAGCCACACGTGCCGCCGCACAGCCTACTATCCAGGACATCGCAGTTCTACTTATTCTGAACATCATCTTCGCTCTTAGATATCTGACCTCTCCCTCCAGTCAAATGCCCGGCTTTCCCTTCAGGATGGACGGTTACAGCTACCCTCTCTTTTCGAGGCTGTTCGTGCAATTGACCCAACAAGGAGTGGTACCCCTCGGTAGCGTGTGGTTACCACAAGTGGCAGCTGGGCACTCGTTTTTCATAATCCCCGATCCTCTCTTCTTCACCTACTCCTCAGTTATGCTGTTGACTAACGACTTTATCGTGAGTTACAAGATCACTCTGTTTCTCACCTACGTCGCGGGAGCGGCAAGCAGCTACTATCTTGCCTCAGTACTTCTCAACAGGCGATCCGCGAGATTAGTTTCGGCCGCTTCATTTGTATTCTCTCAGACTACGCTGTACGAGGTTTCGCTCGGACATTTGTCCATGTCCTACGGCATGGCCCTGATGCCGCTCATAGTTGCGCTTCTTCTGAAATCATACCGAAACTCTCGCTTTGCATTATCGGTTGTCTCTGGGATTCTACTGTTCTTCTTGATTATTGAGCGCGAAGACTATGGTTACATGATGGTAGCATTCTCGATAGTGCTCCTGCTCTATCACGTCGTCTTTCGACGAGAATTAGCAAAATCAGCCAGCCTGAGCACTGCTGTCATGCTCTCGATAGCATTTCTCTTCAGCTTTCCTTACCTCCAGTCAGCAATATTCTCAAAGCTCTCGTTATGGGTTCAAACTGGGACGAACTACGCGTCATACTCTCCAAGTTTCCTGCAATTGGTTGCACCACTCTTCTCCAATGTCGAAGCCTACATTGGCGACGTTACATTGGTTCTTGCACTCATCTGCGTTTTTGCGCTCCTTCGTCATTCCAAGAGGCTCCCCCTCATGTACGAACAGAAGTTCTATCTGATGATCTCTCTCTTAGCGCTAGTATTCGTCGTTCTCGGCTTGGGATCGTCAACACCTCTTTACAGTTTCTTGTACGCCTACTTACCTAGTTTCACAGGCTTCAAGGCGGTCGCGGGGAATCCAACATATTGGCTCCAACCTGCAAAACTCTGCCTTTCGGTATTAGCGGGAGCCGGCAGCAGCTTTCTCGTCTCACTGATGACCGGACTCCGAAGGTTTGACCTGCGATTTCTCAGAACGCCTATTATCATAATAATGCTCGCCTTGATTCTTCTTGATGGAGCTACGTTCCTAGCCAACAGCGAACCATATTCACCTATCATAGGCTGGTCCCCAACTGCGTCTAACGTTTGGAACTACAACCTATACCACTTGATCCAGACGTCTCACGTTCCAGCAGGTCAGCCGATCTACAATTATCTAGCCCACGACCCTGGCAACTTCAATGTAGTTGAGATCCCAGATCTTTACACGATCCCCGATTTTCAGTACCTTTCGTATCTCACATCGTCAAATGTCCAAATGCTAAACGCGTATGGTGTCCCGGACGTTCCCTCAATCTTCAATGACATATACTCATCAAGAGTGGCCGTTTCAGTTACTTCTGGAAACGCGTCGGAACTCGCCTCCGATTTGGCGCTTATCGGAGTGAAATACGTTGTGTATGAGGGTGCATGGGGAGGCCCAAATTTTGCGCACGGTCTCAGCGAGTCTTCAAGTCCATTCCAGTATGTAATGAACGATGGAAACGTTTCGTTGTTTCAAAACCTGATGTTCGGACAAGTTCAATCATTTCCGAACATGCTGTTGGATCCAGGCTTTGAAAGCGTCAACAATACAATTTGGCAGCCCTGGAATCTGAGCGACTATTACAATTGCGTGTTCACATGTTTTGTGACCGGCGTCTCAAATGATGGCGCTGCATCGTTACGCGAGACTACCACAAACAACACCATCATCGCCGGGAGAACGCAGATTATCGATGGATCTCAATTTTCACCAGGAAAATATCTTGTGTCGGGATGGAACAAAGCAGTGAACGTCTCCTCAGGTTCGGAGTTCGGACTTAGGGTCGTCGAATCTTTCCGAAATGGAACCCAGAACACTATTGCATACTTGCCTTTTGAAGTAGCGACCCATGATTGGGAGTACTCTGAAGCATTCTTCAATGTCGAAAACACCCAAAACATTTCAAGCGTCGCGGTTACCACCTATCTCAGATCAGGCACAGGCACAGCGTGGATTGATGACGTAGTTCTCAACAAGATCCAACCTCTCGATAATTGGGATGGAGTCTTCGCGGTACGATCTATTTACGGCGACAGCGTGTCTCTTACCGCGTCGCAGAATCTGGTGCAATTATCTTCGAGCTGGACAGGCAGTGGCCCAATGCAAATGGAACTCATAGTTTCGATCGCGCAACCGGCGTTTCTGATCTTGCCCCTCAGCTACGACCCAGGATGGACAGTAAGGACAGTTGCGGGAATGATTGTACCAGTTGACCAGTATCATGGACTGATGCAAATTCGGTTGCAAGCAGGCTCATATCGCCTTTCGTTCGTCTATACTGCTTACAGAGACTCTCTCTATGAAACCTCTGTGGTATACGTCAGTGGATTCGTGTTCTGTATCATAGTTATAGACCTTCAACGTGTGTACTTCGCTAGGAGGAGAAACTAACTAAATTGGTCCTGGGCCCAACTGAGGAATGAGAACAATCAGAATCACGACTTGACCAACATGACACATTCCGAGCCCAGCCGAAAATTCTTCACGAACCCGGATTACACCGACTATTGGGCTGCTCGAATTCGAGAAGAGAAGTATGAGGAAGTATACTGGAACAAATTCCTCGAGAACCTGAAGACCACGACGGGAGACCTTGTCCTTGAAGTTGGAGTAGGCGAAGGACGAAACGCTGCAAGATTGCTTTCCGATGGAGCAACGTATGTTGGCGTCGACATATCTAGGACGATGTTGAACAAAGCACGAGACAAGTTACGGACAAATCATTTTGAAAAGACAGACCTCGTCGTGGGAGACGCTCAAGCTCTTCCATTCAAGACAGACTCCTTCGACAAGGCCATATCCTTTGCCACAATCTTTTTTGTGCCTGATCAAAAGCAAGCCATCAGGGAATTGCTATCAGTGTCCCGGACGAGAGTTGGAATTGAGTTCAGAAACTCAGCGAATCCGAGAATTTTTCTCTACACAAAGCTCGTCGTAATGGTGAACTTTGCTCTACCGCTGCTTCGGGGCCTCTTGCAGACTCAGACATCTCGGAGAGTTTTGTCTCTAGCCATAGGGCGGAAGAGGACTGAGCGACTTGCGAGGCAAGTCATCGTTTATGGTACGCTCCAACCGGTTTTCGGAATCCGGGCGAGCCAAATATGTCATGAGATCGATGGTCAAGATTGGAAGATTGAGTCATTGGAAGGATTTCCAATGATGACAACAGGCGAGGAAAGCGCGAAGGCAGATAACCAAAAGTCAGACCATGGCACCTTCCCGCCAGTGCTTATAGCCTATGCTACTGCAGGTTAGACGACAAATGTTCGCAGAATTCATATCCGAACGAAGCGTTGTCCAGAGGAACGTCGGAAGATGATCGCTAACACTTCTACTCGGAAAGCAAGAGTCTCGTCGACAAACCACCGATTTCCACGTGATTCGTACATTGATGCAGACACTGAGATCGGCAATAAGGTCCGCATTGGACACTTTGTAAGCGTGCATCGCGGCGTCAAAATCGGCGACAATTCGCGAATAGAAGATGGTGCTAGGATCTACGAAGGGTGCAAAATAGGCCCGAACTCGATCCTTGGACCCAACGCAGTTCTGAGACCGCACACTCAATTGGGAGAGCACACGATTTTTGGAACGCTGTCATGCGCTGAGGGGATCAGCGCCATCGGCGACTTCACAACAATACACGCACAGTGCCACATCACTCAACACGTAACAATAGGAAACAACGTCTTCATCGCGCCGTTCTTTATTGCAACCAATACTCCTTCAATAACAGAAGGACGGCATGGAAGTGCAAAATCTGAGACCCCGACACTCAAGCCCACCGTGATTGAAGACGGAGTCAGGATGGGTGCGAGTGTTAGGATGACCCCAGGGCTCACTGTTGGAGCCTTCTCCTTGATCGATCAGGACACTCTACTTACTAAGAATGTTTCGCCGCACTCGCACGTTCGAGCTGGCAAGGACAAGATTGGCGTGGTCATAGGTCAGGTCTAATCAATCAAGATACAGTCTTCCCAATACGAGCCAAGGATGAGCCCCCGCCTCACTTGTTCATTGATAACTTGTTGGGTCCTGGTGTTCTATTGAGCAGATTTCGAATCAACGGTACGGGAAGAATTAAATGGCTACAGGAAGCGCACACCGCTTATAGCCGGCTTTCAAGATGCACGTAATCTCGACCGTGCAGACCCCGTCTGCGAAGGAAGGACAGAGGATTGGATCGATGCGAATCTTTATCCCTGACGAAGATAAGACATGGATTCTATCCAAATTCTCCGAAATCCTCGATTCTCGAATTCTCACAAACGGCAAGTTTTGCGCGGAACTTGAGAAGGAACTTGCCAAGTACCTAGGTGTCAAGCACGTCTTGGCCACGAACAGCGGAACCGGGGCATTGGAAGCGATGATTCGCGCTCAAGGCCTCAATGGGAAGATCCTTGTGACACCTGAGACCTTCGCGGCAACAATCTATGCAATACAGCGTTCAGGATGCCAACCTGTCTTTGCAGACATTGGGCGGGACATGAGCCTCGATCCGGACCACGTGGCTAAGAAAATAGCCAAAGACACGGCTGCAATCATGACAGTTCACATAGGCGGGCACGTTTCGTCAGGTGTCTGGAAACTAAAGGACTTGGCTGATCAGCATGATCTTCCATTGCTGGAGGACTCCGCCCACGCGATCGGATCAAAGATAGACGACTCGTTTGCTGGGACCATCGGGACGAGTTCTGGATTTTCTTTCTTCCCAACAAAGGTGATGGGCAGTGCCGAGGGAGGATTCGTTTCAACCAACGACTCTGAGATCGCAGAGAAGGTCACAGTCTTGAGGGACCAGGGAAAGAAAGTTGGCAACTTGTGCGTCGAAAAAGGCTACAACTGGCGCATGTCTGAGTTTCAAGCTGTCATAGCACTCGCACAGCTTCAGAGATTAGAAGAATTCATTCGGAGAAGGAGTGAGATCGCGAGACAATATTCTCAGTTTCTGCAAGCTAACAAGTTACACAACAAGATACGAGAGTACTCTGTACCTAAAGGGGCTAGACCGAACTGGTACAAGTTCATCGTGTTTCTAAACGGCGTTGAAAGGGACCGCTTGAAGGCTAAGCTGAAGGCCAACTCGATCGAGATGAGCGGAGAAGTATACGAAGTGCCATGCCACACACAACCTGTCTTTGAAGATCTCGGGTACAAACAGGGCGACTTCCCAGTGACGGAAGATGTGTGCGCGAGCCATGTTTGTTTCCCACTTATGGCCAACCTAACGGACGCCCAAGTTCAATACTTCTGCGACAAGCTAGCGGAATCACTAGCATGAATATCGGCGTCACAGGCGGATCTGGCTTCATAGGAAGCCGAATAGTCGACCAACTCGCAAAGCTTGGTCACGACGTGCTTTCGATCGATATGGTTGAGCCGGCACAGAGAAGCAATTTCAGTTTCGCCAAGGCCGATCTGACTTCTTTCGAAGATACCCAGAAGCTAGTTCAGGGACTCGACACTGTATACCACGTAGCGGGCACAGTTCTTGACCAAGTAAGGGCCGACCCGTACAGAGCATCGGAAATAAACATCAACATCACTAGAAATGTTGCGGAAGCATCCCGAAAAAGGAACGTCAAGAAAATAATCTTCGCCAGTTCTTTCTACGTTTATGATGGCCTACCTCCTCAAATGATAGTTAACGAAGCTACGCCGCTGAATACCCTCGACATGGAACTCTTTGGAGGAACAAAGGTATTCGGCGAAACACTGTTGAAGGAATACGCTAGAAAATACGGAATAAAATATGTGATCCTGAGGTTCGGATCCGCTTACGGCCCAGGCGGTCAAGGATCAAACGTGATCAAGAACTTCTTGGACTCAGCACTCGCTGGGAAAACAATCGAGGTCTGGGGTCCCGGCCGCCGCAAAAACCAGTACACTTTCGTCGATGACTTGGCAAAAGGTTCCGTCGCATCTCTCTCCAGAGACAACGAAATCTATAATCTGATCTCACCTGAAGAGACGACTGTTAAGCAACTCACTGAAATTGTGTCTCGGAAACTCCCCGCAATGGTCCAATTCGCGCTTGACAAGAAGGAGGGGTCGAGCATGCCTTACATGTCCTCAAGGAAAGCGATTGCCGAGCTGAACTGGGCCCCCATCACGGTCGATAAGGGCATAGACCGGATCTTGGGACGTCAAACCGAACAACTGTTGGCCACAACGAATTGAGTTACACGGACCTTAAGACGTCCACCAGTCGACCATCCCCCGCGGCGTTGTCTGCAGGTCGGAAAAACGAAGGAAGAGGCAACAAAGTTGCACCCAAGG
>Ga0070708_100003477_pt1 | contig 12332 bp, 10 predicted proteins | sample KBSK5503metaG_FD_65469 | JGI IMG/M metagenome (GOLD analysis project Ga0070708, IMG submission 65469) | Corn, switchgrass and miscanthus rhizosphere microbial communities from Kellogg Biological Station, Michigan, USA - KBS K5-50-3 metaG | ecosystem: Host-associated > Plants > Roots >...
GGCGTGATTTTTCAGTAGATGTTCCTTCCTTGGGAAAGGATTGCGCTCGACGTACCCTGAGCGAAGCAGAACCCCGATGAGTTGCCCCAGAGCTATATGATTCACGAGAGGCTGGATAAAGCGCACGGCGTCAAGAATCAGGTGGAGCCGCAGTTCGGACGACCATTGCCGATATTGCTCATCATAGCCCGGATCATACTGCAGGAGGGCTGCGATCTCCTCTTCTGTGTAAATAGGGGGAAGTGGCTCTATAAGAGGGTTTCCTTTGTAGCTGGGTATCTCTTGATCATGATAGCGCGCCTCTGTGCCACGGTAGCGAAATCCCGGCTGATCTTGCCAGTCTGATTCTCCTTGCTCTGATTGTTTCTGGTCCATACTATTTCCCTCCATTTTGTGCTTTCTGCAATAAGATAACTCGTTTTGCCTTCGATGTCTTCGGTGTCTCACCTCCCGTCGCTTCCTCTCCAGGTCGGGAAGCGTGAGAAGACTCCTCTTGTTGGATGGGCCAGGGGTTTTCAATTCGCCCATGCTGTCTTTCAGTAAGAAGTCCCTCCCGCATGTCGCGCGTTCGATCGGCCTTCGTTTCTCCCTCTGCTCGAGCTTCATCCGTCTTTTGGGTGGCTTCACTGATGATATGGTCACGTCTCGCACGGTGCTTGACGCGCTCTTGCAGCTCACGAGATGCGGCATCCCTTGCACGCTGTGCCTGCAGTTCCACCATGTCGTCGATGTCAAACCAATCGCAATTGCGGTACTTGCCCACGTCCTTTTGAAGGCGCTTGCACTCCTCAAGATTTTTCCCGTTATCGAGAGGGAGGTAGATGCGCTCCAACGCTCGAGGGTCGTAGATAATCGGAACCTTCCAGCTCTCCCGGTCGCCGGATCGCACTTTCCCGAACCAGTTCTCTCGTTCGGCCAGATTGCAGGTATAGCGCGTATCGTGGAAACGGATCCCTTCGCGTGTCACAGAGGCCTCATCCCGTGGAAGGAGCGCCAGGCGCATCTCGTCGCGCGTCACTTCATTGAGCGCGCCCATGCGATTATTGATGCCCCACTCCCAGAGATTACAAGGATACGGGTCAATCCCTGCTGCGATGATGGCCTGATCGAGATGGTCTTCAGGAACTCTGTATGTTGTATTGTGCTCGAGCACGCAATCGATGATGAACCTCCGGAAATCATGCAGGGTCATTTTCGCATCATATCGGTAGTCCGGCTGATCACGCCTTGGATGGTCATCTACTTTGCCAGGTACCCAGCTGCAGTACGTATCATTGAGAAGCCGAAAATGGCGCTCGACACAGCCTTTCCAGTCTGCGCGATAGGGGGGAGTGTTTGACATCCGGATATGCAAGCTGTTGGTTAGGTTGTCCGAGTTCTTCGAGAGCAATTCCCCTCTGTCGGCCAGGATTTCTCTGGGAAGATGGTGGCTCGGCCACTCACGCTCAGATATATCTACATCATACTCCTTGCAAAAGGCAACCTTGTCGATAGCCATATTTTCTAGAGCAAGCATTGCCCCGATCCAGCTGGGGCCCTCGAAGCTTACACTCACGCCAACAATCAAGTTAGAAAAGACATCGATCACCACGTAGATCACGGCACGACCAATGATGCGCCGACGGTTAAATGCGCTTACCAGGTAGACATCGGCGACGGTGGCATCGATCTCATACAGATAACCTGGTCCTGGTATTGCCGATCGCAGGCTCCCAATTGCCGCCCGGCTTCGCAAGTTGTGTGCGCTCATGCCCTCGCGCGCGATGGTTGAGCGGGCGGTATCCCATTCCTTGTTGTACCAGTACTGGTACTGCCTAAACGAGGGCATTTCGTCAACAGAGGGCATGATGGGGATGAGAGTACCGTCGGGGGCGAGATCTTTCCCCTTGTTAAAGTACCGGGCGAGGATGCGTTCGAAAGCTTCCCGCTTCCCCCGCTTTTTAGGGGTGTCGTAAAAGATCCTGGTTCCCTGCCTGAAGATCTCTTTGATCTTATCGGTAATGTTCACGCCTGTGGGTAGGCCATTTTGTAATGCCTTCTTACTCGGCCTGCCCCTCTTGGGACCATGTAACGTGCGCTTCAGCCCTTTAGCTCCGCAGCCGTCGTATGCAGGGAGTAGGGCATTGGGCGTTTGACCTCGTTGCCAGTAGAACCTGAGGTACTGGTAGACTGTTGTTTTGGAACATCCTCTCACCTTGGGGTGCTCTTTCTCGCAACCCCCTTCGGCACTGGAGCGCTTCCTCTCTCTTGCAGCTTTTACGGCTTTTTGCACAAGTGGTCCGAGCACCCAGGAGAAGAAGAGCTCGCCCTCGTGATGTTCGACAATGTCCTGGATCAACTCGTAGGCCTCATCCCTCTGTACGCGGTACTCATGTTTGAAAGCCTGATCCGGCTGGTGGAGGTGCTGGTACGGATCGTTCTTCAACTGGTGAATCGCTCCGCTAGCGAAACGCTCCTCGAGGAAAGTGCGGTCGTGCAGGATGGGCCAGGCTTTTTTATCCTGAATATCGATGGTGGCGATGCGGGATCCGCCCTGCTCGATCCACAGGATCCGTTCGATGCGAGGGGGAGCAGGTTCCTCCAGGCACACAAACAGCATGTTGACCGTCAGATTCATCTGCTACCCCTCCCCTTGTACAGACTGGAGACGCGTTCCAAGCACGACGAGGCGCTGATCGGGGTCGATGGGGACATTCATGTTGATGTGCCATTGGCGGGTTGCAAGCAGATAGTAGGCGATCCCCAGGCTGGTTCCACCTTGGAGGCCGAGCTGCTTATCACTCATGGTTGTCAGTTCGCACAAAGGTCGATCCAACTCCACAACCATGCTTGTTAAGCGTTCAGCGATAGGAGAGATGTCCATTGCCGACAGAGACGAAGGGGGATACCTCCTGTCATGCAAGAAATCAACGTTTTTTGCGAGTGCCATGGGAATTTCGTGCTCCGTCACGATCCCCCAATCGATCCCTCGCGCTTCCCAAAAGCGCCTTTCGATCTCTAGCTTCTCGATTGTCCGCCGGTCGTCCAGGTCTTTAGCGTATTTGACGGTGCGCGCGTGTTCGAAACTGTCTCCCTCGTTCTGGAGAGAGATGTAAAAGTCAGTGGTCATCACGACGAGTCGCTTGGTCCTGGGATGGGTAGGATGCTTGACACCCAGGCTTTCTGCTATCGCGATCGTATCGTCTATGGGGAGGAGTGGGTATTTCTTCTAGTTGATGTCATCTTTCGTAATATCCTTCCATACCGAGCGAGATAGGGGCGGCTTCGTACATCTGTCTTGAACATCCTTAGTATGCACCCACAGAAAACAGGGTCGCCATTGCATGCTCAACGGTGTCACGTATTGTCACGTATTCAACCGGGTGCGCCATAATCTTTTGCAAAGTTCTGGAAGATCAACTGAGCCAGTGAACGGAAGGTTCACTGGCTCAGTCGTTTGGCCGAAGTTTGTTACTTCGAGCGCTTGTGGCTAATGAGGATGTAGATTGTCAGGCCACTCGCGCCGATGGACAATACTTTGGCCATCAGGTCGAGGATGGCATAGAATGTCGCCATTAATCCGACCCCTCCTTTCGGTTGGGATCGGACAATTGCCTCCTTTTCGCCACAGGAAGCAAGCCTCAACGGCCTCCGGCGCAGAGGCCGGTACCGGGATAAGGGCGATCTCACGTTGTCGCTGTCCCAGTACGGGTTTTGGTACACTCGGATTATGTGGGCATTGCCCGTCGCCGAGTACTAGGCTCGGTGTTAATACTACGTGGGAGTCAAGCAGAAGTTGCAAAAGGTGTGGGGCACCCTTATTCAACCCAAGCAATCGTTACATTTTCCTGTCACGATTATAGCATAACACGCTGTGTCACGATTGCTTGACGGTTGGTGTTAGTAACAGCGATATAATCCTCAATAGTGCCAAGGGAAAACTCCCCAGCTGGGGAGCATGGGGTATCCTCAAAGCAACGTGGCTTTCGTGGTCACGACGCTTGAAGGAGGGAACCCATGTTAACACTCGAGGAACGATTCATGATCAGAGAGAGAAACCTAGCCAAATGAGACTTGACTCTGGTGGGCAGCATCTCCTGGAATAACAAATGACACGAAGCTGTATGGTGTTTGCAAGACCTGGGCCAGTCGTGACTCATGAGGGCCATCCCTCGTGTTCTCTTCCAGATCAGGCACAGATGGGATTGACTGCTAGGCACCACGAGCGCTAGATGGCAGGCGCTCGCTACGGTCACTGCAACTTTTTCAACGTGCCTCTGCGGCAGAGGAATGCCCCACCACGTTCAGTAATGTTGGTATGAACGATGCCGTTTGCGAAATCCTCGACGTGGACCACCGTCGTCTTGTCCGCTTCCTGCCAACAGATCAGGAAGATATCTGGCCGGATTGGCGTGACCGCAATCTGCACGGTCTCAGAGGCCCCCTTGACGGGACCCCCGGCGGTGGTGAGCGTCATCACCGTCTCAGATTCGAAGTGGAGATGGTGGACCCAACCCCCGAAATTGGCTTCATACACGTGGCCGACAGCTGGAAAGTGGATAGTGGACATGGGCTCCTCCTTTCCCGGCGCTTGTATCGCTGTTTGGGCATGATACCCCTTCTCTCGCACGAGGCGTCTACACATGATTGTTTTCCCCCCGCACACCATCTTAAGGCTTTTAGGGAACGAGAGCAAGGTTCATTTGTTCTAGGCGATTTTATTCCAGGAGATGCTGCCCACCAGAGTCAAGTCTCATTTGGCTAGGTTTCCAGAGAGATGTATCGCAAGGGGGTCTCGATTAGCGAGATCGCCCGTCGGACTGGACGAGATCGCAAAACCATTCGGCAAGTCGTCAACGCGTCTGAACTCGCACCAGCCAAGCAGCCACGTCAAGTGAAGGCGTGTAAAATCGATCCCTACGTCCCTTACCTGGAGCAGCGGATGGCCGAAGGCGTCTTGAATGCCCGCATTATGAGAGATAAACTGAGGAAAGTCAACCCTCGAAAGAGTACGCTTTGCAACCCCGGCCATTCGGCGTGGCACCAGGCGGCTACAACGCGGCCCTTGACCTCAGCCATAACAGCCCTGCGGGCCGAAAGCGAGGGTGAGCGGTATACTGGTGTGCTGCCTCGTCCGACCCTCGCTTTCGCTCTTCGAGTGTAATGGCTGAGGTCAAGGGAAGCTGCGCCCGCGTTGCTTCACGCCGCCTGGTGCCAGAGCACCGTTATAGCACCCCAGGCGTGCCTCCGGCGGGCCTCTGCTCGGGCTCCTGGTGCCAGGTGAGCTGGGCCACTTCCGCCACCCCACCATGCTGGTTGTTTCTCATCAGTATGCACCCACAGAGAACAGGGTCGCCATTGCATGCTCAACGGTGTCACGTATTGTCACGTATTCAACCCTGAAGAGTTCCTGCCAGAGCATCACTTCCCAGGCCTCCTGGAACAGCTCCTTCTCCTCTGGCGGGAAGCCCGCTCGCCGCATCGCATCCTGGTACCTACCACGGGAGCCACGCGGCGGCATGCCTAAGCTCTTCTCAAGAAATCGCTGCCCAAACGAGGTTTCGGCATACGCGCGCGCCTGCTTCAGCCATGCCTTGAACGGGCGGGCCTGGGTGTCTGTGCGAGCCGTCTCCTTCACGTTTCGTAACTTCTCATGGAAGTCGAAGAGGGTCTGCATGGCCGTACGCAAGACGATGTTCTCCTCCTGGAGCGCGGCAAGCTGCTCGTACATGGCCGGATGCGTCGCGTGTCCCTCATCCACACCTGCGTGTGGAATCTCGTGCTTGCGGTGATATCGCTGCCGACAGGTCGCGTTGCAGAACTCTCGCTTCCGGCGTCCAGGTCTCTGCACTACCGGGCGACCGCAGGACTTGCACCTGGCTTCAGGTTCTCCGTTGCTCATCAGAGACTCACTTTCCAGCAATCGTGACACGAGCTGTCACGATTGCGTGACGGGTGGCACCTGTGTAGCATCCAGCTGTGTCTCAGGGTGGTTGTGTACTTAGCGTTGCGTTCCATGTTCCTCATTGATCAATGCCCCTCGGTAGCGTTGCATGAATGCCTGAAACTCGGCCTGTTGAGCTTCCAACTTGGCAATGGTGACTCCGCACAACATATGCTCTTGCAAGAGCACTGCGTACCGTTGTTTTAACTCAGCTTGTTCTGCATGTGCCTGCTGTTTGAGCTGGTCGCACTCTGCACGCGCTGCTCGTAGTCTCGCAACGAGTTCCGGCTTCTTGTAATTGAGCAAGGGATCACGGGGTTCGACCTTCACCTGGTGCAGGCCCTCATCATACCTGGTTTGTTTCCGTTTGGATCGACGTTGCTTCGCCTGCTCCTTTTCGCGTTCTTTGCGTAGATGCGTACTGTGCGTGCGGAATAAGGCCAGCGCTTCGGGATTGCGATAGTAACTCATGTAATCAAGTTGGCTCACCTCCTTGATCGTAAAGGTATTGACTGGGCGTCCCTCGGCCTCAAGCCGGGCAATCGCCTGGGTGAGCCGTTCCACGGTAGCCAGTCTTTGTGCCGCTGCGTTCGCGCGCAAGTGTGCATAGCTTTTGTCAGATAAAGTGGTCTGTTTTGTCATCAAGCGTCGCCTTCTTTCTCGTCATCAGGTGGGAGCACATTTCCAAAAGGAAGATAGCCACCGTCTTGTCGGACGCGGATCTGAATCTCCATTACCCGAATAATATCGTCCAGGTATTGAAGCATTTGCCGGGCTTGCTGTGCATCGACATAGTGGCCGTGAGCATCGTGTAGCTCGATCTGTAGGATGTAGAGTTTGCGCCACGTCTCTGCACTTCGTAGATTACTGTAATGGGGCACAAGGAACGGGCAACCCAGGCAGAGTGCGCGATTGTTTGGGCGTACGCAGAGGCCAGCGCTACAATAACCGAGAACAGTGGGGCCAATCATGCCCCATTGTTCAAAGATCCGGCGAAGTGCCGCATCCATCTCCTCCAACGTGCGTGGTGTCGGTACTTCGAGATACGAACGAACCTGATTCTTCGAGATGAGTATTGACTGCGCTTCAAAGAGTAGCGCAAGGAGTCGCTCAAGCGGCAGGCGGCTGTAATAGGCAGTTGCTTCCGGGATCGAGAGAGCTCGTGTCGAATCCGATAGCGTCACACGATGATGTAAAAGATAGGCAACAGCCTCTGCGGGTATGTTTTGGACTGTTCGCGCATGAGTCGCCATGACATGACGGAGGAGGTGAGCTGCTACGCGGATTGGTTCACCTTCTCTTGTAGTGAAAGTCAGTCCGTAGTAGAGCAGACGCAGCAGAACACCGACATCAGGAGACCTGAGTAGACCAAGCCTCCCATCATGAGACGCTTCCCACTGGAAGAGGTATGGTTCCGGGCGCAAGTCCTCTGCTTTTGAGTTTTGATAAGGGTGGACCACCGGGATCGAGCCCCCGTGAGTTGTTTCAAGAAGCTGCCCAATCTCTGCAAGGAGCCGCCCTGCTACCTCCCCAATCAAAAAGAATTGTCGTTGGCTCTCTTGGGTCGACCCTTTGGGTAGAAGGTTTTGGACGAGGATACCGATTTTTCTGCCGGTAGGTTGTTGGTCTTTGAGTTCATCGACAACGATGGTCTCAAAGCGTGCGGCACTCACCTGGAGCAGTTCATTGAGGCGACTGCCATTCGTAAGGGCAAGGGTGGCTAGCGCTGTCGCGTACAATATAGCTCGGTACAGGGACTCTGGCTCAAAGAGTATGACATGCTCGCCTGAAACCGTAGCATGATCCCAAGCGCGATCAAGCCAGACGCTGTCAGCTCTTGTTGGCGTTAGCACTCCTGGCCGGTAGATACTGTAATCATCTCGTCCGTTGCTTCTGCCAAGCACCCGGTTTGCAATGAGATCACCGCACCAGAGCAGATCATTTGGGGAACCATGAAATTGCAGAAAGTACAGGGGATAAGCATAGGCAAATTTTTGCCCTCTCGCCCTCAGGAAGGTCCTGCGTTTGAAGTGCTCAGCATGGTCTTTTACCCAACTTGCTCGATCCCAGAGAGTAAATGATAGCGTTACCTCCCGCTCAATCAGCGAAACCTCGGAGAGGGTGGAGGCATTTTCAGAAACAGAGAAGATGCGATCTGTGTACTGAAAGTGGAAAGGGAGGTTGATTTCCCCTGAGATCGCTCGATCACGGTACCCTCTAAACACCTTGATCAGGCGCTCTGCCGCTTGTTTACGCAACTGTGCGATCTCCACTAACAACGGAAATAATGGGACCAGCACGTCGCTTCGCTCTTTGCGTCGCTGCTCTGAACCAGCATAGGCTGCTTGGGGAATACCATGTTTTTCTAAGAAACTAGCTGGGAGTGGGGGAAGGGCATACTGCTCCCACTTGGTTCGCTCCCGCATATTAAGCCCTTCGAGATAGGCACGGAGATGGATAGATGAAAGGGCAGCATAGATACTAAGCTGGTTAAACTCGCCTCGTGGAAGTGTCCGTTCTGCCACAAAAAGGTCCCACATAGCACGCGTGTTGAGCTGCGCAAGATCCTGCAAGCCGTACTGCGCACGTAACTTTCGCAAGATCTGGTTAAGTCCGCGGGAATACCCCAGCAATGAATAATTCCTCATCCCATCTATGGCACAACCGATGGCCAGCGCAATAGGAATAGCATCAGGGCTATCAGCCACAGTTCGAACGAAATACGCCATAACACTGCTCGGGAGACGATCCCAGTTAATCCCAGGAGCATCATGCAATACTGTCGGCAGCCATGCGAGAAAGGCTTGGATATGCTGTGTGCGCTGGGCAGGATCGCTGAAATTAAGTCGAACAGACCTTGATGCTGGTGGGTCGCGCAGTACCTCTTTCTGTTTAATCGTACTTTTCGTATTCTGGCGCATCTTCTCCTCCGTCCTGGTTTTCTCCAAAGCATTATTGCTTTGCTTGTTGTTGCACTTTCTTAATCCAGGCCAGGGTGTCCGCATCCTGTAACCAATTGACCTCTTCCGCTTGAAGAGAAAGCTTCTCCTCGTCTCTTGCGAGATAAACAGTCTGTTGAGTAATCTGTTGTTCTCTTAGGGCAGGCGGCTCAGGCACATAGTGCCGCTTTGAGAGGTCTTTCTGGTAGTCGGCTAGTAGAAACAAGGCCTTTTCACCATTCCTGCTATGGTCATAAATGTCGATAGTCTTTATGCTGCGCCACCCCATTACGAGGCGCCCGAAGGCTGCACGGGTCTGCAAGTAGCCATCTTCGTCAAATCGATCGCTTCCAGCTTGGTAGGCACGCTTTAGTTTGATCAGGTACTCAGTGATGAACAAGTGCCGGATATCATGTGGGGAGAATCGTATCGAACACATGCTGCGCAGTGGCTCGTAAAGCCGATACCAATGGTAGTAAAAGCTCTTGACCGAATACGGGGTGCCACGTTCCGTCAGAAACAGAGGCTCCTGGTCGCCCACCTCCGAAAGCTTGGTTCGCCCCTGTGGGTCGTGTAAGGGACGCACTCGATCAATGTAGGTCGTCAAGGCCTGTTCGGCTACAGGATTGTACCCAAAATAAATGGTTTTCACTTCACGCCCCATGCTCCCTTTGTTCACAACCTGAGCTTGTCCAGCTACCCCTTCGTTCCGGTAACCACCCATCGTCATGAGGACGATCTCATGCAGCCTAGCCCCGGTGTTCTGGAGCAATTCCAGCACGGCTTTCTCACGAGGAGAGATCTTTGCGCTGTCGAGCATGGTATCCAGTACCTTGTGCATACCCTCTCGCACATCGGCGAGCTCTCTACGCAGGTTCGGCTTCCATCCCTGATCTTCTGGATGCTGAATAAACGCAGTTGGACGGCGCCGTGACTGTTCTCGCGTCTCCTCACGAATTCCCGCCTGGTCTGGAGCGCCGCGATTTGCTAGTGCGCGGCTCTGTTCGCGTTTGAGAGCGATCAACGTTTCGGAAGAGAGGGGATTTGCAAAGGCATACAGACCCGCATCTTTTAGGACGAGATAGAAATCACGCAACGCGGCGCGGAGCACACGCAATGTGCTCGGTTGGAGCGGAGTATCACGTGTAGGGACAATTTCGATGCTCTCCCCATCTTTTCCAGGATGGATCTGACAGCCAAGACGGTCACGGTGAAACTCCATCAGCACAGGACGCAATCGCTCAGGAGACGCATTCCAAGGACATTCCTTTTTTTCAAGGAAGGTCAAAAAAGGCATCAAGTAGGTCAAATAGGTAGAACGTGTGCTCACAGGACCCAGATTCTTGCGCAGGCGATACCATTCGGTAAGTGGAACAAGAATCTTGTCGTGCTGATCCAGAAAGATCACCTCATATGGATCACTTGGCCGTCCCTGTACCCGGCGAATATGGAACAATGTCATCAGGTGGTTCGCTTGTAAGGTTGTCGCTGGCATAGCAGAATCCTTCTCTGTGCTATCTTGCTGTCATCTGTTCTTGAGTTTTACTGTTTTCAATAGTAGTCCATAAAGCCCGTATTTTACTTCCGCTCTGCAGTACCTATCGACTCCCGATCGTGCCGTAATTAAACCCTGCTAAGGCGTATGGCCAATATCCATTTGTTAGTATCCTTGTTAGTGGGACGGTACGCTCCTGGAGACGTTCTCGCAGGGTAGAGATATCCTCTATGCCGAGTGGATGAAGAAGCTTTTGTGCAAACCGGATGCGTTCGGCTTCTCGAAGATAGCGAGGCGGTTGTCGCAGATATGGCCAGCTCCATGGCATCCACAAGGCAGGGTTCTGCGGCACCTCGGCTTCCTGCACCTGGGCCCGTAGATAGAGGAAGAAATCAGCTTCGGCGAAGTGCTCCATTGGTACAGAGTTTGCCAGGTCTCCCTGGGTATGCCGTTCGTTGAGCAAGTCTGCATGAAGTGACGGATGATTAGATCTCAGCCGCTGTCTGCGAACCACTTCTAATGACACGACAGATTGAGAGATTTTACTGAATGGGACAGATGCGGCTGGCTCACAGTGTCCTTTTCTCGCCTGCAGGTCTTCCTCAAAGAGTTCGGAGATGAGTTCCCAGCGCTCTTCTCGAATTAACAAGGCGAAGAAGGTGACAAACAATTCGTGGCCCAGGAATTTTGCGAAATCATGATCGTATAGGTTGTATCGAAGTGATCGTGGAGGTGGCGGGAATGTATACAAATCGAGGATACCGCCGAATCCTTTGTACATGGCTCGGCCCGCCTCAGTAGCCTTTCTCTGTGTAATCATTTCTGCCAGTCGCGCGAACTCGCTAACCACTGACGTTGACTCTCCGGTTGCCCTGATGAGTTGTTCATCAGATTCGTTGCCGGTGAAAATCGGTGTCATAGAATCTATATGTCTAGCTAACTCTGCCATATACTGGCGCACAAGACTATCCTGGTAAGGACGATCTGCTTCGATGGCAATTCGGGCTTGCTCGGCCTTGGAGACAGGTTGGATCGTCTCTCCTGGCATCGGGATATTCACTGTACTCAGGCTAGCATACAGGGCGTCTTTGAGCATTTCCTCAAGGTGTTTGCGTTCGGACGCACGATCCTGATCTTCCTCAGGCATGTGATAGCGGGTGACTCGTCGCATACGCAAGTCAAACGGCAGCAGTTCCGGCACGCCATAAGCATCATTCAGTACCAGGATGATTTTTTTATCGCCCAATGTCTTGAGCGCGTAACCGAGCTCAAGGAGAACATTCGGGTTGGAAGTGAGGCGTGCATTTGGATTCTGTTTGATGGTGCCCAGGTTAATGATCGAGATATCACAGACAAAGACTTGAGCTTGATCGATTTTTCCAAAGATGGTTTCAGAAATATTCGGAGATCCAGGTACACCAAGGGTATCACGGTCGATCACAGGTTCGACTGTGAGAGAATCGTCGTTTCTAAGTGCCTTTGCGGCGTTTTCGAGAGCTCGCAAGATGAAATTTTTATTCGTTGCGCCAGGAAGGTCGGATTGCCAGGAGTAAAAAACGAGACCACTCATTGTAGTCATAACCAACTCAACTCCCATCTGATCTAGAATTACGCGCTTTAGAAGAGTTCTTTCTTGACTTAGAGGATAGAGCATTTTGAAGGATGTTGTAAACGGAAAGGGAGAAAAGTACTAATCTCTGGCATCGACCAGACTTAATGTTCATGCAGAATGACTGGTACTAACATAGTACTGTTCGCGGATATCGGTGACCATCTGGGACCACTCCAGTATGAGGTAGTAAAGTAATTCAAGTATGCTCAGGAAGTGGTGTGGTCTCCCGGTTTTCCACCCCTTGTCCCGCGACGATTTTCCAAGCGAAGGAACATCACGGACGGTCAGCCAGGGCTTGTACTTCTCGTGTGTTCCCCGCCCTCGCCCTTGCTTGAGCATGCGGTCGATAGCTTTCTGGTCAAT
>Ga0070708_100003478_pt1 | contig 12328 bp, 6 predicted proteins | sample KBSK5503metaG_FD_65469 | JGI IMG/M metagenome (GOLD analysis project Ga0070708, IMG submission 65469) | Corn, switchgrass and miscanthus rhizosphere microbial communities from Kellogg Biological Station, Michigan, USA - KBS K5-50-3 metaG | ecosystem: Host-associated > Plants > Roots >...
TCCAGTCGAACCTGCGCCCCCTTTCGGAGTCGAGGGCGGAAAGTACGTGTACTGTATCGTTCGCAGCGATCGCCAACGCGACTTTGGAGCGATCGGAATTGGCGGCGGACAGCGCGTCTTCACCGTTGCATTTGACGATCTCGCGGCCGTCGTCAGCGACACGCCGATCGTCATCTACGACCCGACGCGCGAAAATGTGCTGGCGCACGAGTTCGTGAACGAAACGGTGATGAAGGAATTCACCGTCATCCCAATGTCCTTCGGAACCGTGTTTCGCTCGGAGGACGACGTCACTGAGCTGCTTCGCTCGACGTATCAGGCATTCAGCGACGTGCTCGACAAGATGCAGGACAAGATCGAGTTCGGTCTCAAGGTATTGTGGGACCGCGAACGCGTGATCGCGAACCTCGAGCGCGAGAACGACGAGATCCGTCGGCTCAAGGACGAGATCAGCCGCCACACGACGACGTCGACCTATTTCGCGCGCATGCAGCTCGGCCGCCTCGTCGACTCGGCGTTGGAGGAGATCAGCTCTCGCTACGTTTCCGACATTCATGACGCACTCAAGCCCGCCGCCGTCGCGAGTCGCTCGAACAAGCCGATTGGCGATCGGATGATCGTGAACGCCGCATTCCTCGTCGATCGCGCGCAAGAGCAGGCGTTCGACGAGCGCGTCAAAGACACGAGCCGGAAGTACGAGGACGTCCTGTCATTCAAGTACTCCGGTCCTTGGCCGCCATACAACTTCGTGAACATCAAGCTGAAGTTGGAAAAGGCGGATTAAGCGGGGGCTACACTCCAGATGACGATGGCCACGCCGTCGGCGAGCATTCCGCGTGTGGAGGCCCCCGTGAACGAACGAGGACCCCTCGCACTGTTGTCGTCGCTCGCCGAAGCGCCTGACCTCGCTGCGGCCGCGACGTTCTTGCTCAACGACCTCGTCGCGTCGGCCGGCGCGCGACGGGCGTGCTTGCTTCGCTTCGACATGGTCGAAGAGCACCTGCTGCTCACCGCACATACGGGCTTCGGCGAATATCCGCCCACCGAGCTCGCGATTGGCGAACGGAGCCACCCCTGGATGGTGTCGACGCTCGCGCTCTCGCCGATCGTGAGCCAAGGGCCGGCGCGGTCGGGCGGTCGCATTCCGTTCGAGCACTGGACCGCGCTCCCGATGCCGCGCCCGCATTACCGTGGCGCGCCGGCGATTTGGCCTGACTCGTACGCGATCCAAGTGCTCACGCCCAGTGGTGCGCGGCTCGTTCCGCTGGAGAACCGAGGCTTCTCGAGCGCTCCGGGCGGGGTCGTTATCCTCGACACGGTCATCGACGAGGGAGCGCTTCAGGAGATCGCGTCGCTCGTCATGTACGCCGGGCCGGTTCTCTTTCGCGTCGCCGCGCATCTCGACGCCGAGCGCGGGCTCGATCATGCAAGCCAGGAGCGCAGCCAATATCGGCACATGGTCGACTCGTTGCCCGATCCCGTCGTGATCACCGACGCGTCGAACGACATCGTCGTGCAAAACAAACGCGCCGAGCATCTGCTGTCGGTCAACGATGACGATTCGGCGGGACGTCGTCGCGCCGTCGAGTTGAACAACCTGCTGTTCAGCTCTTTCCTCTCGCGCGCACTGATCGCCGGACCGCCGACCGGCGGTGCGCGCGAGCTCAACCTTGTCGATCCGGACGAAGGGCACGACTTGCTGTTCGAAGTCCTGACGCATCCCATGGGCGAGCGCGTTGGACCGGAGGACGCCGTGCTCTCCGTGCTGCGCGACGTGACCGATCTGCGACGCGCCTCGCGTGAGTTGGAGCACCAGGTCCAACGCGTCCGCCAAGCCGAAGTCGAGGCGACCGACGAGCGCGATCGTCTGAATCTCATCCTCGAGAACGTCGCCGACCCGATTCTCGTCACCGACAGCGCGGCGAATATCATCTTGATGAACGACGCCGCCGAGCGATTGTTTCACGGGCCGCAGGGCACCACGCAGAGCTACCGCGTGTCGCAGGCGGTACGGCAGAACGACACGAAGTTCACGTCGTTCGTATCGGATTTCGCGCTGACGAACGAACGTACGCGACGCGAGCGCATGTCGCTCACGCACCCGACGTCGAGCATCGAGCTGCCGGTGGAGGTCGTGTCGGGAAAGATCCGGAACGATCGCGGCGAGCCGATCGCCATCGTGTCGGTGCTGCACGATCTGACGCAACACGCCGAGAACGAGCGGCTGTACGAAGCGCTGAAGCAACTCAACAGCGAGCTCGAAGGACGCATCGCCGAGGCGACGGCGGATCTAGCGCAGCAGAACCAGCGACTCCTCTGGCAATCGGAGGAGTTGGTGAAGGTCAACAAGCTCAAGTCCGATTTTCTAGCCAGCATGTCGCACGAGCTGCGGACGCCACTCAACGCGGTCATCGGCTATTCGGCGCTGCTGATCGACGGCATCAAGGGCGAGCTCACCGAAGGTCAGATGGACTACGTCGCCCGCAGCCGCACCGCGGCGCAGCATCTGTTGTCGTTGATCAACGACATTCTCGACCTGTCGAAGATCGAAGCCGGCAAGATGCCGGTGTACATCGAGCGTGTCTCCATTCCCGAATTGGTCAACGACGTCGCGCAACAGGTCGAGCAGCTGGTGACGGCCAAGCACCTGACGTTCAGCGCCGACGTCAGCCCATCCTGTCCGACCGTCGACACGGACAAGACCAAGGTGAAACAGATTCTCCTCAATCTGTTGTCGAATGCGGCGAAGTTCACCAACCGCGGTTCGGTTCGCGTCACCGTCAACTGCACGCGCGACTCGATTGTGCTCGACGTGATCGACACGGGCGTCGGCATCAAGCCCGAGGAGATCAGTCTGATCTGGGAAGATTTCCGGCAGCTCGACCAATCTCGAACGCGGTCGTACGGTGGAACGGGGCTCGGCCTCAGCATCTCGCGGCGGTTGACGCAGCAACTGGGTGGCCAGATCACCGTCCACAGCGTTTTCGGCGAGGGGACGACGTTCTCCGTTCGCCTCCCGCGCGTGATCCCAGCCTTCGCGTCGGACGCGGCGACGCTCGCCTAGCTCGAACGCAGGCCAGCCAGCACGCAAACCCGGCTGCGTGCATCGTAGATTACGTTCGTGCTCGTCTCTGTCGCCCTCCCGCTGCCCCTCTTTCGCAACTTCACGTATGAGGTAGCCGACGCGGACGCGGCTCGCGCCCGGCCCGGCATGCGTGCCGTCGTTCCGTTTCGTAACCGTCGGGAGATCGGAATCATCGTCGCCGGCGCTGAGCCGCAGGCCGGAGTCACGCCCAAGCCCGTCGCGGTGCTTCCCGACACCGAGCCGATCGTCAGCGACGACATGCTCGCGCTCTGCGCGTGGATGGCCAAGTACTACATCGTGCCGCTCGGCGTCGCGCTACGCAGTGCGATTCCCGCGGCGCTCACGTCACACGTTGCGCCCGAGCCAGTTCGTCGCAAGCGACGCGTCGCGGCGCTCGGACGGGACTTGCCGTCGCTCATTCATCGCGACCGCATCTTCGCGCGAGCGCCGCAACAACGCGCTCTGTTCGAGTTGATCGAATCGCTCGGCGGCCGCGTACCGGTCGACCATCTGATGGCTCGGCTGAGTTGCTCGCCGTCGGTGTTGCGCGGTCTCGTCGCGCGCGGTCTGGTGACGACCGAAGAAGAGATCGTCGCCCGCGATCCATTCGCCACGCGTGCGAGAAGGCCGCCGGCGCCGCACGTACCATCGGCGGCACAGCACGCGGCGATCGAAACGCTCGCCGCGGGTCGCGCCGGCGACGTCTTCCTGCTGCACGGCGTCACGGGGAGCGGCAAGACGCTCGTGTACATCGAGCTGCTGCGGCGCGTCGTGCTCGACGAAGGGAAGTCGGCGATCGTGCTCGTACCCGAGATCGCCCTCACGCCGCAGACGGTCGACCGCTTTCGCGCCGTCTTCGGCGATCAGATTGCCGTGCTGCACAGCGCGCTGAGTGACGGCGAGCGCTATGACGAGTGGCTCGCGCTCAAAGAAGGGCGGAAGCGCATCGCCGTCGGCGCACGGTCGGCGATCTTCGCGCCGCTCTCCAATCTCGGCGCGATCGTGGTGGACGAGGAGCACGAATCGAGCTACAAGCAGGGCGAGACCCCGCGCTACCACGCGCGTGAGGTTGCCGTCGTTCGCGCGCGCCAGGAGGGAGCGGTCGTCGTCCTCGGGAGCGCGACACCCAGCCTCGAGAGTTGGGTGAACGCGCGGAGCGGAAAGTATACGCTGCTCACGCTGCCCGACCGCGTGGGCGACGCGCGGCTTCCCGCCGTCGAGATCGTCGATCGTCGAGAGGCCACGGCAAAGGCCGCCGCTTCGACGCCGAGCGCGTCGCGCGACGCGACCGATTGGCTCCGCTTCGTCGTGAGCGACGAGCTGGAACGTGCACTGAGCGAACGATTGAAGAACCGTGAGCAGAGCATTCTGCTGCTCAACCGGCGCGGCTACTCCGCGTTCGTGCAGTGCGCGCAGTGTGGGGATGTCGCGACCTGTCCAAACTGTTCGATCAGCCTGACGTACCATCGGACGCCGGAGCGGCTCGTCTGCCACTATTGTCTACACGTTGAGCCGCCGCGGACGCAATGCCCGCGCTGCACCGGCTTGGTGCTCCGGCAGCGCGGACTCGGCACGCAGCAGGTGGAGCGGCTGCTGGCCGACCGATTCCCGTCGGCGCGAATCGCGCGGATGGACGTCGACACGACGAGCGGGAAGTGGGCGCACACCGAGATTCTCGATCGCGTCGGCAACGGCGAGATCGACATTCTGCTCGGCACCCAAATGATCGCCAAGGGATTAGATTTTCCTAATGTGACGCTCGTTGGCGTCGTCGACGCCGATGTCGGGATCAATCTCCCGGACTTTCGGGCATCGGAGCGATGCTTCCAGCTTTTGAGCCAAGTAGCGGGCCGAGCTGGACGCGGACCAAAGGGTGGACGTGTACTGATCCAAACGCGAGTGCCGACGCACCACGCCGTGGTCCGCGCAGTCGCTCACGACTACGATGGATTTGTGCGCGAAGAGCTCACCGGACGGGCGACGCCATCCTACCCGCCGAACGTTCGACTCGCCAACGTCGTGTTCAGCGGAACCACCGAGGCGGCGACCGCCAACGTTGCCACGGCGGCGACGACCTGGCTGCACGCGCTGCTGCGAAAGCGTCCTATGCCCGGCATCACGATCGTTGGTCCGGCGCCGTGTCCCGTGGAGCGCATCAAGAATCGCTGGCGCTGGCACGTGCTCATCAAAGCCGAGCATCCAGCCGAGCTCACTCGGCTCGGCCGCTACTTTCTCGAGCGGTTCGCCATGCCGAAGGGCGCCGACCTTCGCGTCACGTTCGACCGTGACCCTGTGGCGTTGCTGTGACCCTCCGGCGAGATTTCACGTCGTGCCCATTATCCGTCCGCCAGATTTTTCTCAGCCGCAATTCGCGGGTCTTCCTGACGCACAGTTCGCTGCGGCGCCATCGGACGGCGTGCTCCCCGACGGCTTCTTCTCGACGACCAACCTTCCGACGTTCATACGCGTGAAAGGGAAGTGGGTCGCGCCTCGCGAGCCGCGGATGGACGGGGGGATCGTGCTCGACCGCGACGGCGTGCTCTGGGTGCGCGAAGGTCGCCGCCTCAAGCAGGGTGACATGGTCGCCGTCGGCGACAAGGAGGACGGCAGCCAAGGCATCTTCGTGCAGACGCATCTCATCCCGGAGGGCGCCGATCCGGACGCGTTCGCCTTCATGTCGAGCGAGGTGTCGCGCGAAAAGCCGATCGACTACGCGCACATGGCGCGCGTACTGATCGAGGAGAAGGATCGAGGGGGATATCCAGTCTGGGTCACGGGACCCGCGCTCGTGCACTCACGTGCGCGCTCCGACATGAGCTGGTTTATCGCCAACGGCTATGTCGGCGCGTTGCTCGCCGGCAACGCCGTCGCGGTCCACGACATCGAGGCGTCGATCTACGGCACGACGCTCGGCATGACGAGCACGGGTGAGATTTCGCCTGGCGGACACGGACTCCACATGCGAGCGATCAACCGCGTGCGCGCGGCGGGATCGATCGCCAACGCGGTCAAGGCGGGCATCATCACCGACGGCATCATGTACTCGTGCGTGAAGTACAATGTGCCGTTCGTCCTGACCGGATCGATCCGCGACGACGGCCCGCTGCCCGACGTCATCACCGACATGTGTCAGGCGCAGGACGCGATGCGCGCGCACGCGATCAAGGCCACGATGTCGATTCTGATCGCGACCGCGCTGCACGCCATCGCCACCGGCAACATGCTGCCGGCGTTCGTGCAACTACCGGACGGCACCATGCGTGAGCTCGCGACCATCTGCGTCGATTCGTCGGAATTTGTCGTGAGCAAACTAAAAGACCGCGGGACGCATCAGGCGTTCGGCGTCGTCACGAACGCACAGGACTTCATGCACATCTTGCGGTTGTACGTCGAGCGCGAGCTCGAGGCCCGCGTTGGCGCGACGCGTCTGAACGCCGAACCCGCGACCCGATGATGCTGCTGACGGAAACACGCGAGCGCTTTTTGCTCGCGATCGCCGCGCACGTTCCGGTCGAGCAGATCGCCGAGATTCATTTCTTTCAGCCCATCAGGCAGGGCGGCGTCGAGAGCGGTGTCGCGGTGGTCGCTGCATGGCCGGCGGTGGTGAACGACCCGCCGGTGCGCGACGAGAGCGACAAACCCGAGGAGCGCGAGGCGCGTCCAGTCGTGTACACCGCGCGATATCGGCTCACGCTCAAGGGTCCGGATCGCGGAAAGTGGGAGGCGAGCGTCGTCGCCGAGGCCGACGCTCCGCTCATCACGGTCGACGCCGTCGTGCGAGGCGTTCAGCGCCGTTCCGGCGATGCCGACGTCGCCACGCGTATGGAAGGCGACGATGTTCGGGCGATCCTCGAAGCGAAGGCGAAAACGTGAGTGTCACACGAGATCGGCTACGGACTCCGCAGAAACACCACGGTGCCGCCGTTCTTCCGATAGGTCCCTCTCAGCGTGTCACCGCGTAGCTCGCCCGTGAACACGTCGGCCGTATCGCCCGACAACTGGTTGAGCAGGAGCACAAGCGTCACCGACGTGCCAATCTGCTCTCCGAGAATGCCGTCGCCGCGGGCATTCGGCCCGGGCGTGACGTATCGCCCGCTCAGCGCGGCCGGCAAATCCTCGCGCGTCGCCTTGGACTCGACGTACAATGTGAATTGGTTGGCCACCGACGCGCCGATGCTCGCCGACGTCAGTCGAAACCGCGCCTCGATCGGCTCCGTTTGATTCGCGACGACCGTCAGCGTTCCGCTGTTCAAGCTCACGAGCGATCCGAACAACCCGAGCCCTCCATTCACACGACTGATAATTCCGGTTCCCGTGAACGGATCGTTGTTCGTGCGATAGTAATCGTAAAAGTTGGAATCGACGGCGGCGACGAGTATGTCCTGCCGAAACCCCGGAATGAAGACGCGTTGCAGGGCGCCCGCGAATAGGTTGCGCACGTCGCCGGTCATGCGAAAATGCGTGCTGTCTGTGAATAGAAAGAACGGCCCGAACGGTGTCTCGACGCGCACCCCGTAGCTTCGCGCCAACGGAGTGCGGTTCCACTGCGCGAACAGGGTGTCGCGGTCGCGATTGAACGACCGCGTGAAGCCGCCGGACGACGCGACCTCGGGCGCAGGAATCCGAGTGAACGCAGTCACGTCGTCGCCATCCGGCGTGTGCACGTGCAACCGGTAGCGCATCCCGAGTCGCAGCGACCCGAAGCCAAGCGGCAGGCGATACACCCCCGCACCGTGACCGTCCTTGTTCACCGTGATGTCCTCCCTGCCCAGCGCCGCGTTTCCGATCGTGTCGGTGATCTCGACGAGCGCGCCGCTCACCGGGATGCCACCGCCTGACACGATCGGATCGGTCGGATCGAACGCGGTGTCGGGAATGGTCACGGCGCCCGACAACGACCGCTCGACGAGCACGACCTGGTTGGTCGCGCTTGGATTGAGCACGGAGTGAATGACGATCACGGGCGTGGTCTTCGCGACGGTGATCTCGCCCAGGCTGCATGCCGCGACGAGCGCGATTGCGAGCAGCAACGCTGCGGTGCTCCCGACCCGAATCAGCCGGCTAGAATCGGATCGTGACACCGGCCGACGGAAGCAAAGGGAATTGCGAGATTGCTTCTCGCGTCGGCGGGCTCTTCGAGTAGTCGAACACGTAGAGGAACACGTTCTTCGCGTTATAGGCGTTCACCAGGCTGAGATAGGGCGCGATGGTCGTGCCGCGCACGTGATAGCTTCGCGTGACGTCGATGTCGAGCCGCTGCGTCGCCGGCAAGCGCGCCGCGTTGCGCGCGCCGCCGACGAATTGGACCTGCGATCCGCCGCCGCGCGTGCCGAACGCGTTGAAGCCGGGATCGTACACGCGGCGTACGATCTCGCCGACGATGTCGGTGTAGGGCGTGCCCGTCGCGTACCCGATCCGCACGCCCAAGAGATACTTCTTTAGTCGCCAGCTCCCAACGAGGTTGACGTCGTGCCGCCGGTCGTGCCCGGGGAAGTAGTGTTGATCGTCGCGCTTCCGTGTCGCGACGGCGTACGTGTAGGAAATCCACCCGCTGAACGGACCATTCTCGAATTGGCGCAGCAGTAGGTCGGCACCGTACGAGTCACCGTCCACGGGGAAGAACTCGTCGCCGCGCCGGCTCGGGTCGTCTTGGGGATTGGCCTCGAGCAACCGGCCATAGCGTTTGTAGAATCCTTCCACGCGCACGTACCGAGTTGGATTCAACCAGCGTTCCGTGCCGACGATGTAATGCCAGGCGCTCGACACCGGCGCGGTCGCATCGCTCGCGACCCAGAAATCGAATAACCGAACCGGAATGTCTTCTCGGTTGAGCGAGTGCGTCCACTGCGAGAAGCGTCCGGCGGCCGCCGTGAGCGCAAAATCCGGATTGACGAAATACTTGGCCGATACGCGCGGCGACACCGCCGACCAGCCACGCCCAGTGAGCCCTTCGCCGCGTACTCCCGTTTGCAGGAGCCACTTCGCCGACGCGCGCCAGAGATCGTCGAAGAACAGCGCGCCCGACGTCGGGGCCTGCCGAAGATTGTAGAGCTGCACGTCCGTCTGCGACGAGGCCACGTTGTACCGAAACGCATACGATGCCACCTCGTACCCGAACGCCCGGTCGTGCGCCGCCGTCCGCGCCGTCAGGATACCCGACAGCCGCCGATCGGTAACGGTGTTGTGCAGCATGAGCGAACCGTCGCCAAGATCGAGTCCAGTCGAGAACCCGGAGACCGACGCGCGCTGCTCGAGACTCGCGCTGTCGCCGAGGAACCACCGCGCGATCCCGCTCCGCCGTCGCGACGCGAAGGTCTTGGAGAGCGTTGCGCCGGCCACGCTGTTGCCCCACCCGAACTGAAAGGTGCCGCCGCTCGCGTTGGCGTTGGTCGAATCGCCAAAGTTGGCGATGTTTGCGTCGAGCGCGTCGCTCCCGTTGTAGGCGGTGATGGCCAGCGTCGTCGTCGGCGTGAACGCGTAGGTGAGATGTGCTTGCTCGTCGCGAAAGTGATACGGAAGCTCCTGCGTGCTGATCAGCGCGACGAACTTGTCGGCGTACGTTCGTCGGCCGGCGAGCATCCATGTCCCTTTGCCGCCCGCGAATGCGCCGCCGACCTCCCCGGTCGAGGCGAGCACCGACACTTCAGCGGTGCCATGCAACCCACGGCGAATGTCCTCGGCCGAATGCACGTCGAGCACGCTCGACAACCGGCCACCATAGCGCGCGGGAAAACCGCCGGTCATCAGCGTCACGTCGCGCACGGTGGGATCGATGAACGTGCTGAACAATCCGCCCAAATGAAACGGGTTGTAGATCGGGTAGCCGTCGAGGAGGATGAGGTTCTGGTCGGATTCACCGCCGCGCACGTTCAAGCCCGTCGAGAAATCGTTCCGGGCCTCGACGCCGGGCAGCAACTGCACGACGCGAATGATGTCCGCTTCGCCAAACCTCGGCACGCCCTCCGCGGCGTGCGCCGTGATCTGCACGGTGCCCACGCTGGGCCGCGATTGGTACACGTCGCGCTCAGTCAGTCTTGCTTCGGTTCGAACGGCGCCGAGTACGGTGGCTTCGGGCTCGAGCCGGAGCTCGACGCGAGTCGTATCACCAGCCCGCACGATGAGCGTCTGCTCGAGCGTCTTGAAACCGAGCAGCCGCGCACGGATGACGGAGGGTCCCGGTGACGCGTTGGGAATGACGAATCGTCCAGCCGCGTCGGCGATCGCGCCACGTGACGTGCCGACGAGAGCGACTCCGGTGCCCGCGCGCGGCTCCGACGTCGTGGCGTCCACGACTCGTCCAGCGATGACGCCGGTGGTGTCGCGCGCGACGGTTTGCTGCGCGTGAAGCGGGACAACGGCGAGGAGCAGGGCGAGCGCGGTCGCGGCATATCGCATCATCAACGTCGAGTGGATATCGCGTGCGTCCTCGATGCGCGCCTTGTCGAGATTCAAATGCGCCGGTCCGATCAGAAAAGGGTGAAGCTGATTCCCGCCGGCCGCACCGTGCGCGCCGATCTGGTCGTCGAACGACACGATCTCGTATCCGTCATACGCTCCGAAAATCGTGATGTCGCCGGTATTAGCCTGTGACACGAGATGCTCGACTGCGCGCACCACGAGCTCACCGGTTTGGTAATTCTCCAGCGGATTCCGGCCGTCGATCACCTCGAGGTGTCCATCGACGATGATGGCACGCCCGATGGTACTCTCGAGATGTACCGAAGGTCCGGTGCGGGTTCCCAACAGTCCCACGCCGGGATGATTGAGCAGCTCGAGATACAGATTGGCGCGCCGCGGGTCGCGCGCGATATCCGCGAGCTCGAGCGGCTTGGGATCGTCGGCGAAGTAGAGCAGGGCGAGACACGAACTGTACGTCACGACGACATCGTGATTCGACTCGACGCGATACTTCTCCGGCAAGATCAGCTCGCGCAAGCCGTACTTGCTGCGCAACCAGTCGCGTAATTTGCCGAGCCCGCGCCGGAACGTCCGCTGCGATGGCGGCGAGATCTGCGCCACGATCTCGACCACCTGCGGGCCGACGTCGGCGTACTCCGACCGGTCGGAGAAGCTCGCTTGCATGCTGAGCGACGGACCGCCACGCAGCGCGGCGTCGCCATCGAGAATCCGCTCGACCGTTTTGCCGAGCGTTTCGCCGTAAAGCACGCGATAGCTTGCCGACGGTGTCATGCCGTGGTCCGACAGAATCACCAAGTCGTATTCGCGGCCGCCTAGGCTGTCGACCATGCGGCGGATCTCGCGAATGCGCGCGTCGGTGCGACGCAAGTCGCGCAATGCTTGAAAGCTGGACGGACCGAAGTGATGTCCCAGCTCGTCGTACTGCATGAACGTGCTGTAGATGATCGGCACGCCGAGGTACACGTCGAGCAGCATGGCCATGGTTTGCAGCTCGCGCACGACGACGTTGCTCAACACCCGCACGAACGGGAACAAGCCCTCGCTATGCGTCCGTTTTCGGGCGAGCTCGCCCACGCCGCGCTCGTATTCTTCGCGCAGCCATTCGAGAATCGCTTGCAGCCCCATGCGCGCGACGCGAATCGGGTGGAGCAAGATGAGCAACGCCATGCGCCATCCGCCGAGCCGCTGAAAGACCGAGAGACGCTCGCGCGTCGCGACGGTGAACGCGACGGTCTGCGCGTCGCCGTCGAGCAAGTTCACATAGCTCGAGCCGCCGGCGAGCGCGCCGGGCGCGTGGATGCGATCGCGAATGTACTGCACGCCCGCCGGCGTGTTGCACGTGATGACGCGCCGCTCGGTCTTGTCGTAGAAGCGGAACGCCGGGATGCCTTCATTCTCGCCGTGAAAAATTCCCGCCTGGCAATACGGCGTGGCCGACGGCAGACCACAAAACCATCGGCGAAGCGTGTATCCTTCTTCGCGGACCATTTGCGAGATGGTCGGGCAGTATCCCAACTCGATCGCGCGCCGCAGCTCGACGTAGGCGAGCGCGTCGATCTGCAACATGATGAGACCGCGGCGGCCATCATCGGGTCGACGCTCGCGGCGAAAGACACGATATTTGAGCGCGAAGTACCAGCGAAGAAAGCGCGACGCGCTCCGCACGGGACGCGCCGCGGCGTCGGCAGCCGGTGTGTCGTCACCGATCCGAGGAGGAGGACTATTGGCGGGCAACGTCGGCGTCGCGATCGCGTTTGGCGCGGGACTGGCCAGCTTTCTGTCCCCGTGTGTGCTTCCGCTCATCCCGAGCTACATCACCTTCAT
>Ga0070708_100003479_pt1 | contig 12324 bp, 12 predicted proteins | sample KBSK5503metaG_FD_65469 | JGI IMG/M metagenome (GOLD analysis project Ga0070708, IMG submission 65469) | Corn, switchgrass and miscanthus rhizosphere microbial communities from Kellogg Biological Station, Michigan, USA - KBS K5-50-3 metaG | ecosystem: Host-associated > Plants > Roots >...
TCCAACGCGTACAACGATCGGATGCGGGACATGGCAGCTGCTTACGACAAGCGGGGAGTGCTCTTCGCCGGCATCAACAGCAACAAGACGGAGCCCGCCCAGGAAGTGCGTGACCACGCCAAGAAGCACGGCTTCACTTTTCCCCTGATGAAGGATCCCGACAACAAGGTCGCAGACCTCTATGAAGCGCGGCACACGCCGGAAATCTATGTCGTCGATCCGCAGGGAAAGCTGCGTTATCACGGGAGAATCGACGAGAACTACGAGGACGCCTCGAAGGTGAGCTCGCCGGACTTAAAGAACGCGCTCGAGGAGATGCTCACTGGTAAGTCGATCGCGAAAGCGGAAACCAAGGCATTCGGATGCTCGATCAAACGAGTCTGAGAGAATTTGCGATTTGTGATTTGTGATTGCCGATTTGTGATTGACGATCGAAAAAATGCGCGGGTCGTCTGGCCGGCCATAGCGGCCGCCCTTTTCGTGTGTTCTTCGCTTGGAGGCGCGCCCTCTCGGCGGTTCGTCGGGGAAGTCGACGCCAAGGGTTTCGGGCAGATGCTGGCGGGTCAAAAAGGGAAGGCCGTGCTCGTTAACTTCTGGGCCACGTGGTGCGAGCCCTGCCGGCAGGAGTATCCGGATCTCGTGCGGCTCCAGAAGGAGCTCGGTCCGCGAGGCCTGCAGGTCGTCGGGATCTCCACCGACTTTGCGAGCGCGCTCGCGGCCGCCGAAAAGTTCGTGGGCGAGCAAGAACCGACGTTTCCCAATTACCACAAGAAGACCGGCGGCGACGATCAAGACTTCATCAACTCGGTCGACAAGGGTTGGGGCGGCGAGCTGCCTTTCTCGGTCCTCTACGACCGCTCGGGGAAGAAGGTCAAGACCCTGTCCGGCAAGCACTCCTACGCGGATTACGAGAAGGAACTATCCGCGCTCCTGAAATAGCCCGGCCGCGTCCCCGCCCGTCTCACCGCAGCCGCACTCGCTTCTGCCGGGGCAGAACGCCGTCCAATCCCCAGGCCGCGTACCCGACGGCGGCGATCAACAGCATCAGCAGCAACGCGAATTTCGTGGTCAGCCCGGCGGTGATCCAGTGGTCCCAGGCGGCACCCGGCGCATAAGACTGGCCGAGCAGAATCGACAAGAGAAGGAGGATCCCGCCCACCGCGGCGATGCGAGTCAAAAACCCGAGGAAGAGACCGAGACCGATCGCCAGCTCCGCAAGCCCGACGACCCAGCCGAAGATCTCCGCTCGAGGGAGGACGACGGAGCGGAGGAAGGCCCCCCAAAACGGCCAGGCTTCGCGCGCCAGCTGCTCCGCGCTCTTGGCAAAGCCCCCTTTGACGAAGGGACCGGTGACCTTGCCGTAGCCGGCCGCGATGAAGATCACGCCCGTGAGAATCCGTACCACGGCCGCCAGCCGCGCTCCAGCGCTCATCGGCTGCGCAGTCTAGCAGTCTGGTGTTAGGGCTCTGCCCCTGCTCGAGGACAGAGAGTCCTCCGAGTCCTCCTCTGCGGACGGAACTCAAATCCGAGCCCCGGCGCCCCGCGAATCGGCCGCGTCGGCGCAGGAACTCCCTCTCCTCCGCGGGGGTGCCCGAGGGGTTTCCCCTCGCCTCACTTCAGCGCCGGCCGCGGCCGAAGGCCGCTCTCTCGCGAAGCGAGCGGCCGGCAGGGCGGGGTGAGGGCAGCTCTTCGCCTAAAAGGCTAAGCTCTGGGTCTGGGAGTCGGGTCAGCCGACTGGAGCGACTTTTGCTAGAGTCCGTCGCGGTGGTTCCTCTGACAGGTTCGGCATAAGCCGGGATAGGAGATTTGAAGGTGGTCAAACGATTTGCCTCTTTCGTTGCGGTGGGAGCGTTCTTTCTGTGCAGTATTCCCCTCCTGGCAAGCGACGAAGAGGCCTTGCAGAGGGCTCGGGTCGCACGGATCGGGAGCGCGGAAGCCAACTCTTTCTCCTCCGAGGTTCCGGTCGTTGCCCGCGTTCAGGGCACCGCTTTCTTCCGCACCTCGATCGACATCAACAACAACACGTCCAAAAACGGAGTGACGGCGCAGTATCAGTTCTCCTACAGCTGCGTCTCCTCCTCCTGCAGTCCGGTCGGCGGCTTCTACCGCACACCGGTCCAAACGATCAACCTGCTCGGCCTTCAGAACTTTCACCAGGATGACTTCGTCAGCTATTTGTCCGGGCTCGGATTGCTTCAGCCCGGCGCCGTCTCGGGAGCGATCGGCACTCTCCTCGTCACCTTCGGGAGCCTGCAGCCGACCTCTCCGCAGGGATGGGAAGGGTCCGTCGTGGCGCGGACCTATAACCACCTGGACGAGAGCACCTCTTCATCGGCGACAGTCGGCTTCGCGTACAACGCCTCGCTCTTCTTCGAGTCCGCGGACACGACCCTGATCGGGACAGCGCGCGATACGCAGAGCAACCCCGGAATCGCGGGCAGGCTCCGGTCCAACGTCGGGGTTCGCAACACCGATATCAACGGCACCGGCCAGAACGTGACGGTGGTCCTTTCCTTCTACGATGCGAACACAGGACAGCTGGTCGGCAACAAACAGACGTTCACCAGTCTCCAGCCGGGGGAGCTGCGCCAGATCTCAAACCTCTGGGGGACTGCGGGGATCTCTTCGACGGTCAACCAGGTCATCATCTTCGTGGACAACCCGACGCCGACGTCGACGTCGCCAACTTTCGAGGGTTTCGTGACTGTTATCGATGGCGGTTCGGCGACGAGCGGTTCGACCGCCGGGATCGCGACGCAGGATGCCTCGTTCTTCGAGATGAAGTGCGCGGACACCAACGGCTGCGGAAATTGACGACCGAAGCGCGGAGTGCCATCGGCCGTCATCCCGAGGAGCGCAGCGACGAGGGATCGGCTTCTGTCCAGAGCCGCCTGAGGGAGTCGATCCCTCGCGTAGCCTGCCCCGAGAGAGGCGTCGGCCGAGAAAGAAGCACGAGAGCAGATCCCTCGCTTCGCTCGGGATGACAATTGGAAGTGGAGGGGCTCGGGGTGACAAGGCGGGGCGGATCGGCCTCGGCACAACTCGGCTGACAGCTATCCCCGGCTGTCCCGCGCGGTCCGGGGCGGGATGTCGCGCCGCAGGTGCTTCCCCTCGAACTCGATCTTGTCCGCCGCCTCGTAGGCGCGCGCGGCCGCGTCGGAAAACGTCGAACCGGTGGCGGTGACGACGAGCACGCGTCCGCCCGCAGTCACCAGCCGGTCGCCGATGATCGCCGTACCGGAGTGAAAGATCTGCACCGCCGGCATGCGCTCCGCTTCCGTCAGGCCGGTGATCGGCTTCCCGTTTTCGAAGGGTCCCGGATAACCGCCTGAGCAGAGGACCACGCCGACGCACGCTTCAGGTTTGACCTCGATCGGGGTGATTCCCTCCAGTTCCCCACGTGTCGCCGCAACGAGCAGCCCGACCAGATCCGAGTCGACCCGAGGAAGGATGACCTCCGCCTCCGGATCGCCGAAGCGCGCGTTGAACTCGAGGACCTTCGGGCCAGATTCGGTCAGCATCAGACCGGCGTAGAGCACCCCGCAGAAGGGGCGTCCTTCGGCGGCAAGTCCCTTGAGCGCCGGCCAAATGATCTCCTTGAGCACTTGGGAGGACATTGCGGCATCCATGGAACCGGCCGGAGAGTGCCCTCCCATGCCGCCCGTGTTCGGGCCGCGATCCCCGTCGTAAACCTTCTTGTAATCGCGAGCCGTCGGGAGAGGGACCGGGGTTTGTCCGTCACAAACCGCCAGAAACGAGGCTTCGGTGCCGCGGAGGAACTCTTCGACTAGAACACGGTCGCCGGCGGAGCCGAAGACTCGCTCATCGAAGAAGAGTGTCAATGCCCGGTTCGCCTCTTCGCGAGACTCGGCCGTCAGGACACCCTTCCCCGCCGCGAGGCCATCCGCCTTCAGCACGACCGGATAGCGCAGCTGCGCGATGGCGGCTTCCGCTTCGTCCCGGGAGGCGCACACGATGGCCTGCGCGGTCGCGATCCCGTGTCGCCGGAAGAATTCTTTGGCGAAGACCTTGGAGGACTCGATCTGGGCGGCCAGGCGTGTCGGGCCGAATATTGGCAGGCTCCGCTTTCCGAACTCGTCCGCGATGCCCAGCGAGAGAGGCAGTTCCGGTCCGACCACGGTTAAGTCCATGTGGAGCTTCGCGGCCAGATCCGCGATCTCCACGATCTCACCGGCGGACACCGGGAGGCAGTCGGCCAGCTCCGCGATCCCGGGATTGCCCGGCGCGCAGAACAACTCCTCGACGAAGGCGCTGCGCCTCAAGGCCCAACAGAGAGCATGCTCGCGCCCGCCGCCACCCACGATGAGGACTTTCATGTGCCGGCCATTCTAACCGGGACAAGAGACTCGAGACTCGACGATACCGATCAGCGCCGCCTTCTTCCTTTTTTTCCCTTTCCCTTGGGGCCGCGCCCGCGAGCGTCGGAGCGATCGGTCCCCTTTTCGACCGGCCGGACCTGGAACTGCCGGTAAGCGCCGGTAAAGCCGATCAAGGTCTCGAGTGTTTGGTGCGGGGTCAGGGACAAACCGAAACGGCCGTGCGCGCTTTCGACGACCCGGCCTGCCTCGAGGGCTTCCGCGACGAAGCGAATCTGACGGCCGGGCCACGTGTGACTCCCGTGATTGATGACGCGCACGCGGCAGAGCGTCACGGTATCGCTGGAGACTCCGAACTCGCGCGAGATCGAGAGCGAGAGATCCTGCCACGAAGGCTCGGAAACGGAAGCCGACAGCCGGATGCAGAGGAAGAGAATCGGGGTCATGGTCACCCTCCTTTTCGGAGGGCCGGCGGGAACGCCCCGACCCGATGAGAACGGCGCGGAATCTATCAGATTCGCGACCACTTCGAGTCATCGGACTTCGAACTTGCGTTTGACAGCACCTAAGCGGCCCACTACTGTTGGGTCGATATGCGCAAGGATTTTCGCAAGTCCCTGGCGGAAGAGGTCTTGCTGGCCGACGGCGCGATGGGGACCCTACTGGCCGCTCGCGGCGCCTCCCCGGACCAGGCGAAGTCTCCTCTGAACTTGACCGACGCCGAGGCGGTCGCGGAGGTCCACGAGGACTACGTCGGCGCCGGATCGCGCATCCTGACAACCAACACGTGGGATGCCAATCGGGTCAAGCTCGACGCGCACGAGTGGGCTGAATCGCTCGAGAACATCAACCGAGAAGGGGTTCGCCTCGCCCGTGAAGCGGCCGCGGGCGAGATGATCTTCGTTGCCGGAGCGATCGGACCCTTGGGAGCCCTCGTCAAACCGTACGGACGCCTGACTTTGACGCAGGTGCGAGAGGTCTTCGAAGAACAGGCACGCGTGCTGCTAGACGCCGGCGCGGACCTGATCCTGCTCGAGACCTTCGGAAGCCTGCTCGAGGCGGCCGAGGCGGTGCGCGCGGTGCGCGGCCTTTCCTCCGAGATTCCGATCGTGGCAGAGATGACCTTCCTCTCAGAAGGCCGGACCGCGTTCGGAGAGGTGGCTGGGCACGCTCTTTCGACGCTGGTTCGCGCCGGCGCGGACGCGGTCGGAATCAATTGCACGCTCGGCCCGCAGGAAACCCATGAGATCTTCACGCGGCTGTCGGCCTCGGTGGCCGCCCCGCTTTCCGTGATGCCGAACGCGGGGTATCCGACTGTCGTGCACGGCCGCAACGTGTATCTCTCCTCTTCCGATTACCTGCACGACTACGCCGCCGCTTTTGCCGACGCCGGAGCGTCCATCATCGGGGGATGCTGCGGCACCACTCCCGAGCACATACGGGCGATGGCCCGGGCTCTGGCCGGGCGAGCTCGACCCGTGGCGCGCCCGCTGGTCGCTCTTCCCTCCGAGACGGCGCGGGGGGGGCGCGTCGAGGCCTCCGTGATCGAGACCTCGCGCGTCAAACGCAAGCTCGGCGCACCTGGCGAGTTCATCGTCACGGCGGAGGTCGAGCCCCCCCGAGGCGTCGATGTTTCGGCGGCCGTTGAGGGAGCCCGTCAACTCAAGGCATGCGGCGTGGACGCGGTCAACGTCACGGACAATCCGATGGCGCGCCTGCGAATGTCCTCGATCGCGGTCGCAGCGATTCTCCAGCGCGAGACCGGGATCGAATCGATCGCCCAGATCACCACGCGAGACCGCAACATTCTCGGACTGCAGTCGGACCTGCTCGGCGCCGCCGGTCTCGGGATCAAGGCGATCCTCTGCCTCGGGGGGGACCCTCTGAAAATCGGAGATTACCCGCAGGCCAAGCAGGTCTCGGAGGTCGACGTCCTCGGACTCCTGCGAATTGCCAAAGGGCTGAACGCGGGAGCCGACCTCGCAGGCAATCCGGTAGGAGCGCCGACCTGCTTCGCGATCGGCTGCGCAGCCAATCCGGCCGCGTCCGATCTCAATATGGAATGCGCGAAGCTCGCCGCGAAGATCGAGGCCGGCGCCACGTTTGCGCAGACACAGCCCGTCTACGACATCGAAGCCCTTGAAAGGTTTCTCGCCCGGCCGGAGGCTCGTGCGATCCCCGTTTGGATCGGATTGATTCCACTCAAATCCATCAAGCAGACGCTCTTCTTTGCCAACGAGGTGCCGGGCGTCGTCGTGCCCGAGTCCATCCAGCGCCGGATGCGGCAGGCGCACGAGAAGGGGAGCGACTTCGAGAAGGAGGAGGGTCTGGCGATCGCCCGCGAGCTGGCGGCCGCGATCTCGAGGCTCGCCTCCGGCCTGCATGTGATGCCGATGGGACGCTATTCCCTGGTCAGAGAGATTCTCTCGGAAATCCCCCGTCCATCGGCCATCAAGAGTGTCGGCTAGAGCTCGAATCGGTTCGTTGATTCATCGGTTCATCTGTTGATTGCGGCGGGCTTTGCTCGACCGAGGCAGATGGGCCGATCATCCGATGGACCGATGGACCGATTCCCCATTGATTCATCGGTCCGTCGGTTGATTGCGGCGGAGAATCGCTTGGCCGGGCAGATGAACCGATGATCCGATGGACCGATGACCCGATTCTCATACAATGCGGGAATTTCGCGGGGGCGCAATTTGCTCCTGCCCGGGAGGAACGATGAAGGCTCTGAGAATCCCTGTTGCGCTCGCCGTGTTGGTCCTGGCGGCGCGCCTCGAGGCGGGGACCCAGGGGCGCGTCACGGGGAAGGTGACTGATTCCTCCGGCGCTGGGGTCGAGGGGGTCAGCATCACTGTTACGACTTCCGCCATCAAGAACTTCAAGGTCACGGTCAAGACCGACAAGAACGGCCAGTACGGCTTGATCGTTAATGACGCGACGCTGAAGTACCACATGAAGTTCGAGAAGGAGGGTTTCAATCCGTCGGATCGCGAGGAGAAGTTCTCAACCGGCGATGTCAAGGTGGTGGACGAGAAACTCTTGAAGCCTTCCGAGGCGCCCGCGCCTCGGGGCGCCGCTCCTGCTGCTGCCGCGGCCCCCTCTACGACAGACCTTGCGGCCAAGGCCTACAACGATGCCGTGGATCTCTTGAACGCCGGCGACAAGAACGGCGCGATAAAGAAGTTCGAGGAGGCGGTCGGTAAGAATCCGGACCTTCCCCAGGGGTGGCAGGCTCTTGCGACTCTCGCCTACGACCGGAAGGACTGGGCCAAGACCCTCGAGTACGGCCAGAAGGCGACGGACCTCGATCCGTCAATGACCAACATCTATCTGATGATGTCGGAGGCCGCGAACAAGGCGGGGGATAAGAAGGCAGCCGCGGAATGGCAGAAGAAATACGGAGAGGCAAACCCGGACTCGCCAGAGATCCTGTACAACAAGGGGATCGACGCGTACAACAAGAAGAACCTGAAAGAAGCGGAGCAGTTCTTGAGCAAGGCCGCGGAGGTTAAGCCGGAGTTCGCTCTCGCCCACTTCTGGCTCGGCATGACGGAATTCACGCTGAACAAGAAGGCCGCCGCGCGAGAGCACCTGGAGAAGTATCTGCAGCTGGAGCCAAACGGAAGCGAGGCACCGACCGCGAAGGAGTTGCTCCCGCTCGTCAAGTGATCCAGCGCGCGATGTCGCGCGCTGGATCATCCCGAGTGACGCGAGGGCTGCGCCGCGCCGTAATTCATCCCGAGCGACGCGAGGGATCTACCGAAAGTCCAGAGTCGAGAGTCGAGAGCAGAAAGCCGGGGGTGGGTCCCGTCTTTCGTTTTCACTCTCGACTCTCAACCCTCAACTCTCGTTGTTCTCACCGATTCCCGGTTGCGTGCGCGAAGCAGCGGCGCGGTCCGGGCAGATCATCGTCGTCGACAAACGCGACGATCAGGATCACCACCGCCGCTAGGACGAAGAGCTCGAGCATCAATGCGATGGCGAGCAAGGCGGGGGCCACGCGATCGAATCGAGCAAACTCGCGCCGCTGCACTAACTTGACCCGTCGACCTCCTGGCGCGCCTGACGCACTGCGTCGACTTCATCGTCTCCGCACCGACACTTTCTGACAGAATGCGACCCGAATCATGCTCACTCGGCCGAAACAGATGAGGCAGCCGAGGGCTCGGGACTTCGCTTCGGAAGCTTCCGTCTTGAACTCACTCGGCGGCCGGTCACGCAGCGGTCGCCTGCGGCCCAGAAACTAGCAATGGGTCGGGCGGGAGCCTTCAAGGATAGGCCGCTGTGGCGGCGCCTCCAGACGATTCATCACCAGATCAAGGAGCGTCGTTACCCGAATGCCTCCACGCTCGCCAAGAATCTCTCGGTGTCGACCAAGACCGTTCAGCGCGACCTCGACTACATGCGCGACGAGCTCGACGCGCCCATCGAGTTCTCTCGAGATGAGAACGGCTACCTTTACTCGCGCGGAGACTATGTATTGCCTTTCCTGCCCGTCGACGGCAAGGATCTCTTTTCGATCGGCGTGGCCGCGCAGGTTCTGGCCCTCTTCGGAGGCTCGCCGCTCGCCCGCGATCTGACCGCCTGCTACGAGCGGCTGGCCGAGCTGATGCCGCCGGCTGTCCGACTGCGCCCCGAGGTCGTCCGGGAGAAGCTTGCGCTGCGAGCCCCGTTCCGGCCGGTCCGGGAGGAGATCTGGCAGGCAGTCGCCGAGGCGATGCAGCGCGGGGTCGGGCTCTCCATCCAGTATCACCGTCCGGGCGAACCGGCGAGCGAGCCTCGCGTCGTTCATCCCTATGCCTTCGTGCTCGCGGGGCGCGACTGGATGATGTTGGCGGAGGATCGCGATGCGGCGCAAGTCAAGAACTTCTATCTCGCGCGCGTCGAAAGCGCCGTACTGAGCAACGACCGCTACACGATTCCGCGTGATTTCGACGCCGACGAGTTTTTTCGCAATACATTCGGCCTCTACGTGGGTGAAGCCCGCCCCTTCCGGCTCCGGGTTCGGTTTTCGAAAACGATATCGGACGAAGTGCGGGAAATGCAGTTCCACCCGCAGCAGAAGATCGAGACGACCCCGGACGGGTGTGCAACTCTCGAGATGCCGGCTCAGTCAATCCGGGAGGCGCGCCGCTTCGTGCTCGCATACGGGAAGGACGCGGAAGTTCTCGCTCCTCCCGAACTGGTCGAGGATCTCCGGTCGGAGTCGCAGGCACTCGCGGGAACCTACGCGAAGCGGGAAACGCTAGATGCAAAACGGAGAATCAAGAAAGGGGTACCCTCCTCGCCATGAGACCTGCGATCTTTTCCCTGCTCGTATTGCTGGTCGTCTCCTGCAACAGCACCGCCGGTGTCAAACCGATCGCCTCGCCCGACCCGGACGTGCAATGCCCCGCAGGGCGGCTGAACTGGAACCTGCAGATCTCGGATCAGCGGGCAGAACGTCGCGACTCCGAGCACGTCGTGACACTCGTGCGCGATTCCCTCTCCCGGTCGCTGCCAGGCTGCCGCTGGACGGGGGGCGCGGAGGCGGGGACGATCTCGATCGAAATCCACCGCTTCGGAGCCCGACTGGACGAGGCTATGTGGGATGCGGCGGCGGAGTGGACCGTTTCCGTGCGAGACGCGGCTGGACGAACCTTGACGGAGTTCGATTCCTCCTCCGAGCTCTCGCGCCCGAACTACCGCAACGTCAACAACGAGCGTGCCCTTCTGCAGGAGACTCTCGAGGAGGCTATGCAGCGGACCCTGAAGGGATTGCGTGCGGTGTCCCCGGCCGGCTAGTTCCTGTCCTTCGTGGCGGACGTAGCTCAGTCCGGCTGGTCCGTTGGGCCGACAGCGCCGCGGTAACGTGCGGCAAGTCAATGAGTTGACGATTTCAAGATAAGGTAAAGAGAATGTCTCCTGGTACGGATCTCGCTCTTTACCCTTTTCGGAGGCCTTATGAAACGATCGAGTATCGTCGGGATCCTCGCAATCCTTCTTGCTTTTTCCTCCCTGGTATCGGCGGCGAACAATCCGGTTTACGACATCGCCAACATCCTCTCCGGAACCTTTCAGGGCTCCACACCCGGCAACGAGCTGCGCCTGGACTTCCGTCCGGTCACGACGGATTCGCAGCACCCGTACGACCTCTTCCTGGAGGTCACTGGCAAGTACCTGGGCCAGAACGTCCGACGCCAGGGGTTGCTGCGTTTGGAGACGCAGGGTCGAGGTGTTTACGTCGGGTACGTCCCGAAGTTCGATGCGACCGTGACGGCGCTCTCTCCCGACGCGACACGATTCACCGAAAGCGAGTCCAACGCGGCCTGTGGATTCACGCTTCGCGCCCTGGGCGACGGGTTCGCGGGCGAAACCACCCCTTCGGCGTGCGCGTTTGCGCTGCGGGGGGGAACCGGCAAGTGGTCGATCGAGCTCGAACCAGGCTCGATCCGTCTCCGCAACGTCGAATCCGGCGAGACGATGCGTTTCCGTCGGCAGGGAAAGTAAACCAGTTGCTTTCGGCTCACCCCGTCTCCCCGTCGCCCCGTCCCCCCGTCTGCGGCTGACTGGGAGACGGGGTGACGGGGGGACTGGGGGAATCGAGCGGGAGAGGGTGCTGCTCGCCACGCTCCTCCTCAGGCAAGAACCTGCGTGCGATTTCCTTAACGGGGGCGGAGAAGTCTCCCTTCAGAATCCAGCGGAGAAACCCCGGCTCCTGGCGGCTCATATCTTTCAAGGTGCGCCCCCGGTTCCTGCCGAAGTTGACCGTGGGTTGTCCGTTGACGAGACGGAAGCGGCCCTCGGGATCCATGTCCTGATCGAGGCCGGCGCAGAAGAGCTCGTGAAGCTGCGCGATGGCCCGCGGCAGGTCTTCGTATTTCTGGAATTGACCGATGAGCACCTGCATGGTCATCTCCGCATCGGCCAGCGCACCGTGCGCTCCCTGGTGGTCCAAGCCGCAGTAGAAGCGGGCCGCCGCCGCGAGGTGCCGCGGCTCGCGGGCGAAGAAGATCCTCTGCGCGTCGAGCAGCCGCCTTTGTCCGATCTCGAAAAGAATTCCGGCTCGCAGGAATTCGATGCGAAGAACCGGCAAGTCGAAGCCCGTGATGTTGTAGCCGGCCAAATCCGCATTTGCGAGGAACTCCGCCAGCTCGAGGGCGACGTCAGCAAACCGGGGCGCTCCCGCGACGTCCGCGTCGCCGATCCCGTGGATGGCGGTGGAGGCCGCCGGAATCGGAATGCCCGGGTTGAGCCGCCGCACCCAGACTTCGCGCCTCCCGTCCGGATGGAGCTTGACGCACGCGATTTCGACGATCCGATCGAAACGGGCGTTGATGCCGGTCGTCTCCGTGTCGAAAACCACCAGGGGCCGTTCCAAAGGCATGAGCCGGTCCAGCATCGGTGAACGAATCCTAAACCACCGGAATCTCGAGCGTGGCCTGTGTCTTGCTTGAAAAGATCCCGAGGCGGAGGAGATGATCGTCCAATTCTTTCCGAGGATCGCCGGCATCAAGGTCGTGACGCCCTGGGGCATGGGGAAGCGGGGTCGGATGGACTGCGTTGCGCGTCTCACCCGCAGTCTCACAACCGCGGAAGCCGAGCGCCTCGAAGGGATGCTCGACGTACAGGTTCAGGGGGATCGACTGCGCTACAGCTGCCGGCCGGAGAAGCTGGAGGAAGAGGAGGATCGGATCATCGACGCGCTCCTGCGGATCTCGCGCCCTCTCCCAGAACGAGGCCGGGGACGCCGGCGCGATCGGAATGCGCGTCTGCCTCAATAGTTTTCAGAGAAGAGCCAGAAGAAAAGCTCGCCGAAACGGGCGACAAGCCCTCGCTTCCTCCATTTCTCCTTCGTGAACCTCTCGCTCGCGGCGAGGTCCTCTTCGATCGTCGTCTCCACTTCGCGCGCGAAACGGCGGTCGTAGATCGCAATGGACACCTCGGCATTCTTCTTGAAGGAGCGGTTGACGAAGTTGGTCGAGCCGATCGAGGTCCACAGGCC
>Ga0070708_100003481_pt1 | contig 12323 bp, 14 predicted proteins | sample KBSK5503metaG_FD_65469 | JGI IMG/M metagenome (GOLD analysis project Ga0070708, IMG submission 65469) | Corn, switchgrass and miscanthus rhizosphere microbial communities from Kellogg Biological Station, Michigan, USA - KBS K5-50-3 metaG | ecosystem: Host-associated > Plants > Roots >...
CGAAGTGGGGGCGTGCTGGCACGTGAACGTCGGCGCCAACAGCCAGGACGCCAAGGCGAGGTGGGAGCGCCGGTACCGCGCGTATCACGCATGGACGCAAGCCTTGCTCAAGCGGGTCAATCCCGCGATCCCCGAATACCTCCTCAAGCCGTTCGACTACGAGTGGCTCTGCACCAACGGCCCGGCGATCGTCGGCAGTCCCGCCGAGGTCACCGACCGGATCGCAACGCTTGGCGACACGCTCGGCGCCACGCTGCACCTCTGCTACGTGGACATGGGTGGCACCCCGGCGGTGGAGTATCTCGAGCAGGTCGCGCTGCTGGGTGACGCAGTCGTTCCGGCCCTCGCAGCCGAGTCGCCGGTCGTCCTCGCCGACGCCTAACGGTGCCGGTCGACGCCGCGGTCACCCGCCTCTGGGAGACGTTCCGCAGCGGGCGGACGCGCCCGCTCGCGTGGCGGCTCGAGCAACTGGCCGGGGTCCGTAGGTTCCTGATCGACGAGCAGGACGCGCTCGTCGACGCGCTGCGCGACGACCTCGGCATGCCGTGGATGGAGGCGGTTCGGTCGAACGTCGCCGCGGTGCTGTCAGAGATCGCGCTGGCGACCCGGCGATTGCCGGAGTGGGCGGCGCCGCGGCGCCTCGAGACGCCCGTCGCCAACCTGCCGGAGGAGAGCTGGCTGTACCCCGAGCCCTACGGCGTGGTGTTGGTGCTGTCGCCCTGGAACATTCCTGCCGGCCTCTGCCTTCTCGCCGCGACCGGGGCCATCGCTGCGGGCAACGCGGTGGCGCTCAAGCCGTCGGAGCTGGCTCCGGCGACCTCTTCGTTGATGGCCGACCGCGTCCCCGCCTACGTCGGGAGCGACGGCGTCGCCGTCTTCCAGGGCGGCGTGGCCGTGGCCGAGGAGCTGCTGACCCACCGCTTCGGGTTGATCCACTTCACCGGCAGCCCCACAGTCGGCCGCAAGGTCATGGCCGCGGCCGCCAGCCATTTGACTCCCGTCGTGCTGGAGCTCGGCGGCAAGGCCCCGGCGTACGTCGACGCCGCGGTCGACCTCGAGGCCACGGCCAAGCGCATCGCCTTCGGCCGGCTCTACAACGCCGGACAGGCGTGCATCGCCGTCGATCATGTGCTCGCCCACGAAACTGTGCGAGACGAGCTGGTGGCGCAGCTCGGCAAGGCCATCGACGCCTTCTACGGTGGCGATGCCGCCCTGAGCCCCGACTACGGCCGCATCGTGAACGATGCCCATTTCGACCGCCTGATCGCGCTCCTCGACGGCGCGCCGGTCGTGCACGGTGGTGGTCACGACCGCACCACCCGCTTCATCGAGCCCACCGTGGTCGTCGACCCACCCGCAGACCACCCGCTGTTGACCGAGGAGATCTTCGGCCCGATCCTCCCGGTGGTGACGGTGTCCGGGCCCGACGATGCCATCGAGCGCATCAACGGGCGGCCCGAGCCGCTGAGCGTGTACGTGTTCACCGATGACGCCGCGGTCGCCGAGCGGTTGCTCACCGAGACACGATCGGGCACCGCGGCGGTGAACAGCGTCCTCACGATCGTCGGCAACCAGTCCTTACCCTTCGGTGGACTGGGGGAGAGCGGCATGGGGAGCTACACCGGTGAGGACAGCTTCCGGTGCTTCAGCCACTTGAAGTCGGTGGCCAAGGCGCTGGGCGAACCGGACGACCCGTCGAAGTTCCCGCCCTTTGGCGACGAGGCGCGGGTTCGACTACAAGCGCGGCTCTCGGGCCTTTAGGGGGATGACATGACGACCTTCAAGGACACGGACGAGGTGTACGCGGTGCAGGGTGGTTTCCTCGACTGGATCACCAAGGACGAGGTGTTACGGCCCAAGTTCGTCAAGGCCAACACGTCGTTCATGGTCAACTACTCCGACCCCGCGGCCAGGATCCTCGTGGACTGCACGCAGGACCCGCCGGTCGTCGTCTGCGACCCGCCGGCCGACACCGCCGCGGAGATCGACCTCAAGATGGGCGCCGACGAAGGCCATGCGTTCTGGCAGGGCAAGCTCAATCTCACCGCGGCCATGGCCCGCCGGAAGGTGGCGATCAGCGGTTCGATGCCGAAGGCGCTCAAGCTGCTCCCGGCGATGAAGCCGGCGTTCCCTCGCTACAAGGAGTTCCTGCGAGAGCGCGGCCACGCCGACAAGATCATCAGCTGAGCCCGACGTGGCCCCGCTGGAGGAGCAGCGCCGGTCGGGCGCGTCCGGCGAGAAAGAGCGCGTCGGTGTCGCCGTCGTCGCTGCGGTGCCGGGTGAGGACCGCACCGGCCGGCACCGGGCCTCGGAACCACGCCTCGAGCGAGCCTCGCGGCTCGCGCGCCGCCCGCCCCGCGGCCGCGACCAGCAGCAGGGTTCCCGGCACCAGCAGGCCGGCGAAGCCCCGGCGGTGCGCCGCAGTCATCGTCGTCGTGGCGGAGTAGGCGCTCCCCGCCCGCGCGACGAACGCGCGCACCTCGTCCTCGGTCACCACCATGGGGTCGTCGACGACGGCGGAGGGGACGGTCGGTGGCGCGGGCAACACCGGCGATCCCAACCGCCGCGCCGGTCCGGGGTGGCGGACGACGAAGGTGGCGTCGGCGACCGTCGTCCCGTCGGCGGTGGCGTCGCTCCACAAACCGCGCTCGACGTCCGCGCCGCGTGCCCGCTCCCACGCCACCCCCGCGCGACAGGTGAGCGATCCGGGTTCCGCGGGGCGCCAGCGCAGCCGCTGGTACACGAGCAGGGCGTCGGGAACCTGCTGCAACCCGGCGTCGATCCGGTCGGGGAGGAGCAGTTCCGCCCAGCCGACTGCGACCGTTGACGTCACGCCGTCACCTTACCAAACAACGTTTGGTTTGTCGACAGAAGTGTCTTCAGCGGGTCGGCGAGATTCCTTGCAGCAGCAGCCGCAAGCCGTCCTCGAAGCTGAGCTCGAAATCCACGCTGACGAGCTCGCCGGCGAGCGCCCGCACGGTCGGGAAGGTGTCCTCGGGCAGCTGGAGCAGGCGCTGCAGGCGATGCACCGCGGCCGGGGAACCGGCCCGCTGCTCGGCCCTGCGCTGTGTGGCACCGACGGTGTAGGAGGTGATCACCGACAGGCCGCGCACCGCCTCTCTGTCGCTCAGCCCGGCGGAACGCAGGGCGCGAAGGATCGCCTCCTCGGCGCGGAAGATGGCGACGGCGTCGACGTGCTGGATAGCCACGATCTCCACCAAGGCCGCCTGCTCCAGGACGGCGTGGTGCAACACCGAGACGACCGCAATGATCGCCTCGTCCCAGGGCATGCCGTCGGTGTCTGGCACTTCGATGTCGGCGAGGTAGTGCTCGCCGATGGCGCGGATCAGGTCTTGCTTGGTGGCGACGTGGCGGTAGAGCGCCATCGGCGAGCACCCCAGCCGGGCGGCGAGCCGGCGCATGGTCAGCGCGCCCACACCGTCGGCGTCGATCACGTCGACGGCAGCGAGCACCACGGTCTCGAGGGTGAGCGATGGCGTCTCCGGACGGCTTCGGGCAGTCACGCGCGCTCCCATGCAGATAGGACTGTACAACGAAAATGTGTACTTGTACACTACACGTACGTACCTTGCGAGCCCAGGAGGAGGACAGATGGCCGTCACTACCGCTGTCATCGTCGACACGATCGAAGAGCTGACTCCGGCCTGGTTCACCGGCGCTCTGCGTGATGGCGGCACGCTGTCGTCCGACGCCGCCGTCACTGCGGTGCGCAGCGAGCTCATCGGCGCCGGTCAGGTCGGGATGGTTGTCCGTTGCGAGCTCGACTACGACGGCGATGCGTCTGACGTGCCGCGGTCGGTGGTGGTCAAGCTCCCGTCCGCCGAGCCGGGAAACCGCCAGATCGGGATCGCCATGGGCCTGTACGAGAACGAGGTCCGCTTCTACCGGGAGATCGCGCCCCAGGCCGGGATCACCGTGCCCCGTCTGCATTGGGGCGACGTCGAGCCGCCGACCGGCCGGATCACGCTCGTCATCGACGACCTGACCACCTGCGCTGAGGTCGGCGACATGATCGCCATGGCGACGCCGGAACAGACCGCGCTGGCATTCGCCGAGCTGGTCAGGCTTCAGGCACCGCTGTGGAACGACTCCCAGCTGCGATCGCTGCCGTGGCTGGCCGACCCGTCGCGCGCGCAGATGCTATTCGACTCGGTCGCGCCCTCGGTCGAGGCGTTCAAGGGCGCATACGGCGATCGTCTGGAGCCTGAGCACTTGGCGCTCGTCGAGCGCCTCGGCCCGAAGGCATCCACCTGGCCGGCCAGGGCGCTCGTCGATCCCCTGGTCGTCGTCCACGGGGACTTCCGCCTCGACAACATGCTCTTCGGGACGACGCCGGGCGCGGCACCGATCTCGATCCTCGACTGGCAGGCCTGCCGGCTCGGGCCGCCGTTGCTCGACCACAGCATCTTCCTCGGCAGCTGCATGCGCGCCGCGGACCGCCGGGCACACGAGCGTGACCTGCTGCGCGGCTACCACCAGGGCCTGTTGGACGCCGGCGTACCGGACTTCACGTTCGAGGATTGCCTCGAGAGCTACCGGATCAGCTCGCTGTACCCGTTCTTGCTCACGGTCAGCATGTCGATGTTCCTGGCGCACACCGATCGCGACCGCGAGATTTGGACGCAGCTCCTGCGGGGGAGCGCTGAACTGGTGCAGGACCTCGGGGCCGCCGAGGTCCTGGACTAGTGACGGGTCACTAGGCCATGGCGATCGTTTCACCGCGGGCGCAGGCGGCAGCGCTGATCACCGGGGCATCGTCGGGAATCGGCCGCGAGTTGGCCCGGCAGCTCGCGGTGCGTGGCCACGACCTCATCCTGGTCGCTCGGCGTCTGAAGTTGCTCGAGGGACTGGCTGATGAGTTGCGCGCCGAGCATGGCCGGCACGTCGAGGTGGTCGCGTGCGACGTGTCTGAGCCCGAGCTGCGCGGACAGCTGGCCGAGCGGGTACGGGCGACCGGCCTCGAGGTCGACGTGCTCGTGTTGTGTGCGGGTTTCGGCATGGGCGGCCAGCTGATCGATCAGGACCCAGATCGGCTGCGGCTGATGATGCGGACCAACGTCGAGTCGACGGTGGCGCTCGCCCGAGAGTTCACGCCGGCGATGGCCGAACGGCGGCGCGGCTCCGTGCTGATCGTCTCCTCGATGGCCGGTAACCAGCCGATGCCGAACCTCGCCGTGTATTCGGCGACCAAGGCGGCGGTCACGTCGTTCGCGGAGGCGCTGCACGAGGAGCTCCGTGTCCACGGCGTCAGCGTCACCGCGCTCTGCCCGGGGTCGGTCGCGACCGACTTCGCGCAGATCGCCGAGATGTCGGACACCGAGAGTCGGTTGCCCAAGGCGCTGGTCGCCACTGCCGCGGATACGGCGGCCGCCGGACTGAGCGCGCTCGACCGCAATCGCCGCGTCTCCGTCCCGGGTTGGGCGCCCCGCGCACTCACCTTCACCGGCAGCCACGCGCCGCGCGCGCTGTGGCTCCGTGCCTGCCGCAAGCTGATGGCCTGAAAGGACGTGTATGTCATCGATTACCGAAACGCTCAGCGCCACCTCCGGCTCGACGCTCGCCCCGGTCGCCGAGGACATGAGCGCCTACGTCATCGCGGGGGCGGTCACCTCTGAACAACAGAGTTCGCAGTGGGAGACGGTCTCCCGCACCCCCGCCCAGGGAATCGACGACGGCGTCGAGGCCGAGCGGCTGGGCTTCCGCCGCGTCTGGCTTTCGGAGCGGATCGACATCAAGAACGCCGACGTGATCCTGTCCGGGATCGGCGCTCGCACCTCTCGAATCGAGCTCGGCACCGGCGTCATCGACCCGACCACCCGGCACGTGTGGCTTACAGCGGCGCTGGCCGCGACGATGCACGCCTGCTACGGGCCACGGTTCGTGCTCGGCCTGGGACGGGGCGACGACGGCTACTTCCGCGGGACCGGCATCCGGATGGCCAGCTACCCGTACATGAACGACTACCTGGACATCATCCGGCGGCTGTGGAAAGGCGAGGAGGTCAGCTACGAGGGCCCGGTCGGGAAGTTCGACCGGATGTCTTTTGCGGAGACGTACCACGGCCCAAGCCCGGAGCTCTGGTTTGCCGGATTCGCCATGCCGAAGGGCGCCCGGCTGATCGCCGAGCACTGCGACGGCGTGCTGCTGCCCCCGATGCTGACACCCGCGGCGGTGGCCGACGCGGTGCAGCGGATACGCGCTGAGTGCGAGCGAATCGGCCGTGATCCCGACAGCGTGCGCGTCGCCGCGCTGGTCGTAACCGCGCCCGACATGGACGACTTCGAGACGCGGGCGATCGCTCACGGCCGCGCGGTCACCTATCTGCAGTACGTGGGCTACGGCGAGATCCTCTGCGAGGTCAACGGCTGGGACAAGCGGATGCTCGACGACATCCGCAACCACGAGCAGTTCGCCGACCTCACCCAGGTCGCCGACCGCGTGTTCCAGCGGCATCAGATGATGGACGTGGCCGCCCAAGTCCGCGATGCCTACATGGAGGACTGCTGCGCATTTGGCACGGTCGACGAGTGCGTCAAGTCACTGACTCGCTTCATCGATGCCGGGGCGGACGAGATCGCCACCTACGGTTCGACTCCAGCGCAGAACGGACGCCTTGTCACGGCATGGCGGGACCGGGCGTGAGTCGGCAACTCGGAGGAGGCGACTGAGCGATGCTCACGCACCCGGACAGCGATGAAACGCCCCATCCGCCGGACCCTCACCAGCTCTGGCAGGAGAGCGCCGCGGTCGCCTGGCTCGACGGTGACGCAGGGATCGGCGGCTACATCCGGATCGGCCACGAGCCCAACTGGGAGGAGGGTGCGTGGGCGCTCGCGTTCGGGATCGTGACTCGCGCGGGCGTGCGCTATCGGCGCAACGAGACGGGGCCGCTCATGGCCGCCGACCGGCTTTCGCACGGACTCGGCGCCGGCGATGGCCGCTTCTCCATCAGCTACGACGGTGCCGTCCACATCCGCGCCGAGGATGAACGCTGCCGGCTCGAGCTCCAGGCCCAGGACTTCTATCCCCGTACCGACTTCTTCGGGCTGGCCGCTGGTGCCATCCGCGAGGTCGCCAGCAGCCACTTCGAGAGCTCGGGCACAGTCCGCGGCACAATCCTGATCGACGGCCAGCCGTACGGCATCGACGGGCTGTTCCATCGGGACCGCAGCTGGGGGATCAGGCAATGGGACACCATCCTGAGCCACCGGTGGGTGGTCGGCACGCTAGGGCCCGAGCTGTCGTTCGGGCTGATGACGTGGCACGCGGTCGATGGCTCGCTGCGGCGATGGGGCTACCTCGTACGGGACGGAGAACTGGAGGCGGCCGACGACGTCGACGTCGTGTTGGCCATGGAGCCGGACGGCATCACTTACCGGAGCGGGACCGCGACCTGGATCCTCGCCGGCGGTGAGACGCTCACGCTCGAATGCCAACCCCTCGACGCGGTCGTGGCCGAGCGCCACGGGGTCACCTGGATCGACGGGCTGTGCGTAGTCGAGTTCGAAGGCCAGCGCGGGTTCTGCTGCCTCGAGGCCTCAAACAATCCCCGCGGCGGCACCATCCCCGTGCGGACGGCAGTTGCCGCCGCGCTGGAGCAAGGGCTGACGCGACGCGAGCCGGCGAGCGTCGCATCTGAGCACTGATGTCAGCGAGGGCCCTTTAGCCTCTCTTTCGACGACTGCCAACGAGAGAGGCGTCCCCGATGAAGGTTCACGTCATGACTGGGGCGGCACCGCTGCGCCGGTTCCAGAGCTTCGCGGCGCGGACTGCGGAGGCCGGCTTCGACGGCCTCGTCGTCACCGAGGCGGGCCGGACCGCGTTCCTGTCGTGCGCGGCCGCGGCGCTGGCCGACGCCGACCTGGACCTCTCGACCGGCGTGGCGGTTGCGTTTCCCCGGAGCCCGACGGTCACCGCCGCGGTCGCTTGGGAGCTGGCCGAGGCCAGCGGTGGTCGCTTTCGGCTGGGACTCGGGACCCAGGTGAGGGCCCACGTCGAGCGCCGCTATTCGTCGACCTTCGACGCCCCCGGGCCGCGCCTGCGCGAATACGTGCTCGCGATGCGAGCGGTGTTTGCTGCGTTCCGGGGAGCGCCGCTTTCGTTCGAGGGCCGCTTCTACAACCTGTCGCTGATGAACCCGATGTGGTCGGCCGGAGACATCGACGTGCCCGACCCGCCCATCGACATCGCGGCCGTGAATCCGTGGATGCTCCGCATGGCGGCAGAAGTTGCCGACGGCGTCCATATCCACCCGCTCAACACTCCCACCTACTTTCGCGAGACCGTTGTCCCGAATCTCAGCCGCGATGGCAAGCGCATGTCGTTGTTCATCCCGACATTCACGGTCTTCGGCGACAACGATGAGGAAACGGCCCGGTGGCGCGACGTGTGCCGGACGCAGGTCGCGTTCTACGGCTCGACGCCGAACTACGCGTTCATCTTCGAGCAGCTCGGGTTTCCCGACACCACACCGCGGTTGCGCGAGGCGCAGAAGCGCGGCGACATGGCGGGGATGACGGCGGTTATCTCTGACGAACTACTTCCTCACTTCGTGGTGGAAGCGCCTTGGGGCGAGGCGGCTGACGCGGTGCACGCCCGTCTGGCGCCGCTCGAGCAGGACCACGACGTGAACGTCGTCCTGTACGTGGCGGGGATGGCCGCGCAAGCGGGCGGGGACGCGTTCGAGCGGTTCGGGGAAGTAGCGCGCGACCTTCGCGGACGGTAGCGATGGCCATGGACATGGCACCATTCCGGCAGGCGACGGCCGAGTAGGCATGCGGGGCGGGAGGCTGCGGACATGGGTGCTGCCGTCATGCTGGGGACGCTGTTCGGGCTGATCCTTCTCATCTTCGGGCTCGTGGTTCGGTACGACCCGGACGCACGTCGTCCTTCGGGTATTGAGCGCGACGAATGAGCAATGAGCTGACGCCACTGCTGAAGGCGTCGATTGCCTTCGCGTACGTCGGTGGGTTCACGTTGGTCGCCCTCGGCGTGTACCTGAGCGTCCGACGTCGCCGTCTGCACCCGCTCCTCCTCGTGTGCATCTCGGCGATCTCGTTCTCCTGGCTCGAGGCTCCCTACGACTGGGCGATGTACGCGCAGTTCCCACCCGCCATCCCTCGCATGCCGTCCTGGTGGCCGATGAACATGACCTGGGGTGGCCTGCCGTCGTCGGTGCCCCCCGGCTACATCGCCTACTTCGTGCTCCCGGCGGTGATCGGTGCCGCGCTGGGGAAGCGGCTGAGCTCGCGGTACGGCTGGCGTCGACCCACGACGCTCCTGGGCGTCGGCCTCGCCGTCGGCTTCATCTGGGCGTTCCTCTTCAACGCGATCCTCGGGGCCCGGCTGGGGGTCTTCTCCTACGGCCGCGTGATCCCAGGGCTCGCCCTTTGGGAAGGCACCAAGCACCAGTACCCGCTGTACGACGCGCTCGCGATGGGCGTGCAGATGATGGTGTTTACCTACCTCCTCGGACGAACGAGTCGGGACGGACGCACCGTCATCGACGTGTGGGCCGATTCGAGGGCGAAGGGGCGTCTCCGGTCGTCGTTGCTATCGGTCCTGGCCGTGGTCCTGATCGGCCACGCGGTGTATGGGTCGGTCTTCGCGCCACACCTCATCACGAAGCTGTCGGGTCAGGTGAGCTCGGGGCCGTCAGAGCCGCTGTTTCCGGGTGTGCCAAACCAACCGGAGCATGGATCGTGAGACCGCATCGCCGCGGTCCGGCCGCTCGAGGTACGACGCGTCTGATCTCAAGGTCAACCACTGGCGACTCACTCGACGGAGCGGTGGCCGGGCGCGCTAAACGTTCGGGTGTGTACCGCTGCGGCGAGTGCGGTTTTGAATCCGACCTGCGGGAGGCCGAAGGAGCCGGGCGGGCGATCGTCCACGGAGTCGCTCAGGTTGCGAATCTCATCGAGGTGGGCACCGATCTGCGGCGGCGGCGGGAGCCGCAGACGTGGTCCCCCCTGGAGTACGCCTGCCACCTGCGTGACGTGTTGCTGGTGCAGCGGGAGCGGGTGCTCCTGGCGCGGCGAACCGATGGGCCGTCCTTCGAGCCCATGGGGCGAGATGAACGCGTCGAGCACGACGGCTACGCCGAGCAGAACCCTCGCGACGTGATGCGCCAGCTGACCGATGCCGCGGCGATTTTCGCGAATGTGCTCGACCGACTCGAGGCGCGGGATTGGGAGCGGACCGTCCTGTACAACTACCCCGACCACATGGAGCGCTCCCTGCGGTGGGTGGCGGTTCACACTATGCACGAGGTTGGCCACCACACCTTGGACGTCCGCCGGCAGCTCGCACCGTGATCTGGCTCGTTGGGGGAGCGACGGCGCTCTTCCAGATCGCCACTTCCAACATCTACAGCTACCACCGCGACGAGCTGTACTACCTGGCCTGCGGCCGGCGGCTGGCCTGGGGCTACGCCGACCATCCACCCTTGACGCCGCTGCTCTATCGGCTCAGCGACGAACTGTTCGGCCATTCGCTGCTCGGGCTACGGATCGTTCCCGCTCTGCTGCATGGCTTTCTCGTCGTCGTCACTGCCGCGCTCGCCCGGGAACTCGGCGCCACCCGACGAGCGCAGCTCGCGGCCGCGATCGGCATTGCCGTCGCCCCCATGTTCCTGACGATCGGGCACTTCCTCACGACGATCACGCCCGAGGTCGTCGCGTGGACGCTGGCGACGCTCTTCCTAGTGCGCATCCTGAAGGGCGGCAGCCCGCGGTTGTGGGTGGCGTTCGGCGCCGCCGTCGGCGTCGGGTTCTTTTCGAAATGGACGACGGTGCTGCTCGTTGGCGGGCTCGCAGTCGGTCTCCTGGCCACGAGGCACCGTCGCACCCTCCTTACCCCGTGGGCGGTGGTCGGCGGGACGATCGCCGTCGGGCTCTGGGTGCCGTCGTTGGTATGGCAGGCCAGCCACGGGTGGCCGCAGGTCGAGCTCTCGCGTCACATCAGCGATTCCGTCATGGCAGCGTTCACGTTGCCGTATCAGGTTGTCTTGCTGGGGGCAGCGTCCGTGCTCGCCGTGCCCGGGTTCCGTCGCGTGCTGCGGCGCGCTGACGACGGCGTTTGGCTGTTCGGGATCGCGTTCGTCGTCATCGTGGCCGTCGTCATGCTCACGGGGGGCAAGCCGTATTACGCCGCCGTGTTCGGCCCGGTGCTCGTCGCCGCTGGCGCGGCTCGGCCCGGGTGGGTGCCGACTCGCGACGTGTTCGTGACGATTGCGATCATTGCCGTCGTCACCGCTCCGTTTGCCACGCCATTGCTGCCCCAGGCGAGCGCGACGGTCACCACACCACTCAACAAGGAGCTCGGAGAGATGGTCGGCTGGCCCGAGCTGGTCGACGTTGTTGCCCGGGAGCACAACCGCTTCCCGGAGGCGGGCATCTTCACCGCGAACTACTCCGAGGCCGCCAGCATCGAGATCCTCGGCCGGGCACGCGGCCTGCCGCAGCCGTTCTCGGGCCACAACGCCTATTGGTTCTGGCGGCACCCCCACGGCATCTCCGCGCAGACGATCGCCGTGGGCTTCCCGGACCGCTACCTGAACCGCTACTTCGCCGACGTGCGGCGGATCGCGACGTTCCATTCGCCGGGCGGCGTCCCCAACATGGAAGACGGCGCCGCCATCTGGCTGGTCAGCGGCCAACGGGCGACCTGGGACGCGCTCTGGCCGCGCCTGAAACACATTCAGTAACGCCATTCGGACCGCCGGGGCCCGCGTGTCCGAGGGTAAGCGACTAGGCCGGGCCGCGCAGGAGTTGGGCTACGGCGAAGCTGCTAATCGCCAGGCCGGCAAGGACGACGACGATGCCCGAGAAGCGCCGCATTGCGGGGGAGAACGACGAGCCGAGGCCCGCGGCCATGCGGACGTGCTCGCCGTTGTTGTGAATGGCCGCCCAGAGGCCCACGGCGACCACAAGAAGGCCGCCGATGGCGCCGAGGAGTTGGGTGCCGGTGTCCAAGGCTGTTGATGATGGCACCGGGAGTCAGGGGCTGCGCGATACCTCACACAGGAGCGACGCGCCGAACGGGAGGTTGACCCGCCGGAGCATCGAGATCTCCATCCCGAAGACGCGCCGCAGCAGTCCGTTCGACCACGCAGGGTGAAGGTCGTTCTCGGTCGTGTACTCGCGGAAGCGCCGGGCGATCTTTAGCCACTGGCGGCCGAGGACGATCACCGGGAACAGCAGGGTGCTCACGTAGCTCATCCTCTCGACGCGAAGCCCGGCGCCCTCGACGGCCCTGCGCAACGTCGTCGCGGTGTAGCGCCGCTGATGGCCCGACACCTCGTC
>Ga0070708_100003484_pt1 | contig 12317 bp, 10 predicted proteins | sample KBSK5503metaG_FD_65469 | JGI IMG/M metagenome (GOLD analysis project Ga0070708, IMG submission 65469) | Corn, switchgrass and miscanthus rhizosphere microbial communities from Kellogg Biological Station, Michigan, USA - KBS K5-50-3 metaG | ecosystem: Host-associated > Plants > Roots >...
CATTTCTTCGGGCGGGGGCTGACCGAGATGGGCAAGACGGTCGCGGCCTGGCTACGCGGCGATCGCCCCGAGCTGGTGGCCCCGTCCGACGACGGCGCGCCGGCGGCCAAGCCTCTGGAATTCGACCTCGATCCCGGGGACGGCCAAAGCCTCGATCTGGAAGAGGATCCCGAATGACCCCCGAGCGTTAGCGAAATACGGAGCGACGGTTCGCGTTGATCAGGGGTGGAGGCTATGTTGCGGAGGATGCGGGATCTGCTCTCGTTCGCGGCGGCCGCGCCGCTGGTCCTGGGCATGGCTGCCTGCTCGCGCACGCCCGCTCCGGTCCTGGATCCGACCGAGGATGCGGTGCCGGGGCTCATCGAGGTCGAGCTGACCGGTCCGGCCCAGCTCTCCATCGGCAAGGTCATCGATCAGGAGGCCCAGGAAGACGACCTCTACGGCGATGCCTTCTCGCCCGAATACGACATCGAGCTGGAGGTCGAGCCGGGCACCGAGGCGGAGGTCCTGACGCAGCTGCGCGCGCGAAAGGACGTGATCTGGGCGGAGCCCGTGGTCCGCTATCAGGCGTTGTGGATTCCCGACGACCCTGACTTTTCCAAGCAGTGGCACCTCAAGGCGGCCGGCGCGGAGAGCGCCTGGGACGCCACGCGCGGCGAGGGCGTGACGGTCGCGGTGATCGACACCGGGATCTATCCGGTCGACGACCTGGAGCCGTCCCGGCTGCTGAAGGGTTGGAACTTCGTCGGCCACAACGACGATGCGCGCGACGACCACGCGCACGGAACGCATGTGGCAGGCACCGTCGCGCAGAGCACCGGGAACGGCAAGGGCGTCGCCGGGATGGCGCCGCAAGCGCGCCTGATGCCCATCAAGGTGCTCTCCGCGTTCGGGAGCGGGACATCGCACGACATCGCGGAAGGGATCCGCTGGGCCGTGGACCACGGGGCGCGCGTGCTCAACCTGTCGCTCGGTGGAGGAGCGCGGTCCCTGGCGATGGAATCGGCGGTGGCCTACGCGCGACGCCGCGGAGCGGTCGTCGTCTGCGCCGCCGGAAACAGCGGTTCCCGCGGGGTCTCGTATCCGGCCGCGTATCCCGGCGCGTTCGCGGTCAGCGCCGTCGGGCCGCAGGGACGGCTGGCGCCGTACAGCTCGTTCGGCCCGCAGATTGCGATCGCGGCGCCCGGCGGCGACAAATCGCAGGGCGACGAGGCCGGCGTGTTGCAACAGACGCTGGCCGAAGGATCGACGACCGAGTCGGCCTTCCGGTGGTTCCAGGGAACCAGCATGGCGACGCCGCACGTGGCGGGGGCCGCGGCGCTGGTCATGTCCTTGGGCGTCTCCTCACCGGCAGCCGTGGAAGGCTTGCTGCGCAGCACCGCCCGCAAGCCGCCCGCGGATGACGCCGAGCGCTACGGCGCCGGGCTCCTCGACGCCGCGGCGGCGGTGCGCAGGGCCACCTTCGGATGGGCGCTCTGGCGCCTGGCGTTCGCCATCTTCGGAGCCTGGTTCGCCCTCGGTCATGCGCGCCGCGTGGGGCAGCTCCGGGGGAGCGAGAAGGCGCGACCTCTGTTCTGGGCGGGACTCGGAGTCGGAGCAGGCGCCCTGGCCTTGCTCGCGCCCATCGCCGGAGAGCGCATTTCGATGCTCTCGTTCCTGGCGCTTCCGCCTGCCGCCTGGCCGCAGCGGTTCCTTCCGCCGCTCGCCGGATACCTCGGATGGAGCGCGCTGGTCCCCTTCGCCTTGGCTTTGCCGGCGCGGCTGTCGCCACGGCCGCTGAACACCGCGTTTGGCGGGCTCGTTGCAGGGCTGGCGTTCGGTTGGGCGGGGACGCTCTTGCACGCGGCGCTCTGGCGCACCGTGGACCTGCCCTTGATGCCGGCGTTGCTGATGCCGTTCTGGTTGCTGGCGAGCGCCGCCATCGCCTGGGCAGCCGGCCGCGGCTTGCTGGAGCGGGAGCGGCTGCGATGAAGGTGACCGGCACCGTGGAGTTCGTCGATCTCGAGGGCGGCATCTGGCGCCTGAACGGCGACGACGGCAAGCGGTACACCTTGCTGGGCGCCAGGTCCGACCTCAAGTCGGCGAAGGGCGCGCGCGTGGAAGTCGAGGGTACGCTCGACGACGGATTCGGGATCGCGATGGCGGGCCCGCAGCTGCGGGTCGCCCGGATCCGAAAGGTCTAGCCGGGGCGCCCGAAGGGCGTTCAGCCGCTCCGCCTGAGCGCGACCATTCGCCAGCCGGCGAGGAGCATTGTTCTAGATCGCGCCGCGGATCGTCAGCAGCAAGCGCGCGCCCCAGACCACCGCGCCTGCCCATACCAGCGCGAGCACCATCGCGATGGAGCGTCGGGGGCCGCCCGGGACCTCCTCGGCATCCAGGTCCGGCGCGTCCCGCAGCACGCGCCAGAGGGCTCCGATCCCGACGATGAACAGCGTCGCTCCCAAGACCAGGACCAGCGGGGGCGGAGGGATGTCCGGGTCCTCCCAGCCGAGGAGGAAGGCGGTGCCCGCGACTCCGTTGTTCACCGCGTGCGCGAGGATCGCGGCCCAGATCGATCCGCTCCACCAGCGGAGCGCGGCCAGAAGGGCGCCGATCTCCATCAGCCCCACGAATCCCACCGGATCCATGTGGAGCAGCGCGAAGAGGGCGGCGCTGATGAGGATGGCGGCGAGGGGTCCCAGGCTCTTGCGCAAGGCGGGAAGGGCGTAGCCGCGGAAGAAGACTTCCTCGCCCAGCGGAGCCGCGAACGTCACCGTGATGAGCATCGGGATCGCCTGCGCGCGGAAGACGGAGTCCAGCATCCGCTGCTTGGCGTCGAAGTCCTCGACCAGGGCGCGGGGCAGCGCTCCGTGTGCCGCCCAGGTGAGGAACGACACCACCGGCTGATTGGCCAGCGCCGCTCCCGCCGCGATCAGCGCCTGTTTCCAGGAGAGCGGCCGGAATCCCAGGTACGGGGCAGGACGGATCCCGGCGAGGCTGAGGACGAACAGCGCCGGCAGCGCGATGGCGAGCGCCTCGGTGACCCAGAGTCCCATCACGATGCCGTGCTGCTGCGCCGGAGCGCCGATCACCAGCATCCCGAAGAGGAGCGCGGCGTATGCGGCAATGGCGCTTCCCGCTCCCAGCTTCCCCGGCTCGCGCATGAGCGGCGCCCCATACCACGTCCGCGCGGATGCGACGAGCGCGCAGCGCCATTCGGCGCGGCCACCGCACGGTGGCTTAGCGCCGAGGCTGGAGGGCGATTAGGCTTGAGGCGAATGGCAGACGAAGACCACGTCCCGGCGGGCCGGATCCGCAGGCTCGGCCGCCTGGCCTACCTCACCGCGCGGACCACCGGAGATCTCCTCGCCGCCCAGGCCCGCCGGAGGCTGACGGGCGAGACCCTCCCGCACGCCGATCTGCGCAAGGCCGGCGAGCGCATTCTCGCCACGCTGGGAGAGCTGAAAGGGGCGGCGCTGAAGCTCGGTCAGGCCCTGGCGATGGACCCCGACGCGCTGCCCGAGGAAGCGCGCAGCGTGGTGGCGAAGCTGCTCTCCCAAGCGCCGCAACGGATGGAGTTCGCGCAGGTGGCCGAGGTGATCCGCGCCGAGCTCGGGCGCGACCCCGACCAGCTGTTCAGCTTCTTCGAGCGGGAGCCGCTGGCCGCGGCCTCGCTCGGCCAGGTGCACGCGGCGCGGCTTTTGGACGGGCGCGAAGTGGTGGTGAAGGTGCAGTACCCCGGCGTGGACAAGGCGTTGGAGAACGACCTCGCCAACGCAGCCGTGCTGGTGCGGGGGATCGCGCTCACCGGCCAGGCGCTCGACGGACGCATCTATTACGACGAGCTGCGCGCCTCGCTCTTGCGGGAGCTGGATTACGCGCAGGAGGCGGCGCAAGCCGAAGCGTATCGAGCGGCGGCGCAGCGCCATCCGGAGCTGGTGGTCCCGGAAGTGGTCAAGGACCGGAGCACGAAGCGCGTGCTCTGCCTCGAACGCGTCCACGGCAAGCTGCTGGTCGACTTCATGGAGTCGAAGGCGTCCGACGAGGAACGGTTCCGCGTCGCGCGGCTCTTGATCCTCGCCATCTGGGGGCCGTTCTACGCCGCGCGCCTGGTGCACGCCGATCCACATCCGGGCAACTTCGTGGTCATGGCGGACGGCAGGCTCGGCGTCCTCGACTTCGGCTCCACGAAGATGCTCTCCGATCGGTTCGCCTCCGTCTATCGCTCCTTCCTGCAGGAGAACGCGGCCGGGCGCGCGCATCCCGACGTGGGGCCGATGCTGAAGAAGGCGGGATTTCGCTTCCTGGGTGACGACGAGGAGGACGCATTCGAGTTCTGCCAGCGCCTGGCCGACGTCGTCCAGCGGCCGATCCGGAGCGAGACCTACGACTTCAGCTCGGAAGCGCTGTTCTGGGAGGTGAAGCGCTCGTTTCGCAGCGACCCCAAGCTGGCCCTGACCATCAAGCCGCCTCCCGAGGCGCTCCTGTTCTATCGCTCGGCGGCGGGTCTCGCACAGGACCTGCGGCTCCTGAAAGCCAAAGGACCCGTCCGATCGGTGCTGAAGGAGATCGTGGACCGCGGGAGCGCATGGTAAGGCAGCCCCCGATGGATCGGCTTCAAGCCTTCGTCGACACACCCGGCCGGCTCGCGGAGTGCGTCGCCGACGTCGAGCGCAGCGCCCGCATCGCGCTCGATACCGAGAGCAACGGCTTTCACGCCTACTTCGAGAAGGTCTGCCTGCTGCAGATCGCCACGCCTGCCGCCGACTGGGCGGTGGACACGCTGGCCTTGCGGCCAGACCCCTTGCTCCCCTTGCTCGCGGATCCCGCCCGTGAGTGCATCCTGCACGCCGCCGAGTACGACGTACTCTGCATGAAGCGCGAGTACGGGCTTTCTTTTGGCCGCATCTTCGACACGCATGCCGCGGCGAAGACGCTGGGAATCGAGAAGGTGGGGCTGCACGACCTGCTCGCCGATCAGCTCGGCGTCCGCATCGAGGTGGACGAGCAGCGCAGCGACTGGGGAAGGCGCCCGCTCTCGGCCGATCAGCTCGAGTACGCGTTCGCCGACGTGCGGCATCTCTTGCCGCTGCGCGAGAAGCTCGGCGAGCAGCTCGCTCCGCGGGGCCTCGCGCCGGAGGTGGAAGCGGAGTTCGCGCGGCTGATCCAGAAGGAGCCGCGCCCGCGCGAGTTCGATCCCGAGGGATGGCGAAGGATGAAGGCGGCGCGCAACCTCGACGGACGCGGGCGCGCCGTGCTCCGCGAGCTGTACCTGCTGCGCGACCGCCGGGCCCGGGAGCTGAACCGGCCCGCCTTCAAGGTGCTCTCCGACTTGTTCCTCTCCGAGGCCGCACGGCGCCAGCCGAAGACCGAGGGCGAGCTGCTGCGCGTTCCGGGTACCTCCGCCCTCGCCTTGAAGAAGATCGGCCCGCAAGTGCTGGAGGCGGTGAAGAAGGGGAGCGAGGCCGAGCCGCCGGAACGCCCGCGCCCCGGCCGGGACGGCCACCGCCGGCGGAGCGGCGCCGCTGGCGCGCCTTCGCCGGAGGTCGAGCAACGCTACGAGCTGCTTCGCGCCTGGCGCCTCGCCCGCGCTCTGGCGCGCAAGGTGGAGGTGCAAGTGATCGCGCCCAATGCGGTGCTCTGGGCGATCGCGCGCGCCGATCCGAAGGATCTGCGCGCGCTGGCCGCGGTGGAGGGAATGGATCCGTTCCGGCTCGAGCAATACGGACCGGCCATCCTCGAGGCGCTGCGAGCGCAGCCGCGGCAGCAAGACCTTCTCTGATCAGAAGTTCGCGCCGGATTTCGGTGCCGGCACGGTCTCCGAGAGGCGGGGAGCCGAGCCGCCGGCGAGGATGCGGTAGGCGCTCCATGCGCCCATGACGATCTTCACGTACCGGCGCGTCTCCCGGTAGGGGATGTCCTCCACCCATTCGTCCAGGGGCTTTCCGATGCCGCGCGACGCCCAGGGCCCCGCGACACGGGGACCCGCGTTGTAGGCGGCCAGCGCGACCGCCGGATCGATGAAGCGTCCCACCACTTCGGAGAGGTACCAGCTGCCCAGGTCGATGGCCGTGCCCGGGTCGACGAGCTGCTCGTCCCGGGGAGGAGGGCGGCCCAGCACGGCTGCCGCGCGTCGCGCGGTCGCGGGAAGCAGCTGGAGGAGTCCGACTGCTCCGGCCACGCTGCGGATGTCCGGCTTGAAGAGGCTCTCCCGCCGCATGACCGCGAGCACGAGGTAGGGGTCGAGGTTCGTCCGTTCCGAGGCCCGCGCGACTTCGGAGGGGAAGGCCACGGGATAGGCGGAGTAGAGCACCGGGCGGGGAGCGCGCGCCCCCCGATCCCCGACCAGCGCGATCGCCAGCAGCACTGCCCGATCGGGACGTCCTGCGCGTTCGTAGACCGGCAGGGCGGCGGCCCCGGCATCCCCAGCATGGCGCTGCACGAACCAATCCGCTTCCGCTGACGCATCGGAGAGGAAGCCCAACGAGGCCAGCTCGACGGCCAGATCCAGCTGGGGCGGAACCGCGGAGGGCCCCTCGCGCGCCGGTGGAAAGGGAGCGGGCTGGCCGTCGGCCTCTCCAAGGCGCTCGCGCGAGAGCAGGCCGTACCACCCGAGCGGATCCAGCTCCGCCACCCGGCGATAGAGCGCGGGCGCGGCTTCCGTCTTGCCGGCGCGCGCCTGCCAGTAGGTTCCCTGCGCGCGTTCCTCGTCGGTTGCGGCGGTGGCGGCGAACTCCGCGAAGCGCTCGACCGTGTCGTGCAGGTGGTCCTGATACGACATCCAGGCCAGCGTCCAGCGCGCCAGCGAAGCCGAAGGCCCGCTCCGGCGCGCCGCCAGGCGCGCGAGTCGCGCGCGCGCCTGCTTGCGCTTCCCCGCATCGATGAAGAGCCGGGCGGTGAAGAGGACGCTCTCGTCCGCCTCGAAGGAGGAGGGGAACTTCCGCGCCACCTCGTCGGCCAGCCGGATGGCTTCGTTCTCGCGCCCGCGCCGGGCCCGATCGCGCGCCAGCAGCATTCCCGCCGCCGCCGAAACGCGGGCATTTCCATGCGTCCAGGCAATCTGCAGGGAAGGTCCTGCCTGGCTCCGCTTCCCGTCCGCCGCGAGCGCGCGCGCATGGAGCAGGTACGCCTCCGCCCGATCTTCGCCGGTGAGCATCCCGCCGGCCACTTCCGCTTGCGCGACGGCCGCCGCTGGCTTGCCCGCCGCCAGCAGCCGGGAGGCGCGGAGCAAGAGCTCGCGGCCGGAGGGTTCCGTCAACTCGACGCCGAGCTCCCGCTGCATCGCGCGGGCGGACTCGGCGGCCGGGTGCTCCGGGTGCTTCAGCCAGAAGGCGCGCAGCGCCTCGGCGGCTTCACGTTCCCGCCCCGGTTCCCCGCGCAATGCCTGCGCCGCAACCCAGGCCATCGCGGCCTGCACGTCGACGGGTTGGCCGGGCATGGCCGCGGCGCGCTCCGCGGCTTCCCGGGCGCCGGTGAAGTCGTTGAGGGACAACAGCGCATCGGCGAGCAGGGCAGAGGCGCGCAGGGAGACCGGACCTTCCTGGGCGGCGGCGGCCCGCAACGCCGGAACTGCTTCCGCGGGCGAGCCTGAGATCAGCAGCGCCTGCCCTTGCAGGACGCGCGCGTGCGGCGTGAGCGGGCCAAGCTCCCCCACGCCGTCCAACGCCGATGCCGCGTCCCGCGGCCTTCCCAGGGCGAACAGAGCCCGCGCCAGGACCAGCCGGCAACGCGGTTCCGCGCACGATCTGGCCACTGCTTCCGCCTGCGCCGGATGGCCGCCGGCCAGCAGGGCGCCCGCCTGGATGGCCCGGTCATCGCCAGCGCTGGCCGCGCGGTGCCCGCTGGCGGTGGAGAGCGCGAGCACGAACGCGCAAAACCTTGGATTCACCAGTTTATCCGTCCTGTTGCACGATCCGGGACCACTGCGCACATTCCGGCATTTTCCCTGTCTGGCGGTAGCGAAGGTTGACGCGTTCTGTTATATGCCCGCGCCTCGCAAGGAGGTCCGACCGAATGTCGCTTTTGGCCAAGCCGTTCCCGACCGAGATGACGACGCCCATCAACCTCGAGGGCAACAAAAAAATGTCGGTCGAGGCCCATCGCAACCTCTTCTGCACCGCGTACGACGAGTGCCTCAACGAGGCGGTCAAGCGCGGCTGGAACAGTTTCACCTGCGTGCGCTGCCCGAATTACACCATCACCCAGGTCTCTCCCGAGAATTCGATCGAGGCCTTCGCTACCCAGCGGAAGTCGGCGTAGAGGGAGCTCGGCTCCCCAGCCGTTACCGGCCATACAAAAGGAGCACCCACAGCCGTCCAGGCCCGTACTGCTTGGAGCTGGCGTAGAGTGCCCCCACGCCGAGGCGGGTCCACTTGGACTCCGTGAGGTTCTTCGAGCTTCCCACCTCATCCGGCGCGCTCCCGACGTACAGCTCGGCAACGGCGCTGGATAGCCCCTTGCTCTCTTCGAGCGCGCGGGACGCGAGGGTCCGGTCGAGCTTCATCTTGTCCTCATCGATGGTCGCGCGGACTTCGCGGCTCGCGACCCGATCCAGGACGGCGTCCCGCACCAACGGGGGCAATCCGCGCTTCTGGCGCTCGATCTCGATGAACCGGGCGACTTCCCCCACCGGATCCGCGCTGCCGACCACCGGGACGGCAAAGACTTCGGTGAGATAGACGGCTTCCAGTCCGTCGGCGGTCAGCCCCATCGCGCTGCCCAGGCCGAGGCGCCGGTGGCGGGGGTCGAGCAGATTCGCCAGGTGCGCCGGCGACCCGGCGATCGCCTCGTGCGCACTGGCGACATCGCTGGAAAGACCAATGTTTTCGCCGATGCTCCGGTAGGCGTAACCGCGGGCGCGCAGGCGGTCGCCCAGGGACCCCGTCGTCGGCAACACGTGAGCGAACGTCCGCAGGCGCGCCATTTCCCTGCTGTGCGCCTCGGCCGCGGCATCCAGCTCCGGGTCCCGTTCGAGCGCCAGGAGGCCATGCGAGGCGCGAAGCCTGGCGATGGCGTGCTCGACGGAGGGGAGCCCATCTCCCGGCCGCGGATCCGGTGGAGGCCGCGCGGGTGGTCCGACGCCGGCGAAGACCCGCCGGACGGCGGCGACCTGCGGGCCTCCGGGACCTTCCGCCAGCACCTCGATGGAGTGCTCGCCTCGCCCATTCAGCGCGACCCGCGTGGAAAACCTCGCGCCGGCGCTGCCGAGCTCCAGCTCGTCCACTTCCCCGGAGGGCCGCGTGATGAACAGCCGGGCGTGTCGCAGGCCTGGTTCGAGCGTCCCGGCGACCGCGACGATCTGCCGCGGCAAGACCCGCCCGGGAATCCGCTCCAGGGTCGTCCCGTGGTTGGCGGTCAGGGCACAGACGACGGCTCCGCCGTCGGGCATCCTCGCCGCCGCGACGCCGACCCGGTTGAACCGGCAGGACTTGGGAAACAGCTCGGAGACGGCCCGGTCCGCGCGAGAGGCGGGGCTCACGGTCGCGATCCCGGCGGTGGGCGACGGCTCGTACGACTCCAGCGAGGCATAGAAGGAGGCTGCGGGCCCGCTCACCTGGGCGCGTCCCGCCTGGGCCGCGGCGGTGAACGCTTTGCACGCGCGCGTGAGGTCCGCGTCGATCACCACCCTGGTTCCGGGGCAGGAGCCGGCGATGCCTTCCTGCGCCGAGCTCTCCAGCTGGGGTTGCGCAGGGAGCGCGTCCGCGAGGAGCAAGAGCGCGAGGAGCACGACGCGCAGCGTAGCGCCACCAAAGGCCGCCGCGCGAGGTTCATCCTGTGCGGCCAGGTAGACTTCCGGCGGATCGGGTGGTTGCGGTTCGACCTTGGTCGCGGCAAGATTCTCTTGGCGCGGCTGCCGGTTTGCATTAGGTCAAGGCGCCGGAGGCAAGTCATGCGGCTGGGAATGGGCGAGATCATCGTCGTGCTGGCGCTTGCGCTGCTCTTCTTCGGGCCCTCGAAGCTGCCTCAGCTGGGAGCCAGCCTGGGATCGGCGATCAAGGGCTTCAAGAAAGCGATCAGCGGGGCGGACGAGCCGGAAGAGACGGACAAGAAGCTCCCTCCGGCGTAAATCGTATTACAAGACGGCTGGATGTCCCTGCGACTCCAGCTGGTGTTGCTCTTCACCGCCGTCCTGGCGCTCACTTTCTTGGTCGCTTCGGCATTGGGCCTGCGCATCGCGCAGCGCTCGGTGGAAGACGAGATCCGCAAGCGCACCGCCGAGCTCGCCAGCGCGACCACGTTCGCGCTCAAGCACGCCGGGTCTGACGACGACCAGATCTCCGAGGAGCTGGGGGCGACGATGCGGACGCATCGCGGCCTGCTTCGCGCGGAGGTGGCCCGGCAGGCCGCGCTGGGCATCGACGCCGACTTCACCACCGCGCAAGTCAGCGGCAGCGGGATCGAGTTCACCCGCCGGCGCGGCCCCGCTACCCGGGTCGCGGGCGAAGTCATCGACGAGCCGGACCTGGGGCGCGCCTTGCGGGTGGTGGCGCCGTTCATGGACGCGCGCGGCGCGAAGGCGCGGCTGGTGCTGGTCGCCTCGCTCGCCGAAGCGGAGCGGCTGGTCGCCGCCGAGCGGAAGGCGCTGCTCCTGGTGGCGGTCGCGGCGTCGGTTTTCCTGCTCGTCGCCTTCTGGATCCTGCTCGGCCACATCCTCATCCGGCGCGTCTCCGCGCTGCAGCTCGCGATGCGTGCGGCGGAGGGCGGGCACCTCGACGTCAAAGCGCCCGGCCCGGCGCAGGGCGGAGACGAGCTGGCCTACCTGGCGCGCGGATTCAACCAGATGCTGGCGCAGATCCGGGGATTCAACGCGGAGCTGACCCACAAGATCGAGGAAGCGACCGCCGAGCTCACGCGCAAGAACCGCGACCTGGAGGGGCTCAACGAGCTCCTGGTCGACGCGCGAAAGGACCTGACCTCCAAGGAGCGGCTGGCGGCCCTCGGCCAGCTGGCGGGCACCATCGCGCACGAGCTGGGCAACCCGCTCAATGCCTTGAGCGGGCACCTGCAATTGCTGGCGAGGCGTCCCGATCTTTCGGACCCGGTGATGTCGCAGGTGACGGTGCTGCAGGGCGAGGTCGCCCGGATGACGCAGATCATCCGCCGCTTCCTCGATCAGACGCGCGGATTCACCCCCGCGTCCGAGCCGGTCGAGCTCGCTCCGCTGGTCGACGAGGCACTGGATCTCACGCTGGGGGTCGAGGCGCGACAGCGGATCCAGGTCGAGCGCGACGTCGACGGCGGGGCGGTGCGAACCGATCCGGGCCTGGTGCGGCACCTGCTCACCAACCTGGTGGCGAACGCCGTGGACGCCATGCCCAACGGCGGCCGCCTCGGAGTGCAAGCGAGGGCGGACGGGCGGGACGTGGTCCTGCGCGTGAGCGACACCGGCACCGGGATGCCGCCGGAAGTGAAGCGCCACATCTTCGAGGCCTTCTTCACCACCAAGCCTGACGGGAAGGGGACCGGGCTGGGGCTCGCCATCTGCAAGGAGATCGCGCGCGCCCTGCGCGGGCGCATCGATGTGGAGAGCGAGGTTGGCAAGGGATCGGCGTTCACGGTCCGCTTCCCCGCCGCGGACGCACACGCGAGCTAGGCGCTCCCGCCTCCGCTTCGCGGTCACTCCCTGGTCGCGGTAGGAAACGCGTTCTCAGCCTTCGGCGCTTTTCCGGTTATGGTGAAGAGCGATGGTGGAGCCGGCCCGGATCCTGGTGGTCGACGACGACGGCGCCTCGCGCGCGCTGATGGCCCAGATCCTCGCGGAGGATGGCCACGGCGTGACCTCCTGCGCCGACGGCGCGGAGGCGATGGAGCGGCTGGAGCGCGACGGCGAGTTCGACGTGGTGGTCAGCGACATCCGCATGGTGGACGTGGACGGGCTCGAGGTGCTCGACTGGGTCCGCAAGCGCGCGCCGGAGACGCCGGTTCTGTTGGTGACCGCCTTCGGAAACGTCGACGGGGCGGTGGATGCGATCCGGCGCGGCGCCTACGATTACATCTCCAAGCCCTACGACGTGAACGCCATCAAGCTGGTGGTCGATCGGGCCCTGCGGCACCGCCGCCTGTCCACCGAGAACCGCAGGCTGAAGCGGGAGATCCGCGAAAAGTACGCGCTGGCGAATGTCGTCGGCCGCAGCGAAGGGATGCTGCAGGTCTACAAGACCGCCGCGCGGGTCGCGCTCACCGACGCGACGGTGCTGGTGGTGGGCGAGAGCGGGACCGGCAAGGAGCTGGTGGCGCGCGCCATCCACGCCAGCAGCGCCCGTGCCGCGGGGCCGTTCATCGCCGTCGACTGCGGGGCCATCGCCGAGGGCGTGCTGGAAAGCGAGCTTTTCGGACAC
>Ga0070708_100003485_pt1 | contig 12314 bp, 12 predicted proteins | sample KBSK5503metaG_FD_65469 | JGI IMG/M metagenome (GOLD analysis project Ga0070708, IMG submission 65469) | Corn, switchgrass and miscanthus rhizosphere microbial communities from Kellogg Biological Station, Michigan, USA - KBS K5-50-3 metaG | ecosystem: Host-associated > Plants > Roots >...
CGATCAGGCCGAGAACCAGCCGTCCCGGCGCATGCGCCATCACGAAGAGAAGCGCCAGCACCGCCGCCGGAATGCAGAGCAGAACGCCCGCTACCAAACTGGTGAGCAGATCGACGGAGCAGCTCCGCGACATTACTGGAGCGATGGCCAATGCCAAGCCGAGCGTCCAGCCCAGCGCCAATCCAAGCCCGACGGACTTCATCGTTTCGGGAAACCGCTCGGCCAGAAGTTGCCGCACCGGCTGTTGCAGAGTCCGCGAAGTTCCCAGGTCACCATGCACGAGCTGGTTCAAATAATGGACGTAGTACTCCGCGAGGCCCCCATCTCTGGCGCGAGATTGCCGGAGCGCTTGAATACTCTCGTGGTTCAGGCGGCTGTCCAGTTCCTGTTCGTCGACGCCAAAACCGGGAGCCATGCGCACGAGCGTTGCTCCAAGCAAGCCGCCGAGCAGCAAGACCGTCACGATCCTGGCCGCGTGTCTGGCTAGTTTGCGCATGGATATCCGGCGCGTTAAAACGCAGGTCGTCACTACCACAGATAGCAGCTAAGTGGTTCAGTAACAATGATCTAGTGGTTGGGTTTCAAACTTTCGTAACCCCTGGTTTGGCGCCGATTCCATCGTAGTGAAGTTGCTTGGCCACGTACATTTCCCTGTCGGCTTCAGCCAGGAGCTGTTCTGCGTCCGGCCCGTCCTGCGGGTAAAAGGCCGCTCCCACGCTCAAAGACAACAGATCTTTGCCGCACACTTGGCAGCCAGCCTGTTGCGCCATGGCGCTCAGCAGGATGGCTTTTTCTCTGACAGCATCCGGTGTCATGTTGGGTGCGACGATGACGAACTCATCGCCGCCCATGCGAGCCAGGTAGTCATAGTCGCGGCACACCTCTCGCATCAACTTAGCAAAGAGCTTGAGTGCTTTGTCTCCTTCCAAGTGGCCGTAGTGATCGTTAATCTGTTTGAATTCGTCTATGTCACACACCATGACTACGACAGTGGAATTTTCCCGCTTGCACCGCGCCAGCTCCTGGTTCAAATGCATGAACAAAGCTCGCGCGTTCGGCAGCCCGGTTAAGTAGTCGCTGCTGGCGGAACTTTCCGCTTGGCGATACTTCAAGGCATTTTCAATGGAAAGCGCAACCTTGGAAGTGATGACCTGAAGGACGCGCAAATGGTCGCTAGTGAAGGCATCTGCCTCGGTTTGGTAGAGCGCCAGGACGCCGACCAGCCTGTTGATGCCCTCCAGGGGCACAGCCAGGACCGAACGGAGTTCCGCGCCCCTTTTTGGATCCTGCGCATATCCCGGCTCGACCGCAGGGTTCCCATTTATGATGGGTTGCGAGTTTCGTGCGACCCAGCCGCAAAGACCCTCTCCCACCGGGACTTCGAGCGATGAGAGAAGCCGAAAATTGTCCCCGCTGACGAATTCAGGCACCAGGAGATTGCCCTTTTGGACGAACGCGACAATCGAATCGTAAGGTATAAGTTTACGAAGCCTTATTGACAGCAGGGAGAGAGTCTCATCCAGGCTGAGTGAGTTTCCGAGCTCCTGGCTTAGTTCGAAAAGCGCTTGCGCTTCCTGTCGTGCGGATGCGATGGAAGAAAGGAAATCGCTCTCGCCTATTTGGAGAGGGTTGGAGTTGCGTTCAAACCCGGCTGCCGGTTTTTCGCCTCGTTCTACCTTATAGTCAGTAGAAATTCTTACTTCCTCAGCTGACGCCATGTGGCTGCGCGCCAAGCTCTCCAGTTCAACGTTGCGGCGCTGAAGAATGTCCACTACCCTCGGATCAAATGACGTGCCGCCTTCCTCCACGATCTTCTTCATCGCCTCGTCCAGCGGCAGGGCTTTGCGATACTGGCGATCCGAGGCCAGCGCGTCCAGACAATCCACCGCTGCCAGGATGCGGGCGCCAATGGGGATCTCTTCGCCTTTGAGTCCGTCCGGGTAACCGGTGCCATTCCATTTCTCGTGATGCGACCTCACGATCGGCGCCACGGGATACGGGAAGGCGACTCTTTCCAGGATATCCGCACCGACTACTGGGTGAATCTTCATCTTCTCGAACTCTTCTGGAGTCAGGCGACCTGGTTTGCTGATGATGTGATCGGGTACCGCCAGCTTGCCGACGTCATGCAACAGAGCCGCTGCTCGAAGTGCATCCGAGTCTTGCTCGCTCAGCCCCAGCTCTTTGGCAATCTCCACTGCATACGTACGCACGCGATGCAGATGCTCATGCGTGGTGTGATCTTTGGCATCAATGGCCAGCGCCAGGGCTTCAATCGTACGCAGGTGGAGCGCAGAAATCTGCTCCACATGTTGCTTTTCGGCTTCTACTTGCCGCTTCTCGACCTCGACTCGTTTCTTTTCATCCTCCAGGCGCCCCAGGTAAAGGTAATAGGAACGGTAGATCCAGTACATGACGGGCAGAATCAGAAGCGAACTCTGCCAACCGACAAAGCGGTTCGAGAAACTGACGAGCCCCACCAAAGCCGCACCGACCAGGTAGTACGGAAATGACCAGAAATAGGTTTCTGCCCAGATTTTGCGCAACGACCTTTCCTCGGTCAGCGCGATCACGAGAGAAACCAGCACAGTGTTGCTCAGAAAGTACGCACAAGCAGCCACTACCAGCAGCAGAGGCGTGCTGTTCTTGAGAAACCCTCCCGCTAAGTGGTAGGCGAAGTAAGTCAAGCAGATGGCGTTGGAGGTCATGCTGAGGACGTTGAAGACCACCTTCACCGGTTTCGGTGGATGCGTTGGCTTCCAGAGGGTCTGTACCAACGCCGCAACGCAGCCGATGACCAGCGTCTCCGGTAACGAGAGTTCCAGAATGCCGAGCAGCACGAAGAGGAAGTGCACCGACATGGTGCCCTCGATCCCCGGCAGCCCCACCTTCATCGTGGAGGCCAATACTGCGATCAACAGATAGCAGCCAAACTTCAGAAGATCGTCGGGGTGCCAGTGCAGCAGGGCCGTCGCCAGCGCCGCGGCTCCAACCGCTGCTGTTATGCCTATGAATACCTTTTGCCGTACTGGCATGGACGCTATCATAGCTGCGCCTATATCGACCAACAACGCAGCAAAGTAGCACTGCCATTACCTTAGTTCTTGAACTCATTTCCTTATGCACCCTTTTAACTGCCGCCCGTACCTCGATTTCAAACAGTAGGGAGTCACCTGAGAAAGGCACGCTACTGAAAAAGAGACAGGTTGTTAATGGGCTCGAGAATCGAGAGTGGACAAAGCTATCGTACGAGCCAAAAGCGTCAGTTGAGAGTAATTTTTGGCTGGTTACCAGAGTCACCCTGAAGACAGTGACTGAGGCTAGCTGTTGAGGGCTCACTGTGCCATTCTTAACACGGTGCCGAAGTTGTGCAGGCACTGGAGATCGCGATTCTAAGAAGAAATCTAACAGAACGCTTTCTGTCAGAATGGAATGCCTACGTTCACCGCAGCCAACAACCTGGTGTATGGTACTCAGTTCATTGTAGCCAGCGAGGTCATGCGCAAGTTCATGGACATGGTGGAGCGGGTGGCTCGCCATGTCGGAACTGTACTGATCGTTGGTGAAACCGGTACCGGCAAGGAACGGATCGCACACGCCATACACCAACATTCCCTGCGTTTCAGCAAGCCGTTCGTTGACATCAACTGTGCCGCTCTACCCGAAACCCTAGCAGAGAGCGAACTATTCGGCTACGAAAGAGGCGCTTTCAGTGGCGCCGACACAGGAAAACCCGGACTCTTCGAACTGGCACATCTGGGAACTATTTTCCTGGATGAAATCGGAGAACTCGATCTCAAGGTGCAGGTGAAACTGCTTCGCATCCTGGACCGGGCCCCGTACTATCGGCTGGGCGGGCATAGCAAGATTACTGCCGACGTGCGCGTGGTCGCCGCTACCAATCGCAACCTGAAAGAGGAGGTAAGCGCGGGGCGATTCCGTAAAGACCTTTACCATCGCCTCAGTCAGTTTGAGCTCTGTGTGCCGCCGCTGCGCGCGAGGCCGCAAGACGTTGTGGCCCTCGCCGAGTGCTTCCTGGCCCAGGGAGGGAACGGTCTCAGGTTCTCTCCGGATGCCTTGCGGCTGCTGGAGTCATACTCCTGGCCCGGGAACGTTCGCGAACTGCAGAATGTTGTGAACAAGGTTATGGTCTCTGCGCTGGGCCCTGAGATTGGAGTTTCCGACGTCCGCCAGGTACTTGCACAGGCTCACACCAATGACAGTGCGCAGCTCGAGAGTATCCCCGAGCCGGAGAGTCGAGTGGACAGCTTGGAGGCGCAGCTGAGAGCGCAAGCGATCGAGAAAGCACTGGAGAAGACAGGTGGCCATCGAGGTCGGGCTGCAGCCCAACTCGGCATATCGCGCCGGACTTTAAGTCGCAAGCTGCGCCAGTATGGATTCTCATCTGCTCGGCGCCCTTCATCGGTTGCTCTGGGATCGCTAAGTCAGGAACAGCGGCAGCGCTTTCGAGCGGGAATCAAGGTTCCGGTATCCGTCATAACGGCCGAGGGCCAGGAACTGACCTGCACCGCCGCTGATTTGAGTTTGAGCGGCATGCGCCTCGAAGGCTTGATCAATGTCCCGGACTACCAGGCCGGGTTGCGGGTTCGTTTCCGCTTTCCGGATTCGGACACGCCTGTGGAAACACCGGCCCGGCTGGCGTGGGCTGATACACATGGTCATGCGGGCATCGCTTTTACGGATATAAGTACCGTAGCCCGCCAGGAAATTAGGCGTTGGCTCTACCAGAAGATGCTACAGGAGGGCTGGACCGTCCCGCCAGATCCGCCAGAATCACCAACAGAGTAGTTCATTTCCCTGGTGTACAGCTCGACTACGGGAACGCAGGCAGTGATGCACTCCTGACAAGTGCCTTCTTCTCGGCGACAACTTCCCACCTCTCGTCTCTATCTCAACCCTGTCCGTTTGCATTCCACTCCGCGCGCGGAACTGTCGCGCTCTCGAGTCCGGAGAGCGGTTCGGCACTCCGCCAGTAATCAAGTGACGGTTACGATTGAGGGGACGCCACTTGTCCCAACTGGCGGTCCTGGGACAGATCTGTCCCAATAGTTGCCAACCCCACTCCTCTTGGGACCGATAAGCAATAACTTACAAGCGATACCCGAATGGAACGACACCTGCTTTCCTAAGAGCAGATACTGAAGTTACAAATGAACTTGCACAAATTAAAGAGGTGACACGGTGAAACGCAAACAATGCCAGTTCCTCGCCTGGGGAAAAATCCTGATGTTTGGCACGCTAATCTTGAGCGCCTGTTTGGCTTTTGCCGGGTCGCCCAAGATCGCCAAAGACCTGGAAGGAAAGGGACCTGCTGATCAGGTCGACGTGATCGTGCAGTTCAGGCAGGCGCCGACCGCAAGGCAGCATCAGAAGGTGCTGAGCAAGGGCGGTACTCTTAAGAACCTGCTGGGTCTCGTGAAGGGAGGCGCGTATTCTGTCCCCGCCTCGGCTTTGAAGGCTTTGGCTGCCGATCCGGATGTAGCTTACATCGCACCCGATCGCGCGCTTTACAGCACCAATAACGGGTCGCCGACTGCCGTCCTCGACTACCACACCGATACTGTCAACGCTCCCGTAGCTTGGGCGCAGGGCCTGGACGGCACCGGCATTGGCGTGGCTGTGATCGACAGCGGAATCATCGACATCCCCGATTTGCACGGCCAGAACTATCGAGTGGTATTCAGCCAGAACTTCGTGGGCGGAACTTCGGGCAGCGCCAACGATCAGTATGGTCACGGGAGCCACGTCGCCGGGATCATCGGTGGAAACGGCAACAAGTCAACAGGATCAAGCTACTCCTATACGTTCAAAGGAATCGCACCTAATGTGAACCTGATTAATCTTCGGGTTCTCGACCAGAATGGCATGGGTACCGACAGTCAAGTGATCGCGGCCATTCAGATGGCGATCAAGCTGAAGAACAAATACAACATCCGCATCATCAACCTGTCGCTGGGAAGACCAGTGTATGAGAGCTACAAGCTAGACCCGTTGTGCCTGGCCGTGGAAAATGCCTGGAAGGCAGGGATTGTGGTCGTGGCTGCAGCCGGCAACGAGGGCCGCAACAACTCCGCAAACACCGACGGTTACGCCACCATCACCGCCCCAGGCAACGATCCCTACGTAATCACCGTTGGCGCGATGAAGACCATGGGCACGTCGAGCCGGGCTGACGACCTAATCTCAACCTACAGTTCCAAAGGGCCGACGCCCAGCGACCACATCGTCAAGCCTGACCTGGTGGCGCCTGGCAACCGCATAGTCTCCCTGTACACGGCAGGGCTGCGGATGAATCAACTCCATCCTGGCAATGAGATTCCGTATTCTCTCTATCAGACGAATGGTAACAGTACCGCTTCCGACACCTACTATATCCTGAGTGGAACGAGCATGGCCGCACCCGTGGTGAGTGGGGGCGCGGCTCTCTTGCTGCAACAGAATCCCAGAATCACACCCGATCAAGTGAAGGCGCGACTGATGAAGACAGCCTCGAAGACCTTCCCGGGCTACAGCAGCTATACCGATCCAACAACGCGCATCACTTACACCAGCCAGTACGACGTGTTCACGATTGGAGCAGGCTACCTGGACATCCAGGCTGCCCTTTCCAGCACCGATCTCAGTTCTGGCGTTGCGAAGTCGCCCACGGCGCAGTACGACCCGGCGACTGACAGCGTCTACTTCGTCAACGACTCGTCAGCCATGTGGGGAAGTTCCGCTATGTGGGGAAGTTCCGCTATGTGGGGCACGACCGCCGTTTGGGGTGCCAATGTCTTTGTCGGGGGCCAATCGGCGATGTGGGGAAGTTCCGCTATGTGGGGGAGCTCGGCCATGTGGGGCAGTAGCACCACGCAGGGGTTCAGCGCTATGTGGGGCTCGAGCGCCATGTGGGGCACTAGCACCACAGACAGCAGTGAGTCGATCAACATCACGATCAACGGGGAAAACTAGTGGCAACCGGGGCACAGTCGTGTTCCACACTGCGAGGTATGGCGGAGAAGGAAACCGAGCACAGCAACTGCTGTTTGACAGTTCAGCAGACGAGTGACGGGAAGCCTCTCCTTGTAGTGCAACTTTTCCAAGACACCATTCGCTGCTAAGGGCAGCATTGTTCGGATTTGAACCTGCTTGGAGGTACGCGTATTGAGGAAGTCAAGAAGCTCGCGGAGGTGCTCAATGTACACGTGCTCGACATGTTCGTTACCTGTGAAGAAAAAGGCGGCTGAGGTGAAGTTTGATGGCCGCCAACAAGCATCCGGCGGCCACAAGTTAAGCTTCTTCGCCCCCATCTGCATGGAACGACTGCCTGCACTGGATCTCTCTTCGCGATAAATTGATTCGAGCCCGGTGGAAGTTCCGCGGATCAGGAAGGAGTCCCTCCCGCGGCCGCTCTCAGAGCCCGAACGGCGCGCCGCCGGTTGTCTAGGGCGATCCGGAGATATGGCCATTCCCGACACCTAACGCCCGAACGAAGGAACGGAAACTGCGAAACGCAAACGCTGTGGTGCCGCTGGCAGCGGACTGAACCTGTCGACCGGGTACTTCCTCTGACGTTTACTTCAGAACCGCTGGGAGTAGGTGAGTTCAATATGGTGCTGCAGGTATAAAATATCGCGGGTCAGAATGAGCGCACTTTTTGCCGAGTGGGATCGACTGAGGGCGACGTAGGCAAGTTTGCAGAAAAAGGATTGCGTTGGACGGGAGCGGCCCTTCCTTCGCCCATTTTTCGCCTTCCTTTTTGTTAGCCTTTCAGCATGGCATTCCAGCCGATGCCGCTTCTGCGCCGACCTCTGCCCCGAGTTGAAGTAGGACGGCTTCCGTACCTGCTATCACTTCAGCTCGCGAACAACATACCTAAGTTTGTTCGTCAGTGACTTTGTGGCCGCATGGAGCTGGATCAACTGACCGGCCTGCAAATGCACATCAGCGGCTTCCAAATCGTCTTGGATCGCTTGACACAGCTGATAGGCTGCACGGATTCGTTCACCCGCTACGATCGAAATAATGCTTCTCGAGTCTTTACCTGTGATTTTCGATTCCGTATATTGATAGGCCGCCCACGCTGTATTCCTTACTCGGTTCACTGCATCTCGGAAGTCGGTAAGGATACGGGGATCCAATTCCCCCGCCACCAGTAGGCTTTGTATCCCTCCGAGTTCCCCGATTGCCGCTTTGAGCCGCTCCGAGGTGTCAGTAGCGGTACGAGGGCGGCTGTTCATAGGGTTTCCTCCGAATGTAATGTAGCAGTAGTCTATGAGCGGAATGAATGCCGAAAGGACACGACCCTCGGAGATTCGTATTTTCCCATCTCTGGCGCGCTTCAATGAGTTGGAATCTGCCAAGGCATTGCTAGCGTCAGGCTACAGTGCCGCTTCGTCGACCGATCAGCACGCATATCGGCCGTCCATGTAGCTTTCGGCCACAGCCGTGGTCGCCAATGTGCGAGAAATTCCCCAATTGTCGTTAGTCGCGCATTTGAGATCCGCCCATGTTGGAAGCCTGCCTCGCTGCACGAAGTCTGTGCTGCACGAAGTCTGTAAGGCTGTGTTTAGACGCTTACTTATTGTTTGGCTCTGACATGATCTGTCGTCGCAGTCGGCGGGACAAACCCACGGCCAAAGATCGATAAAAGCGGGACGCCAAATGTGGATAGAGTTCAAAAAGATCGCTTAGGGTCGACCAGTCAATCGCGCAGTCTTCGACCTGTTGTTCCGCTATTGCGGTGGCGCTGGCGACTCCATTCTCCAGAAATGCCATTTCGCCGCAGATCTGGCCTGGACCGATCTGGGCGATTCTAACGCCGAATTCTGCTTCAATCTTAGCCCTGCCCCTTACCAGCAGATACAACACCTTTGTCTGCTTTCCCTTTTTAATCAGCTTCTCTTCTTTCTGGAAGGTTACTTTTTTGGCTCGGTCGACGAGAAGGGCCCAGTCGTTCTGCGTTAGGTACTCAGACGATGCTCCGAACTCTGCAAAATTGACAGAAGCTGTTCTCGGTCAAGTCCATTGGGCATGGGCATGGGTTGCGCCGCCTCTCGACGTCTTAAAAATAAACCAAGGTGTCGGAGTCGACAAGCTCGCCGTCGTGCCTCGACGCAACCGCACGACGCCACAAGCCCTTGAATCACATCACAGATTTTGAGCGGCCGGATAGGAGAGTCAAGAGTGTCTGCATGTCTTTCTTAGCCTCGGCTTCGTCAGACAGTTCCCATGTTCCTGGGCAAAGTCACCGGATTACTCTTATTCAGACGTGCTGAATCCGCTTTATAAAGATTTTAACCTTATTTTAGAAATATTTTAACTGGCCCACGGCATACTTAGGGCATGGACGAAAAGAGCCTACAATTCCATATTAAGGAAAACGACTACTTTGGCACCCTCGCCACCGTGCTCGATTTGGTCAGCCAGGATCTGCGACGAAAAGGGCTCCATAGCAATGCGGAGATACTTAGTCGTCTGCGAGATCGGCTGATGTACCTTCAGCAGGGATACCGGATCGAGAAAATCGAGCCGATCACCATCCTGAGCTGACGGCACCTATGATTAAATCCGAGTATCTTCGTTTTCGGAACCAATATATTCCGCCGACCACCAAGATTGTTTTCGTCTTGGAGTCCTCGCCGGCCTCCGGGCGTTATTTTTATAACCGGGACGGAGCTCTGTCCGAGCCGCTCATTCGGTGACTAGCCAGTCAGAGCCACGGTCGGAGGACCGTGGCTCTTCGCTTCTCCTGTCCATGGATCATGGTGTTCTATGCAGTCCACAATCGCCGAATCGCCCCGCTTCGATCCGCACTCTTTGTGGAGCTGTTTGCTCCGGTATCAGTTGGTGTCCTCAATTTCAACGGGTGCTGCCATCTCGGACCCGAACTGAACCCCTCTGTCTTGCGGAAGCGCACGTTCCTCGCCGACGCCGCAGTCAGCCGATCTCGACGATTTGCATAAACCAAATCCGCCTACGCTGCTGCTTGCTCCCGTACATCCTGCCTGTTGACGTTTCGCAAGGGGTTCGTAAACTTCGCCAGTCACCAACAACCGGTGCAGCAAGATGCCAAGCTTCCCTGCTACCGCAATCACGGCCGCCTTGTTCGTCCTTTTCCCGCCACGTGCCGCCAACTTTTCGCCCCAGCGCCTCAGGTCCGTGTCTGGCCCGCGGTAGCCAGAATGTGGGGCGTACGCTTCCGCAACCGGTTGATGCACGACGGAGAATCAACTCGTTTTAGCCTCTTTCACGAAGGTGAACTCTTTCCTCAATGTCTGTGAGCCGGTTCAGTTTCGAAAGTGGAACGAGCCTTTGGGGGCCGAGGACGTAAGCCCAACGTACATATAGAGTTTGAGACACCAGTGCCGCATGGCGTTGGTCTGCTCGCGTCATCTAGCTGAGGTAGATGCCTGCTCGAGCAGTTGGTTGGAACGGCTTGAGTGTGGGTCTCCTTTGCGTGCGTCTTTCAGACGCTTGCGGTATTCACGGGCCGCTGTTTCCGCATCATCTTCCCTCGCGCTATTCGTCTCCAAGTGCCCGAGTTCGTGAGCCATCCAGTGGCCCAGCCAATCTTCGCCTCCACACAGGTCGGCGTCGATGTATACGCTTCGACTGGCTAGGTGAGTGAACATTTTGCTACTCATTCCGGTAGGCAAGTGGAGGCGGTACATCTTGGCGGCATAAAGGTACTGCCAATGCGGCACAAAGAGGATACGGAAAGGAGAAGACTTCGGCTGCATGATCTGAATCTGGTTTCGCAGCACTGACTCTTGTTCAGGCGTGGCTCCCTGAACGGCATAAGTCGTGGCTGACGTTCCAGCGGTCTTGTCCTCTTCGCAGCATGGACCTCCTCTTGCAGGTGTCTGCGTCCACGCCACTGGGGCCATTGCCAACCAAAGCAGAACCGGCCAAACCCACTGTTTCACACTCCACCTCCATGGTGGAGGCGAAGTTGGAGCGGGTTTTAAGGAAGCTCAATGCGCTGGAGCTTGATTGGGGCTTGATTACTTCTAACCACCTTAACCACTCTCGCTTCAATCCCTTACCGCCCGACCTTGTCTGATCTTGTGACTTGGTCCTGCCGTGCTAAACTCAGTTCCCTACTCAGGGTGAGTCACAGATGTCCCTTGAGACCCGATCTCCCGCCAACCTGCGTTTCGGAACCTTCGAGCTGGACCTGCGCATCGGCGAGCTGCGCAAGCAGGGCAAGCGCATCAAGCTGCAGGAACAACCCTTCCACGTCCTGACAGTCCTGCTGCAGCGGCCCGGCGAGGTAGTCACCCGCGATCAGCTGCGTTCCCAGATCTGGCCGGCTGATACCTTCGTCGACTTCGACAACAGCCTGAATACCTCGATCAACAAGCTGCGGGAAGCGCTGAGCGACTCGGCCGACAGCCCGCGCTACATTGAAACCCTGCCCCGGCGCGGATATCGGTTCATCGCGTCAGTTACTGGCACAGATAGCAAAGGAATGGCCATCGGAGCGACCGCGCCGACTCACGGTTGGAAGATCGCGGTGCTCGTCGCGGTAATGGTGGCAGCGCTCGTCGGGGGTGGACTCTACTGGCGCTCACGGCGAGCACGTCAGCTGACTGAAAAAGACACGATCGTACTAGCGGATTTCGCCAACACCACCGGCGACCCCGTGTTCGATGACGCCCTGAAGCAAGGGCTGCGCGTACAACTGGAGCAATCACCATTTCTAAATATCCTCTCCGACGAGAAGGTGAGCGAGCAACTGCCACTGATGGGGCGCCAGAAAGGGGACAGGCTAACGAAAGATCTCGCGCGCGATCTCTGTCAGCGACTGGGAAATCAAGCGGTCTTGGCCGGCTCAATCTCAAACTTGGGCAGTCATTACGTTATCGGACTGAATGCGCTTAATTGCCGCAGCGGAGATCCGCTGGCCCGTGAGCAAGTCGAGGCTGACAGCCGGGAGCGCGTGCTTACGTCGCTGGGCGAATCAGTCAAGAAAATGCGAGAGAAGCTAGGAGAATCCCTGGCGTCAGTACAAAAATACGATGCGCCTATAGAGCAAGCGACTACGCCATCCCTTGAGGCTCTGCAGGTCCACAGCCTCGGCCTAAGGACTTGGTACACGAAGGGGGGAAGCGCCGCCATTCCTTTCTTCCAGCGGGCGGTTGAGCTGGACCCGAACTTTGCCATGGCCTATCAGCCCGTGGCAGAAGGGGTTTGTTCACTCCCCCGCGAGCGACATAAAGATTATGATCCGCACGGCGTGTGAGGATACTGGCATCGGGACCGATGCGCATTCCTGTTCTGCGCGAACTAGAATCGCTATCCAGAACCGC
>Ga0070708_100003486_pt1 | contig 12312 bp, 16 predicted proteins | sample KBSK5503metaG_FD_65469 | JGI IMG/M metagenome (GOLD analysis project Ga0070708, IMG submission 65469) | Corn, switchgrass and miscanthus rhizosphere microbial communities from Kellogg Biological Station, Michigan, USA - KBS K5-50-3 metaG | ecosystem: Host-associated > Plants > Roots >...
AGGGGTTGGGCGATAGGACGAGACATAGGGATGGTTCTTAGCTATTCCTTTCGTGGATCGGTGTTTCTTCATGTTCCATTCTATCACATTGCCGCTGCACTTGGCAACTGACCCACTAGTTGTAATACCGCCCAGCTTTCCAACGATGGTTGGCAGCGCTGTACCCACGATGGTGGTATCAAGAGAGGCCAGTGACATGCCGAGCATGAGCGCAATGGTAACAACGATCTTAGCCTTTTTTGTCATACCTGAATTTGCCTGTCTGTTTCTAGAGGTGTTAGAGCGCATAACAAAGCAAACACATCCGGCAGGATAATTTATTCCATAGCTGCGATGCGCTTCTCCTTGCGGAAGAGCATCAGCAGGGAGATCAACGCGACCAATGCCAGCAGGGCCGTCAAGTAGATCAACCCATCGAAGCCACGGAACTGGGCAAATATGCCACCCAGGCCGTTACCAAGCAGTTGGCCCAGCCCCAGGAAAACGGAGTAGAGACCCATCAGCAGTCCACGGTCTCTGGCGGCATCCTCTGAGACATCAGCAAGGTAAGCCAGCGCAGCGGGAGCAAAGCTACTCTCCGCGAAGACTCCAACCAGTAGCAGCACAACCCATATTACGAGTAATGGTACACTACTCGCGCCGAAGTGGTTGATACCTGCAAGCGCGATGCACGCCAGGTAGACACCTGTGATGGAGGAGAGCATCAGCAGTAAACGAGGCGCGCGATTGAGAAAAAAGGCCCAGAAGAGTAAACACAGTCCAAAAAACAACACTATAGCTCCCAGGACAAGGCTCAAATGGCCTCCGCCGCCATGCCCGCTCAAACTGCCCATCAATAGCTGGTGGGGATTACGCCTGTTCGACGAGAGGATGAACGTGAGCTGTGGGCCTACCCAGATGCCAATAAGTGCAGTGATCGATATCCAGGCCGGAATGAAGATGAATAAACGCGGTGTGCGAACAACTCGCCAATAGCGATCGACTATCGAACTTAACTCACCTTGTTCAATCACCTGCTTCACCTTTGGTACCTGGAACATGCAGAACGCCACGACTAAATAGCCAAGTGCCAGCAAGCCAAAGGCGGAGCGACCGAAACGGTCCCAGGCAAACCCACCCACCACGACACCGGCCGCTAAGCCACCACTTGTAGCAAGCTCATAGAAGCTCATGATTCTCATCCGGAGCGCCTGGCTTCCTCCAGTATAATCTGCCAGGTACCCAAGAACGGCGGGAATCTGCATCGCGGAGGAGATGCCAGCTAATACCTGCAAGCTTAGTAAGTATGGAAAGGCTCTTTCGCTAGGAGTAAAGGCGATCAGAGCCACCTGAATCAGCCCGACGATCGGACCCACGATCAAGAAAAAACGGCGTCCAATACGATCGCTGATCGCCCCCATGAAAGGTGCGAGCGATAGCTCTATGGCATAATAGGCTACTGCGATTAATCCAACATGAATACTTGAAATGGAGTGGCCATGCACTGATGCCAGCTGAGCCAGAAAGCGCCCGAGAATAATACTCGCAGCAGCACCATTTACGCGCAAGATAAATGTGCCAATAAGAAGCGGTGTCACCGAGCCACGGTGTGGTGACATCTCAGTTATTTTCTCTGTCCGATTTTTCCATGGCGATGAAAGCAAGATGGTCCTTCCGTTGACTTCGCAGGGTTAGCAATGCGATACCACAGCCCACGAGTAGCAGGATAACAGCTACTACTAGCAGCAATAGCAATATTGGTCGCATCCCCCCGTTATCTAGTGCGCTCAATGCCAGTATCCCCAGGACATGCATGATACCCTATCCTTGCCGCATTGTTCTATGCAGTGTTACAAATATTTGGTTTTACTTCCCACGATATCAAGACGGGACAGTTATAGACAAAGTAACCGGGCCAGTACCATAAAAATACTGAGGAAGATATAGGGAGGGTTTTTGGAAGCGTCATCCTCAGTCGTAGAGTGCGGATTTATCCAGCACGTGGGCGCGGGGCCTCACCCCTTCCCTCTCCACAAGTGGAGAGGGAAGGGGTGAGGCATTCCCATGCTAGATCTCGATTGCCTGCGTGCTCAGTTCCACGCCTGCACGGAGTTCCTTTTCATAAGCGATGTATTCTCGCGCAACATGCATCCCTGCTCGCTTATAGAGGCGTGTCGCGCCTGTTAAATTCTGCGAATCGACACCTAAGCCCACTTTGTGTGTACCCCGCCGGTAGAACTCGCCGAAAGAGTGCTGCAGCAGGGCCATTCCTAACCCCTTACGTCGCCATGGACGCCGTACCGCCAGTGTGTCTACCCAGCCGCTATCCAACTGGTAGGTACACAAAGAGATCCCGGCCATCTCGACACCATCAAACGCCAGGAACCACAGTGAGGGATCGAAGTTCTCGCGTTCGACCGTCCAGTGTTTCCACTCTTCGAAGTTACCGGGTAAGTGACCCCAGTGATCCTGGAAGGCCTCGTCATCCGTATCGAAAACGGCACGCTCGTCCCGACCCGGGACGAATGTACGGACGAAGACCTGCTCAGGCCAGTGTGGTTCAGGTGGAGCTTCATCCAACTCGATTTCCATGCGCCAGTGACGACGTATTTCCTTCATGCCTAACTGCTCAAAAAGCCGCTGTACTTTTTGATTGCGGCTGCTTGCGAAGTGATTCAGGGTGATACGCGCCTCGGGTTTCGCCTGGGGTATCTGCTGCCGCGCCCACTGCTCGGACAGGTAGAAGAGAGGTTCCATGATTCCTCGATCAACGTATTCAGGCAATACGCGTACAAGTGCATAGACGCGGGTATGCTCCCTCTGCCCCATGTCGGCGTACCCAACAACTCTACCACCAGGTGCACTCACCATCCAGGCATCATTTTCCATGTCAAAGTTGGGTCCCTGCCACTCAGTTCGCAGTTCGTCAAGTGTGATATCGGGCTCGCCATAATCCGCGATGTCACACGCTTCAATTAACTTATGGACGGCTTCAAGGTCATCCATTTCAGGTGGACGCACAAGAAAGCCGGTGGGAAAATCTGCTGTCATGATGCTATCCTTTATGCTTTACAGCGGGACATGCTGTAACACGCAGCACATCCCGTGGTGTGTTTTCAATTGTTTCCTGTTCACTTCACCGCCATAAGTGACTCGGGTTCGTCGCCTATAGATGCGCAAGAGCCGTCGCCCGCGCGCAGTTCCTTCTCATAGATGGCATACTGCCGGATAACGTATACTGCATCCCGATCATAGAGCTGTGTGGCATTGACCAGGCGTCGTGACTCGACATCCAGACCACCCTCGAGTTTGCCATGTTGCGAGGATTGGTCGGATGATTCGTCCAGCTCGACCGCTATATGCCAGAATTGCCGTGCTGGTGTGTAGCCTTCGCGCTCGAAGAGGCGTTTTGCCTCCTCGTTGACTCTACTCACAGTGCCGTTCAAGGTGACGCGAGAGCCAGAACATGCATTACGAGCGTACTGGCGCGCTCGTTCCTCCGCCAGGCGGAGCAGGAGCGTACCGATACCGCGACCACGGTACTCCGGGTGGACACACACGAATGTATAGATCTGTTCATAGTCTCTATGCCACACACACGCGAATCCTACAAGCTGTCCCTTATTCGTGACTATGACCCAGGCATCGGTCGCCAGGTTGAACTCCGACTTCTGCCAGTTGGAGGTCAGATCCTCCATCGTACTACCCACCAGACCATACTCCGCAACGTCACATGCTGCAACTAGTTCTTTAACGGCTACAAGGTCTTCTATCTTCGGGGCACGTGCCAACAGGTTCTTTAAAAGTACAGCCATGGCCAGTTTCTCCGTTCTTCGGCCTACCCTGAGAAGGAGTGGGATGATCCACGATTTGGACCGCAATAGTGTGCGTGCTTAGTGCTATACCAGCACGCGACTCCTTCTCAAAGGAGATGGTTTCAATTTTGTCAAGTGTGATTTTGAGTTCACCATATTCGCAGTGACGCCTACTTCAAGCGGCATAACTACGGTTCTTGGGCCGCCCACGATTGACGCGCCCCCAAGAAAGTTCACCGGATGCATAAAAGACATGAATGTAATCTCCTTTCAGAAATCGAACTTTAGCCATTTCTCTTCAGTTTGCCAGCCCGTTTAGCATAGCGTTCAGCAATCCTGAAGATGTAGAAGCCAAGAGGAACACTCACCAAACCGGTAATAATCAGCGGCCAGGTATTGCTCCAGATCTCAGGCGACCAGATAGCCCTGTTATCCAGCAGCCCGGCTCGTAAGCCCTGCAGCACGTAGGTTGCTGGCGAGACGCGCGCCAGTGGCTGCATCCACCCCGGTAGCACTGATATCGGGTAGTAGACACCTGATACCAGTAAGAGCACCGCGCGTATAATATAGGACATCTGTGAGCCTCTCTCGGTAAAGAGCAGCGGCAGCGCGGACGCGGCGATGCCAAAGCCGATGAATGAGATACTACCCAGCAGCAAGATGAAGACGGCCGTCAGGTAGTTCGCATTGCTCAGGTCGAGATGGAAAAATGCCGCCATCACGAACAACTGTATGAAGGTGAAGAGCATGCCATGCACCACAGCGTACCAGCAGCTACCTATCAGATGCGTGAAACGCGAGATAGGGGCCATGAAGGTATGCTCGATTGTGCCTTCCCAACGCTCTATAGTGATGATTTCGGTCACACCATCAAAGGTCACGCTGAGGTAGGACCAGACCGCAGTTCCAATGAGCAGGAAGAGGATCAAGGGAGCAGTATCTATCTTTAGATCCTTCGTTCCTGGTAGCTTTGGAGCGGCCGCACCAATCAGGGTAACCGAGATGGCGTTAACGATGTTGTACACCAGGAAGACGACTTCCCAGCCCCAATAGCGCTTAGTTAAGTTCCAATTGCGTTCAAAGAACGCATAGCTTGCTCGTCCGGCATGCATTAGTGAAGACATTGGTCTGATACTCCTATTTTATTCCTCCTCATCCTCTTTTTGAGCCTCAAACGCTTCGAAGGCTTTTTCCCAGCTTCCGTAGCGTTCGATGTCGGCATCAGTGATCAGATGAGCGGCGGTGTAATGCATGAACACTTCATTCATAGTGATGGGCGTTGTACGCTCCATACGCTCTGCGACAGCACGCTTGAGTTCATCAACCGTACCCATAGCCACGATACGTCCCTTGTCGATGATGGCGACGCGGTCACATAGCGCTTCTGCTTCATCCATATCATGGGTGGTGATCAGTATGGTTGCGTCATGCACCGCGCGCAGTTCCCTGACGAAGGTCTGCACATCGAGCTTTGAGCGCGGATCAAGCCCTGTTGTAGGCTCATCTAGCAGCAGCACGATGGGCGCGGTGAGAAACGCACGCGCAATGGCAACCTTCTGCTGCATGCCACGCGACATGTTCTCCAAGGGCTGCCCAATCCGATCCCGGGGAATGCCCAGGCGCGTCAGGATGCTCTTGATCTTTGCGCGCGCTTCTGCTCCAGGCATGTTGTAGAGCCGCGCCGCGTAGATCAGATTCTCCATCGGCGACAACTTTTTGAAGAACGAGGCCTCAACGCTCACGCGGTTGATGAGCCGCTGCACCATGCGCTCATCCTTCTCGACATCGTAGCCAAAGATCGTCACGCGCCCCGTATCGGGGATCAGCAGCGTCGAGAGAATGCGTACCAGGGTTGATTTACCGGACCCATTCGCGCCGAGGATACCCATAATCTCGCGGCGCTTCACTGTCATAGTCACGTTGTCAACGGCATGCACCTCGCGCTTTTCGTCCTTCTGTTCTTTCCGGGACCAGCGCAGCAACGGGCGATGCTTTTTGAATATCTTAGTGACGCCATCGATCACTACAGCATCTCTGGTTGTATCGATGACGACATTTTCTGTTAATTGCATCTCCTCGAGATTATGGATAGCCAAGAGTTTATCTCCTTCTTCATACCGCCAGTGGCGTATCGCCTGAGTATTACTTCAAGCTTACTGCCCGTCCCTGGCCCTTACATCGATCATTCGAACAGACGTGTACCTGTACAACAGGGTAAGACTACAGGACAAACACGCTTTTCCATGACATCTCATCACCCCCTCTTGACGAGTTTTCGTGCAGGTTGGACGCATAAGCGTAACATATACTTCCTATGGTCCTGGCTGACGGACGGAGTCCGTAGACGCGCTAGCGTCGTTGCCAGGACCCATTTTAAAACTACTTCCTGACACCTGCTGTCATGAATCCTGGACAGCAGCGGCACATTCCTCATCCACAGAATGACCCACACACTGGCGGCTACTGTTGTACAATTCTTTTCCTACAAATCTAAAAGAGCAATAAAAAACCGTGGGACTGAATTTTCGTTTTCGTCAGTGCCCACGGTTGGGGTATCTCTTCAATTGTTAGCTACACATCATGGTGTAGGTGGAGACCCCCTGGAGATGGGCACAACACGACCCTGGGCGAAGACGAAAAGAAGCGCAGAGATTTTTCCTGTGGCTTCGATGATGGGCTTCATCACCAGGTCGCAAGGCATAGCATGGCCGCAATAGGCAGAATCATTGCGCAAGCGCGTGATGCTAAGGAATTTGGTTTCTAAAGCCATGCTCGCCAATCTCCTTTCATGAGATTTGTCTGGTAAACTAGATGATTTTGAGATTGCCTGTGCAATCTCACTGTAACGAGTATACCTGCTACGTTAGCGCTTTGTCAAGGGCAATTAACTCATCAATTGTAGTGATCACTGGAACTTGTGCAGCACTTTGCCATGTGATACTATCCTCTTACCATAATGACGTTGCTACGGTGTATTTTTAGGGTCTCAATCTTTCACAAATTCGTATCAGAAGGATAGAGACCTTACTTTTGGTGGAATTGAAATAAACAAGCACTCATTCAGGAGACAATCATGGATAACCAAACACGCACGCCTGGAAGATATGGCATAGAGGAGATCGAATCAAGCCAGCTGGAAGCATGGCCTAATCCCAACCCGGAGCGGGATTACGTGGCTCACTTTGAGATTCCAGAGTTTACCTGCCTGTGCCCAAGATCGGGCTTCCCTGACTTTGCCACGATCATCATAGATTACGTGCCTGCTCAGTATGTCGTGGAACTGAAAAGCTTAAAGCTCTACATCAATAAATATCGCAACCGCCAGATCAGCCACGAGTCGGCAACCAATACCATACTGGATGACCTGGTTGCGCTGATCTCGCCGCGCTGGATGCGCGTGGTCGCCGATTTCACCGTACGCGGCAATATCAAGACGATCATCTTTGCCGAGCATGCAACGCCTGATTACCAGGGACCACGCCCGGAATACCGGCGCTACCTGCCCGCGAACCAGTGATGTGCGTTCGATTAACTGCTCCGGCTTCCAGACAGGGCACGCCGCAAGAGGACCGGACTGAAGTTCGTACGATAGTCGTAGGTATCCAGGTTCTCGCGCTTTTTGAGGAAACCCACTACCAGGTAGGTAAATGGAGTTGCAACGATTTCGTAGGCAACTTTGAAGATCCATTGTGTGAGAATGGCTTCGAGCATCATATTTGCCGGAATGATTCCCCAGAAAGCGATGCTGATAAAGATTAACGTATCGAGTCCCTCACCTATTAAGGTTGAGCCAATCGTGCGTGTCCACAGCCAGCGGCCCTTTGTAACAATCTTCAATTTGGCAAGCACAAATGAATTGGCAAACTCTCCGACCAGGTAGGCTGTAAAGGAGGCCAGCAGCAAGCGTGGGGTGAAGCCAAGGATGCTGTTATAGGCCGCCTGCTGCGTCCAGAAAGGGGCAGCGGGCGCAATACCACCGATATATATGGCGATGACGGCGAGCAGGTTACAGGCGAAACCCAGCCAGATGACTCGCCGGGCGGCTCCGTAGCCATAAACCTCCGTTAGTACATCTCCGAACAGGTAGCTGAGCGGGAAGACGATGATGCCAGCAGGTACCAGGAATCCGAGAAACAAAATGAGTTTTACGGCGATGATGTTTGCTGTGATGAGGCTTGTGACAAAGACGGAGGCGATGACCACAAACCAGAATGAAACTTTCAAGTGTAGCTCCTTTTTTCTAGGTGGGCGACTGGTAGCCAATCGGATCCTGTAGTCCCGCTTCGGCAAATCCGTTGAGGCGTAGCAGGCAACTGTCGCATGTGCCACAGGCCAGTTCGCCACCCTCGTAGCAGCTCCAGGTGAGTTCGTAAGGAACACCGAGTTCAATGCCTTTGCGAATGATCTCGGCTTTGTCCATGCGCAGCAACGGGGTGTGGATATGAAAGACCCGCCCATCCTGGGTGGTTGCTTTGGTGGCAAGGTTCGCCATACGTTCGTATGCTTCCAGGTATTCCGGTCTGCAGTCGGGATAGCCGCTGTAGTCGATGGCATTGATGCCCAGGAAAATATCATCGGCATCTGTGACTTCGGCGTAGGCGAGGGCAAAGGAGAGAAAAATGGTGTTCCTGGCCGGGACGTAGGTGATTGGTATCTCCTGCGACATTTTTTCCAGACTTCTTGAGTGAGGTACGTCAAAATCAGCGGTGAGCGCACTGCCACCGAAGGCGCGCAAATCAATAGTAACCGTCTTTTGATACTGTACCCCATAATGCCGGGCTACGGCTGCGGCAGCATCTACTTCGCGCTGGTGGCGCTGTCCATAGTCAAAAGAAAGTGCATGTAGTTCAAATCCTTGCTGGTGTGCGATGGCGAGTGCTGTGGAGGAATCTAAGCCTCCCGACAAGAGCACTACGGCTTTTTTATGCATAACGGCTGCTCCAGATGCGTGCTGCATTGTAACTTGTTTTAAATACTATAGCGTTTTTCAGCAAGGCTCGTCTATTGCTTGGTTTCGTTAACTTCCTCAATTAAGTTCGCAATAGGGACAGCTAAAGCACGGGCAAGCTTTTCCAGCGTCACAGACGAAACTTCTGCATACGGGTTTTTATAGATGCGGGCAAGCGTCTTAATATCAACATCAGCCATTCGCGCAAGTTTCCCCTGACCAAGACCTTGCTGTTGCGCTATTTCTTTGACACGAAGCCGAAGCATACGACACCTCACTTGTAGTGGATTGCCTTCAGTATAGCAGGTGGACCACTTGACCGCAACAAAAAAGAGTGTTACAATTGACGTGTAGTGGCTTAACTACTATACTATAAGTGTGATGGTAAAGCTACCACAAGTCAGTGCCGGGTGATAATTGGTATTTCATTCAGGGGTGCGAAAACTTGTAGACATAAAGGCCTACGCTGGTACGCAGGCCTGGAGAGAGACTAGACGCTAAAGCAACTCTAGCCTCTCCGCACTTGCAAGCACGGCGAGAGGAGATCCAGTCGTCAAGTAAAAGGAGTACTTGCGTCATGGCAGAGCAAACTGTAACGGTAGGAAACGCGACCATTGTCTTGAGCAGCATCGACGACCTCTTTAGTGACGGACGTACCACCGGTTACCTGGAGTTTTACGATGAACGGCACCGGCCACTTTTCCCCCTGACCAGCCAAGCTGTCCGAGATCATCTTATGGCGATCTTGACCGAGCCAACCTGCCCCGAACTCTGGAGGGCCGGACGCATCACAGGCTGGATGGAAGCCCTCATGGAGACCGCCCGCAGACTTTCAGGAGTGCCCTTCCAGGGGAACGCACGATCGTTTTGCAAGATGTCTGATAGAAGAGCTATGGCGAGATGGGCAACAGGCAATTGTTCGCCCGTTTTCCTAATGGGGGGAAGCACTGGTAATGGACAAGGACGAATTGTATTATGAGCGCAGGCGGCAATATGATAAGAGTTTCTATCGACGCCACAGAACCGAGAGGTTAGCCGTACAGTATGAGCGAAAACAGGCCATATGGGACTTCTATCAGTCTCTCAAGCAGAATGCCAGGTGTGAGCGGTGCGGTGAGCGACACCCGGCAACATTGCAGTTTCATCACCGAGATCCGAAAGCGAAAGTTCTGAGCGTCTCTGACGCAGCACATCGCGGCTGGTCACTAGATAAAATTCGGAGGGAAGTCGCAAAATGCGCGGTACTATGCGCAAATTGCCATGCTAAGCTGCATTATGAATGGGAGCTTCGCAAAGACCAGATCCCGGAAGAGGGGCTAGCACGTGAGTGGATTGAATCTGAACAGGCCACACAACCTACCGTTGAAGAGGAGGTCGCCCACGCCATCGTTTACGATTATCAACCGCACTGGTTACGCGACATTGACCCATCCCTCTGGAACGTAGAGTAGAGTGTCATAGTGTTAGGCTCGCAACCGCCCGAACGGTTGCGAGTTTCGTCTAGTCCAGCGTTTCAGGATGGCATCAAGCAGGACATTCACCACTACTGGTCGAAACCTCGCCACGCATGGTTTACGTATGTGGTCAATGAGGATGGAAAATGGCTTTTCTCTTCTCCTCATGTGTAGAGGTCAAATTTCAACGATATCCTACTGCGATTTTTGTCATCGTTCCTCTCTGTCATGAGGTCTATGCGGCCTTGATTGACAACTTTCTTTCACAACGATGATCTTTCATGAACCTCTCTGCCTCTTCTGCGGTATATATACTAGACAACAGAGAAGGAAATGGTCACGGCCCTTCACCCATCTCTACCTGAGGAGAACAGATGACTTCCGATGAGGAGTTATTTCGGCAATGGCAGCGCGGAAGTGTGGACGCCTTTGAAACCCTGGTTCAGCGGTATCAGCGTCCGCTGCTTTCCCATCTCTACAACCTTGTCGGAAGCGCTCAGACTGCCGAAGATCTCGTTCAGGAAACCTTTGTCCGATTGGTACGAGAAGCGCAGTCTTACCGCTATCCGAGACCTTTCTTCCCGTGGCTATATACGATTGCCCGCAACCTCGCTCTCAAAGAGTTGGCGAGTGCCTACCATCGCCATGTCGAACTGGGTATGGCTTTGCACGAAGCTTCCATCCAGGGGCCCGACCCTCAGGAAGCGGTGGAACGCTGGGAGCAGCAGCAAGCTCTGCAACGTGCGCTCGTCTGTCTGAGTTTTGAACAGCGCGAAGTCCTCAGCCTGCGCTTTCGTCAGGAGCTGAGTGTCAAAGAAGTGGCTGAACTGTTGGGAATACCAGCAGGAACGGTCAAAAGTCGAACCTTCCAGGCGTTACATCGCCTGCGCCAGTATCTCGAAACGACCTCCTTTGGGGGTGAAGTTTCGCGAGGAGATCCTACCCATGGATAACCACTCTCAATCGCACGAGATTCCAGAGGACACCGCCAGCCAAGAAGAGCCATGGCCCGAGGCATTGCGTTCGGTCGCACAGTGGTACGCCGCCCAGCCTCGGCCACATCCCTCCCCTGCAGCCAACCAGCGACTCCTGGCTCGCGTGATGGAGGAAGAAGTCACAGTCATCCGTGCATCCTTCCAGGCGCGCTCATCCATTCTGCAGACCGTGCGTATGACTCGTTGGCAACTCCACCTCCTTGGCCCCTGGTTCTGGATCACCAGCGTGCTGTTGCTCCTGCTTGGTGTTGTGGTCGCTCCAGCACTACCCAGAGCAGCAGCCATACCCATGCTCATCTACGTCCTCCCACTCACCGCGATTCTGAGCATGGTCTACGCGCTGCGCCGGGTCGCACCGGGATTACGAGACATCGAAGTCAGTTCGCCCACCGGATTTGTTGAGATGATGGCCGGGCTCGTGCTCGCGCTGGTCTGTTTCAATGGACTGCTCGGAGTGCTGGCTACCGGCGCGATGGCTCTGGCGCAGTGGGCCTCCTTTAGCACCGTCCTGACCGACTGGCTTGGCCCGCTGCTGCTGCTGGTTGCCATCTCGTTCCCCGTCGCCTTGCGGTGGGGCACCCTTCCAGCCATGCTCATTGGTGGAGGCCCCTGGCTGATCCTGATCGTCTTGGCCGCTGGGCTTCCTGAGCTGCTTCCTGCTCACTTTCTGACAGGAACACAGACCGGTTTCTCTCTGGCCTTCCACCTGCTTGCCGCAGGTCTTGGTGCAGCGGCCCTGCTGCTGCTGTTCCTGCGAGGTTTGACCTGGCAACGTCTCCTGGTACACCCTTGAGCGCATGGCCCTGGACGAACCATCCCCTTTTGCTACAAGGAGAAAAGCATATGAAAGATTTCTGGACGGTGATCCATATGGAACTGCTCTTATTCAGGCGAGGAAGAATGAGCTGGTGGCTTGCCATCTTCACCGTGTTCTGGGGCCTCTTCCTGGTGGTTGGAGCAACGCATTATACGGCGTATAACGCATGGTTCCATTTTAGCGTTAGCTTTTTCGTGCTGACCCTGCTGCTGACCTTTCTCACGGGAAACCAGATTCAGCGCGATCGGGAACAACGCCTCGAGAGTGTCGTCTGGAGCACACCGATGGCAACAGGGGTCTATGT
>Ga0070708_100003487_pt1 | contig 12311 bp, 9 predicted proteins | sample KBSK5503metaG_FD_65469 | JGI IMG/M metagenome (GOLD analysis project Ga0070708, IMG submission 65469) | Corn, switchgrass and miscanthus rhizosphere microbial communities from Kellogg Biological Station, Michigan, USA - KBS K5-50-3 metaG | ecosystem: Host-associated > Plants > Roots >...
GCAAGGTCGAGCGCGCGCGCGACGGCGGCGCGTTGGGCTTCCGGATCCGTCTCGACCGTTGAGGCGAGGTCGGCGTACAGAACGGTTACCGTCCTGCGCTCTCGAGGCAGCCAATGTTCGGCCGTGACCGGCTCGGATGCTTCCCCCTGTGGCACGAGCACGTGCCCGTCGAGTGACCGATCCTGTTTCAGGATCGCCTGCTCCAGGTCGCGCAACCCCGGGCCCGGCTCGATACCGAGCTCCTCGACCAGCGCGGTGCGCGCAGCCTGGAACGCGGCGAGCGCGTCGGCCTGTCGCCCCGCTCGGTAGAGCGCCAGCATCAGCTGTCCGCGCAAGCGCTCGCGGAACCCATGCGCAGCGACGAGATCTTCGATCTCGGAGACCAGCTCGCCGTGCCGTCCGAGCGCGAGGTCGGCATCAATGCGGTCCTCGATCGCGGCGAGCCGCAGTTCCTCCAAGGCGGCGATCGCCCGCTGCGCGAACGGCTCGTACGTGAAGTCGGCGAGCGCGGGCCCGCGCCACAAGCGCAGTGCGCCGGCCAGCGTGGCGGACCGCGCTACGTCGGTTGCGAGGCGCGCCTCGTCGAGGAGTCGCTTGAAGCGGTTCGCGTCGACGGCTTCGGGATCCACCGTTAACCGGTAGCCGGGCCCGACGGTCTGCACGATCCCGCCCGGCTCGCCCTTACCGCGCCCCGGCTCGAGCAGCTTCCGGAGCTTCGAGACGAGGCCTTGCACGATCGTGCTCGCGGTCGGCGGCGGGTTCTCGCCCCACAGCTCGTCGATCAGTCGCTCGGCGGAAACGACCTCTCCGGCGTGCAGTACGAGGACTGCCAGCAGGGCGCGGCCGCGACCGGCGGGCAGGTCGACGCACCGGTCCCCGTCGAGGACCTCCATCGACCCCAGGATCCGAAACTCCACCGGCTGCCTCCCCGACCTGGCAGCCCCCGACCGTAGCACGCGGCGTTTCGGGAATCGCCGTTAGCGATCCGTTAGCGGCGCCCGTCAGGATCGCGTTCGAAAGGTCCCGGGACGACGAGCAGCGCGAGAGGAGGAGCCGACATGAGCCAGCCGTTCATCTACATCGGAACGAACACGATCCAGAAAGGCAAGCACGAAGAGGCAAAGAAGATGGTCCAGGAGATCGTCGAGCTGGTCGAGACGAACGAGCCTCGTCTGATCGCCTTCAACTTCTACCTCGACGAGGAAGGCGGCAAGCTCGTCTGCGTGCAGGTGCATCCGGACGCCGCCTCGATGGACTTCCACATGCAGGTGATCAGTGAGCACCTAAGGACCGCCTACGAGGTCCTGGAGGCGACGGTATCCGAGCAGCTGTACGGGCCCGGGGGCGAGGGCATGGTGGAAGAGTTCCGCCGGTACGCACCGGATGCTGTCTTCACCGTGCTGCCGGTCCACGAAGCCGGGTTCACGCGCACGAACGCCGCCCGATAGGGGGGTACAGAGCGGCGGGCGCCTCGAACGGTTGGGTTCCTCCGACCTCGAGGCGCCCGCTCACCCTCAGGTTCGTGGAGGGCTTGGGCCGTTGCACTCACAGCGGATGATTCGTTCGCACCGCGTCGACGGTCGCAACTGTTCCCGGCTTACCGCCGTTAGCGCTCCGTTGACGTGCGCGGACGCGAAACACGAATCGTCTTGTCGGATGAGGCCGTCACGACTGCGACAGTGCAGACATAGGGTGAATTGGAAACGCTTCTCTGCACGACCCCGCCCGTGCTTGATCGAGCATCCTCGGGAGTACGCTGATCTGGGCGCAGAGCGTCCGAGGAGAACGAATCCCCATGCAGGGACCTGCCGAAAACCCGCCAGACCCCCGCGGTAAGGCGTACCAGGTTGAAGGCATCACCGTTTGGTTCGACGAAGCACGCTGCAGGCACTTCGCGGAATGCGTCCACGGCTTGCCGGAGGTCTTCAAGCCCGGGCGCCGTCCTTGGGTTCGGCCGGAACTCGGGGAGCCGTCCGAGATCGCGCGCGTGGTTCGCCGCTGTCCGACTGGGGCGTTGCACTACCGTCTCGATGACGGTCCCGCCGAGGAGCCGGCAACCCCGACGCGCATCCGTCGCCTGAGCGGAGGGCCGCTGCTCGTGCGAGGCGATCTTCTTCTCCGTACGCAGGCGGGGGATCTTCGCGAGACGCGGGCGGCGCTCTGCGCATGCGGGGATACGGAGGTCGTACCATTTTGCGACGGAGCTTGTGAGATCAACCGGCCGCTTGGACCGCGCGAGTAATCGTTGCCGCGCCGAGCTCCGCCGGCGCCAGTGGGTTGCTTCGTTTGCTTACGTTGACGGAGGCAACGCTTCACGGAGGGCTTTCGGCCGTTCAGTAGATCCGCTGTCGACGTGTGAATGGGTTGCCGTCGAGCATCGACGTACGATGGAGGACCCCCTCCGCCAGCACGGAGCCGCGACCATCGCCGACAATCGCGAAACACCCGACACCGAGTCCGAATCCGCAACTCACCCGAACGGCGACGACGGGCCGAGGAGAAGGCGCGGACTCTCCGCCGCCCTCCTCATCGCCGCCGCAGCGTTGGGGCTCTCGGCGGGCTATGCGCTGAAAGCGCAGTGTTTGAACCGCCCGTGGAACGGCTTCGAGTGGCGGCACTCTTGTTACAGCGACGTCGTGCCCCTCTACACCGGTCGTGGCCTAAACGAGAAACGGATCCCGTATATCGACTCGACCGCGCAGACGCGGAGCACCGGGCGGGATCTCGAGTATCCGGTTGGGACCGGATTGTATGTCGGGATCGTCGCGCAGGAGGTTTCAACCACGACCAGCTTCTTCAACGCGAACGCCGTCGGCCTCGCGCTGATGGGGCTGGCGGCTGCGGCGGCGCTGGCGGCGATGGCGCTCGATCCTCGCCGGGTATTGCTCTATGCGATCGGCCCGGCCCTCGTGCTCTACGGATTCCACAACTGGGATCTGCTCGCCGTGGGACCGGCGACCCTCGCGCTGTATCTGTACTGGCGTGGCGCCGATCTCTGGGCGGGGTTATTGCTCGGCGTCGCCGCGGCGATGAAGCTGTACCCGGCGTTCTTGCTGCCCGCGCTCGCGCTCGGCGCCTGGCGCCGAGCAGGGCGGCCTCCCTGGGCGCTGTGCGGCGGATTCGTGTGGGCCGTCGCCGCGCTCAACGTTCCCGTCATGTTCCGAAACTTCGAGGGCTGGAAGTATCCGTGGATCTTCCAGAGTAACCGCCCGGCAAACTACGAGACGTCCTGGTGGATGATGTTCCGGCATCTGGATCCCCTCGGCCATGGTCGATGGTTCTTCAACTCGAAGCTGGTCAATCTCATCTCAGGTGGGCTGTTCGTTGCCGGCGCCGCCGTCCTGATCGTCGTGGAAGCGTTGCGCAAGCATGTGCGACCGTTCGCGCTCGGGTTCGGCATCCTTCTGTGGTTCCTCGTAACGGCAAAGGTCTTCTCCCCCCAGTACGCGCTGTGGTTGCTGCCGTTCTTCGCCCTCCTCAGCATGCCGTGGTGGAGCTACCTCGCTTTCGCCGTCACCGACGCGGCCGTCTGGTTCGCCGTCAGCGCGTACTTCATCTCCAAGCCCACCAACGTCGCATTTCGACTGGACATCCTCGAGGCCGCCGTGTGGGCAAGATACGCCGTGCTCTTGACGTTGTTGATCCTTAGCCAGTTCTCCACAGAGCTGGTGCGAGAACCACGGCCCCGGGCGGAGCCGTCTCCAGTGCCAATAACCGCGTAAGCGTCCTCCGTGTGCGCACGAGGGGGACGTCTCATGACGGACGGGCACGTTGACGATGATGCCGGTAGAGCTTCGGACTCCTAGACGGAGTGGCCCTGTTCGATACGCTCCAGAACCGCGATCCGTTCCGCGATCGGCGGGTGCGTGTCGAAGAGGCGATGGAACCAGCTCTCGTGATGTTGCAGCGGATCGTCGATGCACATCGCCGCCGTTGCGTGGTTGAACTTGGCGAACGGCTTGTCGTTCTGGTCGAGCTTCTGAAGCGCTCCGATCAGCCCGGCCGGGTTTCGCGTCAGCGCGACCCCGCTGACGTCGGCGAGCTCTTCTCGGCGACGCGAAAGAGCAAGTCGGATCAATGGGCCGACGACGAAGCCCACGATGCTCAAGAGAACTCCTGCCGCGATGACCACCGCCACGATCTGCCCCGAATCACGGCCGCGCGGACGCATATAGAACATGCTCCGCCAGACCAGGCTGGCGAGTAGACCCGCCATCCCGATCAGCGTGCTCATGATCAGGATGAGTCGGACGTCGTAGTTCTTGATGTGGCTCATCTCATGGCCGATCACCCCTTCGAGTTCCTGCCGGTTCATGATCTGAAGCAATCCGGTCGTTGCCGTGACCGCGGAGTGGGCCGGACTCATTCCGGTCGCGAACGCATTGGGGGACGGATCGTCGATGACGTACACATCGGGCTTGGGCATACCGGCTGCGATCGCGACGCCTTCTACGATGTTGTGCAGCTGCCGGTATTGTTCGGGATCGGCTCGGCGAGCGCCGGAGACGGAAAGCACGAGACGTGCCCCCGACGTCAGCGCGAACATCGTCGCGCCGAGTGCGAAGAGGGCCGCGATGACCATACCGACGAAGATCGAACCGGGGTGCGTAGTTGTGGTCCCGTCCGGCGCCTTGGTTGCACCCGAGAAGGCCAGGCCGATGAGCGCGCCGATCCCGACCCACACGACGACGAAGAAAACCACGTAGAAGACGGCGCGACGTTTGTTGCGGGCGATCTGCTCGTACATGGAATCAATCATATGACTGAAGTCGCCGACATAGGGTCGTCGCCAGGTAACCCTCATCGTGGTGCCAGGCAAGGGGGAGCTCAGGTGGCATGACACCACGCTTGCCAGGTCATGCGAGGCGGACCGGGCCGCGGTGCGACGTGAGTTTCGCGGGCCGGGTCAAGAGACCGCACCGAGGCCCGTACCTCACGATGAGGGACTCAGGACGTGCCGCCGAAGTCGACATCCTTGGTCTTGAGCGTCCCGGCCGTCCGCCCCGGCGCCGTCTGGCCGGTCCAGTACAGGTTCGTGTGCGCGATGACCTGATCCGGCGGCGGCGCCCCCCATGCTGTCTGGTCCTCCGTCGTGTGGGCGTCGCTGACAAGGGTCGCGTCGTACCCCCTGACGAACGCGCCGTGCAGCGTCGAGCGGATGCACGCATCGGTCTGTGCGCCGACGACGACGAGTCGCCCGACGCCGAGGCCTGACAGGACGGTCTCGAGGGTGGTGTCCTCGAAGGAGTCGCCGTAGTTCTTCTCGACGAGCGGCTCGGCGTCGCCGGGAGTCAGCTCGGGGACGATCCGCCAGTCGTCGCTCCCCCTCGCGAGCTGCTCGTCGGAGTGCTGGACCCAGACAACGGGGACCGTTCCCGCCGGGCCTTCTCGACAAGGCTGCCGACGTTCGCGACGACCGCGCCGCGCTCGTGAGCCCCCTCGACGACGCCGTTCTGCACGTCGACGACGAGGAGTGCGGTGTTCGGCCGGTTCTCGAGTGTGGTCATGGTTTCCCCTTACTCACGCTGGGCTCCTGTGTCCACCCAGGGTAGACCTACCCACCGACAGCGGGCCGGAACGAACCTCGGACCGCCCCGGTCCAATGACGCGGGGAACGGATCTTCTCCCTCCCGCGCAACTTCGAACGGACGGACAAAGATGCCCTTCATGAGAACCTACGGACGGTATGAGCCTTCGACAACGGGAACGCAGAGGTCGCTCGTGGCTCTGGCTCAGGTGCGAAGCGGCCAACCGATCGGGATGAGCACGATCGCGAGCCCAACGGTTACCACAGTGAGGACCAGGCCGTACCGTCCGAAGTCTGCGAAACGGTAGCCTCCCAGCCCGTAGACCATCATGTTGGTGTCGTACCCGATCGGCGTGAGGAACGACGCGGAAGCTCCGATGAGCACGGCGATCGCGAACGCCCGCGCGGAGAGGTGTGCATGATTCGCCGTCGCGATCGCGATAGGGAACATGGTGGCGGCCGTCGCCGAATTCGAGATCACTTGCGTTACCAAAGTCGTAGCGACCAGGACACCCGCCAAGATACCGACATCGCCGAAGCGCGCGAAACCCGAAACGAACTGACGTGCTATTTGGTCTGCCAGTCCACTCTTCGCGATGGCGGCGGCGACGCCGAACGAACCTGCCACGATCAGCAAGATGTTGATGTCGATGGCCTCGCGCGCTTCCGCGGGTGTGAGGACGCCGCCGATGACCAGCAACACAGCGGCGCCGAGTGCTCCCTCGACCACAGAGACGAGTCCGATTGCGGTGACGACGATCAACCCCAGAGCGATCAGGCCTACGAGAGGTGCCTTTCTCGTCCGCAAGGGAACCGTGCCATCGAGCGGCGAGATAACGAGGAAGTCATGCCGGTCGAACCAGCGCTCCCGGAACTCCGGCCCGGCCAGCACGAGAAGAACGTCGCCGACATGGAGTTTCACGCCGCCGAGTTTCTCCCGTACTTCCGCGCTCGGACGATGGATGGCGAGGACGGCGCCGGCATAGTGGCTTCGGAAGCTCGCCCCCTTGAGCGTCTGCCCGATCAATGGAGACGAGGGACCGATAACGGCCTCGTAGAGGCGAGGCCCCGGACCCCGCCTCGGCTGATCGACGGCGATGTCGCGTTGGTGCGCGATCGAGGACAGCCCTCGGATCCGGTTGAGGTCCATCACTCGGCTTACGTTGCCCGCGAATATCAGACGGTCGCCCGACGCGAGTATCTCGGTCGGTTCTACGGGCGCGATGAGCCGGGTTCCGCGCTCGATCTGAGCAAGGAATACGCCCTCGAGATTGCGGAGCCCGGCCTCTGAAACCGTGAGGCCGACCAGCGGGCCTTCGGGAGTCACGATCATCTCGACGGTGAACTGCCGTGCCGTCTCGCTCAAGGCTTGCCGCGCGTCTTGGCGTTTGGGAAGGAAGCGCGCAGAGGCGACGAGTAGGAGGAGACCGACGGCCGCGATAGGGCCTCCCACACGCGTCAGCTCGAAGATCGCAAGAGGACGGCGACCGGAGGACTCCAGAAGGCCGGATACGACGGCGTTGATCGACGACCCCAGAACCGTCAGGAGTCCGCCGAGTGAAACCGCATAACACATCGGGAGGAGGTAACGGGAAGCGGCTCGGTCATTGCGGCGTGACCATTCCGCGATCTCAGGAGAGGCGACCGCGACGATCGGCGTGTTGTAGATGAACGCCGAAAGCCCCGCGGACGCAAGCGTCAAGCGACCGAGAACCCGTTTCTCGCCGCGACTGCGCCCCATCGCGCGACTGACGAACGGCCCAAGGGCTCCGGTGGTCTCAACGGCCCGAGCGAGCACGTAGAGGGCAGCGATCGTTATGGGCGCCGGATTCGAGAACCCCGAGAAGGCCTGAGTCACCGTGACGATGCGAGAAAAAAGAAGCACTAAAACGGCCCCGAGCACCGCCGTCGAAGCAGAGATCCGTTCCGTGACGAGCACACCAAGCAGACCGACGACCACGATGAGGGTGAACCACGCTTGTAATGTCATCGTGGTTTCTTACCACACGCCCTGCTCGTGACCTGAAGTCTCGGTCCGCATCGAAGGCTCCCGGCGATGGTGGTGCTGCCCGGCCGGTAGCCTTTGTGCTGGCTCTCTTTCGCTGAAGCGGCACCCAGCCGCCCGCGCAGCCGAACTACAGGCGAAACTCGAACAGCGCGAACGTATTCGTCACGAGCGGCTGACGCGCGACATGCAAAGGACACGCGAGAAGCTGAATCGGCACCTGGACGCGCGCGAAGCGGAGAGACTAACTCAGCCGTTGCTCGGTCGTGGGTACTGGCTCCGGAGGAACACATCCCACGCGCGGTCGGGGAGCAACGCGCGAAGCAGGAGCATGACGCGCGCGGAAGCGCCCACCCGGTAGCGAGTTTTGGGCCGGCGGGATGAGATCGCCCGCTCGATCGCTTTCGCGACGGTCTCGGGACGCGCGCCGAGCTTCGCCATCGGTCCGTCGTACGCGTTCTTCGTAAGCCGGGCTACCTCATTGTTGAACGACGCGTAGGGGCCCTGCTCGGGCTCATCCTCCATGCTGCCCACCGCGGCTTCGCCGAACGCCGTGCGGATGAGGCCCGGCTCGATGATCGCAGCGCGAACGCCGAAATTCTTCGTCTCGAAACGGAGCACGTCGCTGAAGGCCTCCACGGCGTGCTTGGACGCGTGGTAGTACGCACCTCCCGGGAAAGAGAGCTTCCCGCCCATCGAACTCACGTTGACGATGCGCCCCCAGCCCTGGTCTCGCATCCCTGGCAGCACGAGTTTCGTGAGTTGAATCAAGCCGAAGACGTTCGTCTCGAACTGGCGTCGCACCAGTTCCATCGACACCGTCTCCGCCGCGCCGGATTGGCTGTAGCCGGCGTTGTTCACCAAAACGCCGACGGCCCCCTCGCGCTCCACGACGACGCCGACCGCTGCTCTCATAGAGGCGTCGTCGTTCACGTCGAGCGCGAGCGTCGTGCATCCTCGTGCGGCTAGATCCTCGATCGACGACACCTTCCGCGCGGTTGCATAGACGGGCCACCCCCGCTCTGCCAGCCGAAGGGCCGTCGCCCGCCCGATTCCGGACGAACAGCCCGTTATGAGTACCGCCCTAGACCCCATATCCGTCGGCACCCTTCGTGTCGGCGTCCGCAAGCCGCCAGAGCTTAGAGGCTATCGCCCTCACCTCGTCGCGCGAACTGCCCGGCTCCTATTGACCACTCAAAGTGGATGCCCGACACTGCCTGAGGTTATCGTCGGGGAGGGGTTGCATGCGTCGATTTGCTACGTTCGTACTGGTTCCAGTCGTGTTTGCGCTGACAGGCGTATCTCCGGTCTCTGCCGCATCTCGGCCCGCCTCTGCCTCGGGAGGAGGAAGGAATCGGTCGGACGGCCAGCTCGCCGACCGGGATGCAAACAAGATCTCCGACGCCTTCCAACCAGCGCTCGACGCCGCCCCTTCGAGCGATCGCTTCGATGTCGTCGTCACCTATTCGGGCCCCGGCAACGCGGCATCGGCAGAACGTGAGGTCGGAACGTTCATCGTGACGCACGAGTACCGCGTGATCCATGGGTTCTCCGGAACCATGACCGCCGGCCAGATCCGGGGCCTTGCACACAACCCGAACGTCCGTCGCATCGAACAGGACATCCGTGTGCAGGCTGCGCTCGACGCATCGCGCCGCGACTTCGGAGTCGACCGGGCGCGGCTCGACTACCCGGGCATCACCGGCGCCGGCGCCGGCATCTGCATCCTGGACACCGGCGTTGACGCGACGCATGAACAGCTCGATTCGAAGTCCGTCACCTGGCATGACTTCGTCGGCACGTCACCGACTCCATACGACGACCACGGCCACGGCACGCACGTAGCCAATATCGCCGCCGGCGACGGTACCGGCGGCATCAACGCTCCAACGTTCCGAGGCGTTGCCCCCGGGGCGCCGCTGTACATCGGAAAGGTGCTCGACTCGTCGGGCTCGGGGGCAGATTCCACGATCATCTCCGGTATCCAGTGGTGTGCTTCCCAACCCGGCGTTCGAGTCATCTCGATGAGCATCGGGACGGCACAGGGCTCCGATGGACTGGACGCGTTGAGCCAGGCCGTCAACAGTGCGGTCGAGAACGACGGAAAGGTTGCCGTGATCGCGGCGGGCAACTCGGGAGACGAACCGCAGACCGTTGGATCGCCGGGAGCCGCGATCGACGCGATAACCGTCGGGGCGGTGGCCGAGTGGTCCGCTCCGGTGAATGCGGGCGCAGGGAGACACTCCGACGGCGTCTACTTGGCCCCGTTCTCGAGCCGGGGTCCTACGCTCGCGAACGTGATGAAGCCCGACGTCGTGGCGCCGGGAGTCACCGTGACGGCCGCCATGGCGAACCAGCCGGGCGGCGCGACATACGTCACGTATAGCGGAACTTCCATGGCGACGCCTTTCGTCGCGGGAACGGCCGCGCTGGCGCTTCAAGCGAATCCGTCCTTGACACCCGCGGGCGTGCGTTCATTGATCGAGGGGAGCGCGCAGGACCGCGGGCCGGCAGGCAAAGACAACGATTGGGGAGCCGGCCTGCTCGATGCCTACGCGGTGGTCGCCAAGGCTTCGGGCAACACCTCTCCCGTCCCTACGTCGTTCCCGACGTGGACGCGAGTCACGGGCTCGGTCACCAAGAACGGCCTGTGGAGCTACCAGTTCACCGTGGACGCGGGTTCGCTGAACGTGCCGATTGCGGGGACCATCATCATCAACGGGCAGGCGATCTGCGTCTTCGGGTGCTTCTCGATCGAGTGGAGTCCCGATCTGGACGCCCAACTGAAGGATCCCACCGGAGCGGTCATCGCTTCGAGCACGTGCGCCGCGGGAAATGAATGCGGTATCGGGCGCCAGGAGACCGTCCACGCGATGCCGACGGTCGCCGGCACGTACACGATCGAGGTCTATCCCTTCTCGGGCAGCCCGAACAACGGGAAAGGTGGGAGCTTCTCACTCGACCTGTCGCGCGGGCCGGTTGGAGCCTCGGGGCCTCCTCCGAACCAGCCGCCGATCGCGAACGCCGGGCCCGACCAGACCGTTCATGATTCCGACGGGAACGGGTCGCAACCGGTCTCATTGAACGGCGCCGCGTCGTCGGATCCGGACGGGACGATCTCGTCCTATTCGTGGAGCGAGGGGGCTTCAACGATCGCGACCGGCCCCACGCCCACCGTAACGTTCGCGGTCGGCACGCACACCGTCACGCTCACCGTGACCGACAACGGCGGCGCGACCTCGACCGATCAGGTCGTGATCACGGTCGCCGCCAACCAGCCGCCCGTCGCGAACGCCGGGCCCGACCAGACGGTCCCAGACTCCGACGGGAACGGGACCCAACCGGTCACGTTGAACGGCAGCGGCTCATCCGATCCGGACGGGACGATCTCGTCCTATTCGTGGAGCGAGAGCGCTTCGACGATCGCGACCGGCCCCACGCCCACCGTCACGTTCGCGGTCGGCACGCACACCGTCACGCTCACCGTGACCGACAACGGCGGCGCCACCTCGACCGATCAGGTCGTCGTCACGGTGACGGCGGCCACGGCGTCGACGATGCACGTCGGCGATCTCGACGGATCCGCCGTGACGAAGAAGTCCGGTTGGACGGCGACGGTGACCGTCAAAACGGAGGACGCCTCGAACAACCCGCTCGCGGGGGTCTTGGTGACCGGGTCGTGGTCGGACGGTTCGACCGCCTCCTGCACCACCGGTTCCTCGGGCACCTGCACGCTTCCGGTGAAGAGCGTCGGTAAGCGCTCATCGAGCATCACGTTCACTGTGACCAATCTGTCCAAGGCCGGGTTCACATACCAGTCGTCGGCGAACCACGATCCTGATGGGGATTCGACGGGGACGGCCATCACCGTCTCGAAGCCTGCGTAGGATCCTCCGGCAACGTCAGTGGCTCAGCGTCCGCGGGCAGGCACCATGCCGGTGGCGATCGTCTTGATCGTCTCGCGTAACGCGGCGTGGTGTCCGTGGCGGTCGCCGTCGACGATCGTTTGCAATGCGAGTCCGGCGAGCGTGGCGAGCACGACACGCAAGAGAGGCTCGGCCGACGGGTTGTCTGCGATCTGCGGGAAGAGCTTCACGAACACGCCGTAGGAGGACGCGGTGATGCGTTCCGGCCCATCGGCGAGCGCCGTCCGCAGCTCAGGATCGGTTCGTGCGGCGACGATCAGCTCGAGAAGAGCAGCGAACGGCGGTCCTTCGTAATACGACCACAGAACGTCGAGTGCTTCAGCGACGGTCTGTTTCGCGGGCGGAAGCGCATAGAACATCGCCTCGTATTCCGCGGTGCGCTCTTCGATGAGGCGCGCACCGGCCGCCGCCACGAGCTCCGCTTTGGTCGGGAAGTAGTGCGCGAGTGCCCCGCGGGAGACGCCGGCCCGGCGCACGACGTCGTTCGTCGACATCTGGCTGTATCCATGCGCCACCAAGCATTCGATGGTGGCGTCTAGCAGGCGCGCCCGCATCGCCACGACGCGCTCGGCTTGCGTCGGGCGAGGGCGCCGGGCCCGCTCGCGGGTCGCGGAGGACTCGGCCGTCGCCACGGTGCTCATGCTAGTCACCATGAGAAGATCCGACCGTCGCCTGCTCGTGGGATCGATCCTCGGACGATGCGGCCCACGTCGGATGGAGGTGGTACGCAGCAGGCTCGAACCGGCGGGTCGCGCGACGGAACCGCCAGGTTGAGCCTGGCCACATGGTTACGTTTCGGCCGTGCTCGTCGAGGTACCAGCTCTTGCAGCCGCCTGCGGTCCACACCGCTCCG
>Ga0070708_100003488_pt1 | contig 12311 bp, 8 predicted proteins | sample KBSK5503metaG_FD_65469 | JGI IMG/M metagenome (GOLD analysis project Ga0070708, IMG submission 65469) | Corn, switchgrass and miscanthus rhizosphere microbial communities from Kellogg Biological Station, Michigan, USA - KBS K5-50-3 metaG | ecosystem: Host-associated > Plants > Roots >...
GTCTCGATGAAGGCGGAAAAATTCTCGACCTTGCCGTGACCGTATTGGTGGTCGGCATCGGCGGGCTTGTCGGACACGCGGACGGAAAAAAACGTCACCAGGGCGGCGATCAGATCCAGTCCCGAGTGCGCCGCCTCGGAGAGAATGCCCAACGACCCAGTGGTAATTCCCACGACAATTTTCAGGCCGGTGATGGCCAGCGCCGCCAGGACCGATTGGCCCGCGACGGCGCGTTTCTCGCGGCGCATGGATTCCGAGCCGAAAGCTGCCTGGGTTTCTGGCATGGGCCATTATCGCCTGTGGACCCCGGACCGCCAACCCCCGGATTTCTTGGGTAGTGTCCTGATTAACCATAAAGGACACGAAGGAACACGAAGGAAGCCGGCCGTCGAGTCACACCTTTGTGTGACTTCGTGCCCTTTGTGGTTAATCAATTTAGAACATTACCGACGTCTTGCCCTGGAGCGGGGACGGCATGCTACGATTAAAGCTCGCCATTCAACTTCCTGGGAGGATTATTCATGCGTTTGCAGTGGCTCGTTTTACTTCTGCTGGGCGGGCTTGCCTATGGGCAGGCGACAGCCCCACCGGCTCCGGCTCCATCTCCATCCAACAAACCCAGCCAACCCAGCGCGGCGGCCCCGAACGCCACGCCCGCGGCACCGGCCCCGCCCGCGGCACCGACTCCGCCTGCCCCCGAAATCAAGGTTGCTCCGACTGATCCGGTAATCACGCTGAAAGGTTTCTGCGACGATCCCGCCAAGCAGGGAGACGCCTGCCGCACGGTGATTACGCGTGAGCAATTCGACAAGGTGGTTGATGCCGTACAACCTGGCTTGCCCCAACCGATGCGACGCACACTTGCCACCCGCTATGCCCAAGCTCTGATGATGTCGATGGCGGCGGCCAAGAAGGGACTGGATAAGACGCCCCATTACGACGAGATGATGCAGATCATGCGCATGCAGGTTCTTTCTCAGGCGTTCAACAACAACCTGCGGGAAGAAGCGGGCAAGATTTCCGACAGCGATCTGGAAAAGTACTACAACGACCACCAACGCGACTACGATCAAGCCACCGTTTTACGAATCTTCGTCCCAAAGAGTAAGCAGGACAAGGCTCCGCCGCCCACAGTCAACAAGGCGGGCGTGAAGCTGACCGAAAAGGAAAAGCAAGCGGCGACGGAGGCGCGAGAAAAAGCGGGGGAAGCGGCGATGAAGAAGCTGGCCGACAGCCTGGAGCCGCGAGCCGCCAAAGGCGAAGACTTCGACAAACTGCAGAAAGAGGCGTACCTGGCCGCTGGTCTGAAGGCGACCCCGCCGACTACCAAAGTGGACAAGGTCCGGCGTAACACATTGCCGCCGGCCCATAGTGCCGCGTTCGACCTTAAACCCGGGGAAGTTTCCCCGGTTTTCTCCGACGCTAGCGGCCACACTATCTACAAAATGGTGAGCAAACAGACGCTGGCGCTGGACGCCGTGAAAACGGATATCCACAACACGATGGCCGCCAAGCGCTACAGCGAAGCCATGCAGGCGTACCAGTTGGGGACTAACATGGACCTGAGCGAGGCCTACTTCGGCCCGGCGCGGAATCCGAATCCGGCAGTACCAACACCGACGAAGAAGGGGGACAAGCCGCCGGCCGACGTCGACCCCGACTAAATGGAAACGGCGAAACCAACTATCCTGGTCACCGGCGTTTCGGGCAATCTGGGCCAGCGCCTGCTGCCGCAACTTTCCGAATATACGGTGGTGGGGGTGGATGTTTCGCCTCCGGCCACAACCCAGGTGCAGCGCTTTGTGCCGATGGACCTCGGAAACGAAGCCTCCACCCGCGAAATGCTCCTGCTCATGCGGGAGGTGCAGCCGGTCTCGGTGGTGCACCTGGCGTTCGTGATTGATCCGCAGCGCTCCGGCATTCTGGACGTGGACCAGATGTGGCAGATCAACGTGGCCGGGACGGCGCGCGTGATGGAGGCCATCACCGAAGCCAACCGGAACTCCCCGGCGCCAGTCCGGCAGTTTATTTTCCCCAGCAGCGTCTCCGCGTATGGTTCGGATATGCCGGGGCCGGTCACGGAGACCGCGCCGCTCGAAGCGCACACGCTTCCGTACGCCATTCACAAGAAGGAAACCGATCTGGTGGTGCAACAGCGCGCCCCGGCCTTGCGCGGGTGCAGTGCGTTCATTTTGCGTCCCCACATCTTTGCCGGAGCCAGCGTTGAAAATTACCTGATGGGAGCCTTCCGCGGAACGCCCAATGGGAAAAGCAAGCGCGCCGCCCGCATGCGCCAGCAAGGCAAGCGCCTGCCCTGCATGCTGCCCTTCGGGCAGCGATACGTCGACAACAAGGTCCAGTTCATTCATGTGGACGATATGGCCCGCCTGATCGCCTGGCTTCTGAAGCGCGAGCCGGAAGCCCAGCGTTTGACCGTCATGAATGTGGCCGGACGGGGCGAACCTCTGACCTTCGGCCGCTGTATCCAGATGGCGAACGCCAAACTGCTGCGCGTCCCCGGCCAGTGGGCCATGCGGCAGGTGCTGCAATTTTTGTGGGATAGGAAGATTTCCGCGATTCCGCCCGCTGCCGTTCCCTACATGAGCGGGCAGTACATCATGAACACCGACCGCCTGCAGAAACTGCTCGGCGCCGACTATGAGCGCGTGATTCAGTACACGATCACGGATGCGTTTGCAGATTCGTTCCCAACACCGTAACGGCTTTAACCGCAGAGATCGCAGAGTTCGCAGAGAAATTCACAGGGGAAAATCGATTTGATCCAGCTTTCTCTCTGCGTATTCTGCGATCTCTGCGGTTAAAGGTTTTGATCTTTGATGCCCCGGTAAAGACCAGCTACGCCAAACGTGTACGGGGTCCACGAAGCCTCGCGAAGTCCGGCCTGGCGCATGCGTTCCAGCATTTCCTCGGGCGCGGGAAATCTCTCGACCGACGCCGGCAGGTAGGCATAAGGGCCTTTGACGCCGGAGATCACGGTCCCGACCGCGGGCAGCACTTTCTTGAAATAGACGCGATAGAGACTTCCCATCAGGCCGCGGGGCTCGCCGAAATCCAGGAGGCCGCATTCTCCTCCGGGAGCGAGCACGCGGACAATTTCTCTTAATCCCGCGTCATAGTCGGCCAGGTTGCGGAAGCCGAAGGCCGCGGTCACCAGATCGAAATAGGCATCGGGAAAAGGCAGCCGTAAGGCGTCGGCTTCAACCCAGCGCAAACTGGTTTTCCTTCCCTTGACAGTCGCGCGCTGCAGCATAGCGTGGGAGAAATCAGCGCCGATGATCTGCGGGCGCGCGGAATTTGCGCGGCGCCCGAGAGCGAAGGTCATGTCGCCGGTGCCACAGCAGAGGTCGAGCACGCGCGCCTCGGGTCGCTTCAAGATGGCATCGAAGGCGCGCGCGCCGCGCCGCCACCACCAGCGGTCGATGTTGAAAGACAAGACGTGGTTTAGCAGATCGTAGCGCGGCGCGATTGAAGTAAACATCTCCCGCACCGCCCGGGCGGCGGACTCCGGGTCAGCAGCGCCCTGGGGACTCGCGCCTGCGATCCGGCGGTTGGACTCTTGAGCCATTGGCCTCAATCATAAAGGATCGCGCGATGGACCCCAGCTCCCATCACGGACACTTTTAATCGCGGGGTACGCAGAAGAAAATCTTTACCACAGAGGACACAGAGGGCACCGAGGAAAGAAGAGACTGGTCGGATACCTTTGCGAACTCTGCGCTGATTAGCGGGCTTGAATTTCTCTCGCTCTGAGAGTCCGAGGAAAGACTAGTCCTGCGCCAATTTCCGCATCTCGTCCAACGCCGACCGGATGATCGCCTCGGGCACATCGCTCACGATTTCTACCTTGCCGATCTCTCGCGGCAGGATGAAATGCACGATTCCCGCTCGGGTCTTCTTGTCAGAACGCAGACGCTTCAAGACGCTGGCCGCGTTGACCTTCACTCGCGGCAGGGATCCCAGAGAGAGAACTGCGCTGGTGATGCGGCCGGCGGCGACGCTGTCCAGTTTCCCCGTCGAGAGCGCAATGTGCGTGGCCGCGATCATGCCCCAGGCCACCGCCTCGCCGTGAAGCAGGTGCGTATAGCGGGTCTCGGCCTCGAGCGCGTGTCCGATGGTGTGCCCTAAGTTGAGGACTTGCCGGAGGCCGCTTTCGCGCTCGTCGGCGCTCACCACCGACGCCTTGAGGCGCACGGAATCGCCAATGACCTTCTCGAGCACGGACGGTTCGCGGTCCAGGATTTCGCGGCGCCGCTCCTCGAACAGCCGGAACAGGCTGGGATCGCCAAGGATTCCGCACTTGAGCGCCTCGTACAGGCCGGCGCGATATTCGCGCGACGGCAGCGTCGTCAGCACGCCCGGGTCAACGAGCACCGCGCGCGGCTGGTGGAACGTTCCGAGCAGGTTCTTTCCGGCTTGCAGGTTCACTCCGGTTTTCCCGCCGACGGCAGCGTCGAGTTGCGCCAGCACTGTGGTCGGCACCTGGATTACGTCCACGCCGCGCATGTAGATCGAAGCCAGAAACCCGGTAACGTCGCCGACCACTCCCCCGCCCAGGGCGATCAAGGTGGCGCCGCGGTCCGCATCGAGATTGATCAGTTTCTCCGCGAGTTTCTCCAGCGTGGTCAGGCGCTTGAAGCGCTCGCCGTCGGGCATCAGCAGGATTTCAGTTTTGATCCCCGAGCCGGCCAGCGATTTCACTAACACTGGCGCCCATCGCCGCCGCACCGGCGGAACGGTCACGATAAACACGCGGCGGTCAGCCAGGATTTTGCCGAGGCATTCTCCGGCGCGCGCCAGTAGGCCGTTTTCGAGAAGCACTTCGTAGGGCCGCGACGGCGCGGCCACCGGGATGCGAATCATGCGTGTTCATCATAGCGTATGGCGTGGGCATGCCAGTGCGGACAAAATGTTTAACCGCAGAGTACGCAGAGATCGCGGAGAAATTCGTAGGAAGAAAATCGATTTGATCCAGTTATTTCTCCGCGATCTCTGCGTACTCTGCGGTTAAGGTTTTCCGCTCCACAATGCGTGATACCATTTTTCCTGTCGATGAACCACCCTCCTGCGGAATGCGATTTCCTGGTGATCGGGGCCGGAGTCGCCGGACTGCGCGCAGCGATCGAACTGGCCGGTGCCGGACGTGTGGTCGTCCTCGCCAAGCGCGAGGTGCGCGATTCCGCGACCCACTATGCGCAGGGCGGCATTGCCGCTGCACTAAGCGACGAAGACGAGGTCGGCCTTCACTTGCAGGACACGCTGGTCGCCGGAGACGGCTTGTGCAACGTGGAAGCTGTCCGGGTGCTGGTCGAGGAAGGGCCGGGCCGGATTGAAGAACTGATCGAATGGGGCACCCAGTTCGATCGCACCGGGACCAAGCTCGCCTTCACCCGCGAGGGCGCGCACAGCCGCAACCGCGTGCTGCACGCCCAGGGCGACTCGACCGGACGCGAAATCCTGCGCGCCCTCTACGCCAAGTCGAAGACGCTGAAAAACATCTCGGTTCTGGAGTTCGAGATGTCATCCGACCTGCTGCTCGAACACGGCCGCGCCGCGGGCGTGTCGGTGATCGGCGACAAGGGGGAATTCCAGGTCATCCACGCTTCCGCCGTTCTGCTGGCCACCGGCGGATTGGGCCAACTTTATCGCAATACTACCAATCCCGAGGTCGCGACCGGAGACGGCGTCGCCATGGCCTATCTCGCCGGGGCGGATGTGAGTGACATGGAGTTCGTCCAGTTCCATCCGACCGCGCTGTACCTGAAAAATGCGCCGCGCTTTCTTCTTTCCGAAGCGCTACGTGGAGAAGGCGCCTATCTCCGCAACATGGAGATGTCTCGCTTCATGGCGAAGTACCACCCCTTGGGCGAACTGGCGCCGCGGGACGTGGTGGCGCGCGCCATCGTCCACGAACTGCAGGTAACGAAGAGTCCGGACCCGGTGGTTTATCTCGACCTCACCCATCTGAATCCCGACCACGTGAAGCGGCGGTTCCCGCGCATCTACTCCACCTGCCTCCAATACAACATTGACATCGCCACCGACGTCATCCCGATTCGCCCCGCGGCGCATTACGCCATGGGCGGAGTGCGCACCGATCTGGTGGGGCGGACCAGCGTTAAGGGGCTCTACGCGGCGGGCGAGGCGGCTTCGACCGGAGTGCACGGCGCCAATCGTCTGGCCAGCAATTCCCTGCTCGAAGGGCTGGTGTTCGGCTCCCGCAGTGGCGAAGCGATGCGCGAAGCCCTCGGCCATCCACGCGCGCGTTCTAAACCGCGGCTGGCTTCCTCTTCCAACGGGCCCGTGGATGCGGGCCTCGAGGAGTTGATTGGCCAAGTGCGGGATGTGATGTGGGATAAAGTCGGGATTGTCCGCGATGGGGCCAGATTACGGCACGCCATCGAGAAACTGCAGGGCCTGGAGCACCGCGCTGCGCATCCCCGGACCCGCCGCGCCTTTGAGGCCCGGAACATTCTTACGTCGGGCCTGCTGGTGGCGCGCTCGGCGCTGGCCCGCGAAGAAAGCCGCGGCGGCCACTATCGCACCGATTTCCCCTCCCACGACGACGCCCGGTTCCTGAAACACTCTGTGGTTCGCGGGGAGAAGATTACGTTCGAGTAGCGGGACCGTCATTGGTCGTTCGTCGTTAGTCGTTCGCCGTACCAAGAACCTTGAACCGCAGAGATCGCTAAGTACGCAGAGAACAATTGGATCAAATCGATTTTTCCCCAGGATTTTCTATGCGTGCTCAGCGTCCTCTGCGGTTAAAGATTCTGATCTTCGCCGCGGACTTGAGCCACTTCTTTCTGAGGATGCACCAGCGAAGCCAGGATTGACGCGGCCAGCAGGAGCACCACGCTCGCCAGCGCCCAGACCGTCGGAATTTCCACATAATGCGACGCCAGCATCTTCGCTCCGATAAAAATCAGCACGACCGAGATTCCGTAATGGAGGTAGCGGAAAACCTCCATCATGCCCGCCAGGGCAAAGTACATCGAGCGCAGACCGAGGATTGCGAACACGTTCGAGGTGTAGACGATAAATGCGTTTAAGGTGATGGCCAGCACCGCCGGAATAGAGTCCACCGCAAACAGAATGTCGCTGGTCTCCACTACCAGCAGGACCACGAACAGCGGCGTGGCGTACAGTCCGGGGCTGCGGACAAAGAACTTTCCGCCCACGTAGTCCTTGGTCACTGGAAACGCCTTGCGGAAAATACGCAGAACCGGGTTCTTCTCTGGATGAATCTCGGTTTCCCCCTGCCGCAGCAGCTTGAGTCCGGAATAAACCAGCAAGGCGCCAAACGCATAGATAATCCAGTTGAAGCGCCGGATCAGGCTCACTCCGGCCAGGATGAACACTCCGCGCATGACGAGCGCGCCCAGGATTCCCCAGAACAAGACCTTGTGCTGCTGCTCGCCGGGAACCTTGAAGTAGCGGAAGATCACGAGGAAAAGAAACAGGTTGTCCACGCTCAGCGAGAGTTCGACCACGTAGCCGGTGACAAACTCGAGCGCTCGGACGTGGCCCTGCCAGGCAAACACCAGAACCGCGAAGGCGGCGGCCAGCGTAATCCACATTCCCGACCACGCCAGTGCCTCGCGGAATCCGATGCGGTGGAACCGGCGATGCAGCACGCCCAGATCGAGCGCCAGCATCGCCAGCACGAATAGGTTGAACAGGACCCAGAAGAAGAGCACAGGGAATCTTACGATAAGCTGGGAGGTGGCAGGTCGCAGCTCGCAGGAAAACAGGTCTCAGGTCTCAGGTCTCAGGTCTCAAGTCTCAGGTCTCAAGTCTCAGGTCTCAGGTCTCAGGTCTCAGGTCTCAGGAAAAGGCGAGGGCCAGACTTGAACAGCGGTCAATGATCTTCTGGGTGCATGCGAAGAATCGTGACATCCAAGTCGAAAGACTTTCCTGAGACCTGAGACCTGTGACCTGTGACCTGCTTTCTAGCTCAGGCGCAGGATCTCAACTGTAATGTTATCGGGACCGCCGCGCTCGCGGGCCAACTCGATCAGGTCGCGGCCGGCCGGTTCCGGGTCCTTGCTTTCGATCGCCCGTAGAATTTCGGGATCGCGCACGACTCCCCAAAGTCCGTCGCTGGAGAGCACGAGCACATCGCCGGACTGGACCGGCTCGGGACGTCCCGGGGAATCTGTCACGAGATCCCCGCTGGTGCCCATCGCGGCGGTCAGAATATTGCGATGGGGATGGTTTTCGGCCTCTTCCCGGCTGATGACTCCCGCCTCCACCAGGCGGCCGACATAGGAGTGGTCGCGCGTGAGCTGGGCGATCTGGCCGCCCCGGACAAGATACAGCCTGGTATCGCCGACGTGCGCATAGTAGAGGAGGCCCCCGGCCAGAGCCAGCGCGGTGCAAGTGGTCCCCATGCCCTGCAGGTGCGGATGCGCCAGGGCGTATTCGCGAATCTGTTCGTGGGCCGCCTGTAGCCCCTCGAGCAGGGCCTGCTGCGGATCGTCGCCGGCGAAGTTGCGATAGACGGCAATCACGGTTTGGACGGCCAGGCGGCTGGCCTCCTGGCCGCCTTCGTAGCCGCCCATGCCGTCGGCGACGATGGCGAGTCGGCCTTGGCGGCGGAACTGCTGGTCTTCTTCCGGCTCCCAGTAGCCAAACGAGTCTTCGTTATTTTCGCGCTGGCAGCCGATGTCGGATTGTGCGGATACTTCGAGTCCAGGGCGCACTTTCATCGGAACATCGCTGGCAGTGTTTTTCGGCATAGGAAAATTCGCGCTCGCAGCCAAGGTTGGGATTATAAAGGCCCGAGTGGAAACGCTCAAACCCAGACGACCTGTTGGGGGGGTCAAGAAGCCTGGTGCCCCAGGTTCGCGCCCCGGTTTTTGGGCGCTAACCTGGGACCACGGTACCGGAAACAGCGCGGGTGTGGGTTGGAAATCGGAATCGTCGAAATCGAGTCGAAATGGACGGCAAGCGATTCGGGAAACATAAACAAAAGACGTACAGAGCGAAGGTTCCTTCACCCAGGCGGTCTACTGTCCAAGCCCGATCCGGCGCAGCAGGTTCTGGAAGCGCGGGTCGCTGCGGAGGGGATCGAACGCGGGTTCTACTTTGACATTCACGACAAAATTGGAGCGCTCGCCATAGGCCTTTTGCAGAACGGCAATCGCCTGGTCATTTCTGCCCGTGGCGATGTAAGGCAGCAGAAAAAACGCCGAATCTGGATCGCTTATCGTCCGCTTCATTTGCGCAAGCTCTTTTTCAGCCTGCGCAGTTTGTCCCCAACGGCCGTACACGTAGGCCTTCGTCGCGCAGGTCCACGGGCAATCGTCGGGAGGCAGCCTGCGCTTGATTTCCTCTAAAGCCTCCGCGAACCGGCCTTCTTCAACATAGGCAGGAATAATCGTCTCTGCGCGGCCGAAATGCGGATCCATGTCGAGCACGGACCGGAATTGGGCGATCGCCCGGTCGTATTGCCGCGCGTAGTAAAGAATTGCGGCGTGATCGGTCGCAATGATCAGCGATAGCGGATCGAGTCGGCGGGCGCGTTCGCTTTCCGCCAAGGCTTCGTCGAAGCGGCCCTGAAAGGAGAGACACTCGGCATACCATTGGTGGGCGGTGGCGTAGCCGGGATCGAGCTGGATGGCGCGACGGAATTCTTTCTCAGCGGTTAGCCAGTCGTAGTCATAGTTCTCCGCGATCAGGGCCAGCGAGGTGTGGGCCTCGGCGAGGTTTTCGTCGAGTTCAAGCGCCTTGACTGCCGCGTCCCGCGCTTTTGGCATCAGTTGTTTGGGTGGACCCCAGTGCCAGGTGCTGGTTAAGCCATACGTATCCGACAGTCCGGCATAGGCGCGGGCGTAGTTCGGATCTTTAGCGATGGCCTGCTGAAAATATTCCGCGGCCTGCTTGAAACCCTCCTGCGTCCTCTTGTTCCAGAAATAGCGGCCTTTGAGATAGAGGTCGTAGGCCTCGTAGGAAGCGGTGGAAGGGGACACGGTTCGATGGGCGGCGTTGAACTTGTGCGGGTCGCCTAGGGTAAGCTGAATTTCATCGGCAATTTCCTGCGCGATCTCACCCTGCAGAGGCAGTAACTTATCCAGCTCGCGATCATATTGCCGCGCCCAAACGTGCGTCTGGTCCTTGGTCTGAATGAGCTGGGCGGTGACTCGAACATCATTCGCATCCCGCCGCACGCTGCCCTCGATCACGTACTGGACGCCTAACTCGCGGCCGATCTGATCCAACGGCGTTTGACTGTTTTTGTAATGCATCACCGAAGTGCGCCCGATTACTCCTAAGTGGTGGGGATCGAGATTCCCTAATTGCGTGAGCATTTCTTCGGTAAGGCCATCGCTGATATAGTCCTGCGCGGGATCACCGGTGAGGTTTTCGAAGGGGAGCACGGCAATCATTAGACGTGTTCCTGCTGCTTGGGACGGAGTCCTCGAAACTCGGAAGTAGGGCGCGAATACCGCGATCAGGAAAATACCCAGCGCGCCAGCAAACAGGAGCCAGCGGCTCTTATACCAACGGCGATCGGACGGTGCAGCCGAGAGTGCGCTTGCTTCTGGGACAACGGTGCCTGCGCTAACCGAGGTCGAAAGGACCTCCGCCCCTGCCGATTCGGTGCGTCCAATGGTGGATTCCTTCACATCAACCGCAAAACGATAGCCTCGGCCCTGGATGGTCAGGATATAGCGCTGATCGGGAGACTCCCCCAGCGCCTTGCGCACCATGAACACGGTCTGGGTCAGGTTAGACTCTTCCACAAAACTATCCGGCCAGACCGCCTTCATCAATTCGTCCTTGCCAACCAACCGGCCGCCATTTTGGACCAGGACTAGCAGGACTTCGAAAGCCTTGGGAGTCAGCGGCAACGGTTCCCGGCCCCGCCTCAGCACTCGGTTTTGCGTGTCCAGGCAGAACTCGCCGAACTCATACAAGTTGCTGGTAAGGCTGGGCATACGTCGCCTTGAGAAATTTTGAGAAATTTTGAGAGCGGCTTTTAGGACATTGGAGGAGCATACGAGGTAGTGTGCGTCCCCGTCGGGGTTGGGGATCAAAACTTGGTTGCGATTGTACCACGTCATTCCAGCCGCCCCGGGAAAATTGTAGGCAAGCCGATCTTGTCAGCAGGAGCCGGGCCATGCCTCTCAGCCGATCATTGCTTATTTCCCTGATGCGAAGTCTGTGCTTGAGAATTGTGTGTTTGGGGATCGTTGCGTTTGTTTGGTCAAGCACAGCCGGAGCACAGCTGACGGATCGCACGCAAGCGCCCAACACAGCCAAGGCAGGCATCGCCAAGTCTTTGCAGGATGAGACAGGCGCTGGTCGCGGCGATGTCATGATTCCGGGCTCATCCATTTTCATCATTAACCGCGATCCGTTTCGCTCAATTCGTCGCGGTCGACAGCTCTTTCAACGCAAGTTCACTCACGCACAAAGCCAGGGGCCCAATGAAGGGGACGGGTCCGGCAACCTGGATACGGATGGCGCGATCGGCGCAGGACTCTCCGACAGCTGCGCGCTCTGCCACGGACGTCCTCGAGGCTCAGCAGGCGTCGGCGGCAATGTTGCCACCCGGCCTGACAGTCGCGATGCTCCGCACCTGTTCGGTCTCGGGCTGCGGGAAATGCTGGCGGACGAGATCACCACGGGCTTGCGTAGCATCCGTCTGCAGGCCATCGCTCAGGCCGCCCAGAGCGGCAAGAACGTGACCTTGAAGTTGAAGAGTAAGGGAATCAATTACGGCTCGATCACAGCCACTCCCTCCGGCACGGTGGATTACTCGAAGGTAAAGGGAGTCGATCCCGATCTGCGAGTCAAGCCGTTCTTTGCCGAAGGCAGCACCATTTCCATCCGCGAGTTCGTCGTCGGCGCTCTGCACAAGGAGGTGGGGATCGAGGTGAACGATCCGGATCTGGCCGCCGCCAGCGCGGGCCAGAAAGTAACCACACCGGCCGGCATGGTGCTCGACGGCACCCAAGACAAGATCAGCCCGCCGCCCCCACCCGACGCTCAAACCGGACAGTACGAAATCGACCCTGCCATTGTGGACCACATGGAGTTTTATCTGCTGAATTACTTCAAGCCCGGGCTAGGCCAGCAGAATACGACGACGGCGCACGGGCAAGCCGTCTTTAACAAAATCGGCTGCAATTCCTGCCACATGCAGAACCTGCCGATCAATCATGACCGCCGCGTCGCCGATGTCACTACACTTTACGACACGGTCAAGGGGATCTTTAACACGCTTTTTGCGACCGCGGTCACCATGGTCAATCTCATCAACGACGGCAGTGGCTATCCGGATC
>Ga0070708_100003489_pt1 | contig 12310 bp, 9 predicted proteins | sample KBSK5503metaG_FD_65469 | JGI IMG/M metagenome (GOLD analysis project Ga0070708, IMG submission 65469) | Corn, switchgrass and miscanthus rhizosphere microbial communities from Kellogg Biological Station, Michigan, USA - KBS K5-50-3 metaG | ecosystem: Host-associated > Plants > Roots >...
CGCGGAAAATCCAACGCACTGAGCGAATCGACGAGCCGCCAGGCTCGTCTCGAGGAGTCCGCCTGCAGCACGCCTGGCCAGCGTTGCATCGTCGGTCGCAACTCGGCTGCGCTGACATGTCGCGCCGAATCGATCGTCGCGCACACCACCGCGCCGCGGTTCGTCGGCTCGCGCAATTTGAACGGACCATACGTCAGCAGGTTGCCGAGCGAGTAGACGATGAGTCGGTTGCCGCGCCACTCGACGGCGCGCAACACGTGCGGTCCGTGTCCGAGCACGAGGGTCGCGCCTCCCCGCAGGGCGGCGTTCGCAAAGCCGACCGGGTTGCCGCGATTCAACTTCAGAAAACTCTCGGTCGCGTTCTTCGTTCGCTGTGCCGTCGGACCTTCCGCGCCCAAGTGCATCGTGACGATCACGGTGCCGTACTGAGAGACCGCACGCGCGACATGACGACGAACCGCCGCCAGATCGCGCGCATCGGGTGCGGCGGTGTCGGTGTGGAATCCGAGAATCGCGATCGTGTCACCCGACGCCAGCGCGATCGGCGTCGCAAGTGTGTCGGCACCAGTCACGCGAATGTCCGCTGATGTGAGATACGAAACGGTCGTGTCACGCCCGGCGTCGCCGGCGTCGCGAGAGTGATTGTTCGCCACGTTCCCGACGAGCACGGCGGTGGTGTCGATCGCCCGACGTAGCGCCGCCGCTGCATTCGGCGGTTGTCGAAACGCGAAGCAGCTGTGGGACCGCGGGCCGCATTTGGGGGCCGCCGACCCCGACCCGATCGCCCCTTCGATATTCAGCACGACCACGTCGGCGCCCGCGAAAAATGGATGAAGGGCCGGGGCCAGGCTGTCCGGGTCGGGACGCAACCCGTAAAAGCGTTCGAGCGTGTCGGCCGCGGGCGTTGCCCAAAGCGGATCGAGGTTGGTACCGAGGGTGACGTCGCCGCCCGCGCACACGCGCACCGGTGACGACAGCGGGCGCGGGATGTGCGCGGAGGTATCACCTGCCGTCCGCCCAGGCTGTGCCGATGCAGTGGAAGGAATGCTCAGGAGCGTCAGCAAGGCCGCGCTCCATGAGCGTTTGCTCATTGCCGGCCGACGAACACCCGGCCGCGGCCGTCGGTCGACCAACACGTCTGATTGCCGACGACGACCTGCTGTTGTGCCTGCACCGGTGTCGCCGGTTGTCCGAGCATCTGCTGTGAAGCAGTCTGTTGATTGGGAACAGCGGGCGTAAACGGAAGCGGTCCCGCGACGATCCCGGGTTGCGACACGCTCGGCTGTACGACTGTCGGCTGGACGAGTCCGGCTGCTTGCGCATTCGAGACGATGATGCCGTTGGATGCGCCGCACGCCGTGACCACCTGCTCGAAGCCGGCGCCGAAATTCGCGAACACGCGCCCGTCGGGTGAGATGATGATCGGCACGCTTCCGGTGAGAAACGTTCCGGGCGCAACGACCGGATTAACGATCACCGGCGCCGGCGCAATTCCGGCGACGCGTCCGCTCGCGGCCGCCTTCGTGTGCTGCGCGTGCGCCGCGCCCGGCGCAATGACAAGTCCCGCGACAGCGATCGTTCGAACGATACGCATGCGATCCTCCCTGCATATAGACCCGCCCGCCGGCAATCCGGTTCCGCCCAGTCAACCTATTATCTGGTCGCGTTGTCTCATAGGGTCTGACGGGGCTTGAAACCCGGAGACGCGCTTGCCCGTCCGTACTGTTCGGATGTGGGACATGGAATCCCACAGGCGCGCAGGCAGCCCGGAAAACTGGTCGGTTCGAGACGGTCTAACTCATTGCGAAGTTGTGCGTTAGCTGATGATCGAGTGCGGCACGGTCCTTCCCTTAGCAGCCGGTAGTCCCTTGTTAGTTGCCCACTCGTCATCACCGCACGAGACGTCACTTTGGATATCAAGCGCGAACCACCGAAAAAAACCAAGCGGATCATTGGCATCTCCGTCGGAGTCCTCGCGGTCGTCGGTGTCTCGGCGTTCATCAGCAAGCTGCAACCGGCGGCGCCACCAGTCGAGCGCGGCACGCTGTGGATCGACACTGTCAAGCGTGGCCCCATGACGCGTGACGTCAACGCGCCGGGGACGCTCGAGCCCGAATACGTTCGCAACGTCACCGCGTTGACGAGTGGTCGCGTCGAGGCGCTGCCAGTGCGTCCGGGGGTTCCGGTGACATCGAGCACGGTGCTCGTCGTCATGAGCAACCCCGACGAAGAGATCAAGCAACTCCAAAACGAGCAGACCTTGAATCAGGCGGTTGGTGCGCTCGCCAGCCTGAAGACGTCGCTGCACCAAGCCATCCTCGTACAGCAAGGTGTCGTCGCGACTACGCGGACCGCGTACAACGATGCGGTACGCACCGCTGCCGTTCAGGATTCGCTCGCGACAAAGAAGCTATCGTCCGCCAACGATGTCGCCGCCGCGCATGATAAGATCACCGAGCTCAAGCAGCGACTCGACATCGAGCAGAAGCGGCTCGACGACATTCAGGCGTCGGAGCAGCAACAGCTCGACCTGCAGCAGCAACAGATCGAGAGTCTAAAGCGCATTCTCGCCGAGCAGAAAAAGCGCGTCGCGTCGATGACCGTGACATCGCCTGAGGCGGGACAGCTGCAGGCGCTCGGCAACCCGCCGCTCGAGCTCGGACAGTACATCAACGCTGGCGGCCTGCTCGCTCGCGTCGTTCAACCAGGCAAGCTCAAGGCAGTGCTCCGCGTTCCGGAGAATCTCGCGAAGGACGTCGTTCCCGGCCTTCCGGCGACGATCGATTTACACAACAACACTATCGTGAAAGGCCACGTGATGCGCACCGATCCGTCGTCGGTGCAAGGCACCGTCACGGTCGAGGTGTCGATCGAAGATCCCCTGCCGCCAGGCACGCGTTCCGATCTCGCGGTCGACGGTACAGTGCAACTGGAGCGGCTCAACAACGTGATGTACATCGGCCGTCCCGGCTTCGGTCAAGCCGAGAGCTCGGTCGGCATCTTCAAGGTCAACAAGAACAAAGGCGAGGCCAATCGTGTCACCGTCCAACTCGGCCGCGCTTCGGTGAATCTGATCGAGGTCAAAGGCGGATTGAACGTCGGCGACAGCGTGATCATCTCCGACATGTCGGCATTCGACAATACGAGTCGCGTAAGAATCAAATAGTTCACCCATTCCCACCCTTTCGCCCGAGCGCCCCATGGCCACTGAGTCCGCATCCTCGTCACCGGCCGGCTTCGCCGCCACCGCGGGGAACGCCAACCAGCCACTGATCCGCTTGTCGGGGATCAAGAAGGTCTTTTACACCGACGAGGTGGAGACCCACGCCCTGCAGGACATTCACGTCGAAGTCCAGCCGGGAGAATACGTCGCGATGGAAGGTCCGTCCGGCTGCGGCAAGACGACGCTTCTGTCGATCCTCGGATTACTCGACACGCCGACCGACGGTGAGTACACGCTCGCCGGCGAGCCGGTCGCGCAGCTCACCCCGTCACAGCGCGCGCGCATCCGCAATCGACAGATCGGATTCATCTTTCAGGCATTCAACCTGATCGGCGATCTGACGGTATACGAGAACGTTGAATTGCCGCTCACCTATCGCGGCATGTCGGCGGCCGAGCGCAAGCAGCGCGTTACGGACGCTCTCGAGCGCGTGGGCATGAGCCACCGCATGAAGCACTATCCGGCGCAGCTCTCCGGCGGTCAGCAACAGCGCGTCGCCGTCGCCCGCGCCGTGGCCGGCGACCCGCTCATTCTCCTCGCCGACGAGCCGACGGGTAACCTCGATTCGACGAACGGCGAAGCGGTCATGGAGCTGCTTCGCGAGTTGCACCGCGGCGGTGCCACCATTTGCATGGTGACGCACGATCCGCGTTACGCGGCACACGCCGACCGCTCGATTCACCTGTTCGATGGTCGTGTCGTGGAAGAGCGCCGCAGCGAGAAGGCAACGGTCTAAGGTCCACGTCGACAATTCAATTGGCTGATCGGGGTCGCGCAATGCGCGACCCCCAGCCCGGGGCTTGCGAGCTCGCTCGAAAGAGGAGAGGACACGATGAACACGATTGGAAGCGACGTCCAGTTCGCGGTCCGAAGCCTCACAAAGTCGAAATTGTTCACGGCCGTCGCGTTGCTCTCGCTCGCGCTCGGCATCGGCGCCAACGTGACGGTGTTCACGCTCGTCAACGCTATCGCGTTCAAACCACTTCCATTCGTCGAACCCGACGCGCTCGTCGATCTGCACGAGTGGAGCGCGACCAAACTGTGCGGCGGATGCTCGGTCGGCACGTCGTTTCCCACGTTCATGGACTGGCGCACCAACGCGCGCTCATTCACCGCGCTCGGCGCCTACGTCGAGCGACCGTTCAACGTGTCGGGCACCGAAACCGCCGAGCGCATCGGAGGCGCCCTCGTCTCCGCTGAGACGTTCGATCTGCTGGGTGTGCGTCCTCCGCTCGGCCGGAACTTCACCGCCGATGACGACCGCGTCGGCGCGACGCCGGTCGTGCTGCTGAGCGACGGACTCTTCACGCGCCGGTACGGTGCCGATCGTCGCATCGTGGGACAAGCGATTCGAGTCAATGGCGTCGCGCACACCGTGATCGGCGTCATGCCGCCGCGATTCAAGTTCCCCGAATTCGCCGACCTCTGGGTGCCGTTCGTTCCGAACGCGACGAGCACCGCGAGGGATCAGCGCGACTTCGGCGTGGTCGCGCGTCTTCGGCCGGGCATCTCGCTCGGCAATGCCGACGGCGAAATGATGCGCATCGCCAAAGGGCTCGAGGAGCAATATCCTGAGACGCAAAAAGAGTGGACGTCGCACGCAACGTCCCTTCGCTCCGAGTTCGCCGGCATCGAGAAGTCGCTCTATGCGGTGATGCTCGGCGCCGTTGGATTCGTGCTGTTGATCGTGTGCGCCAATCTCGCCGGCCTCTTGTTGGCGCGTGGCGCCGGACGCCAGAAGGAGATCGCAATCCGCCTCGCGCTCGGTGCGACGCGTACGCAGATCGTTCGGCATCTGCTCACCGAAGCGTTGTTGCTCTCGTGCGCTGGTGGCGCGCTGGGAATGCTCGTCGCAAGCTGGGGCGTCGATCTCACTCAACGCGGTTTCCGCCAGCAGGTGCCGGCGTGGATCGACTTCGGCGTCGACGGCCGCGTGCTCGTCTTCAGTGTGGCCGTCACGGTCGCGACCGGGCTGCTATTTGGTTTACTGCCCGCGCTCCGTGCCTCGACTCCCGACGTGCACATCGCGCTGAAGGAAGGCACGCTCACCGTCCGCAGAAGTCGCGTGCGCGGATTGCTCGTGATCGGTGAGCTCGCATTGGCGCTCATTCTCCTCGCCGGCGCGGGCGACTTGATGAAGAGCTTCGTGCGGATCAGCACGCGGCCCGAAGGAACCGACGAGCGCGGGCTGCTGACCGGTAAACTCGAATTTCTCGACGCGAAGTATCACGATCCCGCGGCAATTCTTTCGGCGTCGAAAGAGATTCTTACTCGACTCAATCGGCTTCCTGGCGCAGCGGCGGCGACCATCGATCGCATCGATTTCATAGCGGGATTCGGCGGACACGACCAAACGATTCAAGCCGAAGGGCTTACGAGCATTCCTTCAGGAGCGTCGCCGCGATTCTATCATGTCGTGACACCCGACTATCTCTCGACGGTTCGTCTGCCGCTGCTGGCCGGTAGGAATCTCACGACGATCGACCGATCTGGCGCCGAACGTGTCGCGCTCCTCAACAAGCACTCTGCCGAATTACTCTGGCCCGACGCGTCGCCAATCGGCAAGCATATCAAGCTCGGGCCAGCAGATTCGTTGCCCTGGTTGACCATCGTTGGCATCGTAGGTGACGTGTCCGAGCGAGGACACCCGCGCGAATATGCCTACGTTCCATTCGCCCAGTCGCCCGGCGGTCCGGTCGATATCTTCGTCCGCGCGAATGGCGACCCGCTCAGGCTGACGAACGGAGTGCGCGCCGCGGTGCGTGAGGTCGATCCCGACTTACCCGTCGTCGGCCTGATGACGGTCGAGCAGCAGCACAACGGGAATTACTCTCCCTACAAGATCTACGCGATGAGCATGGTCGTATTCGCCGCCTTCGCCATCATCCTCGCCGCGATCGGCCTCTACGGAGTCATCGCCTACAACACGGCGCAACGCACCCGCGAGATCGGCGTGCGTATCGCGCTCGGCGCCGAGACAAAGCACGTCCTCGGGCTCGTCGCGGCCCAAGGTACCCGCTTGGTGGTGGCGGGCGTGGTCCTTGGGCTCGGCGGATCGTTTGTGGTTCTTCGCGTCATCCAGTCGATGCTGTTCGGCGCCAGCCCGATCGACTTACCAATCTTTGCCGGCGTCTCCATGCTGTTGGCGACGATCGCCCTCGTCGCCGTCTGGATTCCGGCACGTCGCGCGACGCGCGTCGACCCGATGGAAGCGCTTCGCGCCGAGTGACACGAGCGGCGACCGTGAGCTAACTTAGGGGTTACTATGGCATTCTTCTCGTCAACACCAAGGGTCGCTCCACGCGATGCCGCCGCCACGCCGATCGTTGGCCCGCTCATCTCGATGCGCAGCGTCGAAAAAGTGTTCGAGACGCCGGCGGGCCGCACGTATGTCCTGCGCCGCATCACCGGCGACATTCAGGCGGGCGAGTTCGTCTCGGTCATGGGACCATCGGGCGCCGGCAAGTCGACGTTGCTCGCGATCCTCGGCATGCTGGACAGCGTGTGGAGCGGGGAGTTCTTCTTCCTCGGTCATCCGGTGCACGCGATGGCACACAAGAATCGCGTCGCCCTCAACAAGGAGCACATCGGCTTCGTGTTCCAGCAGTACCACTTGATCGACGATTTGACGGTAGCCGAGAACCTCGATATTCCGCTGTCGTACCGAAACGTGAAGAAATCCGAGCGTGAGGCGATCGTGGCCGACACGCTCGATCGATTCGGGATGGTGGGCAAGAAGGATCTTTATCCGCGTCAGCTCTCGGGCGGACAGCAACAACTCGTCGGCGTCGCGCGCGCGGTGATCGCCAAGCCCAAGCTCATTCTCGCCGACGAACCGACCGGCAACCTGCATTCGATCCAAGGCCGTGAGATCATGGAGCTGTTCAAGAAGCTCAACGACCAGGGCACGACGATCGTCCAGGTCACGCACTCGGAAGAGAACGCGAAGTACGGTAACCGCATCATCGAGTTGCGCGACGGCTGGATCACGACCTGACGGCGCGCCAAGACGCGTCGTAGGCCGTCCCATTCTCGACAGCGTAGCGGCGTATTATCCTCGCATGTCTTCCCAGTCCGAGAACCATCAGCCTCGCATCCTCGTCGCGGACGACCAGCAGGACGTCCTCGAAGCACTTCGACTACTGCTGAAGGGCCACGGCTTCGACGTGCAGACGGTCAACTCGCCGTCGGCCGCACTCGGCGCGCTCGAGCGACACGACTACGACGCGATGTTGCTCGACATGAATTACACACGCGATACGACGTCGGGGCGCGAAGGGCTCGATCTGCTCACGACGCTGCAGTCGCTCGAGCCGTTCATGCCCGTCGTTGTCATGACGGCGTGGGGCAGCATCGACAACGCAGTCGAAGCTATGCGACGCGGCGCGCGCGATTACATCGAAAAGCCGTGGGACAACGCGCGCCTCGTGTCGATCGTCGGCACGCAGGTGGAGCTCGGACGTGCGCTGCGTCGCGCGCAGCGTCTCGAGACCGAGAACCGCCTGCTTCGCCGCGACCACCTGCCGCAGATGATCGCCGAGTCGCCGAAAATGAAGCCGATCCTGCAGCTCATGGAGCGTGTTGGGCCGTCCGATGCGAACGTGCTCATCACCGGCGAGCACGGCACCGGCAAGGAGCTCGTCGCGCAGTGGCTGCATGCGTCGTCGGTGCGCAAGGCGCGATCGTTCATCGCGGTGAACATGGGCGGCCTGTCGGAAGGGTTGTTCGAGAGCGAGCTGTTTGGTCACGTGAAGGGCTCGTTCACCGATGCCAAGACCGATCGCGTCGGCCGGTTCGAGCTCGCCGACGGCGGCACACTCTTCCTCGACGAGATCGGGACGGTGCCGCTTTCGCTCCAGTCGAAGCTGCTGCGCGTGCTCCAGACGGGAGACGTCGAGCGCGTCGGATCGTCGAAAGCGCGCCATGTCGACGTCCGTGTCATCTCGGCGACCAATGCCAACTTGCAGCAAGAGGTGTCCGAAGGACGGTTCCGCGAAGATCTCTTGTTCCGCCTCAACACGATCGAGATTCACCTTCCGCCGCTTCGCGATCGGCGCGACGACATCCCGGCGCTGGCAATGCACTTCCTGCGTCGGCATGCAACGAGATATCGCAAGCCGCTCACCGGCTTCGACGCCGGCGCCATGCAGATGATGCTCGCGCATCCGTGGCCGGGAAACATCCGTGAGCTCGATCATGCCGTCGAGCGGGCCATCCTGCTGGCTCAGGGCGATCAACTGCGCGCCGTCGATCTCGGCCTGCGGGCCTCATCGAGCGCCGCGCCACGGCTCGAGGAATTGCCCCTCGAGGACGTTGAGAAAATGCTCATTCAGAAAGCGTTGGCCCGCTACGAGGGCAACGTGAGCCGCGCCGCGCAGGCGCTCGGCCTGTCGCGAAGCGCGCTGTATCGGCGAATCGCGAGCTATGGCCTCTAAGCCGGCGAATCACGAGCGTCGCGTCTTCTATCTCGCGCTCCTGGCGGGATTGCCGGGCGTCGTCGCGTCGATGGTCCTGCTCTGGCGCGGTGGATACAGCGGCAAAGTGCAGTGGACGATCGGCCTGATCGTGATCGGCGTATGGTTCATCACCGCGCTCGTCCTCCGGGAACGCGTCATCCGTCCGCTCCAGACGCTGTCGAACATGCTCGCCGCGCTCCGCGAAGGCGACTACTCCATCCGCGCCCGCGGGGCCGATCGCGACGACGCCCTCGGTCTCGCGCTTCTCGAGTCCAACCTTCTCGGCGAAACGCTCCGCACGCAGCGGCTCGGCGCGATGGAAGCGACCGCGTTGTTGCGCACCGTGATGGCCGAGATCGACGTCGCGGTGTTCGCGTTCGATGACGAAGATCGTGTGCGATTGGTGAATCGCGCCGGCGAGCGACTGCTCGCGCAACCCGCCGAGCGATTGCTCGGACGCACAGCCGAGCAAGTCGGACTAGCCGACGGACTCCAGGGACCGTCGCCGCGCACGATGGACGTCACCTACCCCGGCGGCGCGGGGCGCTGGGAGGTGCGTCGCGGCCCGTTCAGACAAGACGGACGTCCGCACACCCTGCTCGTGTTGGCCGACGTCAGCAAGACGCTTCGCGAAGAAGAATTGCAGGCGTGGCAGCGTCTCGTGCGCGTGTTGAGTCACGAGATCAACAACTCGCTGGCGCCGATCAAGTCGATCACCGGAAGCTTGTTGTCGTTGCTCGAACGGCAGCATCGGCCCGCGGACGCCGACGACGATCTACGGCGCGGTCTCAACGTGATCGGCGGACGATCGGAAGCGTTGGTGCGGTTCATGTCGGCCTACGCACGACTGGCGAAACTTCCCGCGCCCAACCGTGTGCCGCTCGATGTGGCGACCTGGGTTCGACGCGTAGCCGCGCTGGAGACGCGAATGCCTGTCACCGTCGTCGAGGGTCCGGCGACGACGTTGCGCGCCGACGGCGACCAGCTCGATCAGTTGCTCATCAACCTCGTACGCAACGCGGTAGACGCGTCGCTCGAATCCAACGGCGACGTGCGAATTCGATGGACGCGCCAGAACGGAAACCTCTCGCTCATGGTCGAGGACGAAGGCCCGGGACTAGCGAGTGCATCGAACCTGTTCGTTCCGTTCTTTACGACGAAGCCGCAGGGATCGGGCATCGGGCTCGTACTATCGCGCCAGATCGCCGAGGCGCACGGCGGGTCGTTGTCCCTCGACAATCGGCCGGACCGGCGCGGCTGTATCGCGCTTGTTCGGCTCGCGGTCGATGGCGAGGGCTGATCGGCGAGCTCCCGTGCCCAACTTTGGATCCGTTTTCTCCGCGGCACGCGGTATGCTTGAGCACGTTGCTGGTGCCGCGACGAGGTAAACGTCGTTCGGGGGGTCGGGGGGGCCAATTGTGGCCCATTCGATCGCCCGCCCGGTAGTCGTCCACCGGGGCAATTCTAGGACGGCGCAACTGGAGAAAGTCATGCAACAGATCTACAAAGCGAAAGTCCTGCTCTGCGCCGGCGCGCTGCTAGCATTCGGCTCTGCAGTTGCATTCGGGCAGGACACGACGCAGACGCGTCGGCCGACGTCCACCAAACGCATTCCGATTTCGAAGGAGGGGCAAGGCGCGGGCGAGGTCGCATCCCGTGGGAGAGTCGACACCGTAACCGTCTACAAGACGGACACGCTCCGACTCGAGGCGACGCCGCTGCCCGCCGTACACGACACTGTGCGGGTCACCAACACCGTGACACGTGTCGACACCGTGACGGTCACACCACCGCCGCGTCCCGTACGTCTACCGAACGGTTTCTACTTCGGTCTTGCCGGCGGCGTGAGCGCGCCCAATGGCGCGTTGTTCACCCCGAACTCCGCTGGACCGAGCGCCCAGGCGCAACTCGGGTGGCAGGGAGCAAAGCAGATGCTCGGGATACGCGGCGACGTGAATTGGACAAAGCCGGGCGAGGACTCGCGGTATTCGGGCCTGCAAGCTGATCCGGACGTGCTCAACTTCAACGCCGACGTCAAGTTGCAGCTGCCATTTTTGACGCACACGTTCGGCGCCACGCATCGCTTTGGCATTTACGGCATCGGCGGCTATACGCACACCATGTTCAAGAATTTGCCGATGCGCGTCGACGCGTCCAATGGCAGCTTCTTGATCACTCCGGGGTCGGCCGATTGGACGCATGAAAATGGCTGGAACGCCGGCGGCGGTCTCTCGCTGTCGTGGGGTCGCACGGAAATCTTCATCGAGTCGCGCGTGCTGGCGTTCGATCCGAGCAACGCCCCGCAGTCGCGACAGATCCCCTTCATGTTCGGCATGAACTGGTACTAGGACCACGTCGCGGCGCCAGCGGCATGTAGACGTACATTTACGAAGTCTCATTAAGCATCAGAGTTCTTGATCAAGCAGCCCGAACCAACGGTTCGGGCTGCTTGTTTTTTTGCTCATCCGTGACATCGACAAATCGATGGCCTTTGTCCGCGGTGGACAGGTTTGTGCATGCCTTCATTCTGTTAACTCACGATTCACTAGCTCGTTCGATCATCAGTTTTCACGCAGCACTTACGGCACAGAGCCTGCTTGCAAACTGGAAGGTGCCACGACGAAGTACGTCGACCGAGACCTCGATGTGATGTGATTCGTATCGAGACACTCTCGCCCGGTTGTCGTCCGCGGGGGCTTGTTGATTGGACGGCGCAGAGGGAGGAGACCCATGTTCCATCGAAATGCGTTACTGCTGGTTGCCGGTGCGGCGATCTTCGCTCTCGAGGCGTCCCCCGTATCGGCGCAGGACACGACCACGACTCGCACCAAACGTGCAACGTCGACCCGTCGCATTCCGATCGCCAAGGAATCACACGGCGAGGTTGCGACACCGACGGTGCGCGTCGACACGGTCACGCTCTACAAGACGGACACGCTGCGATTGCAGGGTCGCGTCGACACCGTGACGACGACAAACACGGTGACCAAGATCGACACGGTCGTGCAGACCGTGAATCTCACGCCGCGCATGATCGGCGGATTGTATTTTGGCCTCGCCGGCGGAACGGCGTTGCCCTACGGCTCGATCCGTACTGTCAATAATCCCGGTGCGCTTGGGCAACTCCAGGTTGGATGGCAAGGTTTGAAGAACGCGCTCGGCGTTCGCGGCGACGTGAGCTACACGCAATACTCTGAGAACTCCACGTACGCCGATCTGGGCGCGAAGCCCGATCTGTGGAACGCGAACCTCGATCTCAAGCTGGCGCTTCCGGTCGGGACACACTTCTTCGGAAGCTCCACTCGGTTCACGCCGTACGTCATTGGCGGCGGAAGCTATCTGCATTACCGCAACCTGCGCATGATGCTCGACAACGGGACGGGCGGTTTTGGTCCGCAGCACGCGCTGATCGCCGGAACCACGAGCGATTGGCAGAACAGCTGGGGCTGGAATGTCGGCGGCGGACTCGGCTGGCACTTCGGCTCGAAGGAGATCTTCATCGAGTCCCGCGCCATTCACTTCACCAACGACGATGTGTTCGGCCATGCCTGGCATGTGCCGGTCGCGTTCGGCGTGAACTTCTACTAATCGCCGAAACGGCCTGTACAGGCCAAGCGCGGCAGGCTGACCG
>Ga0070708_100003491_pt1 | contig 12305 bp, 10 predicted proteins | sample KBSK5503metaG_FD_65469 | JGI IMG/M metagenome (GOLD analysis project Ga0070708, IMG submission 65469) | Corn, switchgrass and miscanthus rhizosphere microbial communities from Kellogg Biological Station, Michigan, USA - KBS K5-50-3 metaG | ecosystem: Host-associated > Plants > Roots >...
GGTGCAGACGCGGATGCGCTCCCCCGCCACGGACATCAACCGGGCTCGGCGGACCGCGGTCTCTTCAAAGGGGAGCGGAACCCCTGCTTCGTCTCCATGGGCAGAACCCGCGTTTCCCTCGGAAACCCTCGCCCGCGCGGTGAGCCTCGCCGGAAGGCGGATCCTCTGGTGCTGGCATCGCGCCCAGCCGCGTCACCACCTCTGGAGCCTGCGCGTCGCGCTCGACGACCGCGGCTGGCGGCGGCTCGCGCGCCTCACCCGGGTCCGCGTGGTCTACGGCGTCATCGTGCTGGCGAGCGTGAACCCGTCGCCCGGGGCGACGGCGGCGGCAGGATAGCGGCGTTCCGTTTTGTTCTCGGGCGTCCCCTTTTTTACGTCGAGGATGAGCATCGGCCTGCTACTCTACCGCCGAGCCTTCAGGCTTTCACTCGAACGTGAGCCAGAACCTGATCGTCCTCGTCCTCATCACGTCCGCGGCCGCGGTCGTCAACGGCGCCCTTGGCTATGGCTTCTCTTCCATCACCGTTCCCGTCGCGTTGCTCTTCTATACGAATCGAACCTTGAATCCGGCTCTCGTCCTTGTGGAAGTCGCCATCAATAGCTACGTCGTACTGATGAGCCGATCGTCCCTCGCTTCGGTGTGGAAGCGCCTCGTCCCGATCGTCCTCGGCCTGCTTCCCGGAATTGTCGTGGGGGCCTTTCTCCTCTCCAGGGTCAACCCCGAGTGGCTGAAACTCTTCGTCTACGCCGTTCTGCTGCCGTTGATCCTGTTGCAGGCGGCCGGAGTCCGGCGGCCCGTCAGGCTGACCCCGACGCTCGGAATTCCGTTCGGAACGGGTCTCGGAATTCTCTATTCGCTCACGACCGTGTCGGGCCCGCCGCTGGCGCTTCTGTTCAACAACCAAGGGTTTGTGAAGCAGGAGTTTCGCTCCGCCCTCGGGATGATCAGGATCGCCGAATCGACACTGACGGCGGTTGCCTACTATCACCTCGGGCTCTACACGAATGCCAGCCTTCAGCTCATTGCGTGGATCGTCCCGAGCGTTGTCGTTGGGATCCCGCTCGGCGCAGCTCTCGTCAGGCGAGTGGATGCGGAAGTCTTTCGTCGAATCTGCATGAGCTTTGACGCCTGGATCGTTGGCTTCGGCCTCTCCAAGCTTCTCGTCACCCTTGGCCTCGCCGTCAGCCCGTGGGCCTATCTGGTCTTGGGAACGGTGGCGATCCTCGACACGGCCTTACTCGGGTCCTTCTTCAACCGGCGCCGCCTCGAGCCTCCAGTTGCCGTCGTCGCAGAGGCCCGCCGAGACGTCGGGAAGGATAGAACGGCCTCGAGCCGGTGGTCGTCATGAATCCCCTCTCCCGGCTCGCACGCCGTCGCCCGCCGCTCGTCCGCCTCCGCGTGATCCGGGTAATGGCAGACGAGCCAGATCACCGCGCTCACGGGCCCGCCGGGAGCCTCGTTCACGGGATGCGTCGACGGCGCACGGTCAATATGCGTTCTTGCTGACGAAACCGCGCCAGATGGTTTGGACCAGGATCTTCAGGTCGAAGAGGAGCGACCAGCGCTCGATGTAGTAGAGGTCGAACTGGATGCGCCGCTCGAGCGAGGTGTCACCCCGCCAGCCGTTGATCTGGGCCCATCCTGTGATCCCCGCCTTCACCTTGTGGCGGAGCATGTAGCCGGGGATCCGCGGGCGGAATTCCCGGACGAACTCGGGCCGCTCCGGGCGCGGGCCGACGAGGCTCATCTCGCCCCGGAGCACGTTGAGGAGCTGGGGCAGCTCGTCGAGGCTCCACCGGCGGAGGAAGGCGCCGACGGGCGTGCGCCGGGGATCGCCCGGCCGCGCCCACACCGGCCCCGTCTGGGCCTCGGCGTCCGCCAGCATCGTGCGGAACTTCAGCATGGCGAAGCTCCGGCCGTCGAGCCCCATCCGCTCCTGCCGGAAGAGCACGGGCCCCGGCGACGTGAGCTTCACGAGCAGCGCCAGCCCGAGCATGACCGGCGCCGCCAGGAGGAGCGCGACGGCGCCGAAGGCGAGGTCGAAGGCTCGCTTGAGGACCCGGCTCCAGCCGTAGAGCGGCGACTCCCGGAGGTGGAGGAACGGGATGCCCTCGAACTCCTCGATGCCGCCGCGGAGCGACGCGAGCCCGACCAGGTCGGGCACGAAGTGGATCGCGACCGGGTCGTCCCCGATCTGGTCCAGGACGTCCACGAGCCGGGCGGACTCCGCGTGGGGCAGCGCGACGATCACGACGTCCACCGCCAGCCGGTTCAGCACCGCCCGCAGATCGTCCACCACGCCGAGCCACGCGACCCCCGACCGGCCCCGCTCCTCCTTGTCGCCGACGAGCCCGAGCACCTGGATGCCCACGTCGGGGCGCCGCCGCAGCACCGCGAGCACCTCGCCCGCCGGCTCGCCGCCCCCGACCAGCACGGCGCGCCGCAGGTTGTAGCCGCGGCGACGCGCGAGCCGGAGCCCCTCCCGGAAGACCCCGCGGGCGAAGCTCGCGGCGGCGATCGAGAGGACCCAGAAGTACACGATCACGACTCGCGAGTACTCGTAGCCGTGGAAGAAGAAGGTCATGACCGCGACCAGAACCAGCACGCCGAGCGTCGAGGCCTTGGCGACGTCGACCCACTCGGACACGTGCGAGCCGAGGCGCCGGGGCCGGTAGAGGCCGAACATGCGGAAGGCCATGCCCCACACGACCAGGATCGGCACGAGCTGGAGCAGGTAGTCCCGGAGGGGCGGCGGCGCCGGGTTCACGAGCGGCGGCCCGACGACGTAGAAGCGCGCGAAGTAGGCGGCAAGCCAGCAGGCTCCGACGAGCAGCAGATCCACAGCCAGGGTGAAGTGCTCGAAGAGACGGGAGTGCGCCTTCAGCATAACTCCGCCTTCAGGTAGTGCCCGATGCTGGAGAGATAGCGATCGAAATCGCCGAGATGTTCCCATCCACCCTCGAAACCTCGCCATCCTCATGAGCCGGGATTTCAGCGGCTCGTCGATCGCTCCGAGTTCCGCGAGGATGCCGATACAGGATTTCCGGCCGACCCTCCAGGTGCCGCCGGATGGCCTCCACGACGGTCGTCCGGTCCCCGGCAAGCACACCCCTGCGCGTCATCGACGTCGATTGTAGCCCGAGGCCTTCACGACTCGCGAGAATCGGGGGGCCGCCGCGCCGCCACGCCGGCTTCGACGTACTTCGCCATCTGGGCCTTGAACCGCGGGCGGTCGAACTGCTCGGCGCGCGCGCGGAGGGCCTTGGGCTCGAACCGGTGGGCGGTCGCCTCGAAGCGGCGGATCGCCGCCACCAGGGCCTCGGGCGTCTGCGCGTCGAAGAAGAGCCCGGTCGGAGGCTCGTCCGCCCCGTCGAGCGGCACCACGGTCTCGAGCGCGCCGCCCCGGCCGAAAGCGATCACCGGCCGCCCCGCCGCCATCGCCTCGAGCGGCGCGATGCCGAAGTCCTCGAGCGGGGGGAACACGAGCGCGCGACAGCGCGCGTAGAGCTCCGCGACCTCGGCGTCGCTCTGCCAACCGAGAAATTCGACCGTGGGTCCCGCGAGGACGCGGAGCCGTGCCTCCTCGGTTCCCGAGCCCACGACCACGAGCCGGATGCCGAGCCGGTTGGCGGCGAGCACCGCCAGGTCCACGCGCTTGTACGGGGCGAGCGCGGACACGACCAGGTAGAACTCGCCCGCCCCCTCGCCGAGACGGAAGCGCGAGACGTCGACCGGCGGGTAGATCACGTCGGCCCGCCGCCCGTAGCAGCGCTCGATCCGCGCGGCGACGTGGCGGGAGATCGCGACGAACCGGTCGACGCGGGCGCAGGTACGGCGATCCCACCGACGGAGCGCCGCCGCCACCGGCGGCATCACGAGCCGCGCCAGCGCGGGGGCGCGGGCGCCGAAGTAATCGTCGTAGAGGTCCCATACGTAGCGCATCGGCGTGAAGCAGTAGCAGACGTGGAGCGCCCCCCGCCGGGCCCGCGCGCCCTTGGCGACGCAGTGGCTCGAGGAGAGCACGAGGTCGTACCCCGCGAGGTCGAAGCGCGCGACCGCAGCCGGGAACAACGGCAGGTAGTGGCGGTAGCGGTGCGTCGCGGCCGGCAGCCGCTGGACGAACGAGGTCACGATCCGCCGCCGCTCGATCGTCGCCGACACGCTTCCGGACACGTGGAGGAGCGTGTAGAGGTCAGCCTCCGGGAAGAGCTCGCAGAACACCTCGAGGCAGCGCTCCCCGCCCCGCATCCCGGTCAGCCAGTCGTGGACCAGGGCCACCCGCACCGGCTCAGTATAGCAGCGCCGCCGAGACACTCCCGCCTGCCGCCGCCCCTATGTGCGCTTCGTCGCCTCTCGCATCGCGGCCTGGACGGCGCGCCCGGTCTTCTCCCACGAGAAGAGCTGAGCCCTGCCGAGGCCGCGCTCGCGTAGCTCCTGGGCGAGATGGTCGTCGGTGAAGAGCCGCGCGATGGCCTCGGCGATCGCGGCCGTGTCGAGGGGGTCGACGAGGAGCGCCGCGTCACCGACGACCTCGGGGAGCGACGAGGTGTTCGAGGTGATCACCGGCGTCCCGCACGCCATCGCCTCGAGGGCGGTGAGCCCGAAGCCTTCGTAGAGCGAGGGCAGCAGCAGCATCCGGGCGCCACGATACAGGCGCGGGAGTTCCTCTGCCTTCGCGTACGGCTCCCAGTCGACCCGCGCCTCGAGGCCGAGCGCGGCGATGCGCTCCCTGAGCGCACGCACGTGACGCCGACGCCCCCACCCACGGATGACCAGCTTGCGCGGCCCGCGCGCCGCCTTCGCGAACGCCTCGACCAGACGAATCAGGTTCTTGTGGGGCATGACGTTTCCGACGTACAGCGCGTACGGCTCGGCGTGGCTGTCGGCGCCGTCGGGCGAGAACCGACGGGCATCGTAGCCAGGATGGATGACACACAGCTTCTCAGGTGGCAGGTGGTAGAGACTCAGGAGATCTCGGCGGGTGCTCTCCGAGGACACGATCACCGCCCGGGAGAACCTGAGCACCGCCGGAACGTAGTAGCGGAAGTAATGCTGCTGGCGCGGATACTCCTCCGGGTAGTGCAGCGGCAGCAGGTCGTGGATCACCGTGACCTGCGGGACCCGCGGCGCGATCAGGCCCTCGGGAAAGAGGTTCAGCAACAGCGCCGGTTTCGCCGCCCGCACCCGGAGGCGGAGCCCGGTCTGGACCCAGAGGAGCCGCGAGAGGTGCCAGCGCGCCCCGCGCTCGGGCCTGATGGCGGCCGGGATCGCGCAGACGGTCGCGCGGCGCGCCCGCACCAGGTCCGGCTGCGAGGTGTAGACGATCAGGCGCTCGCCGAGCGCGTCGAGCGCGGCGATGAGCTGGAGCGCATAGAGGCCGAGCCCTGTCGGCCGCTCGCCGACGATCGCCGCGTTGACCGCGATCGTCTCCGTGCCGGGCACGCGAGAATTATAGGTCAACCCGAGCGGAGCCGCGCGTAGATCTCGCGCTGGGCGGCGGCGATGACCGCGTGGGTGTAGCGCTGCCGCACCCGCTCGCGGCCACGGGCGACGAGCGTCTTGCGGAACGCATCGTCACCCAGGACCCACGCGAGCTGCTGCCGGAGCGAATCGACATCGCCCTCGGAGAAGACGAGGCCCGCGTGGCCGATCACCTCCGGGATCGCGCCCGAGGACGACCCAATCACAGCCACGCCCGCCGCCATGGCCTCGATCAGAACATGGCCGAACTGCTCGGCCCAGGAGGGCGTCGTCCGTGACGGCAGGACCAGCGTGTCGAGGCATGCGAGGTAGTCGGGGACCGCAGCGTGGTCGACCGCGCGGGCGAGGACGGCCCGGCCGCTCGGCCAGGCAGCCAGGCGCTGCTCGAGTTCGGGCCGGGCGGGACCGTCGCCGACCAAGAGCAGGCTCGCGTCGAGCGGCTCGAGGGCGTCGATCAGTAGATCGATCCCCTTCTCGGGGACGAGCCGGCCGACATAGCCTACGACCGGCGACCGAAGCGCGAGCCCCCCTCTGACCCGGCTCGCCTCGCCGCTGGCGTAGCGCGCCACGTCTACGCCGAACTGCGGGATCACCGCGATCCGACCGGAGGGGACCCCACGTCGCAGCATCCGGGCACGCGCCTGGTTGTTGCCTGCGATGACGAAGGCGACGCGGCGCAGAACGAGCCGCTCGACGACTCGCGGCAACCAGCGCCGCGGGCCCTCGAGGTTCTCCCAGGTGAAAAGGACGACGGGCAAGCCCCGGGCCGCGAGCACGCACTGGAGCGCGGCTAAGCTCCACGGCTCCAGCTCGGCGTGGACGACGTCCGGCCGCGCCCGGCGCAGCTCGCGCAGGCCGTCGCGGTACAGGTAGACGCCGATGCGACCGCCCCCGAGCACGCGCGATAAGACGACCCGGTACGGCGCGTCCACCGTCTCGAACCGGATCTGGCCGAACGGTGCCGGCCACACAGCCGGCGCGAGGAGTGTCAGCTCGATACCAGGGAGCATCGCGAGCACGCGGAGCTTGTCCTGGTTGACAGTCGCCACGTAGGCGTGCGACACGACCCAAACCCTCATCACACGCCCCTCCGGGGGCGGTAGAGCATCTCGTGCGCCGCGACCATCCGATCCCAGGAGTATTCGGCCGCGTGGGCTCGGCAGCGATCCCTGATCGCGGGGTCGCCGGCCGTGCGCGCGAGAACGCGCTCCACCGCCCTGGCGATCGCGCGGGGGCTCGAGTCCTCGGCGAGCCAAGAGGGCTCGAGAGTCTCCAGCACGTCGACCGCGCCGCCCTCGGGCGTCGCGACCACGGGCGTGCCGCAGGCGAGCGCCTCCAGCGTGATCAAGCCGAACCCCTCCAGCGCGACGCTCGGCAGCACGACGAGGTCGGCCGCCTGGTAGTAGCGGGGCAGCTCGTCCTCCCTGACAAACCCGGCGAAGTATACGCGCTCGGAGAGCCCGAGCGTCGCCACGGCCCGCTCGAGCGCGGGTCGGAGCATCCCATCCCCACCGATCACGAGGCGGGTGCCCGGCAGTTCGGGGAGCGCCCGCAGCAATCCCTCGAGTCCCATGCGCGGCACGAGCCGACGCACCGTCACGAGAAGCCGGCCATCTGCGGGCAGGCCGAGCGATTGTCGGACGTCGCGGCGGTCCATCGCCGGCTGGAACCGCTCGAGGTCGACGCCCCCGGGAATCAGCGCGACCCGCGAGGCCTCGACTCGATGAACCGCGGCGACCTGTCGCCGACTGTAGGTAGACAGGACGATCAGGGCCTCGCTCCTCTTGACCGCCGCCCGCTCGATGCACCGGGCCAGCGCGGCCTTGGCTGGTACCCAGAGCGATCGGGTCGACCGCTTGAAAGCGCCCATGCCCTGCCTGCCGGCGACTTCGTTCAGGAACTCCAGATGCCACGGCCCGTAGAACGTGTAATAAAGGCGGTCGCATCCCGCCCGGCTCGCGGCGAGACCGGAGAGACTATGATGGGCGTGGACGACGTCTGGCCGCCAGGCGGAGAGCGTCCCCTGAATCGCCGCTCGGGCTGCGTGCAGGCTCGACAGGTAGAGCGTCGCGAACGAGTGGAACCGGTCGTCGTAACGCGCGATGGAGATCCTGCCGATGCGCGACTCGGGCGGCCGATCGGGCAGTGTGCGCGGGACCAGAATTCGCACCTCGTGACCGCGCGTGCCGAGCCCCTGGGCCAGGTGCCAGATCACTCGCTCGCTTCCACCCATACGGTCCGGCAGCGTCGAAGTCGCTGCGAGAAGCACTCGCATCGTGGTCAGGAGCCGGCTGGCGCCCACCCGGGCACGACGAACCTGAGAGCCAGGTAGAGGTCGTCGCGCGACAGGAGCCGGAGCACGAGGGCGTAGGCCAGGAGGCCCGCGAGCGAGCCGCTCGCAAGCCGGGCGAGCCCGCTGCCACCGGCCACGGACCTTAGGAGGAAGACGCAACCCGCCGCGGCGGTCCCGGCGAGCAGCGCGCGTCCGGCCGACCCGACTACCGCGCCGATCCCGAGGCCGGGGAGCCGGGGTCGGATAGCGAGGAGCATCGTGAGGAAGAGCGCGAGACCGCTTGCCGACGTCGCGAGCGGGAGCCCTGTGAAGCCGAGGAGTGCGGTCAGGATGACCATGAGCGCAATGTTCAGCGCCGTGACGGCGATCCCGATGACCACCATCCTTGGCACTTCGTGCAGCGCTTGGTAGGCACGGGAGAGGATCTGCACGCCGGCCATGCCGACGATGCCTGGCGCGTACCAGGCGAGTGCGGCAGCGGTGAGCCGGGTGGATTCCGCGGTGAAGGCCCCGTGCTCCAGGAGGACCGCGATCGCGGGCTCGGCGAGCGTGATCGCAAGGACGGCGAGCGGCATGGTGAAGACAAGGGTGAGGCGGAGCGCATGCCGGACCAGCGTCGTCAGCTCCGCGCGGTCGTCCCGCGCGGCGTGGAGGGCGAGTGCCGGGAAAAGCATGGTAGTGGCGTTCAGGAGGAAGAGGCTCAACGGGAAGCTCAGGAGCCGGGACGCATAGGTGAGCGCGGCGAGGCTCCCCTCGGGCAGTCGGGCCGCGAGGCCGCGTTCGACCAGGATGTTGACGTAGTTGGACGCCGACGCGAGCGCGAGCGGGACCAGGAGGGCCAGGACGCGGCGGATGCGCGGCGGGACCGGCTCGCGCGCTCCCGCACGCTCGTCCCCTCGAATCGCCAGCGCCAGGGCGGCGGCGAAGACAGCGAGCCCCAGCACCATGCCGGCCGGGACCGCGGAGGCTCCGAGGTGACCGCCCAGTGCGAGGACCGACGCGAGCGCGGCGCCGTACCAGCAGAGCTGACGGAGGCTGGCCACGATGAACCGGCCGCCCGCCTGGAGCACGCCCGCGAGAAGTGTCGACGCCGGCAAGAGGACCAGGACCGGCGCGAAGAGCCGGAGCAGGTGTGCGCTCTCTCGCCGGACGGCCGGTGTTGGTGCCAGGAGCTCAGCGAGGGCGGGCGCGCCGACGAGGAAGACGAGCGCCAGGACCGCAGTTCCAGCAACGACGAGCGCGAGGCTGGCCCGGAAGAAGCCCCGAGCGGCCGCCGTTCCCTCCCGCATGCGAGCGTCGAGGTAGTGGGGGATGAAGAGAGCGGAGATCCACGCGACGATCTCGTTGGCCATCGCGATCACCAGGATGAGCGCGAGTGCCAACGCGTCGGCTTCGAGTCCGGTCCCGAATTGACGAGCTACCAAGATCTCGTAGCCCACCGCGGCAAGCTGGCCGGCCAGCGTGATCCCGACCAGCGCCGCGAAGACCTGCCGCCGACCGCTCACTCGCGCCCTCGGGCGAGCGCGTAGAGCATGACGCCGGGCGCTCGCATCGCCGCGAATAGCGCGCGCGCCGGTAGGTCGAGCGCCATCAGGAAACGGACCTTGGCGATCGAGAGGGCTAACACGGCGGGGCTCGGCGAGGCGGGGGCCCGCGCAGCGCGGGAAGACAGGATCATGGCGCGGCGCAGGAGACCAAGCCGCAAGTGCCGGAGGAGGAAGTTGTAGGCGCTCCGATGCTCGGCGAGCCGCACGACCTCGAAGCGGCCGCGCTCGAGCGCCCCCGCGAGGCTCCGGCGGCTCCAGCGTGTCAGGTGGTTTGGCGGCGCGTCGAGCGGGTCCCGCAAGACGCTCCAAGCCCGCCAGCAGGGCACGCCGACCGCGAGGTAGCCGCCGCGTTTGAGCAGTCGCCGCGCCTCGTCGATAAAGCCGCACGGGTCGGCGACGTGCTCGAGCACCTGGAAGGCGGTCACGATGTCGAAGCTCCCTCCGGCGGCGCTGCCGGCGAATTCGGCGAGCGTCAACGGATGGAAGACGATGCCGGCGAACCGCCGGCGGGCCAGCGCGAATTGGGTCCGGCTCAGCTCAAGCCCCGTCACGGTGTAGCCGGTTCGACGCGCGGCCTCGGCGAACTGGCCAGTCCCGCAGCCAACGTCTAGGAGCGCCCCGCCCGGGCAGGGCCGGTCGCGGAGAAAGCAGCGCTGGTCCCAGTTGAGGAGCCGCGGCGAAGTGTAGAGGGTCTCTGGACCGCAGTAGAGGGCATGCTGTTCGTAGAACCCGCGGTCCGCTTCCTCCATGGGATCGGCGAACTCGACGTCGCAACCCGTGCAGTGTCGCAGGAGGAATCGCCCGTGCCGTTCGCGGAGCTTGGACGCGCCGGCGGTGCCGCACACGGGGCAGGGCATCCCTGACGACGAGAGCGTGCTCAAGGCTTCCCCGCCACCACGCAGGCCACGCCGTGCACGGAGCCGCCGCTCGTGGAGTCGACATCCGCGATCTCATCCTCCGTAGCTGGCAGCCACCGCTGTCGGCCGACGGCCACGTAGTACTCACACTTCAGGACGTCAAAGCGGGAGAGGAGAGTGCGGAGGCCTGCGCGATCGTACACGCGGTACCATGAGGTCTCGCCCGCGCGGCCGACAGGCACCGTCAGGAGCAACCGGCCTCCGGGCTTCAGGACCCGGAAGATCTCGTCGACAACCCGCCGATCTCCGCGCTCGCGCGCGCTCTCACCATAGGCGCCGAGCCCGCAATGCTCAACGGCCGAAACCGCTACGACGGCGTCGAACTCGGCCTCCGGGAACCCGCACTCTTCGAATTCGCCCTGAAAAAACCGAAGATTCGAGTGAGTCAAGGGAAACGGGCGGAGGTCGACCCCGACGACCCGGTAGCCCAGGCTGGCCAGGCTCAGGCAGACGGTCGACCCGCTGCACCCGAAGTCCAGGATGCTCGTGCCTGGTGGCACTGTGAGGTTCCGGAAGACGAATGGAGTCTCGACCACCCGCTCGGTCACCACTAGCTCGTAAGCCCGTCCCCAGAGGCTGTAGAGGACTCGCACGAGTCTGTTCCGAGGAACAGGTCTTCGTTGGAAGTAAATCGAAGGCATGAATGGCGGCAGCAGAACCCGCGGGAACACCCGGCCGAGCAGGTGGTCGGTCATCTCACACATCCGGACGCGCATCGGAAGCATATCGGTCATCTCGACGCGTCAGTCGACTGGTCGCGCCGCGACCGTTTCTGTCAGGCGAACCAGCATCGCCGCCATGATCCAAAAGAGCGCCGCCACCTTCGAAAACTCGAACAGGTTCTCGGTGAGCGCCTGCGCCGTGAACGCGAGCACGCCCGCCAGGACGCCCGCCAAGACCAGCCGCTCCTCGTTCTGGCGACCCGAGCACACCCGGAACGCCGGCACCAGCAGGGCCCCGAGCACCGTCACGAACGCGGCAAGACCGAGCAGGCCACGATCCACGGCCACGTCAAGAAACGAGCTGTGGGCCGACAGCTTGTCCTGCGGCTTCCGGAACTCGGTCAGGGCGCGGCCGAAGACGCTTTCCTCGTACCGGTAGTACTCGCGCGCGTATCCGTCCGCCCCATACCCCAGCAGGGGCCGATCGGCGAGGGCGGCCAGCCCGATCCGATAGGCCGAGAGACGAACTCCGAACGAATTCGGGCTCTGTTGCGCCTTGGCCGCGATGACCGTCCCGCCGATCGCGAAAACAGCCAGTACTGCGAGCAAAGCCGAACGCCTCACTCGGTCAGAGGAATCGCCGCGAACACACCACGCGACGACACCGGCGCCGGCGACGAGCCCGAGCCAGGCCCCCATGGATCTGGCGTACAGCAGGGCGAGGACCCCGAGGATGCAGGAGGCCAAGGCGACCCGGCGGCGTCTTCCCCGGCTCGCAAGCCATGCCCCGGCCGAGGCTAGCGTCAGCAGACTGAGGTACGCGCCCAGGAAGTTCACATGGCCGATCGTCGAGCCCGCGACTCGCTCGTCGAGCATCGTGCCGTGCTTGAAGTAGAAGACCATCGGGTGACCCAGTCGCTGCCCGACCCATTCCACGATGGCGAGCGCCGCTACGAGTCCCGCTGCGACTCCGCCCGCGCTGAGTGCTGTCGTTCGGCTCTCGGGGTCAGCGAACTGATCGAGCGCCGCGATGAACACGATCGCGGACACCGCGTCGCGTGCGACCCCCCACGCCTCACCGACCGTGGGCCCGTTTCGAGCGACCGACAGCATCTGGATGCCGAGGAAGACGCCCCAGCAGCCGACAGCTCGAACACGCGCCAGTTCCCGCCATATCCTGGGAACTCTCCGGACCATCCACATCCCACAGACGACGGCGAGGGCGACCTTGTCGGCCGACAGAGTCTTGCGGACATCGCCGAATCCGGTCTCGATCGTGATCAATGGCAGGGCGACGACGAGGCCGATCAACGCCACCGGGAACCGCCACCAGGCGAGGATGGCGAACATCGAGCCGTACCACGCGACGGTCGCCACGGCAGCCGCTGGCGAATGGAGCCCAAT
>Ga0070708_100003498_pt1 | contig 12287 bp, 14 predicted proteins | sample KBSK5503metaG_FD_65469 | JGI IMG/M metagenome (GOLD analysis project Ga0070708, IMG submission 65469) | Corn, switchgrass and miscanthus rhizosphere microbial communities from Kellogg Biological Station, Michigan, USA - KBS K5-50-3 metaG | ecosystem: Host-associated > Plants > Roots >...
CCCGCACGGCGTAGATGATATTGGGGTTCGAGCGGGAAATCTCGATCGAGGTGAGGCGGTCGGTCGTCGTATAGAGCGCCGCGCTGAACGTGACGCCCCCATCGTGCGAAGGGTAGATCCCGCTGCTGGTCGGACCGGACGCGATGGCCAGCACGAACGTCGCGTCGTTTGGGTCGATGAAGGCATCGGTCAAGGCCAGTGGCGCAACACTGCCTCCGGCCTGCGTCCAACTGCAGCCGCCGTCAGCCGATCTCCACATGTGAAAGAAGGAGATGGCGAACACGGCGCCGTCCGGGGCAAGCTTGTAGAAATTCACCTGATCGAGGCCGGTGTTCGTAATGTAAAGCTCGCAGACGTACCGCCAGCTCGCGCCGTCATCCTCGGAGATGACCAATCCGAAGTTCGTGCCAAGCATGATGCGGCGGGGTGCGTCCGAGGGCAGGTACACGCTGAGCTCATCGGGGAAAGCGCCATCGGCGAGCGTCCGGCCGGCAAAGCACGCCACTGCGAGACAGAGCACGAGGCGGCGCGCGATCCTCAAGGCCCGCTCTACCCTATCGATCTTGGCGCTACGCACCATGAAGAGAACTCTCGGAAGGGTATCTGTTCAGTTCGGCGCTCCTGTCAAGCAAGTCGTCGATCGCAGAAGTATGACAAATGTTACGCTAGGCGTTTTCCGGAATGCGCCTGAGTGAAGTGCGCTCGCGTTTCTGCCAATAATTCGCAAATGGGCGCAAGAATTTGAAAGACGAAGCGCGACCCGTGCGCCTACGACTTCGCTATCGAGCGGGTGGAAGAGGGCGGGTGGACGCCCGAAGCCGTTTTCTGTCTCGCTCGACCAGGTAGGAGAAGAGCGATAGAGAACATTCTGAAGAGAAGCGCGGTGCTCTGCGTTGCAGCCATGCTCGCGACGGCCGCTCTCACCCCGACACCCGCCTCATTAAACTAACCGAACTTTGGCATCTGGTACGAGATTAAGCCGTTGACAGTTGTATTGGAGCGAAGCTTTAGAGAATAGTTCCGGATTTCCGGAGTAGCACTTCGAATGGGGAGGGCATCATGACGAAGACTCGAAGGTTGTTGGCTCTCGTCGTTGGTCTGGTCGTTCTAATTGGCATTACCGCGTGTGGTAATTCGACGCCAAACCAGGCCAAGTTGACGTGGGTTGCCGTTGCTGACTGGACTGTCGATCTGGGCGGTCTCCACGTCTACCTCGACGGCGCCCTAACTCGCTTCGATCCGAACAATCTCTATGGGGGTGCATCGGGTCTCTCGTTCTCACACGCACCGGTTTGTTTTAACCAGGACGCTGACCAGAGGGTGCTCGGTGCTCTGGAGCACCTGCCCAACTACCACATCACTGGCCACAGCAATCTGGATCACTCCTACGACACCGCCACGATGGCGAAGATAACCAACGCGCCCATCATTGGCTCGCCGTCGACGTGCTTCCAGGCCATCGCACAAGGAATCCCAGCTTCTCGTTGCAAGGTCGTGCTTGGTGGCGAGACCATCGACCTGGGGAACGGCGTGAAGGTCCGCATCGTTCGCTGGAATCACAGCGGCAGCTCGGCCAACCCGGATCTGCACAACCCGCTCGAGCTGAGACAACCTCCAACTCCGGACGCCGCCACGGGTTGTTACCGCCCAGGTGTCCTCGAGGACTTCCCCAATGGCGGTGGAGGTCGGGGTCTCCTCTTTACCGCTGGCGACTCGGGGCATCAATTCAGCTGGTTTTTCTGCGATACAGGCAGCGACTTCGATTTCGAACAGCCGGTGGTCGTCGACAATGTGAGCTACGGATCACCGAGGGACAACCTGATCGCAGCAATGAGCGATGCGGGCCTGACCAGCGTCGACCTATGGATTGGCCTCAGCAGCCTCCCGTTTGCTCAAAAGGTGGTGCCGATCCTAAAGCCCAAGGCGTTCATCCCCAACCACCTCGGCAGCTTTTATACAGATTTCTTCCGGGGCCTCCAGACGCTCTACACGGATACGGCGGTGCAGTCCTATCTTGCGAGTCAGGGCGTAAGACTGCTGGTTCCGACGCAATATATGGACGCCTGGACTCTGGATTCGACGGGCACCGTGTCGACGCCCAACGTCGCGGTGAAGCAGAAGCTCGGATTCTTCTAGTCCGCGGCGTCGGAAGCGCAATCAAGCCTCATCCTCAGGAGGACGAGAGAGCAATGCGTACTCTAAAGATACGATGCCGCAGAATCGCTTTCTTCGTGCTGCCGTTGCTTCTCGCCTGCGGGAGCGAGTCTCCGATTCATCTGGGCATGCGCTCCCGAACCTTGCTCTGATGGTTGACCCCTTCATGCCCGATCACGGGCGCGGGACTTCGGTCCACGCGGAGGCAGCCTCCAACGGAGACGGCACCTATACCATCGTGCCCCTGTACTTCTTCATGCCAGGAGTCTGGAGGATCACGTTCACCAACGCCGCCGACGCTGGCCCAAGCGACTCAGCAGCCTTCTTCTTCTGCGTGCCGGGCTGATTCAGGAGACTGCCGTGACCATTCTTTGCAAGCCCGCCTTCATCTGGATCCTAAGCGCTGCGTTGCCAGCGCTCGTTGTCCTCGAAGCGTGCAGCAGCGGCCAGCAGTCTGACTTATCCCGTGAGGCGCTGATGGATGCGCAGACGTGCGCGGGGTGTCATCCGGACCAGTTCAACGAATGGGCGGGAAGCATGCACGCCTATTCTTCCACCGATCCCATCTTCCTGGCGATGAACCGACGCGGGCAGCGGGAGACGAACGGCACGCTCGGCAACTTCTGCGTCAATTGCCACGCTCCGGTGGCGGTCCACGAAGGTGCCACTACGGATGGGCTCAACCTCGACCAAGTCCCGCAGAGACTCAAGGGCGTGACCTGCTTCTTCTGTCATTCCGTCCAGAGTGTGGACGGCGCGCACAACAATCCTCTCCAGCTCGGGAGCGACAGACTCATGCGGGCCTCCATTGCCGACCCGTTTACCCGGAACCGGCTGCACGGCGCGGCGTACTCAGCGCTTCTCGATCGTGAGCGGGCGGAGTCGGCGAGGATGTGCGGCGCTTGCCACGATATCGTCTCACCGCATGGCGCTGCGATCGAGCGCACGTTCGCAGAATGGCAGCAGTCGGCATTCTCACAGCCGGGGGGATCCGCCTGCGGCCAGTGTCACATGCAGCAGAGCACGGTGGACAAACCCGCGGCTGAGGTTCCGGGGGCGCCCCTGCGCCGCCCGCACAGCCATACCTTCCCCGCCGTGGATACGGCGTTAACACCCTTTCCCGATATGCAGCGCCAGCGCGACCAGGTGCAGGCGTTCCTCGATACCTCGCTGCAGACCGCTCTTTGCGTCGAGCCGGTCGGAGATAGCAGGCTGATCAATGTCATCCTGGATAATGTCGCCGCAGGTCATTCTTTCCCGAGCGGCTCGTCCCAGGACAGGCGCGCGTGGGTGGAGCTTGTCGCCCACGCGGGTGCCAACGTCATCTATTCCTCCGGCGTCGTCGCGGATGGAACCCCTGTCACCAGGGTGCCGGATCCCGACCTGTGGCTCCTCCGCGACTGCATGTTCGACGAGGCTGGCGCGGAGGTTGCGATGTTCTGGCAGGCGGTGAGTTACGAAGGCAACGAGCTGCCCGCGCACGTGACGTTCGATCCTGCCGATCCGCGCTTCTACCAGACACACAAGATCAAGAGCTTTCCGAGCTCAGGGGGGCTGGCCACGGCACCCGACCGAATTACCCTGCGGGTCCGCATTCAGCCCGTGGGGCTCGAGGTCCTTGATGATCTTATCGCCAGCGGCGATCTCGACCCGAGCGTTCGTGCCGCGATGCCGACGTTCACGATCGGTCGGACCCTGGAGTGGACGCCAGCAGCCGCCACAGACATCTACCTCGATCGCGCGACGGGCGCGCTCGTCTACTGCGTCACGAACACGAACCTGAACGTGCGGGCTGACAGGTTTCCAGCACCGGCGCGGTCACACTGCTCACCTTGAGGAAGCGACAACGAACGCCATTCCTTTCAGGTCGCGAACCTAAAGGTACCACTTCCCAGTCGCCACTCGACCGCCGGTACTGAACGACGACGAATGGCGCTCGCCTTCGAGTCCAGTACGTGCTCGTGTCGATCGACCGACAGCGCTGTCGCGCAGGCGCCCAGGCTGACGGGGTCGCGAGCTTAACTGCGCGCGAAAATGACGGGTTCGCGGTTGGCCCGGCCAGTGCATTTGCGGCCCAGCATGAAGATCTCAGCAGCAGCCCCGCTGGCGAATGCCATAGCCCAAACGGTGGCACGCGACCGTCGCACGACGGCGCGAGCAAGCTCACCGAATCTCAAGCTGCTTGCCCGGTTTCGCGCTGTCGATGAGTCGATCATCAGCGATTTGGTTCGCCGATATCATCGCCCGCTGGTGCGATTCGCGCTCGGCTTTCTGCGCAGCGAAGCCCTGGCTGAAGAGGTGGTTCAGGACACGTGGGCCGCCGTGGTCGACGGCTTGGCCTCATTCGAGGGTCGGTCCAGTGTCGAGTCGTGGATCTTCCGGATCGTCGCCAACCGGGCCAAGACTCGTGCCCGCCGCGAAGCCCGCTCGGTTCCCTTTTCGGCGCAGGAACTTTGCGACTCGGACGACGCCGTACTGGATCCAACTCGGTTTTTCATCGATGGGCATTGGGTGGAGTCTCCACGAAGCTTCACTGAAGAGAGCCCTGAAAAGCAGCTCATCCACAAGGAAGCAATGTCGTGCCTGGAGCGCTCCCTACGACAGTTGCCGCTTAACCAGCGCGCGGTGGTCACTTTGCGAGATGTGCAAGGGATGGGATCGGACGAGGTGTGCAATCTGCTGGGTATTCGCCGGATCAATCAGCGAGTACTGCTCCACCGTGCGCGCTTGAAGCTTCGGCGTGCGTTGGAGGAGCACACCTGGTTGGAGCGCAAGCCGCGTGCCGGGGTGCGACGAGCTGACGAAAGAGTGGGTCATGATCAAGGGATGCATAACGACGAGTGATGTGTTGTTGAATGCCTCGATGATCGTGCGAGGCTTCGGGCTGGGCACGTTTGTGCGTTGTCTTTGCGCCCTGCTGACGGGCCGACGCACGACCTTTCTGGAGCTTGCATGGCCGCACTGATTTGTAGCGCGCATCATTCATAAAGGGCATCGCCTTCGCTTGAGGAAATCTGCCAATCTCTCGCGGGCGCTTTTCTTGCTCACTGACTAGTATAGAACAATTTCACTGGAGTGTTGGCCAGCAGCGCGCCGTTCGGCTTCTCCTGGACGACAAGCCACAGTTCGACGCGCATTGTGCCTCGCTGCCTGGATGCTGTGGTTTCCGGTGCAGCGCCTGTTCGTGCTCCGGCCTCCATATCGACCGGCGGTTGCATTGCCTTGCATGGCAGTTTGGATAGGGGTGGAGTAAAGGCTTGCGTATAGACGTTGAGGGGCGCCCTGCTTCTGCTGCGTGAGGGTCGACGATGGATGAAGCGCGCTGAAGTTGGAGGACAAACGTCACCTGTGAGGGGTAACTATGCCGAAGCTTGAGCGTTCACAGTGGTACGACCTGTGCCGTGACATGAATTGGCGCTTCAAGTACGTCACAGAGGGAGAAGTTTTCCCAGAAGCGCTTTCGCAGAGCCACGGCATACCCGCGGCTGCTTGGTGGACCTGGGATGAGCCTTACAAGATCAGCTACCGAGAGTACGTCCACAACCAAGCGGAGAAGGATGCCAGCGTGTACTCCGTCCGCTCAGCCATCGCCCGCTCCAGGACTTTTGAGAACCTGGACCCCGGCTGGAAAGCTGCGATCATTGCACACTACGGAGCGATCGCCATGCCGGAGTACCTGGCGACCATCGGCGAGGCCCGCATGGGCCGGTTTGGGCGCGCCGCGGCCTGGCGCAACATGGCCTTGTACGGGACGTTGGATGAAGCCCGCCACGGCCAGATCCAGTTTTCCTTTTCCCACGATCTGCTAAAAAAAGAGCCGCGCTTCGACTGGGCGCACAAAGCCTTTCACACCAATGAGTGGGGAGTGATTGCCATTCGTCACTTTTTTGATGACATATTTACCTCGAACGATGCCGTCTCCACCGCGATACAACTCACCTTTACCGTTGAAACCGGATTTACGAACCTACAGTTTTTGGGCATGGCTGCCGACGCTATGGAGACGGGTGACGTAGTATTCGGCGCGCTGATCTCCAGCATCCAAACCGACGAAGCCCGCCACGCTCAGCAGGGCGAGCCGACCCTGCGCCTGCTGATCCAGCATGGCAAGAAGGCAGAGGCCCAGCGCCTGATCGATGTGGCGTTCTGGGGTTCGTGGCGGATCTTCGCCTTATTGTCGGGCCTGGCCATGGATTACTACACGCCCCTTGCCCATCGCAGCATGTCCTTTAAAGAGTTCATGCTCGAATGGATCGTCAAGCAATTCATCGATCAGTGGCGTGACCTCGGGCTGGAGCGTCCCTGGTATTGGGACCTTTTCATGCAAGAGCTGGACTGGCTCCATCATGCCCTGCACTTGGGGATCTGGTTTTGGCGACCGACCGTCTGGTGGAACCCGGATGCAGGCATGAGCGCGGCGGAGCGTGAGTGGCTGGAAGCCAAGTACCCCGGTTGGCACGACCGATTTGGCACTTATTGGCAAACCATCGCAGAGAATGTGCGCCAGGGGAAGATCGGCCTCACCTATCCCGAAACGCTTCCCGTTGTGTGTAACATTTGTCAAATTCCTGAGTGCAGCCCGACTATCGGTGCACCGCCCCGGCTGGTTACGCACAACGGCCGGGTGTTCACCTTCTGCTCCGACCCCTGCAAGTGGATCTTCGAGCAAGATCCGGCACGCTACGCGGGCCACCTGTCGATTGTAGACCGCTTCGTGGCCGGGCACATTCAGCCACCTAACCTGCCGGGTGCACTGGCCTATATGGGCCTTTCACCAGTCGAGCAAGGCACGGATGCGATGAACTACGCCTGGGCTTTTGAACAGCCGCAATCCGCAGCGACGCCCGTCAGCTAAGAGGAGCCAGGCGCATGGCCATAGTACCGCTTCAAGCAGCCTTTCGCGGCGACTTTGTGGTGCTGTTAGTGCCTGTAAATGATGAGGACACGATGGAGATCGTCGCTCAGAAGGTGGCCTATCACGTGATTCACCGACGCTTGCCGCCGCAGGATGCCCCGATGCGCGTGCGATATACCGACCGCGTTTTACCAACCGACCAAACGGTCGCTCAGGCAGGGCTGTCGCCTATGAGTTTCGTGGAGGTCTTCTACGATGCCTGAGAACCCGAGCAGGCCGGAATGGATCGCGGTAGCGACCCTAGACGACCTCTGGGAAGGAGAAATGATTGATGTCCAGGTGGGGGATGCGGTCATCCTCCTCGTTCACCTGGCCGGCGGCGACATTCGCGCTTATCAAGGGAACTGTCCCCACCAAAAGACCCCGCTCTTGGATGGGGAGCTGGAAGGTCGCATCCTCACCTGTGCAGCCCACTTGTGGCAGTTCGATCTGTCAACGGGGGAAGGCGTCAATCCAAAGAGCTGTCGGCTCGATCGCTACGACGTCAAGATCGAAGATGCGGCGATCTCCGTGTGTATCCCTCACGGCCGCAGCTGAGGAGAAGAGCCATGGAAGAAGTCCGGCGGCAAAAATTCGTTGGGCCAGTGCTGCGAGGGATGGACGGAGAAATCATCGAGGCGCTCCTGGTCGTTATTGCACAGGACAACCCTGACAACGAGCTGTTGTACGAGGACCGCGGTGGGTACGTGCGTATCCACACTTCCCGGCGTTGCCGTGTGACACGTAAGAGCCTGGAAGCGGCTTTGGGGCGGCCCTTTCGACTGGCCGAGCTAGAACTATCCCTGTCTGCCTTTGCCGGGCGGATGCGGTATGAGGGCGATGAGGCACTGGAGTGGTATTTGGAACGGGAGGACTAAGCGGTGGCCATCGTGCGCAGGCGCGAGCCCGCCAAGACGTGGAGTCTCTTGGGCGAGGGGCGCAAAAAGCCGAGCGAGTACGACATCGTCACGGCCAGGTTGCACTTCCACTATCGTCGCCAGCCCGCCCCCTTCGAGCTCGATCCAAACACGCCGATCAATGCCTGGTATCGCACCTATCGGGAAGGGTCTCGCCTCCAAACTGATGATTGGGAAGGTTTCGCAGATCCGCACCATCTGACCTATCAAACGTACGTGCAGCGGCAAGCCGCACGTGAAGCCTATCTCGACAACTTGGTCGCTGAATTCGAACGCCGTAACCACGACGCCGGACTTCAGCGGGACTGGGTCCACGTGTTGGATCGGCTTTACCTACCCGCCCGCTTTCCCATGCACGCCTTGCAAATGACCGGCCTCTACGTCGGCCAGATGGCTCCTTCATCCTTTATTAGCAACGCGGCTTACTTCCAGGCGGCTGATGAGCTGCGCCGGATCCAGTGGACGGCTTACCGCGCCAAATCGCTCTCACTCGAGCACGACGTCAACCTGGGCTCCAGCGCATGCACCCGCCGGCGCTGGGAAGAAGATGGCGCGTGGCAACCCCTACGCGAAGCCATCGAAAAGCTGCTCATCGCCTACGACTGGGGTGAGGCCTTTGCGGCGCTCAATTTGACGGTGAAGCCGGTCTTCGATGCGATCTTCAACGTACAACTCGCTGAGCTAGCGCGTATGAATGAAGATCGTCTGCTCGCCTTGATGCTCGACGACTCTGCGCTCGACAGCCAGCGGAGCGGCGACTGGAGCGCGGCGCTGGTCCAATACGCCGTGGCCAAGCGTCCCGCGAACAGAGAATTGCTGGAGCAATGGGTCGAGAAGTGGATGCCGCTGGCCTACCGGGGCGTGGAAGGCGTCGTTGAGCTGTTCGGACAAGCGCCCCATCCCATGCAGCTCAAGGCTGTTTCGGCAACGGTGCAGGCCGCGCACCACGCCTTTTTGGCTCGTTGTGGCATCACTTCGGGTGAAGGCTGAGCGGATAACCAGATAAGGGGGGCTTCATCCCGGCGGAGAGGGCAGCGATGCGGAGGCTCCGGGAGATTCCCGGGCATCCGGCGCACCGAAGTCGGCGACGTGGTCGTTGTGATAGCGGACAAGCGAAGTAAAGCCTCACTGTTTGTCCTGTTCGCGATCTAACGAATCGCGCCTCGGACGGAATTCCGATTCCATTCGCCGCTGGCGGACACGCGTCGTTTCGCCGTACAAGAGACGGCATTTCCAGCAAAACGATGGCTGTTCAAGATTGGGAGGTGAGTCCGATGTTAACCGAGATGCGGAAGTCTGGAATGGATGTCATTGGCGACGTAGCGGCCTGGGGTGCCCACTTTTGTCTGTTCTACGAGACGAAACAGGATCTCCTCGAGGCGTTGATCTCATACTGCAAGTCGGGCTTGGAAAACGAGGAGTACTGTCTCTGGATTGTGGCCGAGCCAGTGTCGATGGAAGAAGCCAGAGAGGCGTTGAAAGACGCGGTCCCTGACCTTGACCGTTACATGGCGGATTGCCGTGTAGAAATGGTGCCGGCCGAAAACTTTTTTCTCCAGGATGGCAAGTTTAATGGCAAGCGAGTGGCAGACGCTATGTCTGCAAAACTCGCCGGCATACTGGGCAGAGGTTACGCGGGCGTCCGAGTGACCGGGGATACCAGCTGGCTCACAAAGAAGGACTGGAGCCACTTTTGCGAAGTCGAAGAGGGCATCAACGACGTTATCGGCGACCAGCGCTTGGCCATTCTATGTACGTATCCACTTGCGGCCTGCGGGGCTTTTGAAATCCTGGATACAGTGCGTACACACCAGTTTGTCCTCGCAAGGCGGCGCGGGAGCTGGGTCGTTCTAGAGAGCGCCGCGCTCAAGCGAGCCAAAGCCGAAATCAAGCGACTCAATGAGGAACTCGAACGACGTGTCGTGCAACGGACCAGCGAACTGATGAAGGCCTCGGAAGCGTTGCGGGAGGCGCAGGCGGAGCTCGCGCGCGTTACCCGGGTAACGGCGATGGGAGAGCTGACCGCCTCCATTGCCCACGAACTCAACCAGCCACTCGCCGGGGCTGTCGCCAACAGTGATGCCTGCGTGGCGTGGCTTTCAAGCCGGCCTCCAAATCTTGATGAGGCGCGTGCCGCCGCAGCGCGCACAATTGAGGCAGCAACTCGGGCGACCGATATAGTCCGCCGAATCCGTGTCCCCTTCAAGAAGGCTGCTCCCGAAAAGGTGAGAGTGAACATCAACGAAGTGATCGAAGAGACTCTCGCCCTGATCCGGAGTGAGGCGTCGAGGAATAATGTCTCCTTGCAGACGGAGCTTGGCTCCCAGTTGCCGCTCGTTCTAGGTGATCGCGTTCAGTTACAGCAAGTGATGCTGAATCTGATGATCAATGGAATCGAAGCGATGAGCGGAGTCGACGACCGGACCCGGCAGTTACAGATACGGTCGGCAACGCATGATCCGAATCAAGTCCTTGTTGCCGTCGCAGACTCCGGCGCCGGAATAGACCCGCAGGTCATCGGGCGGATCTTTGAACCGTTCTACACCACGAAACCGCAGGGGATAGGGATGGGGTTAGCGATCAGCCGCTCCATTATCGAGGCGCATGGTGGGCGCCTGTGGCCCGAACCGAACCTTCCTCACGGCGCGACCTTTCAATGCACGTTGCCGGCGCAGATCGAAACGGTGCAATGAAGCATGATACTCCCACCGTCTTCGTGATCGATGACGATCCGCTAATCCGCGATGCAGTTCGAAGCCTCATCGGATCGGTGGGTTTGCAGGTGCTGACATTCGGGTCTGCCCGAGATTTTCTTGGTGGTACGCGGCCAGATGTGCCAGGTTGTTTGGTTCTAGACGTTCGGCTTCCGGACCTCAGCGGATTGGATCTTCAGCGCGAGCTGCGTGAATCGGACATCCACATTCCCATCATCTTCATCACCGGCCATGGCGACATTCCCATGTCGGTAGAGGCAATGAAGGCAGGGGCGGTAGAGTTTCTAACCAAGCCTTTTCGTGGGCAGGATTTGCTGGACGCGGTTCAGGGAGCAATCGCCCGCGACCGGGACGCTCGCCAGGCGCGCGCGGAAATAGCAGAACTTCGCAGGTGCTTTGACACCCTGAGTCCGAGGGAGCGGGAAGTTCTGCGCATGGTTGTCATGGGCCTGCTTAACAAACAGATCGCGGCCGACCTGGGCATCAGCGAATTGACCGTAAAGACTCACCGCGCACATGTAAAGGAAAAGATGCGCGCTGGCTCGTTGGCGGAGTTGGTCCGGATCACCGACAGACTGCGAAGCGTCCCTCGAAGAGAGTAGTCGACTCCTACCAAAGCAGGATACCGTTCGAATTTGAGAGCTGCTAACAGCAGTCTCGGATCGAAGCATAAGCTTGGGATAGTGAATCAATGGGAATCAGCTCCGTAAGCCGCTTGATCTCAATCGTCGATGATGACCCGTTAGTGCGTGAAGGCCTGATCGGCCTGATCAGATCCGCTGGCTTCGCCACCGAAGCCTTTGCCTCCGCCGAGGAATTCCTCTCGCTCGCTCGTCGCGACGACACAGCATGTCTCATTCTCGACATACTCTTGCCGGGGATGAGCGGCCTCGAGCTCCAGAGTCAGCTGACCGCCACTGTTTCCAATCACCGACTTCCGGTGGTCTTCATTACCGCCGACGATGATGAGGCCACGCGGCAGCGGGCATTGAAGGGCGGCGCGGCGGATTTTCTCCTCAAGCCGGTACGCCGCGAAGCTTTGCTCAATGCCGTGCACTCGGCGTTGCAACAGAACGGCTGTGAGGACATCAACGACCACAAACAGGTGCAGAACAAACGGCAACAGAGCGAGCCACAGCTACAGGCGGTTTTTGAAAGCAGTCCGAGTCTGATTTTCTTGAAAGATCGGCAGGGTCGGTATCTCTATGCCAACAAGGAGTTCAAAAGAGCGCTGGGCGTCACCGAAGAACAAATCCACGGTAAGACAGACGAACAACTATTTTCACCTGAACAGGCGGCTGCCTTTCAAACCAATGATCGACGGGTGCTCGTGGCAGGCGCTCCGATGGAATTCGAGGAGGTTGCTCTCCACGAGGACGAGCAACGTACCAGCATTGTCCAGAGATTTCCGCTGTTCGACACAGACGGTGAGATCTGCGCCATCGGTGGTATCGCTACCGATATAACTGAACGCAAAAAAGAAGAATCCGCCCGGCGCTACAATGAAGAGAGGCTTCGCCTTGTGGTCGAAACGGCCAGCGATGCCGTGATCAGCGTGGACGAGAGTGGTACAATTCTGTTTGTGAATCCGGCCGCCACCAGAGTCTT
>Ga0070708_100003499_pt1 | contig 12286 bp, 11 predicted proteins | sample KBSK5503metaG_FD_65469 | JGI IMG/M metagenome (GOLD analysis project Ga0070708, IMG submission 65469) | Corn, switchgrass and miscanthus rhizosphere microbial communities from Kellogg Biological Station, Michigan, USA - KBS K5-50-3 metaG | ecosystem: Host-associated > Plants > Roots >...
GGACCCTGGTGCACGAGATGCGCATCCATGTCATGACCCTTGCCGTCGATCTTCTCTTCGCCGGGCTTGTGAAAATGGACCTGCACAAGATCGTAACGCTTGCCATTGACGGCGAAATAGCTGCCCGGCGCATAGTTGACCTGGATCGAGTGTCCGTTGTCGATGATGTTGAGCGGCGAGGGCCGGTAGTTGAAGAGCAGCGATGGCAGGTCGCCTTTCCGCGCGCTGGCGTCCGGGATATCGATCGGCGATTGATTCTCGCCGAGCTTGCACACCGCGAAGCCCTTTTCCAGAGTTCCCCACTTGGCCGGGCCGGTTGCGCCGCCGTACGACCAGTGCGAATCGTCCGCGCCATAACACGCAATCGCGGCAAACGAAAGCAGCGCGCCGGCGATGGCGGCGAAACTGCGCGGGCCAAGCTGCCTCATGGCGATCCTCCTTCGGGCTATCTTTGGTTTAGAGCCAGTATGAAAGCCTACACCAAGCAAGGCGTAACTCAAGTCACTCGCGGAATTGCCGGGCAATGGATGTCGTGGAAATTGCGCGAACGACGCGCTAGACTCGGACTTTCAAGACCCAGGGGAGAACACCATGTCACCAAGAATCATCGCATTCGCCGCCGTCATCCCTTTGGCGTTGACGGGGTGCGGGCAGATGCAGACCTTCGACTCGACGGCGGCGGTTGGTTGCACGCCCAGCACGAGCAATTGCAGGGTTGCCGTGACGGTTGCCGGGAACTGTTCGGATCAAGCACAAATCACGGTGAATCCGGAACGGTTGCCGGTCCCGAGGGGAAGCCACAACATGAAAATCGCCTGGGACATCCAGAACAGCGGGTTCAAATGGGTAGCCGCGCCCAACGGCATCACGTCGCTCCCACCGGGCGAATTCTCGAATCCGCACGACAATGGCGACAAATACGACATCACGGACTTGAACAACGCGACGTCTCCCACCCCCTTCAAGTACGAGATCCACTTGCAGCGCAGCGACGGATCCCTTTGCGCCGTCAAGGATCCGTTCATCGTCAACGGGTCGTAGCGCGAACGAAACGCGATCAGGCGTTGCCGTCCAGCCAGCGCCGCGCCTCCGCTTTGGCGTCGGCAAAGTCCAGGACGCGGCCATGAGCCTCGGCTGCGGCGAAGTCGGCGGCGCCGAGCTTCTCGCGCGCGGACGCAACGTAGGGCGCAAGAAACGCCTCGTCGGCCGGATCGCGACTGATGCCCGTCAGCGCGTTCTGCGCCTCGGCCATGCCGAAGAATCTTGCGGTGCGGGTCCAGTCGTTCTCGAAGGCGGCGAGGCCCGTGCATACCTCCAGCACGCTCTGGGCCACCGGGCGCGATCCGGTCTCCTCCGCGATCGAATCGATTTCGATCAACGTCGCCCGTGCGCGCGCAGCCTCTCCGCGGCCGACGAATACCATGGCGAGATTGAGAAGCCCGATGGCGATGCTTTCCCGGTCGCCGATGTCACGCGCCGTGGCCACCACTTGTTCATACAGGGGCTCGGCCACGTCGAGCGAGCCCTCGAGGCGGTGCAGCTGGGCCAGTGCATTGAGCGCGGCGGCGATTTCCCGCTTGTTCCCACGCTTGCGTTCAAGCTCGAGTGCCTCCTCGATGTATGCACGCGCCCCCGACCGATCGCCCAGACCCAACACCGACATCGAGAGTGGCTGCAATAAGTTCCCGACGAGTTTGGTGTCCCCAATCTCCCGCGCGATCGCGAGACCTTCCTCCAGCAGCCGGCGTGCCTCGTCGTAGCGCCCCATGAAGCATCGCGCCTGGCCGGCATCGAACAGCGCGCGACCGCGCGCGGCATCGCGCTCCTGCGCGCCGGGATGGGCCAGCGCCTCCATCGCCATCCGATGTTGGAGTTCCAGGAATCCCCGATTCATGAGGTAAGGCTTCAGTGCATGGACCAGCCGCAGGCCAAATGCGGCTCCATCCTGCGCCCGGTTGAACCACGCGTGCGCTGCGAGCATGTTTTCGCGATCGAGATCGAGCCGCGCGAGCCACGTGCCCTGCTGCGGTCCGAATAATCCCGGCGCAGCCAGTTCGGCGAACGCAAGATAGAACTGGGCGTGCCGGCTGCGCACCGAATTGCCCTCGCCCGAGTCGTCAAGCCGCTCCAGCGCGTACTCGCGCACGGTCTCCAGCATCCGATAGCGTCCGCCGTCCGAATCGAGCAGCACCAACGATTTTTCGACGAGATTCGTCAATGGCGAAAGCACCTCGATTTCGTCGACGCCGTCGCCCGCGCCCACGGCTTCGGCCGCGTCGATCGTGAAGCCGCCGGCGAAAACCGCGAGACGGCGGAACAACACGCCCTCGTGCGCGGTGAGGAGATCGTGGCTCCAGTCGATCAGTGCGCGCAGCGTCTGCTGGCGCGGAAGCGCGGTGCGGTCGCCGCCTGTGAGGAGGCGGAAGCGATCGGAAAGCCGGGCCGCGATTTGCTCCACGGAAAGCGCGCCGACGCGCGCCGCGGCAAGCTCGAGGGCCAGCGGGATGCCGTCCAGGCGCTGGCAGATGCCGGCGACGGCCAGGGCGTTTGCATCCGAAACCTCGAACGCCGGCTGAACCGCCAGCGCGCGTTCGATGAACAATCGTGCCGCGGCGTATTGTTCCAGCGCTTGCCGCTTGAACGACACATAGGGATCGGGAATGGCCAGTGGCGGCAACGAAAAAATCGTCTCGCCGCCGACGCGCAGCGGTTCGCGGCTCGACGCAAGGACTTTCAGGTGGGGGCCTGCGCGCAGCAGCCGCTTCGCGACTTCCGCACACGCCTGCACCAGATGCTCGCAGTTGTCGAGAACGACCAGCAGGCGCCGGTCGCGAACGTAATGGGCGAGGGCATCGACGGCCGAATGCTCGGCGTCCTCCTTGACGCCCATCACCGACGCCACGGCCTGCGGCACGAGCTTGGGATCGGTGAGCGCCGCCAGCTCGACCAGCCACACGCCGTCGGGAAAGGCGTCCAGGTGATCCGCAGCGACCTGCAGCGACAGACGGGTCTTGCCGATCCCGCCCGAGCCTTGCAGCGTAAGCAATCGGCACCCCGCCAGCAATTTGGCGACTTCTTCCTGCTCGCGTTCCCGGCCGATAAACGACGTCATCTGCTCCGGCAGATTGTTGGGCGTCGCATCCAGCGTGCGCAACGGTGGGAAGGTGGCGCGAAGCCCGGGATAAGCGACCTGGAAAACGTGTTCGTGGGTCGCGAGGTCGCGCAGCCGCACGCGTCCCAGGTTCAGCAGGGCGACGTCGGCGGGCAGACGGCCCTCGAGGAGCGCTGCGACGGTCTGCGACACCAGGACCTGTCCGCCGTGGGCTGCGCCCGTGATCCGCGCGGCCCGGTTGACGGCGCGGCCGAAGAAGTCGTTATCGCGGCGCTCCTCGACTCCGGCGTGCAATCCGCAACGCACCTTGAGCGCAATGCTGCCGGTGCTGCCGGGCTCACCGAGCGCCTGTTGGAGGGCAATCGTCGCGCTGACTGCGTCGAGAGGGTCGTCAAAGACCGCGTGCGCGCCGTCACCGAGCATTTTCACGACCCGGCCGCGATGAGCGGCGATGGTCGCGCGCACGATCGCGTCGTGGCGGGCCAGGGCCTCGCGCATCCGCTCGGGCTCCTGCTCCCACAGGCGGGAGCTACCTTCGATGTCGGTGAACAGGAAGGCGACGACGCCAGGCGATGCCGGCATGACGATGCGCGAAAGCGCGAAAATGGGAAGGCTGCCAGATTACCATTTCGTCCCCGGTATCGTTACCCGGCGGGCCTCTCTATAATGGCGGCATGAAGGGGCGGCGCCATCGTTGACCGGCGAGCGCGCCTTTTGTCGACTCAAGACTCTCGAGGACGTTCATGACGTATCGCTTTGCCTTCGCAATGGCCCTGACGCTGATCCTTTCCGCGGGCTCCGCGGCGCAGGACCGGGAACTCGTCTTCGGCGTGACGGAAGGGGTCACCTATCAGGCAACCCCGAAGGAAATCCGGGACAAGTTCTCGCCGCTCGCCGAATACATCGGGAAGGCCACTGGGCGGCGCGTCAAGGTCGTCCTCGTCCCAGCCTACAACGACGTGCGCGCCGGCATGGCGAAACAGGAATACGACCTCGTCTTCATCCATCCCGCGCATGTCGCGATGGCCGAGATCAAGGACGGCCGCTACAAGGCGGTCGCCTGGACCTCCGGATTTACCGATTACACGGTCTCGTTGCTGATCCCTCCCAACGTTACGCTCAAGTCGCTCGAAGACCTCAAGGGCCACACGTTGGTGACGCCCGATCCCGACTCGATCACGGCCATGATGGTCCGCGCGATGTTGCGCACCGGCAACATACCTTCGACGACGGCCAAGCCGAGCCCGGACAACGCCAAGGAGATGGCGGCGAACATTCGCGTCATCACGACCCGCTATCAGGACGCGGTCCCGTTCTACATCGAGAATGGCTTCGCGCAGGCGGGCGCCACGGCGGCGAAGGCCGTCGTCAAGTCGTGGACCGACAAAGGAGGCAAGGTCCTCACGCAGTCCAAGTCCGTCCCGATCAAGCAATTCATTGTCTCGAAGAACATGCCGGCGGACGAGCAGGAGCGCATTCGCGCGGCGCTGCTCGGCATGGGACAGAGCAAACCGGGCCGCGACGCGCTGGAGGCGATCGGCTACAAGGGCTTTGTCGCGCCCAATCCGGAGGTTGAAGCGACCACCATCGCGTGGCTTGGGCTGTAGCGTACCGTGTCTTCCGCCGCGCCTTTGGTGACGGTGATCATCCAGACGTACAACCGGAGCAACATTCTCGGCTACGTCATTCGCAGCGTTCTGGCGCAGACATTTTCCGACTGGGAATTGCTGGTCATTGGCGATCGCTGCACCGACGACACCGCCGACGTTGTCGCCGCGTTCGCCGATCCGCGAATCCAGTATCGGAATCTCGAGGCGCGGACCGGCGACCAGTCGGGCCCCACGAACGAAGGCATTCGCATCGCGCGCGGACGCTACGTGGCACTCCTCAATCACGATGACCTCTGGTTTCCCGACCACCTCGAGCATGCAGTTGCCGCGATCGAGAAGGGCGATTCGGATCTCGTTTTCTCTCTCCAGCTGGAAGCCGATCCGGATGGCCGATGGCGGGTCAACGCCGCTTTCCCCGCGGGCCGATTCGATCCAACGACCCATCCCAACGCAAGCACGTGGCTGTTTCGCCGCGAGCTGGCGCAGAGAATCGGGCCACTCAAGCGACGCGACATGGTGTGGAGTTTTCCCACGCGCGAATGGATCTGGCGCGCGTATCGGTCGGGCGCGCGGCTTGTCGCGGTCGATGCCGTCACGGTGATCGTCATTTCGAGCACGACGCGCCGCAACACGTATTCGGAGCGCCAATGGCACGAACATGCGGCCATTCATTCGGAACTGGCCGGCAAACCGCGCTTTCGCGAGCAGTGTCTGGCCGCCGCATGGACGAATCCGCGTCCGACGCATTTGCGAAGCTATTCCGTTGCCTCGCTCATGCGCGCCGTGGTCATGCGCCTGCAGGGGCGCGTGGCTGAACTCTTCGGCTGTGACCCGGTGAGCTTGTTTTGCTACTATCGCTTCCCGCGGAAATGGGGCTTCATTCCAGTGCGCGGTGCGATCATTGCCGAGCTGTACCGGCGCCGCGGGCTGCCCCACGAGGATGCGCGATGAATACCCGAGACAAGATGTCTGGCCCGAACGAGCTCACTCCGGAGGAGGGTGCGCTCCCTGGCGCAACGCGCGATCGGCAGAGCGTGACGCGGGATTGGGAGCCCCAGCTGGAATTGATCGATGGTGTGACCGTCAAGGAAGTGCGCAGCGTCGTAAAGGATAATGGCTATGTCACCGAGCTCTGGCGCGACGAGTGGTCGCCGCCGGGGACACGCGTCGCGCAGGTATTCCAGGCTTCGATCGAAGTCGGCGGCATTTCGGCGTGGCATGTTCACCAGTTCGCCACCGACCGGTTGTTCGCCAATCACGGCCTCATCAAGGTCGTGCTCTACGACGCGCGCGCGGGATCGCCGACCCGTGGCCGAGTCAACGTCTTCCGGTGCGGTACGACACGGCCGCTGCTCGTCGTGGTGCCGCCTGGCGTCTGGCATGGCGTGCAGAACATGGGCTCGACGCCCGCGCTGCTCGTCAACATGCCTGATCGCGCGTACCAGTACGAGTCGCCGGATCACTGGCGGTTGCCGCACGACAGCCGCGAGATTCCCTATTCGTTCGCGTCCTCGGCGCAGCCCAACAGCGACGATCCGGGGCGCATTTAGGCTCTCCCGCGCCCTGTCCGGGGCGCCGCGGCATCGACAACCGCTGCGATCCAGATGCGGGCTCTCCGCGGCACAAGCCACGTGATGACGTGGGCGATCAGGCCAATCAAAGTTGGACGACCTTTCCGGAACGCCTCACCGAGCAGCAGCCAGAATGCGCGCGCGTCTCCAGCGCCATGTGCTTCACGGCTGACGCGATTCAGAATGAACGAGGCGCGAGCCCGTGGCGTGAGCAGGGCCGCCCGGGCATCGGCCCAGTCCAGCGAAGCGCGCCAGTCGTTGGCATTGCTGATCCGCGCCCGCGTCCTCTCGCACCCCCAGAGGACGAGCGGCTCGCGCGTAGCGACGAATTCCACACCGACACCCTCGCATTGAATGGCACGGAGTAGCCAGTCGCTCCCCTCGTGGCGCGCGCGGTTGAATCGGAAACCCACGTCGCGGAAGAGTTCTGCTGGTGCCAATATCGTTGATGGCAAGATGAGGCCTTCGCCCGCGACGAGACGGGTCCTGCAGAACAAGTACTCGCTCAGAATTTCACCCTGGTCCAGGCACCGGCGCGGCCGAACCGCTTCTCCATTTTGCGTGCGCGCGACGACGCGGCACGTGACGATGGGCAATCGATACCGCGAGCGCCCCGCTGTGGCGAGCTGTATCTCGAGCTTTGGCGGCAGCCATTCGTCGTCGTCATCGAGCAGCGCGACCCAGCGGCCTCGCGCGCCATCGACACCGGCATGGCGAGCTCCACCGAGGCCGACATTCTCGCGCAGCGGCAGAACCCGCACCCTGGGGTCATCGATCACCTGGAGTGCCTGAAGCGTTTCTTCGTCCGGCCCATCGACCACCACGATGACTTCGATGTCGCGCAGGCTCTGGCGAAGCGCACTGGCGACCGCACCCATGACGAGACGAGGCCGGTTGATGGTCGGAATGACCACCGAGACGACGGGTCCGGACGGATTCATCCCACAACACCAGGACTACGATGCGGCCTGGCTCAACTCCTTGATCGCGTTCGCCACGTCCTGGCTCAGCCGTTCGAGCGCGCGGCTGTGGGCCGCGGCGAGTGCCTCGTATCCCGCCGCCTGCGTCGGTTCACGAACAGTGGTGCGTCCGGTCTGCGACTTGCCGTCCTTCGTGCGCCGCACGACCCACACCGCATTCAGCGTGGCGGCGTCGCCGGGCGCGGAGTCGAAGCTCTGCACCTCGATCGCCACGCGGTAGTCGGCATCGGCGTTCAACGATTGCTGGAACTGCGACACGCGAGGCGTCCCCAGAATCGCGACCAGGTTTTCCGCGACCACGCGCGAAATATTGCTCTGAAGCGGCGATGCCCAGCGGTTGAACTCGTCCAGCGATACGCGGTTGGGGCCCGCGGTCACCACGATCTGCGGCAAGTCGACCACCGCGGGAATCGACACCGGCCCGACGATGATGGACAGGGTCGACGGCGCCGCCGGGGGTGTGGTGGCGGGCGTCGAGCTCAACGTGTAGAAACGCGACGGCGTGGAGGAGCACGCCGCGGCGAGCGCCGCGACGGCGCACACGGCAACGATGGGGGCTAGGCGGCGCATCACGGTTTCTCCTCTGGCTTGCCGCGGATGAATATTTCGGGGTGGCGTTCGAGATAATCGACCAGGACGCGCACCGAGCGCGCTGCGCGCGTGACTTCCTGCAGCGTATCGCGAAGGTCCTGCGGTGCCGGAGAGTCCTTGCCGAAGAGCGTCGCGTCGGTGTTGATCAGGACCTTGTCGGCACTGTTGATTGCGCGGCGCATGTCCTCGAGCGTCTTGGTTCCCTCGGGCACCAGCTTGATGTCGATGTTGTTCACCAGCTTGTCGGCGTCCTTGAGCGTCTGGTTGAGCGTCGTGATGGCGTTCTTCACCTCGACGCCGATCGCGTTGAGCGGCATGCTGTCGATCTTGGCCAGGATGCTGCTCAACTTCGATTCGATGTTGGCGAGCCCACCCGGAACGACGGGCAGTTCCAGCGGGTCGCGGTTCCAGTCGACCTTCGGCTTGGGATCGGTCGGGAAATACTCGAACGCGACGTACAGTTCGCCGGTGAGGAAGCTGCCGGTGCGCAATTGCGCGCGCAGGCCGTAGTCTTCCACGTTGCGGCGAAGCATGCGCATTCTTTCCAGCGGGGTCATCTCGATCAGCCTCTTGCCGGTCTTGGCCTGTTCTTGCGGCGACAAACGGCCGATGAAGCGCTCGGGGAAGAACGTCACCAGCACGCGCGGACGAATCTTGCTCGTCGCGGGATCGAATTTGAGGCCGACTTCGGCAACCTCGCCTACGGGCAAGCCGAACAACGTCACCGGCGCGCCGACCCTGAGTCCGCGCAGCGACTCGTCGAAATAAAGAACATAGCGACGCTCGACGGGATCCGGCTGCTTCATCGCGATGGCGCGATTGCGGTACAGCGTGAACGCGGTGTTGGGCGCGGCCGGTCCGGTTTGCGGCAAGAAGTCGGGACTGTCGAACGCGACGCCGCCGGCGAGCAGCGCCGCGAGGGACTCGGTGCGAACGTCGACGCCGTCTGCCCCGGCAGTGATCTCGATGCCGCTCGCGTCCCAGAAGCGCGTTTCCGCGGTGACGTATCTGTCGTAGGGTGCGTCGATGAACACGGTGATCTCGACGGATTTTCCGTCGGCGGTCAGGTTGTAGGCCGACACCTGGCCCACGCTCAGTTGCCGGTAATAGATCGGCGAGCCGATGCCCAGCGACCCAAGCGTGTTCGTCTTCAGAGTGAAACGCCGTCCGGGCTGATCCTGGATGACGGGTGGCGTGTCGAGCCCGGTGAATTCGCGTTCCGATTCGGTGGACTTCCCCGCTTGAAAGCCGATGTAATTGCCCGAAAGCAATGTGTTGAGCCCGGAAACGCCGCTCAACGAGATGCGCGGCTCGACGACCCAGAATTTGGCGTCCTCCACCATCAAGCCCGCGGCATGCTTGGCAATCTTCGCCTTGACCTGCACCTTCACGTAATCTTCCGACAACTGCACCGCCGTCACCTGGCCGATGCGCACGTCCTTGTACTTGATGAACGTCTTGCCAGCTTCCACGCCCTGGGCCGACTTGAATTCGATCGTGATCGTGGGGCCTTCGCTGCGCACGCGCTGGATCGCGATGCCGATGGCCACGAGGGCCGCGAGGATCGGGATGATCCAGACGATCGAGAGCCGCAGGCGCTTCTTGCGCACGACGGTGGCTTGCGGGAGATCGTCCTGAACGGGTTCGTTAGCCATGGCGAATTGGGTGTGGATTGGCGGAGTCCCAGATCAGACGGGGGTCGAAGGATTCGGCGGCGAGCATCGTCAGCACGACCACGGCCGCGAAGAACAGCACGCCCGGTCCCGGCGCCACCGACATCAGCGGCTGCAGTTGCACGAGCGAAACGGTGAACGTGTCGACGAACACGTCGAGCATGGACCAGCGGCCGATCAGCTCGACGATCCGGTAGAGCTTCGTGCGGTCGTGGTTGCTTTTCACCGAGCCGCGTTGCACGGTGATCAGCAGATAGGCAAGCGCGACGATCTTGCCGAGCGGGATCATGACACTCGCCACCAGCACGACCAGCGCCAGCGGCCACGATCCCGACGTGTAGAGAAACGCCACGCCGGACAGGATCGTGTCGGCGTCCGAGGTCCCCAGCGTGGTCGTATTGAGAACGGGGAGCGCCATCGCGGGGATGTAGCAGACCGACGCTGCGATCAAGAGCGCCCACGTTTTCTGGATCGATGCGTGGCGGCGGAATTCCAGTTCCTCGCCGCAGCGGAGACAGAAGCCCGGCTCGGTGGCGCTTGCCGGACGCGACAGCAAATGGCACGCCTCGCAGGCGAGGAGCCCTCCCTGTGCGGCAGTGATGCTGGCGGTTGTCATCCGCGCGATTCCGCCGCGGAAAGTGCGTCAGGCGAGGGCGGCGGTGTTCCGTCGTCGGTCCATTGCACCCTCTGCCAAAGATCGTCCGCATCGAACGTGACGAGGATTGCCGGGAAGAGGAGCACCAGCAGGCCGACGGCGAACATCCCGATGCCGGCCTCCACGGTGGCCAGTTCCGCGATCTTGATCAGCGCAACGAGGATGCCGAGCATCATCACTTCGAGCATCGACCAGACCTCGAAATGGTGGGCCCACCGCAGCATTTCGCCGGCCCAGTGCGGCACGGGCGAAAGACGCGCTGCGAGCAGGAGTGTCAGCATGAACAGGACGTAGCATGCGGGCGCGAGCACGGCACAAAACGCCACCAGGGCGCCGGTGAGCTTTTCGTCTTGCTGCCACATCTCATAGGCGCCCCCGACGATCGTCGTGCTCGCCGTCCGGCCGACGACCGAGAGTTCCATCAGCGGCGACAAGTTGGCCACGACCAGCACGATGGCGGCCGCGACGGTCAGGGCCAGCGGCAAATCGGGCGGGCCGATCGGGCGCTTGGCGAGCAGGGAGCCGCACCGCACGCAACGCGCCTTGCCGCCTGCCGGAAGCGGCGGAATGCGCTGCAGCAGGTCACAATCGGGACAGGCCACCGACGACGGGGACAAGTGCGCTTCCAGACAAAGCTCCCTTCAAAGCGGCGTTCGACGTGCCGGGCTGCGTCGTCGCCATCTAGTGCACGCGGTGCACCATCTCCCCAACGATTGCGCTGAACTGCTCGGTGACCTCGTGCTCGACGAACTTCTTGTTCATCACGGCGCCGGCAAGCGCGCTGGGCACGATCTCCAGGTGGTAGTCGATCCGCGTGCCCTTGCCGTCGGGCGAGAGCATTATCGTCGATTCGACGCGACGCATGTTGCCCTTGATCTGGGCGGTCTTGATGCCGCTCGTCGGCTTGAGGTCGATCTTCCGCTCGGTCGTGTAATTGAAGCTCGCGGCGCCGTACTTGGCCACGGGAATGGCTCGGGCCCTGATTCCTGGCCGTGCTTTGGTCGTTGTTATCCCGTGCGGCGGATTCTCACCGAAATCGCCTCTGCCGGCAAATTTGACCAGGCCCTAGTCCACGCACGAAATCGGGCGCGCAACCTCCTCGAGCGGCTTTCGCTCGGCCGCAATTCCGAGCCACAGGGCGACGCCGGCCGCGGTCAGCATGAGCAGCGCACCCAGCGCGTATCCCCACGCGATGGCCGCGGGTTCGCCGGTGGCGATGAGCGTTCCGAATAACCACGGGGCGCCCACGCCGCCGATGGCGGTGCCCAGCGCATAAAAAAGTGCGATGGACAAAGCCCGCACCTCGACTGGAAAGCTTTCGCTGACCACGAGATACGCCGAGCTCGCCGCAGCCGAGGCTACGAAGAATACGAACGTCCACGCAATTGTCTGCGTCACCGAGTTCAGCATTCCGGCGACGAACAGGACCGCAGTGAGTCCAAGCAGCAGTCCCGAGATCGCGTAGGTCAAAGCAATCATTTGCCGGCGTCCCCATGTGTCGAAGTAGCGGCCGAGAACAAGAGGGCCCAGGAAATTGCTCACGGCGAACGGCAGCAGGTAGAGTCCCACGTCTTCCGGCGGCACCGCGTAGAAGCGACCCAGCACCAGCGCGTACGTGAAAAAAATTGCGTTGTAGCAAAAAGCTTGCGCGGTCATGAGCGTGAGACCCAGCACCGCTCTGCGCGGATAATGGCGAAAGAGGCTCACGCCCAAATCCACGAAGCTCACCGTCCGCGCGCGAATCCGCAAGCGCAGCCTCGGCAGCAACTCCGATGCGGTCACACCGCCGCGCACGTCGCGCTCCACGGCGGCAGCAATGGATTCCGCTTCCTCCGTTCGCCCGTGCAGCAGCAGCCACCGCGGACTTTCCGGCAGGTAGCGCCGGAGGAAGAGAATTCCCAGGCCAAGCACCGCTCCCGATCCGAACGCCATTCGCCAGCCGATGTCGGGAGGAAGACGCCCGGGTTGCAACAGCAGACTCGAACCCACCGCGCCCAGTGCGGCGCCCACCCAAAAACTTCCGTTGACGCCAAGGTCCGTGCGGCCGCGGTAGCGCGCGGGGATCAGCTCCTGGATCGCCGAATTGATCGCCGA
>Ga0070708_100003501_pt1 | contig 12285 bp, 11 predicted proteins | sample KBSK5503metaG_FD_65469 | JGI IMG/M metagenome (GOLD analysis project Ga0070708, IMG submission 65469) | Corn, switchgrass and miscanthus rhizosphere microbial communities from Kellogg Biological Station, Michigan, USA - KBS K5-50-3 metaG | ecosystem: Host-associated > Plants > Roots >...
GGAGCTGGCTGCTGCGCTGAAACGGCTGCACGTCGCGACCGTACCGATTGCGCTTGCGCGTGCGCCCCGAGCGCGGTTTCCGCGGCTGCTTCGCCCTGCCCTTCTCGCGGCCGGAGCCGTGGTGGTGGCAACGGTGTCCTGGCAAGCCTTCCACCGGTTACCAATCCGTGCCGCGGTCGGCCCCCGCCCCATGCTGCTCGTCGGAGAGTTCGAAAACCGCACGGGTGAGCCGGTGTTCGACAACACGCTGCGGGAAATGTTCACCTCCAGTCTGGAACAGTCAGATGTCGTCCAGGTATTTCCCACCAGCCGGCTGGTGGACGTGTTGCAGCGTATGGGTCGGCCTCCCACCTGGGCCATCGACGAACGTGTCGGGCGCGAGATTTGTCAGCGTGAGGGATTGCAGGGTCTGCTGCTAGGCTCGATCACTCGGCTCGGACACACGTACGTTCTCTTGGCTCGCGCCCAATCGCCATCCGGCGCCGACATCGTCACCACGCAGACCACCACTGCGAGCGCGGACGACGTTCCAGCACGGGTGGACGAGATCGTTCGGAGGGTGCGCCGCAAGCTAGGTGAATCTCTGCAGTCGTTGAGAGAGCACTCCATCCCGCTCGCAACCGTGACCTCGTCCTCACTGGACGCCGTTCGCTACTTCACTCTGGCAAAACAGAGCCTCTATGCCGGCGACCCGAGCCAGGCCGTGCTGCTGTTCACCAAGGCGCTGGAGCTCGATTCCAACTTCGCGCTGGCGCATGAATACCTGGGTGCGGCCTACCAGTACTTGAACCGCTATGAGAAGAGCGTCGAGGAGATTCGCCAGGCCGCGCGGCTGGCGGACCGCGTCTCCGAGCCTGAGCGACTTCGGATCATGGCGGCGTATTATGCCACGCTGCTGGACTTTCAGAAGGAATGCGAGAACTACCAACTCCTCGCGCAACTCCGACCGCTCGACCCGGCCCCCTACATCAACCTCGGCGTCTGCAAGGGAGAGCAATACGATTACGCTGCCGCCGCGTCCTTCACTGCCAAAGCGGTCCAGCTGGTCCCCCGGTCGGATGTCAGGATCAATCTGGCCTCGCACTTGCTCTCGATGGGAGACCCGCAGCGTGCCCTCCAGGTCGCCCAGCCGCTGACCCGGGAGTTTCCCAACAACCTGTGGGCCCTAACCGTGCTGGGTCGCATCTACGTGGCGTTGGGCCGATTCGAGGACGCCCGGCAAGCCTTCACGGCCATGGCGAGCCTCGGACCCGATGCCGAGGTCGAAGCCGAGCTTTCTCTCGGCGATCTGGCCCTGGCCGGGGGGCGGTATGGCGAAGCGGACAAGGAATTCAAGGCCGCCATTCAGGCGGCGGAGCGAAATCAGAATCGCAGGGCTGCGGCAAAGGCCCGGATTGCGTTGGCGGAGATGCTCATCCAGAAGGGCTCGCCTCCACGGGAGAGCCGGCAGCTCCTGGCGCAGGTCGCGTTGCCGCCGCACGTCCCTGGGCTCGCAGTTCTTCTGGCACGGGCCTACGCGTGGACCGGTCAGCTGCAACCCGCCTACAGGAGCACGCGCGACATAGATAGCCTCATCCAGCAGCACGACGTACCATCGCTCCAGGCCCTGCGTTCTCTCCTGGGTGCCGAAGTCGCCCTGGCGCAACGGAGGTTCCAGGATGCGGTGGACGCGGCACAGCGGGCCGTGAGTTACGAGAAATCAGTGTTCGCGGTCGAGACCCTGGCCCGGTCTTATGCCGCGGCAGGCATGCGCGAGCACGCAGTGGAGCAATATCGGATCGTGCTGACCCGCGCCAACGAGCTGATGGACGACACCCGCCTCGAGACCTTCGACGAGCCTGCGTATCGCCGGGCGGTCGTTGCCCACTACCGGCTCGGAATCCTGTATCAGGAATTGGGGCGATGGGGTGATGCTCGCGCCGAGCTACAGAAGTTTCTTGGCTACTGGACCCACGCGGATGCGGAACTGGAAATGTACCAGGACGCTCAACGCTTGCTGCGACGCCTGCCCACCAACGGCGTGCCCACGCCCGCGACGTAGAGGGCGGATTCGCGGATGCCGTCCAAGCCAAGCTCCTTCTCGATCAACGTATCCTCGAAGGCCGCCGTGCAAAACGGAGCCAGTCCGAGCCAGGTCGCCACCAGGCAAAACGTTTGGCAGAGATGGCCGGCGTCCAGCAGCACCACCCGATAGCTGCGCGCGAAGCGGTACTTCCACAGCACGCGGGGGAAAACCGCGGTCATAATGAACAGGGCCGAGGCATCGGCGACGAAAGCCTGGCCTGCGGCGTACGCGACCGCCCTTTTCACGGCCGCTGAAGAGCGGAGCCATTCCAGGCGGTGATGCAGGCAGTCGTAATGGTAGAGCCCCTGCTTCAATCCGCTCACCCGCATGGCCAAGAGATAGACCTCGCCAGGATGCCGCGCCCCACCCGAGGGGCTGGTCTTGTGGAACAGGCGCCCGAACGGCGGCGCATCAATTCGTCCGGTAACCCCCCAGGTGTAGTACAGCAGGGTCGAGATGACGCTCAGCGGGACGTGCTTGGGGGAGAATTCCCGGTGCGTCTTCCGAGCCAGGAGCACCCGCTCAAACTCGCTCCCGGCGGGCGCCTGGCTGGGGAGGCGAATACGGGGAGCCCTGCCATAGCTCTTGAGCAGCGGCGGCTGGGGCGATTCGGCCAGATACCTCCGGAACAGTCCGGGTGTGGGCTGGACGTATTCAACGTCCCTCGTGGCCAAATGAAAGGCCCCCTCAGGCAGCCACGCCGACCAGACGCGCGCGAGATCGGCGTCCCGCTGTGCCTCGGGAGTCCCCTCGATGACCAGAAATGTGCTCCGCAGGAGCTCGCGCACTTCCGCGCGAATGCTTCTAGGGGTGTACTCCGGAAGGAGCGCAAACAGGTCTGACAGACGAGTCCAGTCTTCGAGGAGGTGCAGAATTCGGACCGCTTCCGGTTCGGTGCTGACGGACGCGAGCGTCTGGTAGTTCAGCACCACCAGTTTTCGCTCGCTCCAGGCAACCAGCAACGCCCGCGCGCGCCGGATGCGCCGCGAGCCGGTCAGCGAAGGGCCGCCTCCTCCCACCAACCCGTCTCAGCGTGCCGTGTGCGGGTGACCCCTGACCCTGGTGCCAGCGAAGTGCGGGTGACCCAAGGCTTTCCTGAGATGCTTGATGTCGAGCTGGAGAGCCTTGGTAGCCTTCTCCATTCCGACCAGGGCTTGTCGCGCAGCTGCAATGGCGCTCCTGACCGTTCCGCGTTTCGGCATATTGGCCCCCTGTCGTTTGCGTGCGGCCCGTGCTGGAAGAGCGGGGTGGAAGAAGCAGTGAGAACTTGCAGTCCAGGCCGCGGCTTTGTCAATCACGTTCTGTAACGACGCCGCTGCTCCTGGTGCCACAGAGACAATGGACCACGACCCTAACTTCCGAGATCGTGGCCCCGTATGTTCTATGTCAGTCCAGCATGTAGGGGCGGATCAGGACTGAAAATCCGCGTGTCGGCGGTTCGATTCCGCCCCTAGCCATTCGGTAAGCCAGCGAAATGAATGACGTGTGGGGAGCGATGGCCACCCGACCGGTGGCCATTTCTTGTGTGCAGTACCTAGAACGTACCTAAGTCGCCCGTCCGACTCGACACTTCCTCGCGGAGGCTTTGCTCACGTCCCGACAACAGCACGCGGGCCTTCCAGGGACGGGGTGGCGGTCTCGTCCTTGCACGGCGGATTCACTCTCCGGTTATTGTTTTATGGAACCCTGGTCGGGTAGCCTATGACCGTCACGCAAGAAGCCATCGACGCGGGCGTTCGAAATCTCGAGGTCGAATCAGCCTCGGTGACCTCCGGGCCGCTCCCGCTGCTTTCGATCGTCACGCCCGCCTTTTGCGAGGTCGATAACCTCTCTCGCCTCCATGAGGAGATTGCGCTGGCGCTGGCGGCGGAGAAGGTGGCCTGGGAGCTGATAATCGTGGACGATGGGAGCGTCGACGCCACATGGGAGCGGATCATCGCCCTTCGGGAGGTCGATGCCCGGGTCCACGGCTTGCGCCTCTCCCGCAACTTCGGGCATCAGTACGCACTCTTGGCTGGCCTCACCCATGCCCGAGGCGACGCGGTGATCAGCATGGACGCCGACCTGCAGCATCCGCCATCGGTCCTCCCCCGCCTTCTGGAGGAGTGGCGGCGCGGCGCGCGTATCGTGCACACCGTCCGGGTCGATCCGCGAGAGGTCCCCTGGCTCAAACGGGTGACCTCCGCAACGTTTTACCGAGTGTTCTCCTTCCTGAGCGGCGTGCAGCTCTCGCCCGGGATGGCCGACTTCCGGCTGCTAGATCGCCAGGTCGTCGACCAGCTGGTTCAGTTCAGGGAGGCTGGGCTCTTTCTACGAGCGGTCGTGGAGTGGGTCGGCTATCCTAGCGCAAAGGTGAGCTTCGCGGCCGCGCGCCGCTACGCTGGCACAAGCAAGTACACCTTTCGCCATATGCTTCGGCTGGCCTGGCACGGCATCACGTCCTTTTCGACCGTCCCGCTGCGCGCAGGGACTGTGATCGGCCTTGTTACCAGCCTGGTCTCCTTCGGCGCACTGATCAATGCCCTGTGGGCGAAGTACGTGACCCGCGACGCGGTGCCGGGGTGGGCTACCATCGTGGCGCTCCAGGGGCTGCTCTCCGGGGTCCTGTTCATTCTGATTGGGATCCTGGGTGAATACCTCGCCCGCGTGCTGGAGCAGGTGCGGCAACGGCCACGGTTCATCGTCAGCGAGACGGTTGGGCTCCCAGCAGATCAGTCCGTCGCGCCGAGCTCATCTCGCTCGGTCGGCTCGGCTGGACGCTGAGGTGGCCCTGGCAGGAACGATCGCAAGACAACATCGCTCCTCGGCGGCCATATGGCAGCCCGGCTCATCGTCAACGCAGACGACTTCGGTCTGACTACGCGGGTTAACCAGGGCGTCCTCGAGGCGCATAGCCGCGGCATTCTCACCTCGGCCTCCATCATGCCGGTCGGGCGGGCGTTCGACCACGCGGCGCAGCTCGCGCGTGCGACCGGTGCGCTCGATGTAGGCATCCACCTCACGCTGGTCGAGGAAAGACCGCTTCTTCCAGCTCACGAGATCCCATCCCTTGTCGGTCCGGACGGCCGGTTTCTGCGCCACGCTGACCGGTTCGTGCTGCGCTACCTCGCAGGTCGGATTGACCTTGGCGACGTACGGCGGGAGCTTGCCGAGCAGTGCCGGAAGGTTCTTGGCGCGGGGCTCTCGCCCAGCCACCTGGACAGCCATCAACATTTGCATCTGCTGCCCGCCGTGCTCGACGTCGTCATCGAGCTGAGCCGCGAGCTCGGGATCCCCGCGATTCGCCTGGCCCATGAGCCGCGGGTGCTCCAGCACGTCCGCCACGCGCCGCCCGGACGGGTTGCCCTGGCATTGATAGTGAACGCGCTGGGTCGGCGCGCACGACGTCGACAGCGGAGGCCCATCGATGGCTTCCTGGGATTTCTCTACGCCGGTCGCCTGGGCGAGCGTGAGTTGCTACGGTTGCTGGAGAATTTGCCAAGCCGGGGCACCTGGGAGCTCGTGTGCCACCCCGGCCTCCTTGATCCCGAGACACCGTACCGCCATTGGCGGTACCACTGGGAGGACGAGCTCGCCGCTGTGACCAGCTCTCGGGTGCGTGCCCTGGTTGCGCGCAAGGGGATCAAGCTGGTCGGGTTCCGAGACCTCATCGAGCCGCTGCAGGCGGCGAACTGACCCGCACGCGGTACACCTCCCGCCATCCGTTGGTCTCGCGTGCCTTACCGAGGCGGAGGAACGGAGCTTCACGCGGGCGGCGAAACGTCTTGCGTCTCTGCCTCTGCTCTCAGCCACGCGATTCGGGGCTCCGGCGCGCGGCCCTCGTGACCGGTGGTCGGCTCACCCGAGATGTCCGAGAGACTGGTTTTGGTGGGCCTGCCTCGACCGGGGAGAATGGGTAAGTTATTTATGGAGCGTCGCGAGCTGTCCGGATAGCTCTGGGTGGATTCGTCCGCGCCGCTCTGAAAATCCGCGTGTCGGCGGTTCGATTCCACCCCTTGCCATTGAGGCCCCCGTCGTCCAAGGAGCGCCAATACGATGTTCGACCGGCTGTTCGCCTTTGTCGACCGCTGGGTGCTGCACATAGAGCGGCCGCGCAACCCCGTGCTCTTGTTCGCCTGCCTCGCCGCACTGCTGGTGCTCCAGATGTGGCCCGCAAGATGGATTGGCAACGAGGAAAACTACTTCCAGCTGGCGTACCGCACGTTTGCCCCCGAGACGTTCTCTCAATTTTCGGCGGTGTTCGATTCATCCCATGCACGATTCCTTCCACTGTATCTGTTGGGATCCGTTGTGCATCTGCTGGGCTACGAGGGGGCGCACGCGGTCTCTCGCATCCTTATGGGAATGCTGTACGCTGCGGGCCTCGCCTACTTCTTTTCGGCGCTGCGGCTGTCGGCATGGGACGCGCTGCTTGTCATTGTGCTCTTCTTGCGCGCCGGCGAGGAGCTGATCGGTGGGGAGTGGTTATTCGCCGGCGTCGAATCGAAGACGGTGGCGTACGGATTCCTGTTCCTAGCCTTTGGGCTCGCGCTCCGCCGCCGCTGGATTGCCGCGACAGTCGCCGGTGCCGCCGCAACCTACATGCATTTCCTCGTGGGCGGCTTCTGGACTCTGGTGATCCTGGTCCGGCAGTGGTTCGAGACGAAATCCCGAAGCGAGCTGCTCCGCTCCCTCGCAGTCTACGGCATCGTCACGTTGCCCCTGGCGTGGCTCATCGCGCGGGATCAGCTGGCCTGGGCCGCCACTCCTGCGACGGGCCTGGCCGACAAGATCTATGCGACTCGGAATGCCTGGCACGTCGCGCCGTTCGCCAGCCGCCGCGACTTCTGGGAGTGGACGCCGGGCATCGTGAACATCTTTGCCCTACTGCTTGTGCTGGGGGCCGTCGAGAGCCGACAACGCGCGACCGCTCCGTCGGTCGCGCTGGTCTTACGAACCGCGCTCTTTGGATTGGCGTACCTGCTCGCCGCACTGGCCGTGGCGTTTCTGGACCGCCACACGCAACTGCTCGGCAAGCTCTTTCTGTTTCGGCCCAGCTCTCTGACGCTGCTCCTCGCCCTGACGACGATTGTCGCGCTGCTCTTTGAGCGACTGTCGGAGGACGCGGCGGCGGTAAAGGCGCTCGTCGTGTGTGCGCTGGTCATTTCGTTCTCATGGAGTGCCTTCAAGAGGAACGTGGATTGGGCACGCGCTCGCGCGTCGGCGTTTCCGGAGCGCAGCGAGCTCGTCGCGGCCATTGTCTCACGTACGGCACCCGGTGACGTGGTTCTCATCGAGCCGGTGGGCGACGGCGATCCGGATTACCTAAGCCTTCTGCGTCAGCTCCCGCGTCCGACGCTCGTCAACTGGAAGTTCGTGCCTACCAACCCGGCCGACATCCTGCGTTGGCAGTCGTATATGCAACTGCGGAGCGATGTGTTCGCGAAGGGGTGCGTGGCACCGATGTCGGTGCCGGTCCGCTGGCTGGTGACCCTCCGGCCGGGGTCCGTCGCCAGGCTCGCGAACTGTGGGCCAGCGGTATGGCGGAAGGGCAACGTGGCGCTGATCCCCGTCCCCTAGTAGCACGCCGAACGTGTGCCCGAATTGCGCCGGAACTAGGGGCGGATGGCGGGAACCAGAGACGATGGGCAACGGAGTCAGAGTCGCGGCACGGCAGCGGCCCGCCGTGGCGATCCACCGCTCGCCAGGAGCGCGGGCGTATCCCGGTAGTTGGGCAGGTAAGCCACGACGGCACCCTGCGACGTGGTTCTGATGTAGCCAGCCGCCAGCTGAGCCGTGTACCGATCGAGAAAGAACTCGAACGGGCCGCGAGCGTGCGTGCCGACCAGCTGAAGGTTCGCCCCGCTCATCGTCAGGCTGCCGAAGCGGAGGACGCCACCGCGAAAATACATGTAGCTGGTCGCGTTGGTGTCCGGCGGAACCAGGGCCGGGGCCGCAGCGCCGCTTCGGGGCGCAAACACCTGGACGATCTCACTGTCGCGCACCTCGACCGCTGCGAGGCGCCCTTGAACGATCGGAGGCGGGAGCATCTGGGCCGGCGCGAGCACGAAGTCGTTGTGGTCGAGACGGACTCCGCGTGCTCGTTTCACGTCGACCAGTTGCTGCAGCTGAAGACCGAAAAACTTCATCAGTCCGCCGACGGGTAATCCCGCTGCCTTGATCGAAGTCGGGTGCAAACGAAGCTCTCCCTGCGGCGTGGCCAGCAGATCCGCCAGGATCGTGAACGAGACCCCACGCATCACGCCGGACTGCTTGAGGCGACCCTCCTCCACAGTGACCGTCAGGCCTCGGAGCGGAGACCCGGCGTACGCAAATGTGTACCGGTTCAGTACGTCACTCAGCGCAGCAGCACTGATGCCGATGCGGGCGGAATCGATGGACAGGACGAACGACCCCTTGTCGTCGAAATACGGCGGGGAACCCTGCGAGGTCGGCAGGAGCTCACCGCGGAGGTAGCGGATATGGAGGACGGCCGTCTGATCCACGTGGAAGTCCACGTGCTCCATCTGAACCTGGACCCGTCCCGTGTCCGGCGCCCGCACACTGGGCGTCCCCGCTGCCGTGGGGCCGGCAGCCAGTACAACCGGAAGACTCAGCAAGAGCGTCAGCACTATCCGGCTCCACCGAAAAGGTAGGCCAGCCTAGCTCTTCTCCAGCGGTCGAATCTGTGACCTGCGCCTCACTCACAGTGGCCTGAACGGCCTGCCCAACGGGGCCGGGCGGGTAAGTCCCTCGATGCCGGTTCGTTGGGCTAGGGACGTGACCGCGCGCACGCCTCCCCAGTGGCCATCCGCATGGTCCTGCCGCCGAGGACTTGGTAGGCTCGACTCAGTAGGTCGGTTGAGAATGCGGCATTTCGTTATGCAACAAGGAGATGCGCGCGTGTCGAGAAGAGTCCATCGGTCCCTTCGGGCGTTGCGAGCCCGGGCCAACCCAGTGCGACCCTGCCCGCCCCGAAACCTGGACCCGGGCGCCGCACGGCGTGCGACGACTAGGGGCCCCGGGCGCTTGGGGCGCACCCTCGCAGGCGTGGTTGGCCTGCTGCTGTTGTTCGTCCTCGAGCCGGAGCTCTTGCGGTTCACGGACTGGGCGGAGGCCCGCGCCGTCCCAAGAGACCGGGCAGCCCACGCTCTGGTCCTCTCTGAGCAGGCTCGCCGCTTTCTCGTGCTTCAGTACAAGTCGTACCCGACCGAGTTCATGGGCTGCATGATCGGTGAGGTCCGCGGCAACGCAATCGTCGTGCAGCGGATTGCGCCCGCTGACGTGGATCCCCCGAAGTCCGCCACGACGCACGTCGTCCCGAAGGAGAGTTGCGAGATCGCCGGGTGGTCCCGCACGGTGGGCATGATCCACAGCCACCCTGGCGGGGAGAAGTGTCAGTACTACTTCCCCGGGACGGAGGTGGCAACATCCGACGAGCAGTCATTCCTGCGCCAGCCGTACCCGATCGACGCCATCATGTGCGGGAATGCGGTGGTGTGGATCGGCCGGGACTACAAGGAGCAGCAGATCCCGGTTGTCGTGAATGAATAGCGGCGGGCAAGCGGGAGCCGCGTGTCCCTCGCCGAAAGGGTCTGCCGAGAAGGCGCGGAGGTTTTGGACGCTCCTAAACCCCGCCCGGTCGTCCGGCCGAGGAGGTCACCGGTTCGGGGGCGCACGCCGATGAGCGGCCGGCGCAGCGGAAGAAAATCGCTCCGGCCTGTGTGTTCTTTGCGGCCAACGCCGATTCCTCCTGCGCCGGTTGCGCTCCCTCCCCTTGTTGCTTGCTCTTCCAGCCGGTGCGGCGCATCTTAGCGCTCCAGCCCATTTCGTCCTTGTCTCCAATGGCTGAGCATATCCTACCGAGCAGCTCTGCTGAAATGCCTTGCGACCTGGCTCTTACGGACTTTGGGCGGAGGACGGTTAAGTCCACCCTCGGCAGAGACCTCTTTCGACGACGTCGGGGAGGCGCGACGCGCTTCCTCCGGATCCCGGCTCCCCCCACCGGGTCCACCTGAGCCATGCCCCGCGCGAACGCGACCTCGAAGCTCCGCGTCCTGCTGGCGGATGACCACCTCGTGGTTCGCGAAGGGCTGAAAGCCCTGATCAATCGCGAAGGCGATATGGAGGTGGTGGGGGAGGTCGGCGACGGGCGAGACGTCTGCCAGGCGGCGGAAAAGCTGCGACCCCACGTCGTGGTCATGGACGTGTCCATGCCGCATGTGAATGGCATGGAAGCGACCCGGCAGCTCAAACAGGCGCTGCCGGAGATAAGAGTTGTCGCACTATCCGTGCATGAAGACCGGGTGTACATCCGCCGCATACTCGAAGCGGGTGCGGCCGGATACGTCCCGAAGCGAGCCGTGGCCGCCGAGCTGCTCCGCGCGGTGCGGGTTGTCGCGGGGGGCGCGCTCTATGTCGATCCGCAGGTGGCGAGCCAGGCGAGAGGCCTCCTGACAGGGTCCTCCGCCCGAGTCAGCGCCGGGGCTGCATCCGAGCTCTCCCCCCGGGAGGCAGAGGTTCTCCAGCTCATCGCCCGGGGCTTCACCAACAAGGAGATCGCCGCCCAGCTGGGGATCACAGTCAAGACGATCGAGACCCACAAGGCTCGAGCGATGGAGAAGCTGGGCCTCCACAGCCGGGCGGCGATCGTTCGGCTGGCGATCGAGGAAGGATGGCTGCGGGAGAGCCCGTAGTACCCGGCAAGGGATTTCCTGACCCCCCCGGCTTTTACCCGACTGCCTTGCTCGCTGCTGGCGGGCTTTCATATTTGCTCGGGTCAGAACCGCCACCAAACGATGGGTGCAGGCCCAATGCCGTTCGACAATCAATCGGCGAGACGCTTGGTCGAGCGTATTGAGCGACATGTCCCGCTCGAGGCGGTGAGCAGGGAGCTCGACCACAGCAGAGGCAAAGAATTGCGACGGGATCCCGCGCGTTCAACGACGAGGCGTATCCTGGTGGTGGATGACGAGGAACTCGTCCTCGCGATCGCCTCTCGGATGCTCAGGAGCGCCGGTTACGCTTGTGTGGAGGCTGCAAGCGCCCGTCAAGCCCTGGGTATTCTCGAGCGGCGCACCACGGCCATCGATCTCGTCATCACCGACGTTGTCATGCCGGAGACCGACGGACCCACGCTCGGCCTGTTGATCGCGGAACGCTACCCGGGGCTTCCCGTCGTCTACATGTCCGCTTACGCAGCGAACGACGTGTTCCATCGGGGCTCGCCGGGGCCGAATGTGCCGTTTCTGAGCAAGCCGTTCTCGCCGGAGGCCCTGTTCGCCATGGTGGAGGCGTCCCTCGCTTCGTAGGCCCCCGTATGACGGAGAACGCGGTATGAGCAACGGTCGCCTGCGCAAGACCGTGCCGACCAAGCGCGCGCCGGTGAGAGCGGCGGCGACTAAGGCTGTCCGCGCCAGGCACTCGCTGGCCAAGGCCCCGACCGGGATCGCGGGGTTCGAAGAGATCACGGAGGGAGGACTGCCGCGCGGGCGTCCCACGCTCGTGTGCGGCGGCCCCGGTTGTGGCAAGACGCTCCTGGCGACGCAGTTTCTCGCGCAGGGCGCGCTCGAGTACGACGAGCTGGGCGTCTTCCTGTCGTTCGAGGAGTCCACCGAGGAGCTGGCCCAGAACTCCCTGTCGATCGGGATCGACCTGAAGCAGCTGAGCGCCCGCCGGCAGCTCCTGGTGGATCATGTACACGTCTCGCGCAGCGAGCTGACGGAGAGCGGCGAGTACGACCGGGTGGCGCTGCTCGGGGGCTCGGTTCAGGTCGAATCGGAGCCCGAGGTGGGGACCACCATCACGGCTCGCATTCCGGTGCCGCCGAATCCTCGCCGTCATGTCCGTGGGCGCCGGGTTGACCCGTCGGCTTAGCGGGCACGTCGGGTTCACTCGGCCGAGAGCGGCTCGAACAAGATCCCGGCTCGGCCGGGGGTTTCCACGAGGTGATACCGAACCCAGTCAATCTGAAGGCTGGTGATCTGACGTGCCACGCATCGCACCCGAGAGGAAAACTGTGGGGCGAGCAGGAAGAGCCTGGGTGGCAGGGAAAAGTTGATCGCCTGTCCCCGAAACATGCGCCGGAGATTCGGCACATTCCGAACGACCCAGTCGAGGTGACTGAGCCCTCGGATGAGGAGCTCGTCGCCTGACGTTGTGTCGAAGTCGATGATGGTGAGCTGGCCTGCCCGATCGATCGCAAGGAGATCGATCTCGCCACAGGGCGCGCAAGGAATCCC
>Ga0070708_100003502_pt1 | contig 12285 bp, 11 predicted proteins | sample KBSK5503metaG_FD_65469 | JGI IMG/M metagenome (GOLD analysis project Ga0070708, IMG submission 65469) | Corn, switchgrass and miscanthus rhizosphere microbial communities from Kellogg Biological Station, Michigan, USA - KBS K5-50-3 metaG | ecosystem: Host-associated > Plants > Roots >...
AGCGTAAAGCTCTGGGAAGTCGCCACGGGCCGCGAGGTCCATACTCTGACTGGTCACGGGAACGTGGTGAGCAGCATTGTTTTTAGCCCGGACGGTCGCTGGCTGGCTTCCGGCAGTTGGGATAAGACCATCAAGATCTGGAACGTGGAGTCAGGGCATGAAGTGCAGACTCTGGGCGGGCACACCCATCACATCTATACGGTCGCTTTCGATTCCCGCGGGCGGTGGCTAGCCTCGGGCAGCGAAGATGGCACGATTAAGCTCTGGCGATTGGGCGAAGCCGTAGACCAGATCGGATTGCGATGACAAGTAACGCGGGAAACGAAGGTGTCTGAGGCACCGGTCCGAAAGACGACAGTCTCGGGCGGGGAAATTCGTGAATCAGAAAAGGAAATCCAGGGCCATCTCAATACATTCCAATTCTCAATAAGGGAGAAGCCGTTATGAGGAACCAAGCACATCCTTATGAAACCGTGTCTAGCGCGGTCCGATGCGGGTCGCATTATGGAATCGTCCAGTCTGTCATGCTGCTGGCCGTTATCGTGTTGGGCGTGGGCACGAGTATTGTTTTCGCTCAGAGCCTGAACTGGGAAGGACAGGACGGAATCTACGTCACGCCACTGGCTTACGCGGTTCCTTCGACCGACAAAGGTTTGGGCAGACCCGTTGTTGCCTATCACTACCTCGACGCCGGGCCAGTCCTGGGCGGATTCCATCAGGTGTCGGTCACCGTGGGAGCATTCAACCGTGTTGAGTTTGGGTACACGCGAAATCTCCATCAGGATGGCAGTACGGTCGGCCTGAGTAACCTATGGAGCAGCGGTTTCAATGCCTTTCACGGAAAACTCAATTTCTTACCGGAAAGGCGATCTTGGCAGCCCGCCTTGTCGGTTGGTTTTGTGGCGCGCAGCCAGGTTCGAAATGTAGGGGGCGTCATCCAAGGCCAGGACACGACCAACGCAGACTTCTACGCCGTAGCCACCAAGACGGTAACCCAGATTCGGAAGCTTCCCTTGGTGTTCAATCTCGGTTACAAAGCCACCAATGCCTCATTGCTGGGGCTGGTGGGAAACGCTCCAGCCTACAAGGGACGATTGTTCGGGGCGGCCGCGTTCGCCCTTAAAGGGCCAGGGAGGAGTACGATCTTGCTGGGCTCTGAATTCCTGCAGGAGCCACGAAGCGTCGAAAACTTGCCAGCCGCGGTGGTACCGACCACCATAACTTACGCAATTCGCATTGTGCCTGCAGGGGCTCTGCCTCTCCATGGTTGGGGCGTGGAGAACCCGAAGCTTACCATCGACTTTGGTGTAGCTCAGGCTGCCGGCACTGTTATGCCCGGGGTGAACCTCCAGGCACGGCATCAATTCGCCCTTGGTATCTCTTACGGATTCTGAGGCCCGGAAAACGCAAAGTGCTCGGGCGGGGGTCTTACTTCTGCGGAAATGTCGAGCGGAATTCTACGCCGTTGCCGACTGTTGTTCTAATACGTCCACGGCGCAGGGACCCGATTTGTTGCTGCCGATCGAGAACGACACTTTCACTCCCTCCCTGAATTCCATCCAGTTAGCTCCTTCTTGGAGGTGGTTTTTGTGAAAAAACCACCGGGATCCGTCAGAAGCAGTAATGAATCCGTAAAGAGTGCCAGCGGTCAACGCGGTCACCATCCCATTAAGTCGCTGTGGGGCACCGGGTTGATCGCCAGCTTTAGCTACCGAAAGACTTGAACTCGTCTCCGGACGCTCATCAAAATCACTCGCAGTAAGGGCATCCTCAGGAGTGTGCCAAACGATGTCGCGCTTCAATGTGAGCCGATCTAACTGGTTGATCAGATCGCGATCATTCGAGAATGCATTCTTAACATAATCGAACGAGATTCGATTGAAACCGTACCATCCAGTGAACTGCTTGTTCTCCTCCATCTTTTGCAAAAGGTGCCTTAAGAAATCTGACGATCTGGTCTTGACAGCGTAAAAAAATCCTGCCTGCACGATTTTTGTGAACCGCTCCGCCATTTTTTCGTCGTATAGGTTGCTTGCGAAGGACTCCTCAAGGATTTGGAGGCTCCTCTGAAGGCGTTCGGCAAAGGGTGAGTCGTCCCTTTCCTGCTCGGCCTGCTCTGCCCAACGTTTGTAGCACTCTGCCGCTTGATCCGTGATCGGTATCCACCACCGCCGTCTGGAAGGCAAGCTCGCCAGGAGCTCTTCGTAGATTTGGGTCGCTTCCGGGTATCTACCCAGTCGCATTAAGGCGAGCGCTTTAGCGTTTTTCAGGGACGGATCTTCGGGATCAATCTTCAACGCGCACTCCAATTGTTCGAGTGCAGCCTGATTGTCTTCCAGGTATTTGGAGAGAAAAATTGCGAACGAGTATCGAGCAATGCTTGAGTTGGGGTCGAGTCTAAGTGCATCTTCGAATTCTTCTGACGCCTTGTACAGGTTTCCAGCAGAGGATTCGATGAAACCCGAAATCCGGTACGGCTCGGAATAATTCGGGAGGAGAGCTTTCGCTTCGTTGATGAGATAGCGTGCGTCATCCATTTGATTTATGCGGGCAGCGTCCAGAGCTCGTTGAAGGTACGCCCCACTGATGCGTTGGTCGCGTGTGTCAGCTCTTATCGCCCTAATTTCATATTTGTAAGCGGCTGCTGCCACCACCGAATGCTCGGTCATTTCTCGCAGCCTCTTTAGCGCACCCTGTACACGACCAAACAGGACGCTGGGCGGCGGAAAGCACTTCGCAATAAATTCAGCAGCAAAATCTGTCAGGACATAAAAAATAGGGCTTTCGGGTTTTCTGCCTGAGCTGTCGAGGGTTCGGCGAAGCATGCTTGAGCTGTGCAGGATGCTTAGAGACCAGTCTATCGCGCTTCGGTTGCGCTGGCCGACCTCGTTAAGAAGATAAAAGAGTTCGGTTTGAGTAAGTTGTCTCCTCGCCGAGGCGAGGACATGCAGAACCTCTTTCTCAGTTGTGCCTAATCTCGTAAATAGGTTCTCGAAACAGAATTTCAGGGCTTCGGTGAATGCCTGATCAGAACGACTAGCAGCCTTTTCGGGATCGGCTCCCAGCGCGACGCTCGAAACAAACCACTTAATCAGAAGCGGGTTGTAAAAAAGGGATCGACAGTACCGCTCCAGTATTCTCTGCTGCGCCTTTGATAAGAAATCCACGTTCAATGTCTTGGCATACTTGCGCATTAGCTGAGCGGAGGTTTTGATATCCATCGGATCGAGTTTGTAGCGTAGTTCTATTTCGCCGAGCCCGACGCGAGATGTGATCAGTACCTTCGATCCCACAGGGATGCGAGACAGAAATGAACGCAGAGCAAAGTCGGTAAGGGTTTCAAAGTTGTCGACGGCGAGGAAAATGCGAAAATCTGCCATGTAGCCGATGATCTCTTCGAGGAGCTCTGGCAAGTCCTTCGAGGGGTTTGGGTTACCCAACTCTCCTACGATGGTTTGAACCAAGCTCAGAGTCGAAATGAGCGATTCTCGTATTTCCTCGGCGCCCCGTGCGGTAAGTGTCTTAGTTTTCAGCGACGCCCAGATGACGGCATCATACTTGGAGTTTTCGCCTTGGGCGACGTCGTACAGACATCTCAGCGCCAAGGCAGTCTTCCCGACGCCGCCCTCGCCAACAATGGTAACGACGGGAACTGTGGGTGAGCCCAATAATTTATGTAACTTCTTGCCTGTCTGCGATCCGCCCCAGAAAACCCGTATCGTCGAACTCCGGCAAGGGCAGATTATTCAGGATCTTTGGAGAGTCTACGGACCAGAAACTAGGAATCGTGAGATGTAGCACATATGATGGATCTTGGCCCAACCTGCTCAACACCGTCTGCAATTGAGACCACTTCAAATCTTTGTGCTTTGTGATCAGCAGATTTGCGAAGTCGTACAATTCCGGAAAATCACTCTCTTCAAGAGGCCTTGAATGGCACACTCTGTTACGAGATGGTGCCAGCTTCAAGAGGGAAGAAGCAACGTCGTCGTAGTTTGAATCCAAATTCAACCCGGATTTTAACATGTAAAAGATTTTCGCGAGGTCTGCGAAGTCAGTGTAATCGAGCAGTTCTGTATCGCTGCTCGGAGACGTTCCGAATGTTTTATGGTCCTCATCCCATCTTCGCGCCGCGGCAGTGCGAACGTCCGCGGGAAGTATCTCGGTTATGCCAGATGAGACGGAGAGCTCAAGAACCGCAAATCGTAAATCGCTCTCTATGGCAGAAAGTAGAGCGAAACAAGTCATTCTTACTGCTATAGGACCTTGCATAACCACCTCCTCAACAGCGACGCGAAAAAGGGGGCACGGCGTGCCGTGCCCCCTCACAGTACGTCTTCGCTTTTTTGTTAGACCACAGCGACTAGAAACCTCCTAAGTCTACTCCGTTTTTCGGGCGCGGCTAAAGAGCTTGCGGAAAAACTCGTGATTCGTGTCAGGGCATGACTTCAGTCATGCCGTAAGTTGCTGAAAATCGGTTTGGCTTGAGCCGCTGGGGTTAGATTTTTCTTTTCCAAACGCCGTTTTTTCCGCAGACTTTTAAGCCCTTGAGGCTTGCTTCTCTTTTGGCATGGCTAAGACCAAGCCGTCCCAAAAAACCTAGCCGAGCTTGCTCGGCATGGACAGTCGAGGGCCTGTCCCTACGTGGCCGTGCAGCAGGCTTGAAACCGGCCATCCGACAACAATCGCACCCGACAGCGTCTGCGCTACGTTCGGTCCTTCCCCGATGCTACAATTGATTGTTCGATCGCCGCTTCCCACGGTTCCAAATATCTCCTCGAGGTGCATCGATGGCAACGGTTGAAGCCCTCACTCGCCCGCAGGTCCGCCTGCATGAAGGGCCGTTCGCGAACGAGCCGCTGGTTGATTTCAGCAACCCAGAAAACGCCCGCAAGATGCGCGCTACGATTGAGAAAGTGCGCGCCCAACTGGGGCGCGAATATGACCTGATCGTTGGCGGAAAGCGCGTCAAGACCACGGACAAGATCAAGTCTTTGAATCCGGCGAAACCCTCGCAGGTCGTCGGACTCCACCAGAAAGCAGGGAAGGAACACGTTGAGCCCGCGATGAACGCCGCGCTCAGGGCATTTGAGACTTGGAGTCGCACTTCTGTCGAGGAGCGCGCCAGTCTGCTGTTCCGCGTGGGCGACCTGCTGCGCGAGCGCAAGTTCGAGTTTTCCGCGTGGATGGTTTTCGAAGTCAGCAAGAACTGGACGGAAGCTGATGGCGACGTCGCCGAGACCATCGATTTCTGCGAGTACTACAGCCGCGAGGCGCTGCGCCTCGCGAAAACGGAATTGCCGGTGCAGCTGCCCGGGGAGCGTGATCGCTTGCTTTACATTCCGTTGGGCGTCGGCGCGGTGATTCCGCCGTGGAATTTTCCTGCGGCCATCATGGCGGGCATGACGCTGGCTTCGATTGTCTCAGGCAACACGGTGATTCTGAAGCCGTCGAGCGACTCGCCGACTATCGCCGCAAAATTCGTCGAGCTTCTGGAAGAGGCGGGCATGCCGGACGGCGTGGTCAACTTCTGTCCTGGAGCGGGCGCCAGCTTTGGCAATGCAGTGGTCGCACATCCCAAGACCCGTTACATCGCCTTTACCGGCTCACGCGAAGTCGGGCTGGACATCAACAAGCGTGCCGCGGAAAAACCTGAAGGGCAGCTCTGGATCAAGCGTACGATTCTCGAAATGGGCGGCAAGGACGCGATCATCGTGGACGCGGACGCCGATATTGATTCGGCGGTCGAGGGCGTGGCCGTTTCTGCATTCGGATTCCAGGGACAGAAGTGTTCCGCCTGCTCGCGCGCCATCATTGACGAGCGCATCTACGACAGGTTCCTCGAAAAGCTGAAGGCGCGGGTGGAGACGATTACTGTCGGAGATCCCACAGAGAACCCGAACATGGGCGCGGTGATCAACGAAGGCTCGATGAAGTCGATCCTCCAGTACATCGAGATCGGCAAGAAAGACGGCAGGCTGATCACCGGCGGCGGCCCGGCTAAGAACGCGGGCGAGGGATACTTCCTCCAGCCGACAGTCATCGCCGACATCCCTCCCAAGTCGCGCCTGGAGCAGGAAGAAGTCTTCGGGCCGGTGCTGGCGGTGATCAAGGCGAAGAACTACGATCACGCGCTCGAGATCGCGAACGACACCGAGTTCGGCCTAACTGGCGCGGTCTACAGCAAGTCACGGGAGAAGATCGAGCGCGCCATTCAGGAGTTCCATGTTGGCAACCTGTACATCAACCGCAAGTGTACGGGCGCCACGGTGGGCGCGCATCCGTTTGGCGGATTCAACATGTCCGGCACCGACTCGAAGTCCGGTGGGCCCGATTATTTGTATCTGTTCACCCAGGGCAAGTCGGTGGGCGAGAAGATCATTTAATCTGAATTGTTTGGAAGAGCCGGAGGCAAAAGCCTCCGGTTTTTTCTGTGCGGGCGAAGACACAGCCTTTCTACATACCGGGAATGGCTGATCCCAGTCTCGACGTAACAGACGTTTGCGACGGTGTACTTCCGCACATCCCAGTTTGGCTATAATGTTGCGGTTTGTGACCTTCATTCAGGTCGGCAAGGGGCACAGGTGCGGCTGTCACTGAACACCCGCGGAGTGGGAGATGTCACGATTGTCCGGTGCAGCGGGCGCATCGTGGCCGGCGGTGAAACAGAGTCATTGCGCGACCATGTCAGCGGGCTCTTGCAGGATCGCAGGGACATTGTCCTGCATCTCGGCGAGGTGGTCTTCATCGACAGCAGCGGACTAGGAACGCTGGTACGGCTGCTGACCAGCACGCGCAGAGTTCGCGGCGACTTGAAATTGTGCAACGTGCCGCAGGACGTCCATAAGGTCCTGAAGATGACAAACCTGATCACGTTGTTTGATACGTGCGAATCCGAAGAGGACGCGGTTTTGGCGTTTTATAGCCGCAACACCACTCCAGGGCGGGTGGCTTTCGCGGGCCTCAACGTATTGTGCGTGGATCAGTCCGCCGATGTGCTCGCTTACTTGCGGGAGTTATTGCGGGGTGCCGGATACAACGTCCTCACCAATAGCAACCTGCATGATTCATTGATCCTGAGCCGGGCAACGCGGCCTGGCTTGCTGATCCTGGGTCCGAACCTGATGGCGTCGCCCGGAACCCAGCAAGCCTTCCGGGCCGCCTGCGCCACTGTGCCCGTAGTGGAGCTCGGAAATGAATTTTCCACACTGGATGCGGGCCAGGCCGGATCCGAACTTCTGGAAAAAGTCCGGGCACGCCTGCATCCGCAGGGTGGGGTCGCTTCCTAGAGGTTCCAACGAAGTGATGCCGCTTCCGGCGCCCGAATCCTACACATTGCGTAAACAAAAAGGCCACCTTGGGCAGGCGGCCTCATTTTCGAACAATCTTCAAATCTACGACGGAACTCCGGCTCCCGTCGGCGGACTCGACGCTGCGGCGGTCGCGGCGGCAGCCTCGTTCAGAATCCTATGATGGATGGTAAACAGCGCCAGCTCCAGGCGGTCGGAGACGCCGATCTTGTCGTACACGTTGCGCAGATAATTCTTGATTACCTGTTCCGTGGTACCGAGCTGCGAAGCGATTTCTTTGTTCTTGTATCCCTGTACGATCAGTGCGACGATGCGCAGCTCTTTGGCGGTCAAGCGGTCCCGCACCCGCAGGCCAACCATATCGTTTTCGGTCAGCTCGCTGGGGACGGCGATGTCCTGTACCCACGTTTCGCCGCGTGCTACCTTGCGCACGCAGTCCACTAGCGACGGGCTGGTCACGTTGCGGTAAACCACGCCATGTGCGCCGGAGGCCATATAGCGTTGCGCGCTCTCGCCGGTGTCGGCGAGGATCACGATCCGGGTTTTGTTGCGGCTCGCCGCCTGCACCGCGACGTTGAAGTCGGAATGAAATCCCCCGGCCATGACGAGTACGGCGGCACGGAACTTATCCAGCGCCATAAACATTTGTTCCGGAGTCTGTGCTTGCGCCACAATGCGCATTTCATCTTCGACCGCCAGCACTTTAGCGATTCCTGCGCGGAAGATTGCCTGGTTATCAGCCAAAATCAGCTTGAGCATCTTGTCAGCGCTCCCAATTTAGGAGTTGCGAACGAACTCGTAAGTATCAATGACACAGGCCACGCCCCGAGCCTCTGCCGGACTACTCGCAGGCGGTTCATCGGTACGTATCACACGTCCCCGGCACTGGATGACGACGTCCTCTTTTCCGCCCGTCACATCCGGCGGCAGCGTGATTTCAAATTCCACGGGCGAGCCCACCTCCAGCATGGCATCGGCGCGGATGTACACGCCAGCGGCGCTGAGGTTCCCCGTTACTCCGCGGGCTTCCCCCTCAGAATCCTCCTTGTGGATTTTGATCGGCAGTTCCAGCGGAAATCTTTTTCCGGTCCGTGCTTCGGACACAAAACCTCCTCTGTCCTGGCCTTGTTTGTGTGCAAAAGCCAGCTTCATATGCCATCTCCTGGCGGAGCCAAATTCGCCGTGCTTAGTGGTCCGGTTATATCACGAAGCCTACCCTCGACAAAAGCCTGTTAACTGTTTAGATAAGGGTAGGAAGTAGGTTCCCCTCCGAGGGGGACGGCTTTGGCGTGCCCGGTTGCCGTGCGGGCGCCAGCTTTTGGAAATCCGTCGGCACGGGTAGGTATGCGCGCTTCGTCTTGCGACGGCGAGGTGTGGCGACGAAATATGGCCCATCCAGATGGCATAACCAGCAGAAAAGAATAGGTAAGGGCCGTTTGGTGGCCTTCCAAAGTCCCCTACTGTGTTTCTTGCGTTTGCCCCGACATCCCGAAATGATCGGAAAATTCAAAACGCTTCCCGTTTGCGTCATAGATTACTTTTTTTCTACTTGCGGGATCTCTATCCAAAATGCTTCTTCCCACATGCTTCCACGGGATCTGCACTCCTAAAACGTCGGTGACGGTCGGAAGTAGATCGATGTGCTGCACGTCAGAGTCCGAGACAGCAAAGATTCTTTGGCCGGGGATTTTGATAAAGAGCGGTACGGACATGATCAGTTCCGCATTTCTGTTGCTTAGATCTCGACCAGGAGAATCCACGCGCCAACTGACGCCATGATCGGCCGTAACAATAACGAGCGCACTGTCGTAAACACCTGAATCTTTCAGTTTCCCAATAAAGGCACCCAGTTGCTTATCAGCATAGCCAATCTGCATGAGATAGCGGCTTCGGACCCAGGCCAAAGTACCGGGATCTCGTGCGTGGGAATGACCGAATACCGCAGGCGGGCCACCCGCGTGAATTTTTCCCTGCGGGTCAAGCATATAGGGAGAGTGGGGCAGCCACTGGTGGACGAAGTAGAAATCATTATCGCCAGGATGCAATGTGAGAGCGGATACGAAGCGGTCGAACCGGTCACGATGAGCGGCCACCTCCAGTGCTTCTAAATAGGAGTCGAGAAATGTGGGCACGACACCAGAGGCGTAGAACAGAAGAGTATCCTTTAGCAGTTCGGATGACGAGGATAAGTATTTCCCATCAGGGCAATCAAAGTCGGGCTCCCTGCAGAATCTAGTCGTCAACTCGCGAACGTGGATGCGATAGTATGGCCGCAGCAGAGACAGCAGATTGTCGGGATAGGCGCTAAGGGAAGGATCGTTGCCGATCGGGAAATTTCCCGTGAGGATTACTGGCAACGATCGAACCGTTCTATCCGCATTTGCCGTCGCGTTCCGGAAAAAAGTGCTGCTCGCTGCCAGATTCTTGAAATTCGGATAACGGTCCCCGTCAATCTCGCCGTTCTTGTCCAGCAAGGCGCTCCGCGTCAGTTCGTCCAAGATGAGCATAAAAACGGGAGGATGCCGTTGCCTTTCCATGCCTGTGTTATCTGAAGTTGAAGATACCGCGGGAACCCCCTTCTGATTTGCTGCCGAAACCGTTTGCCAGGTATGAAACAGAAAAAGCGCGGGAAAGATCAGCACAAACGGAGACAGAAATAAAACGAAACTCCTAAAGGCATTTGGATGGCTAGCGCAGAGGAGCGCAAGCAAAACAGCCGGTACAAGGGCGAGCACAGAACTGTGTGCGAATAACCGGTGACTGCTAAAAAGCTTGTTGTGTACTTGCAAGAAGAAAATTAAGAACAGGATGAATGCGACGCCATTAAAAAACCACTTTGCCAGCGTGGAATTGAGCTTCTTAAATATGAGCCATACCGTGGACAAGAACAATGCGGGTATGAACTGGAACGCAAAAATCATGAGGAGCAATTGCACCTGGGTTGCGTGGTGCCGCAAGGTTAAGAACTCAAGGTTCGCGCTTATAAATTCATAAATAGACTGAGCCATGAGAAAACTGACCAAGGTCAAGGACGCGACTACGACATAAGAGAAAGCGGTAGTCGAGTCGGTGACTGTCGAGCTCGGTTCTTTCATCGTGGGATCTCGAAGGAAGAAGCTTCCGATTGCGTCCGCTGTCCTGCCCTAGCAACCGAATTCTCTTTTGGCGTAGCCCAGTATAGAAAGCGAGTGCCACCCGGAAGCATAAGATGGGTTCGAATGGAGAATAGCTCCTGCAAGCAGCTTTCAAAGTGCGATTGATGGTAGTCCTCGTAGGTATCTTCCTTGTTGAGCAGTAGCTGCTGAACCATGGTATCCTGCCTGCTCACAAATTCGATGATGAGCTCTCCTCCGAGCTGGGACAGCCACTGCAAGAATGAGCGGACAGGAATGTTCTCCGTAATCGCCATGTGGTGAACCAGAGCGAGGCAGAAAATCATGTCGGGCCTGCCACGTGAAACCAACGCCTGTCGCTCGCAAGCCCTCCAGCCGTGGTCGGGCGAAGGATTGGCCAGATTCATCACGAGACCTAGAACGTTCGGTATCTTCTTTTCTTTCACCAAGGAGAAGAGACGGTCGATCGAAAAAGGATCGGCATCCATCGCAACCAGATAGTCGGCGAAGGGGGCAGCTAATTCAGTGAAGTGACCGGTGTTGCATCCTAGATCCCAAACCAGTCGATATCGCTTTTTCCCAATTGCCTCACGGATGAACTGTTCTTTTTTTTCAAAGGCCTCTGTCCGATAGCTGTGCTGATCGGAGTAATTCACCCAGGTGTGTCCCGAGGGTGGCTTGGTATCCAACTTTCTTATCAACCGGGATAGCCCACGAACGTTATTTAAGATCGCGGCTTTGCTGAATTGTGCGCTTCTTATCTCGGTGCGTATGCTGCGTTTCTTTGCGGCAAATTTATTCTGCAGCACAGCTTGTAGCCAGACGTGCATTAGTACTCCCGGTCGAAACAAATCACGGGTTCCCATCAGTTTCGAGAATATGACAGGATCAATGCCTTCTAACTCACTACGCAACCAGCTCTGAAATGGAACTTCCTTGTACGCCTGCAGCATCAGAGGAAAGAGAAACATTTTGCAGAACTGGTTGTACCCCAGCCAGGGTTCACCTGGCTTCGGCCGAGTAAACGAGAGGATGTCGATGAAGACGGCACGGGTGCCTATGAATTGAATGTTGTATGCGGACGAATCCTTCAGTATGAAATCCTTCCCCAGACAGGTTTCCATGAGTTCGAGATGCAGCAGGGCGGCATCCCGCAGCATTTCGAAAGACCACTCGTAGGGATAGCTTATGAACGGGACCTTCTCGTGCTCGAGGACGACCGAGTTGGACGGCAGATCGGGGTCGAGAGCAGGGTCCACTTGGACCTCTCGTGTGGCAACAACGAACCCTTTCTCCTGCAAATGGGCGAACAATCCGGAATTGCACAAGTCTCGCCAGTCTTGCACCGAAGCTGCGTGAACGTATCGGAAAATTCTGTCTTGAAGGCTGAAAACATGCCCTGCCGGATCACGGAAGGAGGCTGGGTCGAAACTAGATATCACGGTTTTTGGGCAGGATTCGCAGCTTGAGATGAATGTTCCGCGACTACCTTGGTACTCTGGTCTAGGCTACCGGACCGCAAAGTTACATTGTGATTGGCGTCGGGAAGATGTTGCTCTGGTTTTCCCAAGAAGAAGTTTCGTGCTCTTTGATGAAAGATACGGAAGTAAACGTACAAGCCAGATAGGCCGCCCAGCACGAGTTGCAGCATCATGCTGCCCGCCCCGGGGTCTGTATACAACGCAAATACCGGCAAATTGCCCATGATCAGCACACTTCTTGGCGACACGGTAGCAGGGGCGGCTCGAACACGCAACAAGAAAATACCAAAAACTGGCGATTTTGCTTCTGGTTATCTATTTGATATACCGCTAGACGGTGAGAGGCGTTCCTTCGAAAAGCGCGCGCAGCAGGGAGTACGA
>Ga0070708_100003503_pt1 | contig 12285 bp, 11 predicted proteins | sample KBSK5503metaG_FD_65469 | JGI IMG/M metagenome (GOLD analysis project Ga0070708, IMG submission 65469) | Corn, switchgrass and miscanthus rhizosphere microbial communities from Kellogg Biological Station, Michigan, USA - KBS K5-50-3 metaG | ecosystem: Host-associated > Plants > Roots >...
CACGGCCGACGGCCCAAACGACGCCAGCCAGCCTTCTCTTCGAGCTGCGTTCGTCATGCGCCGGCTGATCCAGCGCCACAGCATCCAGAATGCGAAGAAGAGGAGCCGGACCATGATGAACCGGTTGACGGACGGCCGCGGGAGGACGACCGACTTGAACAGGTCGTAGAACGTCGCGACGGCGATGGCCACGCCGGCGGCAACCTCAACCCAGCCCAACGCGGTCATCGTCGCCCCAACCCCATATCACGATCCTAAAGCCGGGCGGTGACTTAGAGTGGCTCGCGTTTTGGAAGCCTCTCTCCCCACCGTCGTCGATCTCCCAGACGGCGGCTTCGAGCTCCGGCCAGACCCGAAGTCGGCGCGGCAGCTGAAACAGCTCCTCGGGTACTACGCCCTCGTCTCGACTGGACTCAGTGCCGCGTTCGTAGTTTGGGCCCTCACGCAGCCCCGGATTCCGTGGCTCTATGCTCTCCTGCCTCTAGTTGTCTCGATCTCCATTGACTTGTTTACCTGGTACGTCATCAGGCCTCCGGTCTTGAAGGCAGACGCGATGGAGGTCAGCTCAGTCGCTCCAATGTCCCGCAAACGGATGCCGCGGTCAGACCTGGTGTTGATCCTTCGGGGCCAGGTCCTCGCTCAGGGCCGCCGCTCGACCTGGTTCAAGAGCTACCTGTTCGTGGCCCGCGACGGCCAGATCGCCATCCAGGCGCCTGCTCTTAACTTTGTCCCGGAGGGCGTCGCCGAGTTTGCGCGACGGCTCGGCGCGCCCTTGCGTGGGGACTTCAGCGAGAAGGTGAAGGGCACCGTCGACCTGTCGAAAACGGACTAGAATCCGGGCTCTGGGGGCCCGGTCTTAAGCCCTCGATCAAGTCTTCGTTAACTTCGCACGTCCGCAAGGCGGTAGGAGGGTGGATGAAGAGACTTCGAACGATTGGCTGCCGGCTGGCTCGCATCGCAGCCGCTTTGGTGATAGCGGTGCCCACCGGCCTGTCGATGACGACCGCCGGCGCGGCGACGACTTGCTTGCCGACCACCTTCATGCGGGACGGATTCTTCCTCACCGCTGCCAAGATCGGAGGCACCGTGAGCGGAACCCTGGACGCCACCGGCTGCGACATCGGCGTCTACTACGTCGGGACCCCCGGCAGCGTGACGTCGGGAGCGGAGATCTTCGGAGCGCGCTACTTCGGTGTCGTCAACGACGGCACGTCGGTGACTGTCGAGGGCGCGAGCATCCACAACATCGGCAACAACCCCTTTGACGGCACGCAGCATGGGGTCGGGATCTACTTCACGAGCGGCGGCTCAGGAGCGATCGACGGCAACATGGTCTCGGCCTATCAGAAGGGCGGCATCGTCGTCAACGGCGCGGGCACCACGGCATCGATTACGAACAACGCGGTCACCGGCCTGGGACCGGTCGGCTTCATAGCCCAGAACGGAATCCAGGTCTCTCGCGGTGCCGTCGCCACCGTGAGGGGCAACAGCATCTCCGACAACTTCTACACGGGTGAGGTCGGCGTTGGGCCCAATCCCGCCGGACAGAATCCCGAAGGCTGGGAATTCTTCTCTACAGGACTCCTTCTCTTTGAAGCCGGGGCGGGAACGAAGACTGCTGACAATCAGTTCTCCGGCAACCAGCACAACTTCGCCAACGTTCCGTAGGAAAAACTGAGAGCCGGCCTGACGAGGCCGGCTCTTCGTGTCCCTTACAGGACTCAGTGGCTCAGCATCACGCACGCGACGTCGTACTGCGACACGGCGTTGGTGGTGTGCGGCAGAGACGCGAGTGACGCCGTTCCCGGGTTGCCCGCATAGACGTTGCCGGCCTGTCCAAGGGAGTTGAACGGCGAGCCGGACGCAGTGGCCGCTGCACCCGGCGTGTCCGGGTTGCTGGGTCCGCATGTATTCGCCGGGGCCCCCGGCTGGCCGGTCGCAAAGACCGGCGTCCCGCCCAACAAGGTGAGGGTAGCCACACAGGCCACCCCGAGCATGAAGTCACGAACGAGTCTCCTCATCACGTCCTCCATAAAGGAAGTAGGCCGCAGCCCCAATACCTGTTACCGATCGGTGTTACGCCCGGCCGCTCCCCGCGGCGCGTCCGATCGCGAGGCCGCAGAACCGGTGGGTGACGTCCTGCGTCCCCCAATAGACCCACCCGAGGCCGACCGCCCACAGACAGTAAGCGACCGCCGCGAACAGCCCCACCGCCCTGATCACATCGCCGGAGGCGCCAACCCACGTCGAGACGCTGAGCGCAAGCAGGCCGGCGCCCGCGAGCAGGCCAAGCAAATCGACCCAGCGAGGAAATCGCTCAGCGCCGAATCCAAGCCCGGAGGCGACGAGAAACCAGACTCCAAGTAATGCCAGAGGCCAGGCCGACCAGTCGCGGTAGGCCTGACCGCTCAGCGAGCCGGTGACCGCCACGATCTGGAGCACGATCAGCCAGAGGACACCGACCACCCCCCAGAACCCGACGAACACGCCCCAAGAGGGGGTACGCATCGGGTGACTGAAAAGCCCGATCGCCACCGGCAGCAGCAAGGCCGCCCACGCGAGCAGGAACCAGTCGCGTACCGACACCAATCCGGCCAGTTGGCTGATGGCCGCGCCCAGCAGTGCCGCGGCCGAAAGGTAGGTGAGGATGCTTGTCCCGCGCATGCCGCCAGACATCACCAGCACAAAAACCAGCACCACCCAGGCGATCAGAATCCCGGTCCGAACCGCTTCCCAGCCCAGGAGCTGGCTGACCAGCGCGGCCACGAACGCGGCGACGCTGATCCAGTTGAAGGTGGCGCCCCAACGCACGACGGTTATTGTCGGGGATCAGCCGGAACCGCTTCGCGCCTGGTTGATCAGCCCGTAGACCCATGCTCAGACTGAGTTGCGCGACTGCGACCGGCGGTCCTAGCGGCTCACGACGCAGCCACGGCCCGTTCCCAGTTGTCGTAGACCGCTGCCGCGAAGCGCTCGGCATCCGCGACATGAGGTGGGTCAAAGTGGCTCCGCTCGTCGTAGACATCGACGGTGGTGCCGAGTGACGTGGAGGCTAACCAGCGCGCAATCTCCATGAAAGCGGCGCGGCTCCGGCCTCCAACCGCCACATACACAGATCGATGGACTGGCATAAGTCGGTGCGGGCCAAGTTTGGGGTCGCGCCAATGAGGCCACATCCATCCTTGGCGCTCTGATCTGGGAATCAGCCAGTCGGGCTGACTGGCGCTCGGCTGGCCAGGTGGCATTCGCCCTGGCGCGCTCAGGGCACGGAAGAATGACGCTGGCCGCTTCTCGAGCGGAACTCTTAGGGCGTCGTCGATTGACGCGAGGAGCCCTGCGTACTCGTCGCTCCAGGATGCATCGTTGCCGACGAAAACCGGCTCTATCAGGGCAAGACTGAGCACGGCCTCCGGACGCGCTGCGGCGAATGCAAGCGCCACGCTTGCTCCACCCGAGTATCCGACCAGGTGGAACCGTGCCCACCCCGCGTCCGTAGCCACGCGATCTATCCCATGGACCTCGGTTTCCAGCTTGTAGCCAATCGGGAACTCGGCCGCATAACCCTCGAGATCCTTGAGGCGGAGCTCAGCGTTCGCCCCGAGCGCTGCCGCAAAGGAGCGGTATGTCACATCGGCGGGTGTAACTCCATTGAGGCATATCGCCCGATGACGTTCCATAGGATTCCTTTCAGCCGAAAACGCTAGAGCATGCTGACATCGAGGAATTCGGGTTCTTGGCTCGATCGCTCGAATTGGTGGCCGCGGGCTGCAGGCTGACGATCGGCGGCTTGCGCTCGCTCGGGCATTAACGTTGCGATCAGGAGCGCAGCGACGAGTATGACTCCGACGCACACACGAAGCACCTCGCTCATCCCAACGCTGTAAGCGTCACGAGCGGCGAGAAGAAGGTGAGTCCCGAGCGTAGCCGGCAGATGATTTGCGATCACCGCGGCCCCGGCGACGCTGCCCTCGGTCACGTCCCGCAGCCGATCCGGTAGCCCGGTCAGCTGCTGCGCCAGCTCTGCTCGGTAGACGTTGTTGAGGATGTTGCCAAGGATTGCGACGCCGAACGACGCGGCGAGTTGCTGCAGGGTCCGTGTCAAGGCGCTTCCCGCTCCTGTCTGCGCCTTGGGCAAGATGCCGAGGATGACGTTGAGGGAAGTGAACATCGCGAATGCATTGCCGACACCGATTACCGGCAGCGCGACTGCCATGAGGCCGAATTCGCTGTCGGCTTTGACCAGTGATAGCAGCGACATGCCGGCGGCGCAGATGAGAAGGCCGAGCACAAGCATGGCCCGAACCCCAAAGCGTTTGACCAGCCGGTCGCTGCCAACAGCGCCCACCACGATGCCGCCGATCAGCGGCAGCAAGCGCATGCCGGTGGCCTGGGCGTCGTTGCCCTGGACGATCTGCAGGAAGGGCGTGAAGACGAAAAGCACTCCCAGCAGCGCAAAGCCCATGATCATGCCGACGAACACCGACCAGGTGAAGCGCGGGTTCAAAAAGAGCCGGAGGTCGACAAGCGGCGATCGCACGCGCAGCTCCCACATGGTGAAGCCGCCGATCAGAGTGACCCCGCTCACGATGCTGGCGAGCACGCTCGAGTTTGTCCAGCCGAGGGCCGGCTGCTCGATGATCCCGTAGATGAGACTGGTGACACCGGCGACCACGAGCGCGGCTCCGACGACGTCGAGGCGCGGCGCGTTCGAGTCCCGGCTCTCGGGAATGAAGATCCAGACCCCGAGCAATGCGAGCAGCACTACCGGGCCGTTGATCAGGAAGATCGAGCCCCAGTCGTAGTGGGTCAGCAGCCAGCCCGCAACGAGCGGACCCAGTGGAAGCCCGAGAAACATACCGGCGCCGCCGATGGCGATGGCCCGTGGGCGCTCCCGCTCCGAGAAGATCGTCGGCAGGATGGCCAGCGAGATCGGAAAAATGAATGCTCCCGCGATGCCCATCAGCGCCCTCGTCAGGATCAGCGCGTTGGCAGTGGTCATCTGGCTGGCCGCGACCGATGAGGCGCCGAAGAGGAAGAGCGCGACCATAAGCATTCGCCGGCGGCCGAGGCGATCGGCCAGCACGCCGGCAGGAATCATGAAACTGGCCAGGGCGAGCGTGTAGGCGGCCGCAATCCACTGCAGCTGGTCGGTAGTGGCGCCGAGCTTGGCCGACAGGGTCGGCAGGGCGGTCACCACAATCGTCGTATCGAGCCCAAGAACCAGCGAACTCAGAACGATCGCGCCGAGTGCTTGCCATCTGCCTTTATGCGTGTTCACCTCTTGCTCTTCCCCTCGGTTACCGCTAGGCGTGGCCGATAAGGGCGCCGAGGCCGGCCACCACGAAGCCGCCCATGGTGACCTGGATCAACGAGCGGTGGAGCGGGACCTGGAGGAAACGCCGGCGCACCCAGGCGATCGTGATGAGCTCTATCGCAACCACCACGTAGGCGAGCTTCAGCGCAGTCTGGGTGTCACTGATCAAAAAGGGGAGAGCGTGGAAAGTGCCGCCGACAAAGGTCGCGATCCCGGTCAGGGCGCCGCGGACCACAGAGTTTCCCCGTCCGCTCAGCTCGCCGTCGTCGGAAAGCGCCTCGGACAGGCCCATGCTGATCGCAGCTCCCAGTGAAGCCGCCAGGCCGACCAGCAGGGCGGCATGTGAGCCGACGAGAAAGGCGGCGGCGAAAATCGGCGCCAGGGTGGAGATGGTGCCGTCGATCAAGCCGATGAGGGAGGGCTGGACGAAGCGCAGGATCTGGCTGCGCTCGCCCTGCCCCCTCCACCTTGCGATCAGGTCGGTCGCCGTCCTCGAGACGGCCATCGACAGCTCACTCCGCATCGCTTCGGCGGACGTCGCGGCTACCAGCAGCGGGACTCCGATCGTTGTCAGCATTGCTCTGCGCATGGCAGCAGCTTTACGTGTGGTGGGACCGACAACATCCACCACCTGGTTGATCTTGCGGCGGGCTGCCAGGTTGATTTCTCCACTCCCACTCATCGCAGTCTCGATTGCGGCATTTGGGATTCTGGTTTCCTGAAAAGTCGTCCCGACGTGCATTTCGCCTCTTCTGAATCCACACTCGGCCGGTCGAACCGAGGCTACCGAGCGCGAGGGCAACCGGCTGTGCCGGTCGGCACATTCAGTCCGAGCTCTTCAACACAGTTGATTTCTCCGCCACGGCCAGGTCGAACGTAGGACACTCAGGACACGACCAATGGCCACCGTGTCCACCAACCTGCCGGCGCCACTGACCCGTTTCGTCGGCCGAGAGGCTGAGCTAGAAGAAGCCGCCGCCCTGCTGGATGAAGCGCGGCTGCTCACCCTTACGGGCCCAGGCGGTGCCGGAAAAACCCGCTTGGCGGTGCGATTGGCAGCATCGGTGGCCGAGCATTTCCCCGACGGCGTGTGGTTCGTCGACTTCTCGCCTCTGGCCGGTGGGGAGTTCGTCTGGGATGAGGTGGCCAATACGCTCGGCGTCAACGCGTCGGGGCCGGGCACAACCGTCGCCGAAACTGTGGGACGCCACCTCGCCGCCCACCGGGCGCTTGTCGTCCTTGACAACTGTGAGCACGTCGTGGCGTCGGCAGCCGACGTGACGGCCAAGCTCCTGGCCGCAGCTCCCGCGCTGAAGATCGTTGCCACGAGCCGCGAGCCGTTGGCTGTTGGTGGCGAGGTCACCTGGAGCGTGCCGCCCTTGAGCGAGGCAGACGGCGTCGACCTCTTCATCGATCGCGCCAAACAGGTGCGGCCACGGTTCAGGATCCGCGACGAGGACGCCGAAGACGTGCGGTCAATCTGCCGCCGGCTCGACGGTCTGCCTCTCGCCATAGAGCTGGCTGCCGCGCGGGTGCGGGCGCTTGACCCCGCTTACATCTCGACTGGCCTGAAGGATCACCTCGCCTTGCTGCCCAGTGGACCCCGCTCGGCGCCTCGCCGCCAGTCAACCCTCGCGGCGTCATTCGACTGGAGTCACGAACTGCTGCCGGACGCCGAGCGGGAACTTCTGCGCCAGCTCTCTGTGTTTGCCGGTGGGTTTGACGTTGAGGCTGCACTCGCCGTTTGCCCGGCCGCCACCCTGGAGCTGCTGGCAGCTCTCACCGACCGCTCGCTGATCATGCTGGAGCCTAGGGGCGACCAGGCTGGGCCTCGCTACCGGATGCTGGAGACAGTCCGCGAGTTCGCTGCGGAGCATCTGGCCGAAGCGAATGAGGTAGAACTGATCCGCTCCCGTCACCGGGATCACTACTTGCGACTTGCGGAAACAGCGGAGCCCAAGCTGATGGGCGCCGATGAAGACAGGTGGCGCGCTCACCTTCGTACCGAGCACGACAACCTGCGGGCGGCGATGGCGTGGAGTCGGGATCATGGGGACGCGGAGGCCCTGGCGAGGATGGTCGTCGCCCTGGGCTGGTTTTTGGGGACGCCCAGGTGGTTTGCCGAGCTGCGGATGTGGTTGCAGGCCGCCGAGCTTCGATTTGGCGAAATCTCGCCGGGCATGGCCGCCCGGATACGTACTTTCCAGTGTCTGGCTGCCTTTGGGATGGCTGAATTCGGTGAGCTACCGGCCCTTGCCAATGACGCCCTGACCCTCGCTCGCGCCGCGGGCGACAAGCGTGAAGAGGCCGTCGCGCTGTCGTTCCTGGGCGTGATTGCGGGCGTGGTCGGCGGGGCTGAGGCGATGCGGCCCTACCTCGAGGAGGCTCTTCCCCTGGCTCGCTCGGCCGGGTTTACGCAGTTCACAACGACGGCCCTCTCGGCTTTCGTTGTCCTGCGGTTTTTCCAGTCAGATCCCGATCAGTCCCGACGCCTGTCCGACGAGTTAGTCGCCCATGCTAAGACAGGTGCCAATCGCCACAACCGGCTCATGGTGGAGTCGCTCGCAGGCATGGCAGCGCTTCTCCAGGGAAGGCTGGCTGACGGCGCCCGGGTGCTCGAGTCCGTCGTAGCTGACGGCCGCCCCACACATGACTTCAATTACGTGGGCGGCCTCCTCCTCCTCGCGTGGGTGGGGATGATGCGAGGCGACTTCGATGCCGCGCGCGCCGCCATCAACGAGAGCCAGGGGGCCGCGCAAAGGTATCCGACCGATGCGCTTTCAGGGATGATGGCGGGTCCGGTCGCCAAATGGATCCTCGGCTGCATGGAGCTGGCCGGCGGCGACGCGGATCGGGCAAGGGCTGCGATCGCACCCCTGGTCGACGCTATGCGCCCGACCCCGCTGTCGCGTTGGTCGGGCGTGCTGCTGGTCGTACTGGCCGAAGCGCAGCTGGCGCTGGGCGAGATCGATCAGGCCACTAAGAGCCTCGACGAGTCTGAATCCCTCGCCCGACCCGCTGGCCTGACCTGGGTCCTTGGGCGCGCAAGCCGGGTCCGGGGCAAATTGCTCGCCGTTGAGGGCGACATGCAACAGGCGGAGTCGTTGGCGCACGAAGCCCTGCGCTTTGGGCGTGAAGCGGGCGACCAGATTGGACTGGTGGATGCGCTCGAGCTGCTGGCCCGACTTACCGCTGAGCAGAACAGTCCGAGGGAGGCGGCGCGGCTATGGGCCGCGGCCGAGTCGATGCGAGCGGAGCTTGGATACGTCCGCTTTCCGGTCGAGCAAGGACCCTACGACGCTTCGGTTGCGCGAGCTCGGGAGGCTCTCGGCCCGGACGGGTTCGCAGCAGCCTGGGCCGAGGGCGCGAAGCTCTCCCTCGGTGAGGCGATCGCCTACGCCGCCCGGGGCCGTGGCGAGCGAAAGCGTCCGACCACCGGCTGGGCCAGCCTGACGCCGAGCGAGCTGGAGATCGTCCGCCTGGTCGGCGAGCACCTCAGCAACCCCGAAATCGCTGCCCGCCTGTTTGTGTCGCGAGCCACCGTGAAGTCACACCTGCTCCACATCTTCAGCAAGCTCGGCATCGACTCCCGCTCAGTACTGGCAGCTGAGGCAATCAAGCGCGGAATTATGCGACAAACAGAGAAACGGTTGCGTAAATAGCACATCCGGTCGCGTATCTGAAAGAGGCCGTGTGGCCCCGGTGATCTGAAAACACGCTCCAGACCCGGATAGGCGCGGTTCTTCATATGACCTGCTCCATCGGCGCGTCAAGCCGGAGGGTCGCCCGCTCCGAAGCCTGCACCAGGTGCCGACTCCACATCCCTACCGACAGAAGGCCCGCGAAGATGAGCACCGCGGTGATGCTTTCCCAGCCCTGCAACTGCCAGTAGACATCTCGCATGTTCAACCAGAGGGCGAATTCATCCAGGGTCAAAGCAGCGCCGGCAGCGTAGGCGGCGGCCATCAGGCGAGCGAGCCAGACGGGCGTGGGCCCAGCGCTCACGCAATCTCGGAGGAAGCGGACGTAGCCGACCGCGAGTAGAAGGAGGATGCCCCACACCATGTGGTGGATGTGGGTGCCTCCCGACGACACATTATGAAAAGGGCCGACCCCGACATGGATCGTGTATGTGAGGGCTCGCACGGCTCCGAAAGTCACGCCGAAGCCGAGCGCGGCGGCTCCCGACGTCGTGAGTGCTGGTCTACGCATACGAGGAGGATCCCTGTGGTGGTGTCACCGAACGTCCACCACGTGGCTGATCTTTCAGCCGGCGCGAGGCTGATTTCAGCGTTTCAGAACGGCACGCTCTCGAGGGTCGACCCGAATCTCCCAGGTGGCGCATCGTTCGAGAAACACACACCGGACCAGCCATCAACTAAGGCTTGACGAGTCTGAATTTCGAAAATGGTGCCGGCGCGGGGATTCGAACCCCGGACTTTCGGTTTAAAAGCTCGCCCCGAACTCCACAGGACGCCTCCTCACGCATCCTGCTGTATTCGATTCTCCGGATCTCGCCTCCGCGTGGCTCCCCGTGGCACCCCGGCTTGGCAATACAAATTGGCTATACATCCAAAGGCCCTTTAGCGATCGCCAACGCGAAATGGAGAGTCCCCTCCCAACCTCGCTCCGTCGGGCGGAGTTAGAGGTTCGAGTCCACGGCAGCCCACCATGATCTCAAACTGTCTGGCCGCTCGCGAGCTCGACAGGACCTACTGGCACGGCCCCGCCACGCTGGAGACGCCGGACACAGTGGCGACCACTTTGAATTCGAGACCCTGCGCCGCGAAGAGGAGCGAACCGTCCTGCACTGCCAACCAGATGCCTTCTGGCGCGTCCAGGCCATTCTGGACATAGTGCTGTGAGGTTCCCCATGCAGTTCCTGCCGGTAGGCGGATGGCTTGAAATGTGTCTTTTGCCGTGAGAATTCCGACACGGTAGTTGCCGCTGCTGTTACTGGACGGATTAATCCCAATGATCGGGTGCCCGGCCGTATCGAACCCATACAGACTGATGAAGCCATCCGACGGTGAGTACCACGCGACCTGGATTCCCGTCGTCAGGTCCAGCCGATTCAGGTTCGCGGCACTTTGCGGCGTAACACCCCATGCGCCACCCTGATCAATCGCGTTGAAGACTCCTGACTGGGTAAGCATCTTGAGGCCGCTACCGTCCTGATTGGCAGACCAGACGCCGTAGTACGGAGCCGGCGCTGCAACCTCATTGCTGCCTACTGCCAGAAAGATCTGCTGGCCACTCATGGCGATCGGAAACCAACCCGCGCCACTCGGCGAAGTCTTAGAAGCGACGATCACCGTGTCGGTTGCCTCGGCCACCGTGGCAAGGTGGATGCTGCCATCAGCTCCGCGATAGATATAGCGGCTGCCGTCTGATGAGACCCATGACCAGGGCAACCCGCCTAGCCAACGGCCGACGGGCTGATCGTAGATGAGCGATGACGCGTACGGGTTACCTGGCACGCTAATCGTGCGCGATTGGGGATCAGCCGCAAACACTCCTCCAGGAAAAGTCACGAAGCCCGGAGTCGATCCGACCACCACAGGCAACCGGCAGGCGAGGCCTTCCGATGCGTTTGGGGATGCCGACGGCGATGGGGATGCAGACGGGCTACTAATGGGCGGCGAGGTCGATGCGCTCGATGCATACGCGCTTGGGCTCGGAGTTCCCGCCTGGGCTGCCGGATGGTTTGAGCCGCAAGCCGAGAGAGCAATACAGACGATGGCGGTTGAGGCTGCTGTTCTGACCCCCATCTCATTGCAATCTAACGTCGCAGGCGTCGGCCGGTTATGCGCGATTGCGCACAGAGAGTCTCGCGGATCCATGCCATATACACGTCGCCGTACGCTCGGCCTCCGACTCTGGTCAGTACAGCGCTCAGGGCTGGTTACCGCGGATGCCGATGGTTCGAGGCCGCCGCGGCGCTTCTCAATCGTCCAGTTACACGGTGAATAGGGACGATGCTCTCTGATCGACAGCACTGCAGCGGTCCGAAAAACCGCTGCTCAGCGAGTGCAGCGCCAGATGTGGATCTCCTCCGGACGCCTCCTCGCCTCCCTGCGCGTCCTCGGCTTGGCAATCCATTGGCAATATGCCGTCCGCGTTGTTAGGCCCGACAACGCGAAAACGAATTCGAAAGTGGTGCCGGCGCGGGGATTCGAACCCCGGACTTTCGGTTTAAAAGACCGCTGCTCTAACCAAGCTGAGCTACACCGGCGCAAATGAGATTGTGGCTTCTCGGCGCGGCTGACGCCACACGCGCCCAATCCGAACCTTGAGTTCAAGGAGCGGGTGGCGCCAGACATGCCGAATTTCGACTGATGTAGCCTTCCCCCGGTGAAAGCCTGGGTCGTCCGCGAGCTCGGCGGGCCTGAGACCATGCGATTCGAAGACGTCGACGCGAGCACGCCCGCGAATGGGATGGTGCGCATCGCCGTCCGCGCCTCAGCGATCAACTACTTCGACGCCCTCATGGTCGCGGGCCAGTACCAGGTCAAGCCGGACCTACCTTTCGTGCCAGGGGCCGAGGTCAGCGGCGTGGTCGAGAGCGCGCCGAGGTCGGCGGGCTTCAAGCCCGGCGATCGCGTCACCGCGCTGCTCGACAGCGGTGGCCTCACCCGAGGCGGCTACGCCGAGATCTCCGACGCCGCCCCAGCCAGCGTCCAGCGTATGCCCGACGCCATGTCCTTCGAGGACGGCGCCGGGTTCACGCTGATCTTTCAAACCGCTTGGTTCGGCCTCCACCGCCGAGCCAAGCTGCTTTCTGGCGAAGTGCTGCTCGTGCACGCAGGCGCGGGCGGGGTGGGCAGCGCCGCGATTCAGGTCGGCAAGGCGGCCGGCGCGATGGTCATCGCCACGGCCGGCTCGGACGAGAAGACCGCGGTCTGCTTGCAGCTCGGCGCTGACTACGCCATCAACTACAAGACACAGGATTTCTCAGAGCAGGTCAAGGG
>Ga0070708_100003505_pt1 | contig 12284 bp, 7 predicted proteins | sample KBSK5503metaG_FD_65469 | JGI IMG/M metagenome (GOLD analysis project Ga0070708, IMG submission 65469) | Corn, switchgrass and miscanthus rhizosphere microbial communities from Kellogg Biological Station, Michigan, USA - KBS K5-50-3 metaG | ecosystem: Host-associated > Plants > Roots >...
ACCGCCGTCGCGCCCTGTGAGAGCGCGGCGGTGATCAGCATCGGTCCCATCAGCCAGCCCAGGTCGGTGAGCCAGAAGAGCCGGTCGCTCTCGCCGACGTCGTGGCAGTACGCGAAGTCGTGCGCGGCCTTCAGGAGAAATCCACCGTGCGTGAGCACGGCGCCCTTCGGCTTTCCCGTGGTGCCCGACGTGTAGATGATGAGGCACGGATGGTCGGCCTCCACCTCCAGCGCCGGGCACGCGTCGGCCTGGGCGGCGGTGGCCTCGTGCCACCAGACGTCGCGCGCCGCGCTCCACGGGATGTCGCGGCCGAGCCGCCGGTAGACGACGACGCGCTCGACACTGGGCGAGGACGCCACGGCCTCGTCGGCGGTTTCCTTCATCTTCACGACCTGGCCCCGGCGCTGAAAGCCGTCGGCCGTGATGAGTACCCGGGCCTCCGAGTCTTGCAGGCGTGAGGCGACGGCCTGGGCGCCGAAGCCCGAGAAGCACGGCGTGTAGATCGCGCCGATGCGCACGACGGCGAGGGTGGCGATCGCGGCCTCGGGCGACATCGGCAGGAAGATGCCGACGCGGTCGCCCGTGCGGATCCCAATCGCCTTCAGGGCGTTGGCGAGGCGGTTGACCTCCGCCGTCAGCTCCGCGTAGGTCAGCGTGCGGCTCGTGCCGTCGTCGCCCTCCCAGATGATGGCAGGCTTGCCGCCACGCCCGGCGTCGAGGTGGCGATCGAGGCAGTTGTCGGCGAAGTTCAGCCGGCCGTCGGGAAACCAGCGCGGCCACGCCGGGCCGCGCGTCCCATCGAGCACGCGGCTGAACGGACGGGTGAAGCGGATGCCGAGATCCTCGACGACGCCGCGCCAGTACCACTCCGGGTCGTCCACCGAGCGGCGCTGCAGCTCTTCCAGCGTACCGACGCCCAGCCGCCGCATGAGCCGGGTGATCTTCGCGCGCTCGACGTACTCGGCCGTGGGCCGCCAAACGATCTGGTCGCTCATGGGGCCTCCTATGATATCCCTTCGCGCATGAGCGACAACGTCCGCCTCGACCGCGACGGCCCTATCGCCACCGTGACGCTGAACCGCCCCGAGCGCCGCAACTCGCTGAGCGACCCGATGCTGACCGATCTCGGCCGCGCCTTCGGCGAGCTGCGCGACGACGCCGCCGTGCGCCTGGTGATCGTGACCGGCGCGCCGCCGGTCTTCTCCGCCGGCGCCGACGCCGGGCTCAAGAGCAGCATGTCGGCCGAGGAGCGGCGCCAGGCGATGGCGACGCGCAAGTCGCAGTTCCGCCGCCTCTTCGAGCGCGTCAACACCACGCTCGAGGGACTCGAGCAGATCACGATCGCCGCGGTCAACGGCCACGCCGTCGGTGGCGGCTGGGGGCTCACACTCGCCTGCGATTTCAGGTTCGCGGCCGCCGAGGCGCAGTTCTGGATCCCGGAGGTCGATCTCGGCGTACCGCTCGGCGTCGCCTCGACCACGCGGTTCGTTCGCCTCGTCGGCCCCGCACGCGCCAAGGAGATCATCCTCGAGTGCCGGCGTTACGGCGCCGAGGAGGCGCGCACGATGGGCCTCGTCCACCGTGTCGTGCCCGGCAATGACCTCATGAAACACACGAGGGAATACGCACAAGTCCTGCTGTCAAAACCCTTTCGACCGCTTTCTGAAATGAAGGCTCGCATCAACGCGATCGCGAAGACCGGCATGCCCGAGGTCAACGCGATGACCGAGGGATTTTTGCAGCGAGACTAGACTACTCGTCTTTTGTTTGGTATCTATCTGGGCGTGGACCTCCGACGCCGGATGGAGCTCCTGGCCGATTCGGCCCTCGCCGACCGCGAGGGCGTACCCCAGCTGCGGCGCCCCTCTCCCGTCGGCAAGCATCCGTTGGCGTCGGTCGGCATCGCCGCCGTGCGCATGCCCGGTGGCGGCTGCACCAACTTGATGCGCGTGATGCAGACCAACGCCTGCTCGCTGTCGTGCGGATACTGTCCGACCTTCTGCGGGGGCAACGTGCCCCGCGTGTCGATCTCGCCCGACGAGACCGCGCGCACGTTCATGGACGTCCACCGCAAGGGCCTCGCCGCCGGCCTGTTCCTCACCTCGGGCGTCCCGGGCCGGCCCACCCGCGCGACGGATCGCATGCTCGCAACGCTCGACCTGCTGCGCCGGCGCGAGGGCTTCGCCGGCTACGTTCACATCAAGCTGCTGCCCGGCGCGGAGCCGGCGCAGGTGGAGGAAGCCGCCCGCCTCGCCAACCGGATCTCGGTCAATCTGGAGGCGCCCAGCGACGCGCACGTCCATCGCCTCACGCACGACAAGAATTTTTCCGGCGATCTGCTGCCCAAGCTCGAGCACGCGGGGCGGCTCTTGGCCGCGCGGCACGGGGTGCCGGGTGCGCTGCCGGTGTCCGGCACCACCACCCAGTTCGTCGTCGGCGCCGCCGGTGAGCGCGATCGCGAGATCCTCGGCGTCGTCGATCGGCTCGAGCGCCGCCGACTGCTCCATCACGCGCACTTCAGCGCCTTCCAGCCGGTCGCGGGCACGCCCCTCGAAAATCTCCCGGCGACGCCTGCGATGCGTGAGCTGCGTCTCTACCAGGCCGAGCACCTGCTGCGCCAGTACGGCTTCGCGCTGCACGAGCTGGCGTTCGGCCACGACGGCAACCTGGATCTCGAGCGCGATCCCAAGACGGCGTGGGCGCGCGCCAACCCCGCGCTCTTTCCCCTCGAGGTGACGCGCGCAGCCTATGAGGCGCTGCTGCGCGTGCCGGGTGTGGGCCCGGCCACGGCGCGCGCGCTGGTCGAGTCGCGGCGGACGACGACGCTGCGCGGGCGGGAGGATCTACGCGCCGCGGGCGTGGACGTGGTGCGCGCGGGCTACTATTTGACGCTGCGCGGCCGTCGGCTGGCGCCGGCACCGCCTGCCGAGCAGCTGCGCCTGTTCGCGCCGGGCGGCCACCTCACACAGGCACCATATCGGACGCCGGTCCCGCCGTGCGCGTATCGGTGAGCCCGGCCCGGCTATGGGGTGATGACCATCCCCACCGCTGAGGTGCCGTCGGAGAACGTGGCGGTGACCGTCAGGATCCGGCCCGACGCGAACCCCATGCCCCCGTTGTAGTCCGACGCGAACAGCGTCAGGAGGCCGCCGTCGGCCACCGATATGTTCACCGCCATCGTCGTCGGGTTGTTCAGCAGCGGCTGGTCCAGCGAGCCCGCTACGCCCAGCACCCAGAAGTTGTTGGGCGCGATCGTGTCCCAGACTCCACCGATCCCGTTTTGCAGCTGGAGGGCCGTCACGGTGCGGCCCCCGGCCGCGCTCAGCATCAGCGTGATCGTTCCATCGAGTGCGCCATCCGGGGCGAGGGCGGTGTCACCGCCGCCGACCCTGTCGCGCACCTTGCCGTTGTAGGCCAGCGTCAGCGTCGGCGCCGGCGCGTTCACAGTGAATCCGCTGGTCAGCGTTCCAGCACCGGTGCCCGGGTTCGTGACCGTCACGTCCCGCGGTCCGGCCGTCGTACTACCGTCGATCACGAACGACGCCGTCAGTCGGGACGAGGACACGAACGCGACGTTGCTCACCGTGACGCCCGCGCCCGCGCTCACGGTCGCCCCACTCACGAACCCGCTGCCGTCGATCGTGACCGGCACCGTGGTGCCTGTCGTTCCCTGGTTGGGCGTCACCGCGGTCACCGTCACCGCGGCGGTCACCGTGGTCACCGCCTGGGCCGATGACCCATCCGCAAACGTCACGGTCACTGTCAGCGTCGTACCCGTGCCGAATCCCAGGCCGCCGCCGTAGTCCGACGCGAACAGCGTCAGGCTGCCTCCAGCCGGCACCGGGGTGCTCACCGCCATCGTCGTCGCGTTGTTCAGCAGCGCGCCAGTCGGCGAGGACGCCACGCCCAGGACCCAGGAAGCGTTCGGCGAGATCGTGTCCCAGACCCCGCCGATCCCGTTCGAGAGTGAAAGCGCCGTCACCGTCCTGGCCGCACTCAATGTCAGGGTCATCGTCGCGTCGGCCGCGCCATCCGGCGCAAGGGAAGTGTCACCCCCGCCGACCGCGTCGCGCAGCTTGCCGTTGTAGACGAGCGTCAGCGTCACCGGGGCCGGCACGTTCACGGTGAATCCGCCGCTCAGCGAGCCTCCCGTGCCGTTCGGGTTGGTCACCGCGACGTCGCGCGGTCCCGCCGTCGCTGCACCGTCGATCGTGAACGATGCCGTGAGTCGGGCCGAGGATACGAACGCGACGTTGCTCACCGTGATGCCCGCGCCCGCGCTCACGGTCGCGCCGCTCACGAACCCGCTGCCGTCGATCGTCACGGGCACGGTTGCGCCCGTGGTTCCCTGGTTGGGCGTCACCGCGCTGACCGTGAGGGCCGCGCTCGCCATCGTCACCGCCTGCGCGGACGTGCCGTCCGAGAACGTCGCGGTGACCGTCAGCGTCGTGCCGGGGGCAAAGGCCAGCCCGCCGCCGTAATCCGACGCGAACAGCAGCAGGCTGCCGCCATCGGGCACCATCTGGTTCACGGCCATGGTCGTCGGGTTGTTCAGCAGCGCCCCGTCGAGCGAGAGCGCCACGCCGAGGAGCCAGAAATTATTCGGCGAGATGGTGTCCCACGTGCCGACGCCGTTCGAAAGCTGCAGCGCCGTCACCGTCCGGCCTCCAGCCGCGCTCAGAGTCAGCGTCAGCGTGCCATCGGCCAGGCCATCGCCTGTCAGGGCCGTATCACCGGGACCCACCCGGTCCCGAATCTTACCGTTGTAAACAAGCGACAGCTTGACCGTCTGCGGACTCGTCACCGTGAACGCCTTCGCCAGCGTCCCGCCGGTGCCGTTGGGGTTCATCACCGTCACATCCCGCGCTCCGCCCGCCGCGTCGGCGGCGATGTTGAACGTTGCCGTCAGCCTCGTCGACGACACGAACGCGACGTTGCTGACCGTGATGCCCGTCCCCGCGCTGACCGTCGCTCCATTCACGAACGTGGTGCCATCGATCGTCACCGGCACCGCCGTGCCCGACACCCCCTGGTTCGGCGTCACCGCGCTCACCGTCGGGGCGGTGCTGGTCACCTTCGTCGATGCTTGTACCGAGGTCCCATCCGCCAGCGTCGCGACGACCGTGAGCGTCGCGCCCGTGGCGAAGCCGAGCCCGCCGCCGTAGTCGGAGGCGAACAGGCGCAGGCTGCCGCCATCGGCCACCGTCGTGTTCACCGCCATGGTCGTGACGTCGTTCAGCAACGGGCCGTCCAGCGAGGTCGCGACGCCCAGCAGCCAGTAGTTGTTGGGCGCGGTCGTGTCCCAGACCCCGCCGATCCCGTTCGAAAGCCGCAGCGCCGTCACCGTCCGGCCTCCGGTTGCGCTCAGGGTCATCGTCAGCGTGCCATCGAGCGCTCCATCACCCGTCCGAGCGGTGTCGCCACCGCCGACCCGGTCCCGCAGCTTGCCGTTGTAGACCAGCGTCACCGTCACCGCCGGGTTCACCGTAAACGCCTGGCTCAGCGTCGCGATCTCGCCGGTCGGAAGCGTGACCCTCACGTTGCGCGTCCCGAGGGTCGCGGCCCCGTCGATCTTGAACGTTGCCGTCAATTGCGTCGCCGAGACGAAGACGACGTTGCTCACGGTGATGCCTGCCCCCGCGTTGATCGTCGCTCCGGCCACGAACCCGGTGCCGGTGATCGTCACCGGCACCGCGAACCCGACCTTGCCGTTATTGGGCGTCACCGCCGTCACCGTGACCGTCGGCGGAACCAGTTGATCCAGCGCCAGGTCCACCCGGATGCGCGGCCTGGTGACCGGCGTACCGCTCCGCGTGTCGGTGATGGGCACGCCGGTCGACTGCAGCGCGCCGAGCACTTGATCGACCGTGGCGTTCGGCGCCGCCTGCTTGAGCACCGCCCACGAGCCGGCCACGTGTGGCGTGGCCATGGACGTCCCGCTCAGCACGGCGAAGCCTCCGCCCGTGACCGACGACAGGATCGACTCGCCGGGGGCGAAGAGCGACATGAACGGCGCGACGTCCGAGAACGACGAGACCGCATCCGTCTTCGTGGTGGAGCCGACGCTGACCGCGGACGAGATGCAGGCCGGCGATGCCAGCGCGGTGGGCGAGCCGTCGTTACCGGCGGCGACGACGGTGGCGATATTCACGGAGCGCAGGGTGTCGATGATCGCCTTCTCCGGCTCGCCGTCGCAGGCGGCGGTGAACGAGCCGCCACCAAGGCTCAGGTTGACGGACGCGATGTTGCGGGTGCCATGCACGGCGTACACGCGCTCGAGGCCCGCGATGAGGTCGGAGGTATACGCGCCCACGCACGGCGTGTTGAACAGACCGCAATCTTGGAACGAGGTGAATTCGGAGAACACCTGCACGGCCATGATCTGCGCGCCCGGGGCCACGCCCGAAAACGTCACGCCGGCGCCGGCCCCGTTGCCGGTCGCGATGCCGGCGACGTGTGTGCCGTGGAAGCAACCTTGGGCGTCGAGCGGACACGGCGCCGCCGACCCCGGGCCGATCTGCTCCTCGGCTCCATTGGGGCAGAACGTTGCGCTGTGGCCGGCCAGCGTGCTCGAGTAGCAGGCTTCCTCGACGACCTTGCCGGTAAGGAACGGATGCGTCGAGTCCACGCCCGTGTCCAGCACCGCCACCACCACGCCGCTGCCATCGAATCCGCGTCCCCATGCGACGTCGCCACCGATGAGGGGCACGCTCTGTGGGAGGAGAGGCGTCTTGATCCCGTCGTCGAAGACGCGGTCCACCCACAGCGACGAGCCTTCGAGGTCGGTGAGCGCGGCGGCGTCGACCTCGAGCGCGATGAGCGGCACGAATTCGTATCGGTGCACGAGGCGATAGTTAGCCTTGCGCAGCCGCGACATCAGCTGGCCGCCGATCTGCTTGATGTCGGAGCGCTGCAGAGACGCGGCCGCGTGGGTCAAACGGCCTTCGGGAACGTGACCGCGGCCCGGCAGCCGCAGCGAAACGAGGACACGCGCGCGGTCGCCGCTGGCGACGCGCTTGCGAACTTTCGGTGACACGCCGTTGATCCACGGGCCCTTGTCGTCGTCCGAGTCCTCTGATTTCGCCTGCCGCCAGGCCTCTGACTTTTCCTGCAGCTTGGCGGCGGCGCCGCGGCGATCGTCGTCACGACGCCCGGCCAGCGATGCCCCCCACGGGATCAGCGCGAGAGCGATCAGGATGAGGACGGCTACGAGTCGGGTGTGGCGCCCCATTGCAGCCTCCGCAACACCAATGACGGCTGTACCGAGCCGTTCGAGTGCGCGGAGGCACGTCCGCGGCAGCGGGGACCCTTTGAGGACACTGGCAGACGGCACATGACGGCGCTCGGAGGTGCAGAGCGGATGCCACAGCCGCTACGCTCCGCCGGATCAATGGGTTACGGCACGAACCCAGTCTTCCGCCATGCCAGATTCGCTGGTCCAATCTGTCCACCCCTGACGGGAATCGTCAGTCGACCGAACGCGCAGTTGGGGTTAGTTTCGGTGTGCCTTTCACCCCTTTAGGTACTCACGCTCCGGGACGAGCGTTCAGCGCTGGCCGAACACCTCGCGCAGCAGGTCGGTGACGCGCGCCGAGGGGTTGGTGCGGATCTTCGTCTCCTCGTCGCCGACCACGTGGAAGAGGCCGTCGAGGGCGCCGCCGACGACGTAGTGGTCGAGGTCGAAGGCCTCGAGGTTCAGGAAGGGAATGTGCTGAGCACGGCCGAACAGATCCTCGTACTGCTTGGTCACGCCGACCTCGCCCATCGTGCGGTGCACGACGGGTGAGAACGCACTGGTGAGACGGCCCGTCGTCTTCGACTTGAAGTAGTCGGTGGCCGCCGTCTGCGGCCCGTCGAGGATCTTCCGGCCGTCGTCGATGGTCATCTCGCCGATGGCGTCCCAGAAGATCTGCTTCGCCGCCGGCGCCGCGCGCTCGGCCGCGCGGTTCATCTTCAAGACCAGGTCGTCCAGCTGCCGGTCGTAGCCGACGGCGCGCAGGCCGTGCTCGAACGTCTTGAGCTTTTCCGGCATGAGGATCTTGATCGCCTGGTTCTTGAAATAGCCGTCGGTACGTCCCGTCAGCTTGACGGCGTTCTCGGTGCCGATCTGGAGCGCCTGCTTGAGCGCCTGGCCGATCTTCACCTCGCCGAGAGCGCCGCCTTGCGGGATCGGCAGCTGGCTGCCCCCGGGAAGCTGCGGCAGCTGCTTGAGCAGCTCGTCGAGCTGGGCCGCAGCGCGCGCCGGGGCGAGCGCGACGGCGAGTGCGGCCAGGAACGTCCGGCGCGTCGCGCTCATCGCCTCAGTGGCTGGGCAGCGCGTCGAGCTGCTTGGCGAGGGCGGCGCGGTCGGTGACGGGCAGCTCGCAGGCGTAGTTGCGGCAGACGTAGGCGGTCGCCTTGCCCTCGATCGCCGCGCGGCCCTCGAGCAGCGGCACGCCGGCCGCGCCCTCACGATGGCCGCTCACCATGCCCGCCGCGACGAGGTTCGGCAGCCAGCGTCCGAATACCTCTTCGGCGAGCGGCGCCGTCTCCTCGACCTTCGTCGGCGCGACCAGCGCGACTTCCACGCGCGGGCCGAGGTGGAAGTCGAGCGCGCACAGGAAGCGCCCGAAGGCCGTCGGGTGGCGGGACATCAGATCGGTCATGGGACGCAGCGCGGACACCGCATGGCGCTCGTAACGCTCCTCGCCGGTCAGCGCGGCCAGACGCAACAGCACCTCGACGGCGACCGACGAACCGCACGGCACCGCGTTGTCGTAGAGGTTGCGCGGGCGGACGATGAGACGCTCGTGGTCGGCGCCGGTGTCGAAGAAGCCGCCGACGCCCTCCTCCCAGAACAGGCGCAGGATGTCGTCGGCGAGGCCGCGCGCCTCGTCGAGCCAGAGCCGGTCGAACGTGGCAGCGTACAGCTCGAGCAAGGCGGCGGTCACCATCGCGTAGTCCTCGAGGTAGCCCTTGAGCTTGGCCTGGCCCGCCTTCCACGTGCGCAGCAGGCGGCCGTTCACGCGCATGCTGTTCAGCACGAACTCCGCGTTGCGCCGCGCGGCCGCGAGGTAGTCGGCGCGGCCGAGCGCGCGTCCCGCCTCCGCGAACGCACGCCCCATGAGCCCATTCCACGCCGCCAGCACCTTGTCGTCGCGGCCCGGCTTCACCCGGCGTTCCCGCGCCTCGAACAGCTTGCGGCGCCACTCGGCCGCGCGCTCGGGAGCCGGGTCGCCGGGCACCCAGAGGATATTCTTGCCCTCGAAGTTGGAGCCGCGGTCGAGACCCCAGTACGCCATTGCCGCGTCGGCCTCGGCGCCGAGGACGGCGCGGATCTCGTCCGCCGTCCACACGAAGAACTTGCCCTCGTGACCCTCGGAGTCGGCGTCCTGGGCGGAGTAGAAGCCGCCGGCGGGATCGGTCATCTCGCGCAGCACGTAGTCGAGGGTCTCCTCGGCGATGCGCCGGCACTCCGGGTCGGCGAAGGCCTGCCAGGCGTGCAGGTAGAGCGAGGCGAGCTGCGCGTTGTCGTAGAGCATCTTCTCGAAGTGCGGGACCAGCCAGAGCGGATCCACGGAGTAGCGCGCGAAGCCGCCGCCGAGCTGGTCGTACATCCCGCCGCGCGCCATCTTCACGAGCGTCGTGTGCACCATGCGCCGCGCGTACGGGTTGTCGCTGCGCCGTGCGAAGCGCAGCACGAACTCCCAGATCATCGGCTGCGGGAATTTCGGCGCGCCGCCGAGCCCCCCGTGCTCCTCGTCGAACTGCGCCGACACGCCCTGGAACGCCGAGAAGAGAATCTCGTCGCCGAGCGGCGCGCCGGCCGCGCGCAACCGCGACTCCTGCCCCAGCGAGCCGGCGAGCTGGCGGCCGTTGTCGAGAACGTCGGCGCGGCGGTTCGTCCACGCCTCGGCCAGTGCCTGCAGCAGGCGGGGAAAGCCGGGCAGGCCGTGCCGGTCCGCCGGCGGGAAATACGTCCCACCGTAAAACGGCGTGCCGTCGGGCGTGAGGAAGACGGTCATCGGCCAGCCGCCCTGCCCGGTCATCGTCTGCACGGCCTGCATATAGATGTGGTCGACGTCGGGGCGCTCCTCGCGATCGACCTTGACGTTCACGAAGTGGCGGTTCATCACGGCCGCGGTGTCGGCGTTCTCGAACGACTCGCGCTCCATCACGTGACACCAGTGGCAGGCGGAGTAGCCGACGGACAACAAGATCGGCTTGTCCTCGGCCTTCGCGCGGGCGAACGCCTCCTCGCCCCACGGATACCAGTCCACCGGATTGTGCGCGTGCTGCAGCAGGTAGGGGCTCGTCTCGCGGGCCAGGCGATTTTCGCCGACGGACTTGTCGCTCACGGGGGACTCAGCGCGCGAACGGCAGGTCGCTGACCGTCGCCGGCAGCGTGTCGGCGCCCACGCGCACGTCCACGCGGGCGCCGGGCTCCTGTTGGCGCTTGATGAACGCCAGCGCGATCGCGCGTCGCAGTCCCAGCGACCGCGTGGCGCTCGTCACCTGCCCGACGACGGCGCCGCCGGCGACGACCTCGGCGCCGCGCGGCGGCAGGACGTCACCGTCCAGCAGCAGACCGCGCAGGTGGCGGTTCACATGCCCGCGGTCGCGTATGCGGACGACGACCTCCTGGCCGGGATAACAGCCCTTCGTGTGCGAGATCAGGTGCGCCGACGGAATCTCCGGCAGGAGCACCGTGGCGTCGACGTCCTCGCCGAAGCGCGGCGTGCCGGCCTCGATGCGCAACGACTCGAGCGCCGCCGCGCCCAGCGGCCGGGCGCCCGCGGCGAGCGCGGCCTTCCACGCGCTCTCGCGCGCCGCGGCCGGCACGAGCAACCACACCTCTGGCCGGCCCGTCTCGCCGCCGCCGCGGACGACGCGTATCGCGAGCCCGTCGAGCGACGCCGCCAGGTGGGTCCACGGCGCCTCCGGGGGCACGGCGCCCGTCAGGCGCTTGGCGGTGTCCCCCGCGGCCGGACCCACCAGCAGGAACAGCGCATGCTGCCCGGTAACGTCCTCGAGCGCCGCCTTCTCGGCGAACAGGTAATGGTCGAGCGCGGCGACGCTGGACTCGCCCATGCCCGGCGGCGTGAGCAGCAGCAGGCGGTCGTCGAGCGCCAGCACGACGAGCGTGACCTGCACCTTGCCGTGCACGTCGAGCAGCGTGGCCGCGCAACCCTGCCCCGCGGTGAGCACCGCGATGTCGTTGCTCAGCAGCGCGTGCAGGAACTTCGCGCGGTCGCGCCCGGTCACCTCGACCACGCCGAGGTCGGAGCGGTCGGCGATCCCGACGGCGTCGCGCGCGGCCTGATACTCGGCGAAAGCGTCGTGGTCGGGCACGCCGTCCATTGTACCCGCCGCGTGCTAGACTGCGCGCCGTGTCGCCGCCGCAGTCCGCCGTCCGCGCGTTCCAGCGTCGCCTGCTCGCCTGGTATGCGCGCCACGGCCGCGACCTGCCGTGGCGGCGCACGCGCGTGCCCTACCGCGTGCTCGTGTCCGAGATGATGCTTCAGCAGACCCAGGTGGAGCGGGTGATCCCGAAGTATCGCCAGTTCTTGCGGGCCTACCCGTCGCTGCGCGCGCTCGCCGCCGCCGACGTCGACGAGGTGCGCAAGCTGTGGTACCCGCTCGGCTACAACGTCCGCCCGGTGCGGCTGCACGCGATCGCGCGCGAGACGGTCGCGCGCTACAACGGCCGGCTGCCCGACGACGGCGAGGCGTTGCGGGCGCTGCCCGGCGTCGGCCGCTACACCGCGGGCGCCGTGCTGTCGTTCGCCTTCGGGCGCGACGCGGCCGTGCTGGACACCAACGTGCGCCGCGTGCTGGGGCGGGTGTTCTTCGGTCCGCGGCGGCTCGGGCGCCTGCGCGGCGAGGCGCGCCTGTGGGACCTCGCGGAGTCGCTCGTGCCCGCCGGGCGCGGCTACGACTTCAACCAGGCGCTCATGGACTTCGGCGCGACGTGGTGCACGCCGCGCCGACCGCGCTGCGCGCCGTGCCCGATGCGCCGTTTCTGCGCGACGTTTCCCACGCTCGCCGCCGCCAGCCGGTCGTAGCGATGCCGCTCGTCATCGAGGTCGCCGCGGCGCTCATCCGGGACACGGCCGGCCGCTATCTCATCACGCAGCGCCGGCGGCGCAGCCACCTTGCCGGCCTCTGGGAGTTCCCCGGCGGCAAGCTGGAGGCCGGCGAATCGCCGGCGATCGCGCTGCGGCGCGAGCTGACGGAAGAGCTGGGCGCCACCTTCGATGTGGGCAAGCTCGTGGAGACGGTGCGCTGGGAGTATCCCGACCGCA